>Ga0209036_1000002_pt1 | contig 131587 bp, 126 predicted proteins | sample MarorgKNORR_S2LV_3_FD_188222 | JGI IMG/M metagenome (GOLD analysis project Ga0209036, IMG submission 188222) | Marine microbial communities from the Southern Atlantic Ocean, analyzing organic carbon cycling - DCM_A/KNORR_S2/LV (SPAdes) (version 2) | ecosystem: Environmental > Aquatic > Marine... | reverse complement strand
CAAGACGATTTCGCTAGCTGGTCGCTGAGGTCTTCGATATACCAGCTCCCGCCACCCGGATCGATTACAGATGCTAGACGCGTTTCTTCTTGGAGAATTAGCTGGGTGTTCCGAGCAAGCCGGAGAGCTGAGTTGCTTGATAGTCCCGCAATGCTGTCGAACGGCGCCACTGTGATTGAATCGGCGCCACCCGCCGCCGCGGCAAAACACGCCGTCGTGGTTCGGAGAATATTCACCCAGGCATCCGTGAGTGTCATCATGGCATTTGAAGTTCCGGCGTGAATTAAGATATCTGCAACAGCCGGGTTGCCGCCTGAGGCATCAATGATCCGAGCCCAACAAATTCGGGCAGCGCGAAACTTTGCCATCGTCAAAAATTGGTCGGGCCCAGCGGAAAGGCCCAGTTCGATTTGGCCCGCTGCCTTTTCGATGCTCATGCCTTGGGCAGTAAGAGATTTAAGCCAAAACACGCCTGTTGAAAGCACTGCTGCTAGTTCTTGGCTATCGGACGCACCGGCGTCCGACCACACGGTCCCCTCGGCGGAAATGGGTCGGATGTTGGGGAAATCCGTGTCGATGTGAAAAGCTAACTCAGTGATTTGCTCTGCGATTTCGGTCAAGCTTCCGTTTAGGTGACCCGTGCGCGCCAATTGGGTTAGCGGGTCTAGGCCAAGGTTGTTACTGAATGAATTCTGATCAGCGTCGTTTTTGGTGCATAACTCTACGAGAGCTTGGGCCTGAGCGGTGTTGCTTCCCGCAGCAAGGTGCACCGGAGCCATATCCAAAAAAACGCCGTTGAGTACAGCGTTTAGGTCTGCTGTAGTTTCGGGGGCGCCCTTCAGAGTGATAGCAGAGGCCCCACTCTCTAGATCAGCCAATATCTGTTCGTTGGCGCCTACGGTCGACGCTAAATGTTGTTGGCGGATCTGCCAACCTAAAACGTTGCCAGATGCTCTGTGTCCTCGAGCAAAAGACGAGTTTCCTGGCAGGCCCTCTTCGTTTCGTGGTGTCGCGTTGCGCTCTCTCGTATACAAAGGAAGTCTTTCGATTTCATCGAAAGTTCGAGTTGTTAAATCGTTGAAATCCTTACCTCGCAGAGCTGCCTCGGCTGCTTTTTCCCATGTCGGATAGGTATTCTCGGTTACCGAATCGGAATCGCTCTCGTTTGGGTTGAAACTACGGTCGTTGCCAGGCATATCTGAAGCGTATTCGACTTCGCAAGGCAATAACTATGTCCTGAGTAATCCTAGGTCGTTAAATGCATGAGCGAGCCATCTCCGTGGCATCCTTAAAGTTCGTGAACGCACCTTCCTTGAGTAATGATCAAACAGAAGACTCAGTTCCTGGATATCGGTATGACGCGCAATTGGCGAGCCGAATTGAGGAAGACTGGCAGCAGCGATGGGTGGCGGACGGCACATATCGGGTAGCTGAGGCAGCTGGTGCAGATGCGGATAAGGCTTTTCGTCCGAAGTTGTTTGTAATGGACATGTTTCCGTACCCGTCGGGGTCTGGACTGCACGTCGGTCATCCACTTGGGTATATAGGAACCGATGTCTTTGCTCGGTACAAACGAATGACTGGGTTTAACGTTCTTCACACCATGGGCTACGACGCCTTTGGTTTGCCTGCAGAAGAGCACGCTAGGCAGACGGGCGAGCATCCGAGAGTAAACACTGAAAAAAATATTGCGAATATGCAACGGCAATTGGACAGGCTTGGCTTGGGGCACGATAAGGATCGCTCAATAGCTACAACCGACGTTTCTTACTACCGTTGGACCCAGTGGATTTTCCTCCAAATATTTCACAGTTGGTATGACGTTGAGGAGTCCCGGGCAAAGCCGATCTCTGAACTGGAAGAGCTTTTGGCTTCGGGAGAACGCGACACAAAGACGGTCAAGCCTTGGGCTGATATGGACGCCGTGGAGCGTCGTAAGGAACTCGATGCTTGGCGGCTGGCCTATCTCGGTGAAGCCCCTGTTAATTGGTGCCCTGCATTGGGAACGGTCCTCGCCAATGAGGAAGTTACGGCCGAAGGGCGGAGCGAGAGAGGTAACCATCCGGTTTTCCGTCGTCCGATGAAGCAGTGGATGATGAGAATAACGGCATACGCGGATCGCCTGTTGGGTGACCTGGAGAGGCTTGACTGGACCGAGTCCATCAAAACGATGCAAAGAAACTGGATTGGACGCTCAGAGGGAGCTGAGATCTCTTTTCCTACAAGCTCAGGCATAGATATTGATGTATTTACCACCCGACCCGACACGCTTTTCGGCACCACAGCTATGGTTTTGGCTCCCGAACATCCCTTGGTTGATGAGCTCCTAGCCGAAGAATGGTCTGAAGAAACGCCTCTTCTCTGGCGGGGTGGGGCAGCGACGCCTGCCGAGGCAGTCGCACAATATCGCAGTGCGGCGTCTGAGCTTACTGACCTAGAGCGGCAAGAAAATCGTTCAAAGACAGGCGTTCACATTGGCTCCTACTGCACAGTCCCCGTCAGCGGAAAAGCTGTGCCGATATTTATTGCGGACTACGTCCTTATGGGGTACGGCACTGGGGCCGTAATGAGTGTGCCGGGTCAGGACCAGAGAGACTGGGATTTCGCTTCCGCATATGACGTCGAAATCGTTAGAACGGTTCAACCGCCCGAAAACTTTTCGGGTGAGGCCTATACGAACGATGGGCCCGCGATCAATAGTGACTTCTTGGATGGTCTGCTGATAGAGGAAGCGAAGACGTCAATGATTGCGTGGCTGGAAGAGCACGGGCACGGCAAGCGGATGGTTACCTATAAATTGCGGGATTGGCTCTTTTCGCGCCAACGCTACTGGGGTGAACCGTTTCCAATTATCTTCGACGAAACAGGCCTTGCACTTGCAGTGCCCGAAGAACACCTGCCTGTGGAATTGCCAGAGCTCATGGATTGGGCCCCGAGAGCGCTCGATGAAGATTCAGACCCGGAGCCGCCTCTAGGCCGAGCTGTTGAATGGGCATCGGCTTCTTATGATCTCGGCGATGGTTTTAAGACATACCAGAGAGAGCTGAACACGATGCCCCAATGGGCCGGATCATGTTGGTATTACCTTCGCTACTTGGACCCGTCGAACGAAGAGAAATTCGTCAGCCCAGATATCGAACGCTATTGGATGACCAGCCTGGATGGGGGTATTGGGGGTGTCGATCTCTACGTAGGTGGGGTTGAGCACGCTGTCTTGCATTTGCTATACGCCAGATTTTGGCACAAGGTTTTGTTTGACCTAGGCCATGTTTCTGGGCCAGAACCTTTTCAGCGCTTGTACAACCAAGGCTACATACAAGCTGCCGCCTATCAGGACGACCGAGGCGTCTACGTTGATGCGGAAAAGGTTGAGGAAAACGACGGCTCTTTCTTTTACGAGGGGGCCCCCGTCTCGAGAACATTTGGGAAGATGGGCAAGTCGCTGAAAAACTCGGTTACTCCTGACGATATGTACTCGGCCTATGGAGCGGACACGTTGCGGCTCTATGAGATGTTTATGGGTCCTCTAGACCAAGACCGCCCCTGGGAAACAAAGTCCGTGATCGGTTCCCACCGCCTTCTGCAACGAGTCTGGCGAAACTTGATTAACGAAGAAACGGGCGAGGCGACAGTGGTGGATGTACCGATTGATGAAGGGTCTCAGCGTCTTCTGCATCACACCATCGCCTCGGTTGCTGACGCAATGGAGGGTCTGCGTTTCAATTCTGCTATTGCCCGAATCACCGAACTAAATAATGAGCTAACCAAATCATCGAACCCAGTACCACTTGAGTTAGCTGAGAAACTGGTATTGATGCTTGCGCCTCTTGTCCCTCATATTGCCGAGGAGCTATGGGCACGTCTCGGCCATGCCGACTCTGTTGTGCATCAACTCTTTCCTTCAGCGGATGTTGGTTTACTTGTCGAAGATTCGATCGAATTGCCGGTTCAGGTGAATGGAAAGGTTCGAAGTCGTATTGTTGTTTCTACTGACGCAAGCCCCGATGAGTTAGAAACACTTGCACTTGCGGACGAGCGGATTTCCCAGCTCACTTCGGGAAACCAGATCCGCAAGGTGATCGTCGTTCCTAAAAAAATGATCAACGTAGTCATTAGCTAACTTGGACCCCGTACTGAGAGACTTTTAGAAGCTTCGTGTGTCCAGAGTCTGGAAGTGCCTGCATGGTCTGTTGGGCCGCGTGGCTTTCAACAAAAGCAGCGACGGTTGGTCCGGAGCCGCTTAGCCAAGCTGCGCAGGCACCGGCATCAAGCGCACGTTCAATGGCCGCCGCAGACTCGGGAACCTTGGCAAGTCGTACTGGCTGATGAAAGTCATCGAAGCAGGACTGGCGCATTGCTTCAAAGTTGCTGGTCGCGATGGCAGCAGTCATCACGGAGCTCCGACCGATGCCGGATGCGACGGTGTCAAAAGGAACAGTTTTAGGCAAGGAGCCCCTTGATGCAGTTGTCGAAGTCTTTTGAATCGGTATCCAAAGGACCAGATCTAGTTCTTGAGGGCACTTAATTCGGACGACCGTGTCGATATGAGTGGCAGTAACAGCTCCGTAGATCGAGGCAGCTGCGTTGTCGAAGTGTCCTTCTAGACGCCCTGAAGCTGCCAGTAAATCGGGAAAGCGAATCGCGCCAGAGGTTTGCAAAGAGGCAGCCGCAAGTCCTGCTACGCGAGCGGCACCCGAGAAACCCAGACCCTTTCCGGGCGGAATTTTAGTTTGTCCGTAAACAAGCCCTGAACCGCCAGCAGACCTGAATGCCGTTACTGCGGGATGAGTTTCTTCAAGTTTGATGGAGTCCTGACGTGGCTCACCCACGTCTAGGTGAAACGGCAAGTCAATTGCCACTGCTAAACAATCAAAGCCGGGCCCTAGATTTGCGGATGAAGCTGGAACAGTTATGCGCACCCCACGCAGCGTACAGTTCGGTAAGTTAGCAGCGAACGCAGTTGGGAAAGAGTGGAGTTTGTGACGCACGGCGGCAAATTAGTAGCGAAGGTTCTCAAAGCAGCTGGGGTTGAGTGTGTTTTCACGCTGTCGGGCGGGCATGTCATGGGTATCTACGATGGCTGTCTGGACGAAGGCATAGAGGTCGTTGACGTCAGGCATGAACAGGCGGCTGTTCATGCAGCAGATGCGTGGGCGCGACTCCACCCAGGCAAAGTAGGGGTGGCGATTCTGACTGCTGGCCCTGGAGTCACTGACGGCGTGACAGGGGTAGCAAATGCTTGGCGAGCAAATTCGCCGATCCTGGTTATTGGGGGACAGGGCCCGTTTCGTCACACACGACGGGGCTCCCTGCAAGAAATGGATCATGTAGCGCTAATGAGGCCTATTTCTAAATGGTCAGAGGCCTGCTTCGACACCACGCGCATAGGAGAGTACTTAGAGTCCGCTATTCGGTCGGCTTTGAGTGGCGTGCCTGGCCCTGCTTTTCTGGAAATTCCTATGGATGTTTTGCACGATGAGATCCACCTAGAAGCGGTGTCGATACCAAAGTTCCGTGATTACCGGGTGGTGTCGACTGCCTCTCAGCCCCATATAGACGCAAGCATTGATCTACTTGGGGGAGCTATGAAGCCGATGGTAATGGCGGGAACCTCGCTCAAGTGGAGTGAAGGTGGATCGTATCTTTGCGATTTCCTGGATAAAACAGGCATGCCCTGCTTTGTGAATGGTATGGCTCGGGGCGAAATCCCTTGGGACCATCCTTCATTTCTTTCATTGACTAGAAAAGAAGCTCTCGATTCAACTGATCTTGTGGTGCTTGCCGGGACACCATTGGATTTCAGGATGAAGTTCGGTCGGTCTATCCCGAAGGATGCCAAAATTATCCAGTTAGACCTCGATGAGGCTTTGATCGGAGTCAACCGCGCAGCTGATGTCGCCCTGGTAGGAAACATTGGACAAAACTTTGCGTTAATGAATGAGGCATTAGAGCGCAGCACAAAGGACCATGACTTCTCAAGCTTCAGAGACTTGTTGCGCTCTCGTGAGGAGGAATTAGAACAAGACCGGATCTCGCAAACGCTGAGTGGGGAAGTGCCTATCGACCCGCTTCGGTTGTGTCGAGAAGTGGCGGAGTTTGTATCAGACGAAATGATTGTGATTGGAGATGGAGGCGACATTGTCGCTCAAGCCTCAAAAGTTATTCGCGTGCCTAGAAACGGAGCTTGGATGGACCCAGGGCCTCTGGGAACGCTGGGCGTCGGGATGCCGTTTGCGTTAGCGGCTCAGAAAGCACATCCAGATAAGCGCGTTCTCATTGTTTATGGCGATGGGTCGTTTGGTCTAAATGGATTTGAGTACGACACGGCCGTTCGATTTGGGCTACCCATTGTCGGCGTTGTTGGAAATGATGCTGCCTGGGGTCAGATGATGCGGCCACAAGGCATGCTTTATGGAAAAGATCGGCTAGTGGCGGTCGAGCTAAATCCAACGCGTTATGACAAGGTTGTCGAAGCCTTAGGGGGCCACGGGGAATATGTCGTAGATCCTGAAGAGATCAGACCGGCACTTCAAAGAGCCTTCGATTCAGGTTTGCCCGCCCTCGTCAATGTCGAGATTCGGCAAGATAAGGGCGAAATGAAGGGCTCGACCTATGTATAACGAATACGGACTATTTCGATAAGTGTGTGGGCGATTCGTCTCCGCGTCCTCTGAGGCTGACGTAAGTCAGGCCTTGTTTGCTGATTTGTCTGGAGTGAATCTCGGAGCTAGTTACAACGTGTCCCCAACGGCGAGCGTGTACGGCGTTCGAACGCTTGCTTCAGGGCAACGCAGTGTCGATGTGTTTCGATGGGGGCTCGCTCCCGAGTGGATCTCCCACTCGAAGAAATTGCAACCTTTGATCAATGCGAGGTTAGAGACAGTCGACCAGAAGCCAGCATTTGCGAACGCCTTTAAATTCAGGCGGTGCGTTATACCTGCCAATGGCTTTTTCGAATGGCAAAAAATGGGTAGCGCTAACCGGCAGCCTTTCTACGTTTACAAGAAGGACTCCTCTCTTCTATTTATGGCAGGGATATGGGAGTTAGGAGTGGGTGACGAGGCGAAAGACTTCAGTATTTTGACGACGAGAGCTAATAGTGATGTAGCTCACATACACCATCGAATGCCTGTCCTGCTCGACGGCAACGCTTTGGAAAGGTGGCTAATGCCCGGCGTTGCTGAAACTCAGTCGTTGAAAAACCTCCTGTTAGAGGGTTCCGCTGAGCGACTTGATTCCCATTATGTCGACCGCCGAGTTGGCAACGCTTCTTTGGATGACTCTGATCTAATATCCGAAGTGCCTCCTGACACTTTGTGGTAGAGGCGCACTATTGAAGTATCGCAGCACGAATTGATTCGGCGGCCGCTGCTAATTCAGATGGGGCGACCGCGGGGGCAGCATTTTTGAAGTCCATATGGCTCATTGCGTCTGCTGGAATCAGGTGCAGGTGCGTATGCGGAACTTCGAATCCAGCAATTACCAGCCCTATTCGGTCGACCTGGAACGCTGTTTTTTGGGCTACAGCAATTTTATGGGCGACATTGAAGAGGTGCTGGCGTAGTTCCGGCGTCAGATCAATCCATTGATCGATTTCCTGTCTAGGGATTACGAGAGTATGGCCATGGGAAATCGGATTAATGGACATGATGGCGACACAGTGGTCGTCTGTCCAGACAAAAGTCCCTGGTAGTTCACCGGCAATGATCATTGTGAAGACAGAAGGCATATCAACAAGCCTACGATGCATTCAATGACTGAGCAGAAGTTGCCATGGCGACCGTTTACGATTCCGAATCTCATCAGCCTTTTGCGGCTTGGCTGCATCCCAATATTCTTGTGGCTTCTCTTTGGACCCGAAGACCGTTGGGCTGCCGCTCTGTTGTTGGGTGCCCTAGGTGCAACGGATTGGGTTGATGGCTTTATCGCTCGAAAATTTAATCAGGTGAGCGAGTTGGGTAAGATCTTGGACCCGACTGCTGATCGCTTGATGCTGCTAATAGGTATTTTCGCGATTTGGATTGATGGATCAGTGCCCGGTTGGGTTGCCTGGCTAGCTCTGGTTCGAGAAGGCTTGGTCGCTCTAGCTGCACTACTTTTAGCTGCGTTAGGTTCGAGAAAAATTGAAGTTACTTGGTGGGGAAAAACCGGCACGTTCCTTCTAATGTTCGCCTTTCCCTTTTTTCTTGCCGGGGAAAGTGAAGTATTTATTGCTTCCTTCTTTGCTTATGGCGCATGGATTTGCGTAGCTTTCGGCCTGCCAATTCACTACTGGTCAGGCATGACTTATGTCCCAGCTGCAAAGACGGCGCTCCGAGAAGGTCGAGCTGCGCGGTAAGTGAGGCCGCATGTTGCCCTCCTTGAGATAGGTTTGAATTATGGAGACACCAACTGAACTTCGCTATTCAACTGACCATGAATGGGTTCGCGTGGAAGAATCCTTGGTTCGTATCGGGATTACGGACTTTGCCCAAGATGCCCTCGGTGATGTTGTCTACGTCGAATTACCTGAAGTTGGAGCTCAAGTTGCTCAGAATGCGAGCTTTGCTGAGGTCGAGTCAACGAAGTCGGTATCAGATATTTTTGCGCCTGTATCTGGAGAAATTGCTGAGGTGAATGACGCTTTAGAGGATCAGCCAGAGCTCGTGAATGAGGACCCTTATGGAGATGGCTGGATTTGCATTATTCAAGTGAACTCTCTAGATGAACTGGATGCCCTTATGGACGCAGATGGGTATCGGTCTTTTGTCTCGGAAGATGGCCAGGAGTAAGCAGTGGATCAAGTATGTAACAGTTGCGGCCATCTGAACGCTCCCGGCTCTCGCTTCTGTTCAAGTTGCGGTAAGCCATTGGAAGGTGCAGTGGAAGCAACGACGGAAGCCATTGAGACCCTTGATGGTGTCGACCTAAGCGTCGATTTGGAGGCGCCTGCGTCCGGTGCAGCGCTAGTTGTGGCGAGTGGTCATCAAGCTGGAACAAGATATTCAGTGGTATCCGACGTGGTCACTGTCGGCCGTCACCCCGACAGCGATATTTTCCTGGACGATATTACCGTCTCGCGTCGCCACGTTGAACTGACGCACGGCTCGACCAGCTATTTGATTCAAGACGTGGGTTCGCTTAACGGCACTTATTTAAACGGTGAGCGATTAGACGAAGGGGAGTCAGCGCTCACTAATGGTGATGAGATACAAATAGGCAAGTTCAAGCTCCTCTACCTAGTCTCTTCTACGGTTTGATGTGGGCTGCTGTCTCATTGTCACACTAGGGTCATTGCATGATTGAAATGGAGTTGCTCGGTGTGCAGGTGGAGCTGCCATCTAATAGCCCACTTTTGCTCCTACGTGAAGCTGATGGATTAGGACGTGTGTTGCCTGTGGTTATCGACACTCCTGAGGCCCATGCGATCCATAGAGGCATTGAAGGTATTAGACTAGCTCGCCCCTTGACACATGACTTGATTGTGAATTTGCTTGATGAGTTGGAAGCGACGGTTATCAGCGTTCAAGTAACTGAGCTGCGAGAGCGAACGTTTTTCGCTGAGATTGAGTTAGAAGTAGCCGGTCAGAAGCAAACCATCTCGGCGCGACCAAGTGACGCTATTGCGATCGCCGTTCGAACTGAAACAGCCATTTATGCATCTGAAGAGGTGCTAGCCGAGGCTGGCCAGATGATTGAAGGCCACGATGCTGAAGGTGATGACGGTGACCCAGACGAATTGCTCGATGAATTCAAGCAATTCTTGGACGATGTAAATCCGGACGATTTCTGAAATTTTTGACCATTACACGCAATAAATCGCGCGAAACGCGCGATTTATCGCGCGTAGGGTGGTTGCGTTGGAAGGGTTTGTTCCGTACTGTGGCATGACATTGACGTAGTTTCATCAATGTGACCGCATTGATGGAGGGCCAAGACGGAGGCAGAACGTTGGTTGCAGGGGTAGTAGAATCCGGGTTTTCTGGTAAACGAACAGCTGAGTTAGTGGGAATTACATACAGGCAGCTGGATTATTGGGCACGAACAGATCTAATCAGACCGTCGCTTGCTGATGCGCAAGGTAGCGGAAGCAGGCGGAGCTACTCATATCAAGATCTGCTTGAGTTAAAGGTGGTTAAGACCCTTTTGGACGCTGGGATCAGGTTAGAAATGGTCCGAGACGTCTTCACTTACCTAAGGGAAAACTTGGGAGAAGATGTCGCGTCGGCAAATCTGGTTATCAACGGTTCCTCTCCCTTACTCGTGTCCGGTGAGGAAATCATTGACCTGATCCACAAAGGCCAGGGGGTTCTCAATGTGCTCCCCCTTGCCGGAGTGAAAGAAGAACTGGACAATGCAATCATTGACCTATTTCCCGCCGTCGAAGGCCAGATCAGAGCAACCGGTTGAGCGAGAGTGCCTAGCTAGGCATCCTCTTCGTCTGGGATGAACTGCATTGATGCAGAATTCATGCAATATCGGTCGCCTGTAGGTTGCGGACCGTCCGGAAAGATGTGACCGAGATGGGCACCGCATGATCGGCAAACAGCTTCGACCCGAACCATCCCATGGGAATTATCTATTTCGGTTTCGACGGCGGATTCCGAAAGTGGTTCCCAAAAACTGGGCCAGCCCGAACCTGACTCATATTTAGTTTCGCTTGAGAACAGGTCGTCTCCGCAAACAATGCAGCGGTAGATTCCCGGCCCTTTTTGGTCCCAAGTTTCTCCAGTGAACGCACGTTCTGTTCCGGCTTCCTGAGTCACGTGATACTGAAGAGGGCTTAGGCGCTCTCTGAGCTCTTGTTCGTTGAACTGTTCGGATCTTTGACTCATTCCCTAACCCCTAGTGTTCTGGTGGCGGCCTGTGGATAATTACAGGTTATTGCAAGACGAGCATGGAAGCCCTCGTTGTGGAAATCGTATTGCTTTCCCACGTGAAATTCACAGGGTTTACCCCCTAGTCCTTCACAGGCGACTCTGTGTAGCTTCGAGGTCATGAGGTTCAAAATTAGTTTCGTTGACGGTCGAGCAGAGATTGTCTCAGGTGCAGATAATTACGAACAAGAAGGGTCAATGGTTACGTTCTTTGAGTCAGGGGGACGCAATTACGTTGATTCTTGGTCTACTCGTCTGGCAAGTTTTCGTACCAATGATTTGGCTTCGGTCCAGCGCGTAGAGGAAGAATCTGGGATGTGAGGCGCAGCGAATCTCTGTGCTATCAGTAACCCTTGCCTAGGCAGTCTCTTTGTTTATTCCGCCAACAATATCGATTATCTGCCCCAAGCTATCAAGGCGTTCTTGAGTGTCGGCTCCCTCAGGTTGTACGCGCAATACATTGATCCCGGCGGCTTGGTAAGCGCGCACTCGCTGCGTTACCTCGGGCACTGTGCCCAAGAAATTGGTCTGAAGGATCAACTCATCTGGAACTGCTGCAATAGCCTTATCACGCTCTCGCTCCACCCACAGGCGTTGAACTAATTTAGCTTCTTCTTCGAAGCCCCCTCGCCTATAGGCATCGTTGTAGAAATTGGTGCTGGGTGAGCCCATAGCGCCAAGGGTGAATGCTACGCCGGGCCTTCTCGGCACAAGAAGTTGATCGAGATCGTCTCCAAACTGTACAGCGCCTCCAGCTTGATACTGGATTGCATCGGGGTCACGTTGGGCTTTTAAGGCCCCATTGCGAACGTGTGCGATCGTGGCCGAAGCGCCGGAAGGCAGAAACGAGGTACCGGCCCATCCGTCCGCCACCTCGCCAGTGTATTCAAGAGAGTTTGGACCCAAAGTTGCAAGCCAAATTGGGATTTCGGCGTTTGCGGGTTGGGATAAACGCAACGATTTGCCCTCGCCGCCCGGAAGGGGAAGCACGTGATGGGAGCCTTCGTAATTAATTTTTTCGCCAGCAAACGCCTGTTTTACGATTTCTACGGTTTCTCGGAGCCTAGTGAGAGGCCTCTTAAAGGGAACTCCATGTAAGCCTTCAACCACTTGGGGGCCGCTAACCCCCAAGCCCAGGATAAAGCGATCCTCACTGATGGCTGCCATGGAGAGGGCAGTCATTGCTGTCATGACAGGAGTACGCGCAGATACTTGCAAAATCCCTGTGCCCAGTGAAACTTTGCTGGTGCATGCTGCGAGGTACGCCAAAGTGCTTACGCCGTCCATTCCCCAAGCCTCTGCGGACCAAATAATGTCCACTCCCATCTGTTCCGCTTCTCTGAGGAACTCAACTTGAGTGTCCCAGTCTCTCTTCTTCCCCGAAGCTGGACCGCCGAACGCAATCGAAACCTTCATACCCCTTGCCTAGCGCAGTTAGGCGAAGCTTGCAGCCTTACTTGCTTGATCTGTTGCAACTTAAGTGATGGAAACGAGTTGCCTCGCTTTGAGTTTGGTGATCGGTATTATTAGCTCTGATGAAACTTCAAGCGTTGACTGGGGCTTTCGGCGCCGAGGTAGAGGGCCTAAACCTCGGGCAAGGTGTCAACGCACGGGATATGCAACTAATAGCTGAAGCCTTAGCGGAAAAGTCTGTTCTGGTATTTCGAGATCAGGATCTCGATATAGGTCAGTTTGAAGATTTAGCGACAAGTATGGGTGAGTTCGGTGAAACTCCATTCATCACGCCTGTAGAGGGGCATCCCAACGTTCTCAAAGTTTTGCGAGAAGCGGACGAAGAGGGTCCCCTGTTTGGGAGCGGATGGCATAGTGACTGGAGTTTCCAAGCGCAGCCTCCTAGCTCAACTCTCCTGTATGGAGTCGACATACCAGATGTTGGGGGAGACACCGTTTTCACCAGCCAATATCTGGCCTACGAGACCCTCTCCGATTCAATGAAGTCAATCGTGAATGACCTCAAAGGCATTCATTCTGCCGAACGAAGCTACGGACCTAAAGGTACTTTTGGGCGACCTGACCCTAAAGCATCTATGGACATTAACGGCGACGCCAGCGCGACGGTCCACCAATTACACCCTCTGGTTCGCACCCATCCGGTATCAGGCCGCAAAGCACTTTTCGTTAATGAGGTCTATACGGTAGGTGTCGAGGGTCTCGCACCTGCGGAGAGTGACTACCTGCTCAGTTTTCTCTTCGAGCACAGCAAACAAATCGGGTTTACTTGTCGAGTCCGGTGGGCTCGTGGAACGTTGACTATCTGGGATAACCGTACGACTCAGCATTTTGCGATCAATGACTACGCCGGAAGTAGGCGGGAAATGTATCGAATCACTCTTGCTGGAGAGCAGCCCTCATAGCGGTCAACAGGTGTTACTAGCTTCAACGACTGCTAGTGGGCCGAGAAGAGCGATGTCTTGCAAGGCTTGGTCATACAAGAACTTCTCCGTACATGCGGCCCGGGCCCAGATTTCCTCTGAGTCGCTGGGAAGACGCCCTCTGCCCGCTACTTCAAGCGAGTTGGTCGAGCTGCTACTTACCTGTATCGCCTGGTCCAGTAGCATTGAGAGAAAGCCGGCTGGGTCATGGCTAGGTTCATCGAATACATACAATAAGTGCCCATCGCTGACAAAGGGAGTGATGTAATGCGTTCGCTGTCCCTGGGTGCCGCTGATATCAAAGCGAAGCATTAGCGAGTCGATAAAAGCTTCGAATGGCTTATGAGTAGATGGTTCCACGGTGGTGGACCGTATCAATCATCCGGTGCGCAAGTCTTATGGGAGCTAGGTTCTTGCAGTGAATAGCAAGTCGCGAAAGAGGGGTTAAGAAATGGCAGTTAACGCGGGGGAGTATTGCGGATTTGATATCGCTATTGAAGATCCGGGTATTTTGGTAGTGACCTTTAACCGTCCGGAGAGTCTTAATGCTTCCACGGCTGCAATGAAACGTGATCTTGTCGAATTACTGACCCAAACTCAGATGGATGACCGAATTCGGATTGTTCTCTTTACCGGTCAAGGCAAAGCGTTTTGGGCTGGCGATGACCTTAAGGGTTACGGTGGTGAAAGTGCTCAAGTTCCCCCAATTCACCATGGTCACCATAACGCGGCCGGTACTTACAACGGATTGAGGGCTATTTCTCAAGCCGTGAATACTGCAGTTCGGAATCTGGACAAATTATCCATAGCGGCTATTAATGGCTTCGCAATTCAAACCGGTTTTTCTTTAGCTTTGGCCTGCGATTTCCGTATAGCCGCCGAGTCTGCGAAATTAGGCAGCGCTACCTTGCGGTTTGGCTTGCTGCCCGACGAAGGGGGACAATGGTTGTTAGTTCAACACCTAGGCGTTGGCAAGGCAATGGACTTCATGATGCGTAAGCGAATAGTGGATGCTGCTTCAGCTCTCGATTTGGGTTTGGTTCACGACGTAGTGCCGGATGCGAGGTTGATGGAAGAAAGTATGGCGCTTGCCCAAGAGCTAGCCCAAGGGCCTCAGGTCGCTATGAGAATGCTCAAACGGTCGATTCTTCTGGCGGCCGATCTCACTTGGGAGCAGTCGCTAGATGAAATTGCGTCCAAAACAGCCGTTACAGACCACCTGCCGGATGCTCGAGAGGGAGGGGTAGCGTTTATCGAAAAACGGCAGCCCAACTTCAATGCTTGGCTTGAAGATCGCGCCGAGCCATCGGTAGAGGGGCCTGCGCCTTGGGATTCGAACTAGTCCTAGCGCCTTCTGATTTCGAGTGCCGCAGGCTTTAGGCCGTTGATCGAGAGATATGCGCCACTGAGCGATTGATCTAGTCCTTTTGCTGTGCCTAAGGACTATTTTGGTTCTTGGTAGTCAGGCTTGGCGCGCGTGCGTTCAGTCTTGTAGCTAAATCTAGTCGCCTGTTTCTCGGTTAGGGAGAGAGTTATTCTGGATAAAGCCCATTAATTGGCTATAAACATGGCTTTTAAGCTTGAAATGAAAATTTAGGTGTGCTATGGTTTATTTCCACGTCGCCCAAAGGGCGGCTTTCTTCGTTTTGGACACCCGGGCGAAGCAAAAAACCAGATCCATTGATTCTTGCTGTCGCTTTCGAGCTGCTTAGGGTCGCTGACTAACATCTACGCTTGCGATTTACGACGCTTGATACGTTGCTTTAACCGATTTCCTCAACCAGTTCTTCCAATGCGCCCAATAACATTTTTACGTTCCGTAATCGTGCCGTGTGGCCCATGCATCCGATTCGCCAAACCTTTCCCGCCACTGGACCTAAACCGCCTCCGACTTCGATGCCGTATCTCTCGAGGAGAGTTTTTCTGCCGGTCGTGTCATCTAGGCCTTCGGGCAGAGTGACAGTTGTGAGTTCGGGAAGGCGATGACCTTCTTGTGCCCATAGATTGAAACCTAAATCAGGTAAGCCAGCGTGTAGGGCGTCTCCACACTCTTGGTGACGCTGCCAAGTTGCGTCTAGGCCATCTGTTAAGACGACACCAAGTCCTGCGTGTAGCGCGTAGAGCATCGAGATTGGTGCTGTGTGGTGATAGGCCCGAGCGCCTTCACCAGTTACATAGTCTTTGATCATATTGAGATCGAGATACCAGCTCTGAGGTTTCTCTACGATGCGTTCCATCGCGCGATCACTAACAGTTACAGGAGATAGGCCCGGTGGGACCCCCAAACATTTTTGGGTACCGCTATAGGCAACATCGACGTTCCACTGGTCGATCAGGACCGGAATGCCGGCAAGAGAAGTTACGCAGTCAACGAAAAGAAGTGCATCACCTTTGGCCTCGCCAATAGGGGCAACGTCGTTGCGTATTCCCGTGGAGGTCTCTGCGTGGACTACGGCTATTATTTGCGGGTCTGGGTGAGCGTCGAGGAGACGCTGAGGATCAATTGCTCGGCCCCACTCCTCTTCTACTCTTGTTACTGTGGCTCCAGCTCTTTGTGCTACGTCGCACATTCTGTTGCCGAAGACGCCATTCACTCCGATCACAACTTGATCGCCCGGATTTACGAAGTTGACGAATGCAGTTTCCATGCCGGCTGATCCGGTGGCGCTAACCGGAAAGGTAAGCGAATTCTGAGTCTGCCACACTTGTTTCAGGCGCTCGTTAGTCTCATCGAGAAGAGATATGAAATCAGGGTCAAGGTGCCCTAGGACGGGCCGGGTGAAGGCTTCCATCACTTCTGGGTAGGGATTACTAGGGCCTGGGCCCATCAAAATTCGGTCGCTATGTATCACGACGGGAAACCGTAGTCACCTCTGGCAAGTAATGCATAACCGTTCTATTTCGGGGCCCTCTAGCGGAGTCTCGAGATGAGGCTGCTTGTGTCCCAGCGCCCCCCGCCAGAGCGCTGTATATCGCTGTAAAAGCGGTCTACGATTTCGGTGACTTCAACATTTGCGCCTATCTTTTGAGCTTCCTCCATGACAATGCCCAAATCTTTGCGCATCAAGTCAACAGCAAAGCCAAAGTCAAACTCATTTTTAACCATAGTTGACCCTCGGTTCTCCATTTGCCAGGAACCAGCGGCACCTTTGCCGATGGTGTCGAGTACCAAATTGAGGTCAAGCCCACTGCGTCGACCAAAGTCAAGGGCTTCAGCAAGACCCTGTAATAAACCTGCAATGCAGATTTGATTGACCATCTTGGTCAACTGGCCGGAGCCCGAAGGCCCGATGAGTGTGCATAAGCGGCTGTAAGCCTCAATAACTGGCTGGGCCTGATCGAATGATGGCTTTTCACCCCCGCACATCACCGTCAGAATCCCATTTTCAGCGCCGGCCTGGCCGCCCGATATCGGTGCGTCAAGGAAACCGATTTGCTCGCTCTCGCATATGGACTTCATCTCTCTGGCAAGGCTCGCTGATGTAGTCGTATGGTCGATTACAAGAGATCCCGACTTGGCCTGTTGGAGGACACCATCTTCGCTGAGTAGCACGGATCGCACGTCGTCATCGTTCCCCACGCAAAGGAAAATCATGTCGGCACCTTCAGAGGCCTTGGCCGGAGTTGAAGCCGAGCCACCACCATAGCGACCAGCCCAAGCGTCAGCCTTTGCGGCAGTTCTGTTGTAGACAGTTACGTCATGCCCGGCGCTCACTAAATGGCCTGCCATTGGAAAGCCCATTATGCCTAGGCCAATAAATGTCACTTTCCTGGGTTCGCTCATTGCACGCTCCTGCACGGTAACTATTAGAGGATTAGCTTCGATCAGGTTTATCGGATCGGATGATCATTAAAGCTTTTGTCTTTCAACATGTCCCTAATTTCGTGTTTCAAGACCTTCCCCATAACGTTGCGCGGAAGTGCGTCTACCCAGAACACTTTCTTAGGCACTTTGAAAGGTGCTACTTGGCCTGTAAACAGCTTTAATACTGCTTCTGAGTCTTGAGCCTTGCCGGAGTCCTGAGCTGCAACAACTATAGGAATTTCGCCCCAGCGATCATCTGGAATTCCGACAACAGCGGCTTCTACGAAAAGAGCACTTCCTGCAAGAACATTCTCGAGCTCAGCTGGGTAGATATTTTCGCCTCCCGAAATTACGAGGTCCTTTTTGCGGTCGTCAATATAGACCCACCCTTCTTCGTCGACATGGCCGATATCTCCGGTGTGGAACCACCCGTCAGTTATCGACTCACGGGTTGCCTCAGGGTTCCTCCAATATTCAGCAAGAATATTTGGCCCTTTTATCCAGAGCTCCCCAGTTTGCCCTCGGGAGACATCATGACCTTCATCGTCGACGATGCGCAGCGAGCAAAGGGTAGCTGGCTTCCCGCAGGAGGTTGGCCGCTGTTCGGCTTGTTCGACACGCATGATTACTGCCGTGGGAGCTGTCTCAGTGGAGCCATATACCTGACCAACTGGAATACCCCGTTCAAAGAATGGCCTTGTAACTGCTTCAGGAATAGTAGATGAGCCTGCCATTAAGCCATTGAGGGAAGAAAGATCTGCTGTTGCAAAATCTGGATGTTTCGCTACGGCATCTAAGGTCGCAGGAACAAATAACGACCAAGTTGGACGCCACTCTTCGACGTCGCGCAGCCATTTTCCCGGGTCAAAAGCCCTATGGAGGAGCACCGAAGCTCCCGCTAGCAACGCTGGGATTGTTTGGATGTTGAGACCACCAACATGGAAGAGCGGCAGGAAAGTAAGCACCCGATCCTTAGTGGTGAAATCGTGACAATGGAAGGAATTAATGGCGTTAGCTATTAAGGCGCTTTGGGTGAGCAGCGCCCCTTTAGGCGTGCCAGTAGTACCGGAGGTGTAAGCCAGAAGCAAAGGGTCGTGAGAGTTGCCTTTTTGCTCGGCTGGGTTTGACATTAAAGGGTAAACCAAAGAGCTAAGGGATTGGACGGCGATGCCGTTTGCTGCTTCCAAGGCGGCTTCACAAAAAGAATCTTCGGAAACGACGAGGTTGACTTCCGCGTCCTCCAAGATCCAACGGTGCTCTGACGGAAGCAGCCGGGAATTAAGAGGCAAGGTAATTGCACCAACTTGAGAACAGGCGAACACGAGCTCCAATGCAAAAGGATGGTTGGGGCCCAACCACGCAACCCGATCTCCTTGCTCGATGCCGCTTTCGACGAGCCAGTTGGCGAGGGCGCCGATCTTGTTGGCGAGCTGCGAGTAGCTAGTCTGCTCGCCTTCGAATTCGACAGCAAGAGCATCGGGTTGATGCCCAGCCCATCTGTCTATCCAAGTGGCGATATTGGGTCCTAAAGAAGTCATCGGTAGGACAATTAGGCCAATTCGCCCTGGAGTACACCATCAATCACGATGGATTCTCCGTCCAATGTCAGGCTGTGGTTGCGCATGGGGAGGTCGAAGTGGCCAAGGGTGTGCCTCCCAGCATGCTCGTTTGCACCTGTGGAGTAGAGGAAGTTTCCGGCGAAGGCGCGCTGTTCAGTGCCGTTAGTTTGACTTTTGTCGTAGAGCGGCAAAGTATCCCACCTAGCGGCATTGTTCATCCCCCAGCCGATATGGCTGGTTGCATAAGCATCTTTGTCGCCCCAGGAGTCTGAATAGCTCCGAAAAAGAGCTGCATCAGTGCCGTCGCCAGCGACGTCGACCACGTAATCGTTTTCTATGGTGAGAGTAATAGGGGATTCGACGTACCGCTTAAAGGTAAGGTTCATATCCCCCCTGTCCATCACTATCACGCCATTGACCGTGTCGGCTTTAGGAAAGGCAAGACACAAACCGCCCGGCCAGTGAGAAATTGACCCAGGTTGCGTCGTGTAACCCCAGCCGCCTCCGCACGGTGCATCAGTGAGGTTGACAACAACGTCGGTTCCAGCGGCCGACGTAACGCGCATCTCGGAGGCCTTGATCAATTTTTTGATTCCCGCTTTCACTTTTGGCTCTAGATCTGGCCCCGGCATGAGGCGTTCTAGTGCTTCAGGGTGCTCGTTAGAGACCATCAAAATTCTGCTTCCACCAGCGAGAATTTCGGGGAGTTCAGGGGCGTGTAGGAGGCCCTCAACGGTGCAATCAACTACGAAGTCGACAGAGGCAAGCGCCTGGACGACCGCTTTTGAGCCAGCGATAGCGTCAGAGGCGCCAGTCGATCTAACGGGCACTGGTGCGCTTTGACGGAGGGTAGGCAAGATGATGTGGATCGGGCGAATGCCGAGTCGGTCTAGTGCCAACTCTGCCAAGTTCACATTGACTGAACGACTTTGAGTCTCGGACAAGATCGCAGCCGTTTGAGTCGTATCCACGGCACACATTGCAAACACTTGAGCAAATGCGTCAATCCATTTTCCTTCGATGCGTTCAACGAGCACATTTCCTCCAGTCGCAGGGAGCACCAAGTCCTTATCAAGCAACTAGTTAAGCACTCATACACGCAAAGCAATAAAGATTATGAATTTGAGTCCATCTATTTGGCTAAAAGTAGATTAATGACTCGTGTCCTGGAGCGATAGGGGATCAACGCTCGTGCCTCTCAGGTGAGCACTGTCGTTATACCGCAAGCATTTCCAACGACGACCACGTTCGCTGTCAGTGCGAATTTCCAGTTCCGTAATAGAAGTCACATCAGGCGCTAGCTCAGTGTGCCACTGCCCCGGACCTAAGCCGAAAGCGATGGCCATAGCAGCTGAAATAACCCCTCCGTGACATCCAATAAGCACAGTGGCCCCCTGGTGATTTTGGGCTACAAAACTTAGGGCTTCGCCTACCCTGTGCCGAAAGCCAGCGCGACTGTCTGCTCCAGGAATAATCGCCACAAATGGGTCGCGTTGTTCAAAATCGCTCAGCTCATACTTCTCTCGAACTTGTTCCCATGTCAGTCCATCCGCCTCTCCGAGGCGAAACTCTTCAAGATCGTCGTGAATGTTGATTTCATGGTTGATTGAAGCCACCCTCAGTACGATCTCCGTCGTCTCACGAGCCCTTGGTAAAGGAGATGAGTAAACAATATCGATCGACCCTTCGGACCCGGTTACGAACCTTTCGCCGAGAAGGTTTGCCTGCTGTTGGCCTTTGGCTGAGAGTCCGCTGCAGGTTTTGAGACCCCCGACGACTCCATCTACCATCACGTTTGATTCGCCATGGCGCACCAAGATAAATCGAGTTGGCTCGGTGATCTTGGGTGTGTTTGCCATGGCGGAACTTTAGGCGGAGAAAGAGCTAAACAGGTGGCTAAAACCAGTGCTTACTGACGTACGCTTCCTTTTGTGTCACGCGAGCGGAGAAAGTTGCAATGACAGATGTTGAGGTCGAAATCGAGCCTGAAGAAGCAGGAATTGATTCGGTACGAATACAGCGCTTAGGCAAACACCTGAGCAACTACGTTGACGACGGGCGCCTGCCCGGCGTCAATCTGTTGGTTAGCCGCGGCGGCAAAATCGCATATAGGCACATGTATGGCTCCCGGGATCTTGAGCGAGACCTTCCAGTAGAAAGCGACACTATCTACCGGTTCTACTCGATGACGAAACCGATTACTTCGATAGCTGCGATGCAACTGTATGAGAGAGGTTTGTTGCAGTTGAAGGATCCAATTTCCAACTGGATTCCCGCCTTCGCTAACAGCCGTGTTTTCGTTGGAGGTGATGCTAGTAATCCGGAGACTCGAGAAGCGGAACGAGAAATTACTGTTCACGACCTCCTGACCCATACAAGTGGCCTTACTTATCACTTCCATATGGCACACGCTGTTGACGAGATGTATCGCAACGCTGGGTTCAATTGGACTACCAGCCCGGGTGACCTCGAAGCTCAGTGTCAAGTTTTAGGATCTCTCCCGCTCCTATTCGACCCCGGCACAGAATGGAATTATTCATACTCCACCGATGTTCTGGGCCGGATTGTCGAAGTTGTAAGTGGTTTAACGCTGGACAGCTATATGGAGCAAAATATTTTTGAACCACTTGGAATGGTAGATACAGCGTTTTCGGTGCCCAGCGGATCAGAGCAGCGCTTTGCCTCGTGCTACTTCCCTAAGGGAGCGGATAAAAGCGCAGCTCTTCTGGATGACGCCCAGAAATCACCTTTTCTAAGTGAACCGGAAGCATTGTCAGGTGGAGGAGGTCTCGTCTCCACAATGGCCGATTATCACAAATTCACTCAAACTCTGAGAAGCGGTGGCGCACTCAATGGTCAAAGAATTGTGGGGAGGAAGACCCTAGAGTTCATGACAGCGAATCATTTGCCAGGTGGAGTCGACCTAACCGAATACGGAAGGCCCTTATTCTCGGAGACGGCCTACGATGGCGTCGGTTTCGGTCTTGGCTTTTCAGTAGTAATCGATAGTTATAAGGCAAAGGTTTTGAGCCAAGAGGGGGAGTACGGATGGGGTGGAGCTGCCTCAACTGCCTTTTGGGTAGACCCCATTGAAGACATCACGCTCATCTTCTTGACCCAGCTTTTGCCCTCCAGCACTCATCCAATAAGGCCAGAGATCAAAGCATTGGTCTATCAAGCTCTCCTATAGCAATGTCTTGAACCTGGCTAGCGAAAAGCGGCTTTTCTGCAATAGGTTTGCCCGACTACCAGCAAACGAAAGCTAAGTGAGAATGAACAAAAATTATTTCTTTCAAATTTCAACTGATCCGGATGTGGACGCCCGCAAATGTGCTGTGGCTATGGCATGTGCGGCTCAGGCGGTTGCAGATGGTCATAACGTGAGTGTTTTCTTCGCTTCTCACGCTGTGAAGCTTCTTCACAGGGACTTCATCGAGAACATGGATAAGAACGTTTCCCAAGAGCCAGGTTTTTGTTTAGAGATACTCAAGGAGCTGATTCGGGGTGCTGAGCTATTTTGTTCTACGGGATCTCAAGCAGTCTTGGGTGTTACGCCCGAGAACGGTACTGAGGTACTAGTTGAAGGTCTAGACCTAAACTGGAGTGGTCCTCCTGGAGTGATAGCACTTAGCGCTGATGCTGATGTATCGCTCTCCTACTAGACGATGTGATACCTGAATTAACCTATTTAACAGAACGCCCTTTTGGAGCCTTCTTGAACCCCATGGGGTTACCCTCCTGAATATGAGTACCCAAGAGATGCTTGAATTTGATTTGGTCATAGTGGGAACCGGTTCGGGAAATAGTATTCCCGGTCCCGAATTTGATGGCTGGCGCATAGCGATCGTTGAAAAAGGGGTATTCGGCGGCACATGTCTCAACGTCGGTTGTATCCCATCGAAAATGTTTGTCTATGCAGCAGATGTTGCGGAAACGATTCGTGGTTCTGCCACCTATGGAATCCAATCAGAGATAGGCCTAATTGATTGGCCGGCAATTCGAGACAGAGTTTTTGCGCGAATAGATCCAATAGCTGAAGGTGGCGAAGAATATCGGCTCGGGGATGAGTGCCCCAATATCACGGTATTCAAAGGAAATGGCCGGTTGACGGGAGCGAAAACGCTCGAAGTTACTGGGCAAGATGGGCAAACCTGGCACCTTTCCGGACGACATGTCGTGTTGGGTGCCGGAGCCAGGCCGTTCATACCGCCTTACAACGGGCTTGCGGATGTTCCTTTTCACACCTCGGACACAATTATGCGGATCGACAGTCTTCCTCAGAGATTAATTGTCCTGGGCGGTGGCTATATTGCCGCCGAGTTAGGCCACGTATTCTCGGCCTTTGGTAGCGACGTTACGTTGGTAAATAGAGGAGAAAGACTGTTACGGCGAGAAGACGATGAGGTATCTGAGCGCTTTACTGAGCTTATGAGCAGACGAATTAATGTTCTCTGCGATAGTGAAGTAACCAATGTTGGGTATGACGGCGAGCAATTTTGGGTTGAAATTCGTCAGGGTGACTCATTCGACGCTATTTATGCAGATCAACTCCTAGTCGCAGCCGGTCGGGTACCTAATAGCGATCAGATCGGCGCTTTTGACGCGGGAATTGCATGCACGGAAGGTCGAGTCGAAGTAGACGAGTATTTCCGAACCTCTGTTGATGGGGTTTGGGCATTCGGGGATATTTCTAACTCTCACCAGCTGAAACACTTGGCTAATGCTGAGGTTAAGGCTTTGAGGCTGAACCTTCTAGTAGAAGAGGGTCAGATCGAAGGTCCCATGCGGAGCGTTGATGACCGTTTCGTGCCTCACGCGGTTTTTGGGTACCCCCAGGTTGCCTCGGTTGGGTTGACAGAGTCCGAAGGCCGAGCCCAGGGACATGAGCTTTTGGTTTCCACTCAGGAATATGCCGGAACGGCTTATGGCTGGGCTATGGAAGAGTCTGAGAGCTTTTGCAAACTAATTGCAGATGCTCAGACCAGGAAACTGTTAGGGGCACACATTATTGGCCCTCAAGCTTCAACGTTGATCCAGCAGCTAATTCAGGGTATGGAGTTTGGTCAAACGGTTGACCAGATGGCGGAGCAACAATTCTATATTCACCCGGCGCTTACTGAAGTGATCGAAAATGCTCTTTTAGGGTTTTAAGAATCCGTTGTCGTTCATTCGCTGTTTAGGTTTATTTCCCAAAGCACTTGATCTAAACAATCGCCTGCTGAGATTGAAGGGAATTGGCATGGCCTCTCTTTGGTAACTGTTGAAGGTACAGGCGCCAAGAGGGTCCAAGGGGTCGGGTGACAAAATTGAACAACGCTGAGACGGTCTTGTAGCTGGCCTTCATCAGCAACTACTCGATGCCATCCGACTGGGATCAGTCCATTGGTCAGTCGTTCGAGCATTATCCCAGTGTTGATAATTACGTAGCCTTCTGGTGGTGAGGCATCTACCCACTTATTTTCGACTTTGACCTGAAGGCCTCTAGCTGTAGCCCTTGGTAGAGCTGTTATGAGATTGATATCACCGTGCTCCTCTGCCCAAACATGCCCCTCTGATCCTCCATTGGGAGCGTCGATCATAGAGGGGTAGCGAATAGCTCTTGTTAGGTGCGAGCCGTACTGCAGCATCGTGTCAAAAAAGTGTTCATCAACACCTATTCCACTTGCGATGATTCTGAGAAATCGAGTCTGCAAATCGACCAATTGTTCGTGAAATTCACTTAAGACTGAAGCGGATTCCGGTATGTGGTTTGAGGGGAAAACGGGCTCTCCATATCGGTGTGGGTATCGGTCGCGAAGCGGGTGCCCCTCTGGCAGTGGGGCACCCCAATTGAGCATTTCCTTCCAGTCTGGAGTGTTGGAAATAGCTGCGGTTTCAACTAGTAGCCCTGTGTAACCGGTTTGACCGCGGGATCCTGTAGCAACGTACTCTGACTTCTCCTCTGTTGAAAGTGAGAAAAATCTCTCTAGCACGTCGTAGGTTTCATCAAGCATTATTTCCGAAAGGTCATGCTTTGTGTATACGAATCCTGTTGCGAGGCTTGTCATTACGCCATCGATAACGGCTTGACGTTGTTTAGCGTCACCTCGCTCAAACGCCAAAAGGTCTACATCTAAAATGTCAGTCATTGGGACTAACGGTATGTCGGTTTGGGTCAATTGTCAGCGACATTTTCAGCGAGCCAGCGTTCGTAGCGCGAAGGGTCTGTCCAAGCTCCGGTTAGTTGATCAAAATCCAGAGCGGCCTGGAGCATCAGTCCCGTAGTTCCCATCCTTGCCTGGGAACTAGAAACGGAGTCCAGATCGTTTGGAATGGGCAGTTCTAATTCGGACGGCGTTTTAAGGTTGCCCCTGGGGGCTATTGCCACTCGGGGTAGACGCCTGATTGCGTCGTCTCGGAGCGAAATGTCATTCTCGTAAAAAATGGGATCTTGGATTTGGTGCCACTTATCTGCTCCCATCACTAACACGTCGTAGCCAGCTGCAATGTCTGCCAAAAGTTGCTTTTCGGTAATTTCGATTGTCAACCAGTCGATTTCGTCTGCAACATTGCAGAGAACCGAAATTCGATGCTCGAAGAGTGGTCTTGCTACTGACTCTTTGGCTAGGGCGATTTTGCTTACGGCCCAGATGACGGAATCGACGTTATGGTGGCTTCTTACCGCTTCGGATATGGCGAGGTGGGCAATTGTTGGTGGATTGAAGGAACCAGGGTAGATAGCGGTGCTCATCTCAAACTCTCCTGCCTGTCAAAGTTCTCAGAGTCCTGGGATTTCCTCCTAGTTCAATTTCCAGTTCCCGGCTAATTCCGTGCGCCAGGTTGTCCCAGATTCGATCGAGGAGTTGTGCTGTATTCACAATTGGCGGATCAAACGAGTTTTCTTGGGACCTACGAATAAATTGTTGCGAGTATTCTCTAAGGCTTACTAAAGCGGTTGCTAACCCTAAGTCGAGGGGAGTAGCGCCTGCTTGCCTTGCCAGCTTGACTCGGCGCTCAGTTTCTAAGCCGAAATTGTCAGTTATGGGTTTCGCAAGCTCTTGATAGATGGACCGTTGAATTCCGTGCCGAATAGCTAGGGCTAGTGTGGCACTGGTGCTTGCCTCTCGGCCGTGCCGCAATGCTTGCAGCCGCAAACCGGCGAACCAAGACATTTTGCGACTCGGGCGATAGTCGGAAGAGTCGGCTGTGGAAGTCTTAGATTTGGCGGATTTTTGTTTCAGCTTTTGGTCGTAGGACTCTCTTAAGGCGGGGTCAGAAAGCACTGACCATGCCTCGTTGAGTTCTTGCATCTTTGAGCGGTTGCCTGAATTGCGATCGGGGTGAAAAAGAAACGCGAGCTTGCGGTATGCCCTGCGCAGGGAGTCATAATCAGCATCAGGAGAGACTCCAAGGGTTTCGTATAGCGAAGACCTTGAGTTGTCACCGGGCAATGGCTCTGTCATGGCTACTCTTGGAGGAGAATGTGGCCGGGTTCGCCTGACTCTAAGACGCCCACTATGGCGGCGTCGTGCCCAGAATCTCGCAGATATAAAACCGCTGCTTGTGCGGCTTCAGAATCGCACGAGAATATTAATCCCCCCGAAGTTTGAGCATCCGCGAGGATTAGACGGTTAGTGCTGGATCCACCATCCAAGAATGGTTCAAGAAACGCCAAGTTACGGTCCGTGCCGCCGGCCACAAATCCTCCTTCAACAAGGGCCCGAACGTCAGGCAGAAGCGGCACCGCTGCTGTGTCTATGGATGCAGAAAGCCCGCTAGCTTTAGCTAATTCATATAGGTGACCCAAGAGCCCGAAGCCAGTGATATCGGTTGCTGCGGTGGCTTTTGCCTGTTGAGCGGCCTCCGCTGCTTGTGCATTGAGTCTCGTCATCTCACGAACCCCAGCTTTGTAAATCTCGCTTAGCCAGCCGTTTTCGGTGATGGCTTCAGGGTCAGATCTTTTGATTGCTGTAGCTAATAGGCCGGTTCCGATTGGTTTAGTGAGAACAAGGCTTTGCCCGGCTACGCCCCCACCGTTGGTGATGACAGCATCAGGTGCGACTTCGCCGACAACTGACATTCCGTACATGGGTTCTGGGCCATCTACCGTGTGTCCTCCGGCTATTACCCACGATCCAGCTTCTGCGGCCGTCTGGCCTCCAAGCAGAACTTTTTCTAAAATCTCTAGTTCAAGTTCGTCGCGCGGCCAAGCTACCAAGTTGAGAGCGAATAAGGGTTTACCCCCCATGGCGTAAATGTCGCTCACAGCGTTGGCCGCTGAGATTTGTCCCCAAAGTCCTGCGTCGTCGACAATGGGGGTGAAGAAATCTGCGGTAGCAATGAGAGCGTCGCCACCCGGGCGGAGCCATACTGCTGCATCATCGCTGTTTTCGGACCCCACTAGCAGGTTCTCGTTATTGGGAGCTGGCAAATTGCGCAACACGTGCGCAAGGTCGCTGGGACCGAGCTTGCAAGCTCAACCAGCCCCATGGCTGTATTGAGTTAGTCGTATTAAACGTGTCACAACACCACGGTATCTTTTAGCTGCTAGTTATCCGAATAAGTTTTGATGACGTCAAAGAGAATATTCATTCCTTTATCGCGATCGATTTCATACCCGACCTGACAATTCGATGCCCGATCTGACCACCTACGTTCGTCAATGACTGTCATTCCTCTCGTAACTATTCCTTCGGTCTCTACCGACACATTTCGGCTTTCGAACGAGAAGATTTCCGGGTGTGTAATAGCTAGTACAGCGCATGGGTCGTGAAGCGGTACCTGCTGGCCGAAAGTCCGTTGCTGGTAGGAACGCAAGTAAAAATCAAAAAGTTCAGCCGCGAATACGGCTGGGGGATTATTAATTTCTCGAAGGCGTAAAATTGTCTCTTCGTCAACGCCGAATTGGTGGGTCAGATTCAGGCCGGCCATGAAAAGATTCGCGAAACCGGCTGAAAACACAACTGAGGCGGCGTGGGGGTCGGCCCACACATTGAACTCAGCTACCGGCGTGACATTGCCAGCGCCGGCACTTCCCCCCATGAGTGATACTCCGGCAACCCGTTGGACAATGTCTGGTGCCTGCAGTATTGCCACGGCAATGTTCGTAAGCGGGCCGACAGGCACTAGCCAAACCTCGTCATGTTCGCGGACCGTGTCGATAATGAATTGGACCGCATCGGAACTAGTCGCTTGCCGAGTCACTTTGTGTCTAGTTGGCCCATCTAGACCTGTTTTGCCATGTACTTCTTCAGCGTGTTTGGGGGGAATCAGAAGGGGCTTATTGGCGCCCATGTGAACGCCGGCGTCTAGATCAACTAGTTCCGCGAGAATAAGGGCATTCTCGGTGGTGAGATCCACTGATACGTTGCCAGATACTGTTGTAATGCCGAGTATTTCGGTTAGCTGAGCGGCCACCATGATCGCGACCGCATCATCGTGGCCGGGATCACAGTCAAGAATTATTTTGGGTTTCACAGCCTGTCCATTCCGGGCCCATTCTCGTTGGTGTCTCCCCAGTAATGAGGCAGGCGCAGGTAGCCGACTCGAGGTAGTTCGACTTTTGTTTCCAAACCTTGATACGTCTTGAGGCGCTGGATAGTTCGGACATGACTCAAGAGCTCATAGAAGACCATCCAGAGTGAGCCTTCTAGGTTGTATGTAATGCTTGAACTATCTTCCTGCGAAACCTCCGCGCCGCGGGGCAGAGTGGTGATCACGTATTTCCAAAAATTTGTGCCCCGGACCGTTTGCATCTCGGAACGCAGCTGATCGATGGTGTGTTCTGTCACAAGCTGATCTAGCCAGCTGACGCCAACCTCGAGCTTCTCAATCAAGTCTGGGACTTCCCAAAACTTGTTTGGGTTAAGTACTCGATCCCACTTGCTGTTGGGTCCCATTTGGTGGTCGAGCCAGTTGATTGGTTCTGGGATATCTCCGTCTGGCCATAGTAAATGTCCAGCTCGGCGTTTTGTGAAGACTAAGGAGTCCCATGCCATATGAGAAATTTGAGTTCGGCAAGACCACCACATCCACTCTTTGTCAGGTGATGGGTCATGAAAATCGAGTTGCTCGTTTGAGAGGGTTTCTGTTTCTGCCTCTACCCAAGTGATTATGTGGCGATACCAAGGCATGATGCCATCCATTGGTGAACTGGGCATCTCTAGAACTGCCGGATCGGTTGCTGCCATTATCTCGTGCTTCTCCTATTTCTTCTCTCGGGATCGTTAGACGTTTTCGAAGGAGCGTGGGTCAGGACAACTGCATATCAGGTTACGGTCGCCGTGTGCTCCGTCAATTCTGCTGACCGGCGGCCAATATTTATTTTCCCGAACCGCTTCTAACGGAAAGGCTGCCTCTTCCCGAGAGTAGGGCCGGTGCCAGTCACTTCGCATCAAATCTTCGGCGGGATGTGGAGCGTTTACGAGAGGATTGTCATCACTGGGCCACTCTCCGCTCTCCACGCGTCCGATTTCCTTTCGAATTTGGATCATGGCATCGCAGAAGCGATCGATTTCACTTTTAGATTCACTTTCAGTGGGCTCCACCATCAGTGTTCCTTGGACCGGAAATGACATAGTCGGAGCGTGGAAGCCATAGTCGATTAAGCGTTTCGCAACATCATCTACCGTGATGTTCCCGGGCAGTGATCTGAGGTCAATTATGCACTCATGTGCTACAAGACCTGACTTGCCGCGGAAGAGCACCGGATAGCTCGAATCCAGCCTGTTCGCTGCATAGTTAGCGTTCAGGATTGCGACAGCTGTCGCTCGCTTGAGGCCTTCTGGCCCCATCATTGCTATGTACATCCAAGGGATCGGGAGTATGCCAGCGGACCCCCAAGGTGCTCCAGCAATAGCTCCGCACCCTGTGGCTGGACCGGCTTCGGGAACGAGGGAATGGTTGGGCAGAAATTCCGAGAGATGGTTTTTGACGGCAACTGGACCTATTCCGGGTCCGCCTCCCCCATGGGGGATGCAGAAGGTTTTGTGGAGGTTTAGGTGACTTACATCTGCGCCGAAGGCTCCAGGAGCAGCGAGTCCTACAAGGGCATTCAGGTTGGCTCCATCAACGTATACCTGTCCTCCTGCTGAATGCACTAATTCGCAGATTTGACTAATGCCCTCTTCGAACACTCCATGGGTCGAGGGGTAGGTGACCATCACCGCAGCTAGGTCTTGTGCGTGCTTTGAGGTCTTGGCCTCAAGGTCACTTAGTGAAACGTCACCGTCATCGTCGCACTCCACGACGATGACTCGCATTCCCGCCATTACCGCCGAAGCCGCATTTGTTCCGTGAGCTGAGGAAGGTATTAGACAAATATCTCGGTGATTATCTCCTTTCGACTCGTGGAAGCGCTTAATTGCCAACAACCCAGCAAACTCACCTTGAGATCCAGCATTGGGCTGTAACGAAATTTGGTCGTAACCGGTGCAGGCCAGCAACCAGCTCTCAAGCTCTCTGATGAGTGTGAGGTAGCCTTCCGCTTGAGATAGGGGGGCGAAGGGGTGAATATCCGCGAACTCAGGCCAAGTTATGGGTTCCATCTCGCTGCTGGCGTTTAACTTCATGGTGCAGCTGCCGAGCGGAATCATGCTTCGGTCTAGGGCCACGTCTTTGTCTGAAAGGCGACGTATATACCTCAGTAGTTCAGTTTCGGAGCGGTAGCTGTTGAAAACTCGATGGGTTAGAAAAGCCGATGACCGCTTGAGGCCATAAGGAATTCCTACTATCTCACTCATAGACGGTTGCGTATTTGCATCAGCCTCGAAACAAGCAGCCAAGATGTCTACGGTTTTGTCTTCGCAGAGTTCATCCAAAGCCACGAGAACCGTGTCGCTGTCTACCTGCCGAAGGTTTATGCCAGCGCTGAGGGCACTCCTAACGACTTCGCCGGCACGGTTTGGTACTTGGACAGTCAATGTGTCGAAAAATGTTTCACTTGCCAGATTGAGTCCGGATTCGGTCAGGCGTGAAGCCAATTTTGCGGTCAAGTCGTGAACACGTTGCGCAATTCGGCGTAAACCCTCAGGGCCGTGCCAGACCGCATACATAGAAGCGATCACAGCCAGCAAGACTTGCGCTGTGCATATGTTGCTAGTGGCTTTTTCTCGGCGTATATGTTGTTCTCTGGTTTGAAGAGCTAGGCGTGCTGCTGGCCGGTTCCCGGCATCAACGGACATTCCTACTAGGCGGCCCGGTAATGCTCGCTTGTGTTCTTCTTTCGCTGCCAAAAAACCTGCGTGTGGCCCGCCGAAGCCTAGGGGTACGCCAAACCTTTGCGAGGTGCCCACAACTAAATCTGCGCCTAATTCCCCGGGCGGGGTTAATAGGCAGAGAGCGAGAAGATCAGCGGCTACACAAAGAATGCCGTTCGCTTGATGCAGTCGGTCGCTCAGATCGCTGATGTCACAGATTCTTCCAGAGGAACCTGGATACTGGACTAGTGCTCCGTAATGCTTCGTGTTATCGAGTTCAGTCCAAGCATCCCCAAATTGAATGTCGATACCTAAAGCGCGTGCGCGAGTGCGGACCACATCGATGGTCTGAGGGTGGCAGTCCGAATCAACAAAAAATGATTGGGCTGCGCTTTTGGAGAGCCGTCTAGCCATTGTCATCGCTTCAGCTGCTGCCGTGCTTTCGTCCAGCAAAGAACTGTTAGCAATTTCCATAGCTGTCAGATCGCAAACGAGGGTTTGGTAGTTGAGAAGAGCCTCGAGTCGTCCCTGACTGATTTCTGGCTGGTATGGCGTGTATGCGGTATACCAAGACGGATTCTCTAGAACTGTGCGTACGACAACCGGTGGAGTGATAGTTCCGTAGTAGCCGAGACCGATCAGCGATTTGACGGGCTGATTTAACTGTGCAATTTCGCGTATTCTTTGCGTTGCCTGGGCCTCTGACATTGGTTCCGGCAAGGCGAGCGGCGTTGGCTGTTGAATGCCGGCCGGGATCACTGCCTTGCAAAGCGCTTCGAGTGAAGAGAAACCGATGCTGTCGAGCATCGAGTTGATTTCCTCATCGCGTGGCCCTATGTGGCGACTTTGGAATGAGCTATCGAAATTGTTCTCAGTCATTAAATTCTCAAGTCCTTTTGTAGTTGTGGGGTGTAAAGGGAATCGTGGCTACGCGACACGGAAACTCTTTACCCCTTGCGTGAGCAATTAGAGGTTGCTGGTCGTCGAGGTAGGCGGCGGACGCGTATCCCATGGCGACTGGGTGGCCGCAACTGGGACCGAAACCTCCACTTGTGATGTGACCTATTTCATCTCCGTTGGCGGTTCTGAGAACAGCATCTTCTCGAATTGGTCGTTTACTTAAAGAGATAATTCCGACCCTGAGCTTTGAGGCCCCATTGCTTCGTTGGCTCAAAATCGTTTCAGCTCCAGCGAACCGCATGTCGTCGCGCCGTCGTTTTGGGATGGTCCAAGCGAGGCGAGCTTCTATGGGAGTGGTGGTCTCATTCAGCTCATGTCCGTACAAACATAGACCGGCCTCAAGTCTGAGGCTGTCGCGAGCCCCTAGCCCGCACGGGTGAAGATCTTGGTTGGAGAGCAGTAATTTGGCGAGTTGAAGGGCATTTTCGGCACGCACGATTACCTCAAACCCGTCTTCACCTGTGTAGCCGCTGCGGCTGACTTGGCACTCAATGTTGTCAATCTGAAATGGCATTGCTTCCATGAAGGCAAGTTTCGGCAAATCGCCGCCAAATCTTGAGAGAATGGCTTCCGATTTGGGACCCTGTATAGCTAGCTGCGCTAAGTCCGTACGATGCTTGATCTGAGCGTATTTTGATAAAGCAGAGTCGAGATAGCCGAGGTCGATTTGTACCCGAGATGCGTTAATCACGAACTGTAGATGGTTGCTTTCTCTAGTGACGATGCAGTCGTCGACGACGCCTCCCAGATCATTGGTCAAGAGCGCGTAGCGCATGCTTCCGACTTGGAGCTCGCGTATGCCTGAAGGAGTGATCGTTTCCGCTGCATCTATCACATTGTCGATAGAAATATTGTCCTTGGGTATCACATCCACTATGCCCATGTGGCTTACGTCGAACAGGCCAGCCGAGGATCGCGTATTGATGTGCTCCTTTACAACCCCCTCGAAATTGAGAGGCATTTCGTAGCCTGCAAACGGAACAATTTTCGCGCCTAGTTCCCGGTATAGGGGGTAGAGCGCTGTTCTGTTGTGTCTAGGTTTCTCATCCGGTTCGGTCATCGTTACTCACGCGCGTCGAGTTTGACGCCCCGCGCTGTCGTGGAACCTGAGAGATTGGCCGCTACGTGCAGTTTTCCCCTTCGGTGGAGTCTTCACAACTCGCTCTCCAGCGTTGCCTCTTCCTAGCGGTCCGGAGGCCTGAGAGTTTCCCGGGGCGGTTGCTCCTTCGGCGTCGCCCAACGGTCTAGCTGTTGGACGAACTCTCCCACTTGGTGTTGGCAGCAAGCCATACATTAATCGCTGGAAGCGCGCGGTGGTGTGATGTCGGGCTAGACCTTCGTCGGCACCTGTTTTTAGCTAAGGAAATCAGCGATTCGATCTTTTGGTCGTCCGATGATGGCGCTGTCGCTTTTGACGAGCACAGGCCTTTGCATAAGAGCTTTGCGTTCAACTAGGAGTTCCACGACAGCTTCTGGATTATTGACATAATCGTCTGCATTAAGACCAAGCTTTTTGAACTGCGAGTCCTTGCGAACTAGGTCTTCAACTGGGTCCTCCAGTACAGAAACCATGTGTTCCAGTATTTCTCTCGTAGGGGGGGTCTTGATGTATAGGACCACCTCGACATCTACGTTTTCTTGCTCAGCGACCGCTAAGGCGTTTTTAGATGAGCCTCAATGAGGATTGTGATAGATGGTGACATTAGCCATTTGTGTTCCTTGCTATTCCGTTTATGACCGTATCAGCGCTGAAAGCCGCGTTGAATACGATCCAGCATGTCTGGTGCCGCTCCTGGGCCATTTTCTCTTGCCCACTTGAGGCCCTCTTCCCGCTCGAAGCGGGCAAGCTCTCGCATTTGAATTTTCTCTTCACGCAAAGTGTGCCAGGAGTTAGCGGCGATTTGTGCTGCCCACTCATTGGTGCTCATCTCTAGATCGGCGTCAACAACATGTCTGTTAGCTAAACCGATAAGGGTGGCCTCTGCTCCGTCCACGACGCGGCCGCTGTACATCAAGTCGCGCGCTGCGATCGGTCCGATGCGCTCCGGTAGTCGGCTTGTCATTCCCCAAGTAGGGACCATGCCCCATTTGCCGTGGGTGTCGCAAAATTTGGCGTCTGTCGAACATATAAGCAGATCGCAAGCGAGTACCAGTTCTAAGGCGCCGGTATAGCAGTGCCCTCGCACAGACGCGATTACCGGTTGCCTCATTTCTTCCATGAAGTCCAGAGTTTCGGCCTGTTGATGAGGGCTCGAAGCTCGTTCGCCACGCTCGATGGCTTTGAGATCGTTGCCAGCAGAGAAAGATTTACCTTTGCCTGTGAGAACAACGACACCGACCTCGCTAGGCGACTCGTTGATGTCGGTTAGATGTGAACGTAGCTCTTCGAACAATAGGGGACTTAGCGCGTTTAAAGCGCCTGGCCGGTTGAGCGTTAGTGTGCTGATTCCTTCGCTGTCATTTCTAAGTACTAAAGGTTCATCTACGTTGCTCATTTCAATAGCTTTTCACAAGTGAGCCTTGTGAGCTAGGAGTCGAAAGGTTGAGTTTGAGGGTCGGAAGCGTCTGCGGCCTCAACTTCCTCTCGTGTGACCCCGAGCATAAACAAGATCGCGTCGAGATAAGGCACATTCAGCGCTGTGTCCGCAGCCCCTCGAAGGACAGGTTTGGCATTGAAGGCGATACCCAAGCCGGCCTTTTGCAGCATAGGTAAGTCGTTAGCTCCGTCGCCTACGGCAACCGTTTGTTCCAGTGGAATTCCCTCTTCGGCAGCTATTTGCTCAAGAAGTTGGGCTTTGCGATTTGCGTCAATAATGTCGCCCTCTATTTCGCCAGTTAAACACTGTTCTTCAATTCGGAGGTGATTCGCGTACGCGTGATCTATTCCAAGCTGGCTCGCTAGATGGTCTGTGAAGTGAGTGAAGCCTCCGCTTATTATCGCTACGCGATACCCAAGTCTTTTGAGTGTCCGGACGAAAGTGCGGGCTCCGGCCGTTAGAACCATCCGAGACAAGGCACGCTCGATGATTTCCACAGGAGAGCCCTTTAGGAGAGCGACTCGCTTAGTAAGAGCATCGGAGTAATCTATTTCACCTTGCATCGCTTGCTCGGTCAAAAGCGCCACTTCGTTTCGGTGACCTGCTTCTTCAGCTAAAAGATCAATGACTTCGTTTCGGATAAGCGTTGAGTCGACATCCAATACAACCAGTCGACTCGAACGCCTAGAAAGATCATGAGGCTGAACAGCAATATCGATTGCTTCTTGAGAGGCAATCTCAACAAGAGCAGCCTGCAAACTCGTGAGGTCGGCACCTTCTACTAGGAATTCGTAGCTCCAAACTGGAAAACGAGAAAGTCGGTGGATGCGATCGATATTGCCTCCGCTTGCTGTGATTGCGCCACTGGTCCGGGCTAGCGCAATCGGAGAAAGGTCGGGGGCCAAAGCCGTCACTACATGGCGTTGGACGTGACGAGTGGGAGTCGAATCAACGATTTCGAAATCGATTTCCAAGCCACGCTCCCACCCGAACAGCAAGACTTCCTTGACCAAGTCTCTACCTGCTGGGACTACAACGGCCAGGCCTAGTGTTAGTTGTCTGCGAACAACGACCTGTTCCATGTCCTGAAGCTCAGCGCCCAGGCTTGCAAGAAGGCTAAGTAAGTCAGTGGTGATTCCGGGCTGGTCTTGTCCTGTGACTCGGATAAGTATTGTCTGAGGCGCCGCCACTTGACTGACGGTACAGGGAAGCGGCGGAGCGTTCTATGACCTAAGGACTGTTATTTTTCGGTTTCATAACCCTATCTCGGCGTCTCGTTTGAAATTATGAGGTAGCTCGTTTGTCTGTTTCGGAGGCCTAGCTCACAGAGACCCCTAGGTGAGAGAATGAATTAGGTTTCGTTGTTAGCGCCCTGATGGGAAGTGGATATCGATAATGACCGTTGAGACTGCATGCAACCTGTGACTCTTATGGTTAGTTCAGTTTTTAGGGGCTTGCTTCGGCTGTTGCCCGGACTGCTGGTCTGTGCTGGGGGCACCGCGCTGGCTCTTTGGGTCAATTCTGTCACCGGCTTTTCTGTTAGCGCAACAGCGCTTTTTGTCGGGGTTTTGTTTGGAAACCTGCGGAGTGGGGCAGTCTCAACCCAAGTCGGACTGAACTTCGCGTCGAAACCACTTTTGAGGCTTGCCATTGTGCTACTTGGCTTCCGCCTCAGCCTCACTGAAATCCGAGCAGAAGTCGGTCTCTGGGATGTGTTGGCATTGCTGGTGCTGGTGTCTGCCACTGTCTGGGGGATTGGGAAACTCTGCACCAAGTGTGGTTTATCTGCTGACTTTGGTCGCTTGCTAGGAGTCGGATATGCGGTCTGTGGGGTTTCGGCAATAGCGGCGGTCAAACCACTAACCACGGCGGAGGAAGAGGAGGTTGCATATGCAGTTGGCCTCGTCACCTTTTTTGGAACCCTGTCTATGCTTTCATACCCTGTTTTGGGAGCGCTATCGGACATGGCTCCTGAGTTGTTCGGTTGGTGGGTTGGCGCAGCAACACATGACGTTGCCCAAGTGGTTGCAACAGCGGCTATTAGGGGTGATGAAGCCTTGGAAACGGCAGTTGTAGTTAAATTAGGCCGTGTTGCGTTGCTAGGACCAATCTTGGTGACCCTCACCTTCGTAACCCTTGGCCGCAAGAGTGTCGGACGGCCGGGTGTTGCCAAAGTTTTCCCTAGTTTTGTTGTTGGGTTTTTATTGGCGGTCGGGATTCGGTCATTCGATGTGATGTCGGCAGACTTGCTCGCCCTAATCGACAATGTCAGAAAGGTGCTGTTGGCTGTAGCTATGGTCGGTGTCGGGGCTCTGGTTAATGTCCGAAGTTTGACCGCTATGGGGGGCAAGCCCTTGAAAGTCGGGTTTGTGTCTTGGTTTTTGTTAGCAATAGCGGCCTTACTGGCGGCGAGGCTTGTGACCCTACTCTGAAGTAGAAGAGCGACTTTGTCTCGCTTCGATTAAACATTGAAGTTGAAAGTTGGAAAAGTGGCAAGGAGAGTTCGAGATGGTGCTTGTTAGTGGAATCTGCGAAGAAAAATTCTCTCTAGTTAGCGACGCTTTCAAATCTAACTTCGACGCAGGCGACGAGTTGGGCGCTAGTGCCGCTGTCACCGTTGACGGTAAAAGCGTCGTCGATATATGGGCAGGAAGTCGAATCTCGACAGGGGACGAGTGGAGAGAAGACACAATTGTCAACGTCTACTCCACCACTAAGACCATGGCTTCTATGTGCATGCTTATGTTGGCCGACAGAGGGTTAATCGACTTTGCGAAGCCAGTAAGGGATTACTGGCCCGAGTTCGCAGCTAACGGCAAAGACGAGGTCTTGGTTAGTCATGTCATGAGTCACCAGACTGGCTGTTCCGGCTTCCCGCAAACAATTACAACTGCCCAACTTTACGATCACGACTTTTGCGCAAATTTGCTGGCTGAAATGACTCCCTGGTGGAAACCAGGGTCGGCTCCGGGATATCACGCCATTACCCAAGGAACACTTCAAGGAGAGTTGTTGCGTCGAGTGGACGGCAGAACGCTTGGGAAATTCTTCCAGGAAGAGGTGGCTGCACCTTTGGGCGCGGACTTCCACATTGGGCTGCCGTCGACAGAGTATGACCGTGTTGCAGAGCTGGACCCGCCTGAGAAAAGCATTGATCAAATAGTGGAGGTGGAACCCGACTCGATAGCGGCTAAAACCTTTAAAAGCTGCGTTCTTGACGGCACTGAGACCGGAACGACCGCATGGCGCGAGGCTGAGATTCCAGCGGCCGGAGGAATAGGCAACGCAAGATCAATTTCTCGAGTTCACTCAGTGCTGGCCTGCGGCGGAACGGTGGATGGAATCTCTCTACTTAAACAGGAAACGATTGAAGCAGCTCTAACTCGTCAAACCTTTGAACGCGATTTAGTACTTGGTCTCGGTGTGCCCTATGGCATGGGTTTTGGCATCAATCACGAGAAACTGCCGCTGACGCCTAGCGCTCGCACTCTGTATTGGTTTGGGTGGGGTGGGTCAATGGGCATCATCGATTTAGATGAGCGGCTCACAATCTCGTACGCGATGAACAAAATGGCATCGGGTCTGGTGGGGGACACGCGAGCTTTTAATCTCATAGCTGCCGTATACGCTGCGCTTGGAAAGGCATAGCAGTTGAGTCTTAGATTCGTTGTATGTCCTGAATCACGTCGGGAGGAAGATCGCCCGCAATTTCCGGTGAGGCGCTCGCGCCGATCGCATCAGTTAACCCACCAAAATGTTGTTCAATCTCCAGTGCTATTTCATCATGGCGACCTACAGCCGCGAAGAGCCGCACTACCTCGTCGCTAACTAGCGAAGACATTCTTCCCCAACCATCGTTCTTGGAGAGATAATTGAGTTCCTCTCCCAGGTCTAACAGGTCGTGTTGTTCGAGAACCGGCCAGTAGGCCTTTGTGCTGCCGTAAAACCCGATGCGGTAGCGAACCCAATCAACCATTTCTTGTACCGCACGGTCGTCGGGCCCAGTGCACACGAAACCTCCACCGCTAACTTCGAATTCCTCTTTGTTTAAGGAGTTCTTTTGAAGGCCCAATTCAAGCTGCGGCAAAACCTTTTCTTGGAGGTAAGAGCGAGTGCAGAACGCGTGGAGTCTAACTCCGTCACAAACGGCACCAGCGGTTCGCAACATCGCTGGGCCGACGGCAGCCATAGTGATTTTAGGTAGGGGCACCTCCAAGGGCTCGGGCGTGAAATTCGGGGTCATTAAAGAAAATTGATAAAAGTTTCCTTCATACGACAATGGCTCACCTAGTGCCCAGGTATTCCAGATAGAACGAACGGCTTCCACGTATTCCCGCATCCGTGGGGCGGGTGAAACCCAAGGAACGCTAAAGCGTCTCTCGTTATGCCCCCGGACTTGACTGCCAAGTCCCAACTCGAATCGTCCGGCGCTCGCCTGTTGTAGATCCCAACCTATGTTTGCCGCAACCATCGGGCTGCGCGGAAACGCTATTGCGACGCCGGTCGCGAGAGTTAATCGTTCGGAGTTAACGGCAGCGACTGCTAGAGGCAGAAAAGGGTCGTGACGGTTTTCGAGGGCGACGATACCGTCGTAGCCATCTTCTTCGATTACCTTTACAGCGTTCGGGATGTCTCTAAGATCCGCTTGGGGAAAGGTCGTGAACACTTTCATTGATCGCTGCTCCCTGGAAGAACATCTGAGAATACATCCCAACTTTTCCAGTCTGGCTCCGGGGGAGGAGCGCCGCCTCCTGGAGCAAATTCTGAGATGTTGCCATTCTCTAAATCATGCACGTATCTAGGGCAATTAGGAAAGACTCGCGAGACCTTGACTTCGACTACAGCTTCAGCGCAATCGAAATCGGACAGTGCCTCGCTATCAAGAAGTACTTTAGCTTGACCGTGGATGCGAATGCGGGCTGCCTTTTCGTTTTGACGGATGAAGAGCATCGCGACACGACCAGTTTCTTGAATGCAGCCAAGCGATCTGTACATCCCGTTGCCGTCGTAGGAAGGGAAACGAAGTGTTTGTGGATCTATCACCCGCACGAAGCCCGGACGTCCACCTTTGTAGGAAACATCTGGAAATCCCTCTTTGCTGACAGTGGCGAGAAAGAAGTATGTCGCCTTAGTTAAAAATGCAGCCGTAGGTTGATCAAATGCGTCCGTAACTGTTACTTCTTCGAGACGATCAGCTAGCCGCCTGGCATCGAAATGATCTTGCATCTTCCGAGCGCCAGCCCCATATAGCTCGCCAGTGCTTTCGGTCATCACTCCACACTAGAGGCTCGCGTTGCGAGCTCTCCCAATTCTCAGGCCGGTTTGTGAGCTTTTCGAGACCCTGCTTCCCAATCTTCCATAACGGGTGGAGCTTCTAAAGTACCGAGGACATTGATTTGGGGCGCCTCACGCAGTGAGCGCTTCATCTCGGCAAAGCCTGGAAAGCTTGCGAGCTCAATGACTGCATTCCACAGTGGGACGGCTTCCTCATCGCTTGGCACGCGTGAAATCACGGGGCCGAAAAACGATAAGCCAGACGGAGGTTGGAACGAGATAATGGGGGTGCCGACGTCCCGGCCTGTTCGAGAAAGCGCCAGCTCCGTTTCTTGTTCTATTACTGAGTCCCAGCTCATTTCGTCGACTGCGCTTGCGTAATGCTTGGGTAGCCCCGCAGTTGCTAGGCACTTTTCGGTGTGCTCCACAGTGCCGAGCTGCTTTCGAAGTCCAGGTCGGCGTTCAAGCTCCCAATAATGTGTACCGAAAGCGGCATAAAGGGAAGACATGTGCTCTTTGCCTTCTTCTTCTCTTACTTTGGCAGCTGTTCGGAGAAAGCGAAGACCTGAGGTGTGGCCTTCCTCGTAACCCGCAGGAAAATCAGTTTCGTAGTTCTTATCTTTATTCAGAATTCTCAAAGAAATAAAACGCCAGTCAACCGAATAGTTCGTTTGTGCTGAGACCTTTTCAACCCATCGAGACGTAACCCAAGCGAAAGGGCAAATTGGGTCCCAAAAAAACTCAATGTCGTACTTGTTCTCACTCACGTGTAGGCCTCTTAGTTCGGGGAGCGAGTCGTACCCTACCTCTATTTCCTTCTCCCTTCTGTGGGGTGGGTGGCTACCGAGGTCTGGGCGTACCCTTTGCGGATGGGTCTATGTGTGATGGACGGTGATAGTCGGGTTTAGGTGTTAGTTCCAACAATTCGACCAACCCCTTCCGAAGACTCAAGGCGGATAGGTAAGACCCGCTGGTACTCGGGTGAGTGATACCACGTTTTGGCACTCGCTAAATCATCGAATTCAATGATGACAGTTGCGGAGAGGGTTGATTCTCCTTCAACTAACTCTGGTCTCGTGTCATAAACGATGCCGCGACCGCCGTACTTGCTGATCGCCGACTGGGCGCCTGCTTGGTATTCCGCTAGCCGGTCCAAGGTGTGCCATCTAGTGTGCAGAACAAAGTATCCGTGCATCGTTATTCCATTCCCCAAGACGCAGATATTTACGGTTGTTAACCACATCATTATCGACTTGGGGCCTATGGTCCACTGAGTGAATGCCAGAGAAAATGAACCGGTGAATATTCAAGAACCCGAACTCCTCGACTCCGCAGGGGGTGGACAAATAGCTCTTCACGAACTCGGAGGATCGGGCCCACCAATCTTGTTTGTGCATGCGACGGGTTTTAACTCTCGAACTTATGGGCCATTTATGTCTGAGGTGAAAAAGAGCTTTTCAGTTTGGGCGCCCGACCTGAGAGCACACGGTTGGAGTACGAGCCCAACTAATGGAGACTACGAGTGGACAAGCCTCGCCGAAGACCTTTTGGTTGTCGTGGATCACCTTGGCATTAAAGTCGGGGAGCTGGACTGTATTGGGCATTCAATAGGGGCAGCTACTCTGCTATTGGCGGACGCAGCTCGTCCGGGACTTATTAGGCGCATGTATGGCTATGAACCAGTTATGTGGCGACCGGGCGAAGCGTTCCCTCCAGGAGATAATCCGTTGATCGCCGGCGCTCAAAAGCGCCGTGAGGTTTTCAGTTCCCGCAGTGAGGCGTTGACCAGGTTTGCTAGCCGTCCGCCGTTTTCCACCTGCCGGGCAGACGCTCTATATAGCTATGTTGAAAACGTCTTTGAGGATTTAGATGACGGAACGGTGCGACTGCGTTGCCGTGGTGTGGATGAAGCCAAGGTCTACAACGGTGAACGAGTCTCTACCAATGACAGGATTACCTCTTGCTTAGCGAAAGTCGTAATTGGCAAAGGCATCGATCAAGGTTTCGGAAACCTAGGAACCCCTGCGGCTGAGTCGCTGCGCAACTCGAAGACAGTGATCTACGAGGATCTAACTCACTTTGGGCCATTAGAGGCTCCGAAACGTCTGGCACTTGATGCGGTGTCGGCATTAAAGGCAGACTAAATATGTCCAAATATCGCGTTTCTGTGAAGGAACATTTTTATTTCTGAAATCAGAACATCCGGTTGATCTTTGTGGACAATATGTCCGCAATCTGACACTAGGCAACTTTCTGCGTTCTCGATGCTGCTTGCAATACCTGGAAGCATATTCTTAGTTGCATATTCGTCCACATCGCCTTGAATCACGAGAACAGGGCAAGTGATGCCGCGATTATCGCTGCGAATATCAAAGGCCTGAAAATCTCCGCTAAGCCAAACATTTGCCCAGCGATCGAACGCGTTTTCAGGGTCGTTGTGATGTTGAGCGAGTCCCTTCACTATCTCGGAACGACGGTGGGTTGCCGCTTTGATCTGGTTTACGGCGATGTCTTCAACGTAGGCGTGCGCGGCGATTGTTACCAATGCTTTGGGGTGGTTCGATGGCGAAGCGGCATGTATCAGGGCGATTGTGCCACCGTCGCTGTGGCCGATAAGGATGGGCTCGGATATGTGCAACCGTGCCAGTAGCTCAGGCAACGCTTTAAGCGCCTCTCGATGCATAAAGTCCGCATCGTATTTGGGTTCGCCAGCAGCGGAGCGACCGTAACCAGATCTGTCGTAAGCCATCACTGTTAGGCCGGTATTTGCGTGAAGCTGTGATGGGAAATCTCGCCACTGAGTGATCGAACCGAGCCCCTCGTGCAGTAACACGACCACTGGCCCCTTTTCGATGCTTCCCCAAACCCGAAATGCTATATCCAGTGGGGGAACCGTATTGGATTCTGACATTACTTCTCCTGCTGCAATGAGAGAGCGGCCATCGAATAGCGAGTACCTTGCCGGTGATGGTGTTTAACCCGATTATTGGAACCCTGATATACCTCTTGGAGCGCAAGACTAATAGCGTTCTTTTGATTAAGCGTGACGCACGCCCAAGTGACGATCACTTCGGAAAATATAACGGCGTTGGCGGAAAGCTAGAGGTTGACGAGTCGGTCGTGCAGGGCGCTCGCCGCGAACTTTTGGAAGAAACAGGACTCACTGCTGCTTCTCTTAGGATGCGAGGAACCATTAGCTGGTCGAATTTTGGGCCGCGACGCGAAGAGTGGCTTGGTTTCATCTTTCTAGTCGACCAATGGGAGGGTGACGTCTTTGCTGAGAATCATGAAGGAACCCTTGAATGGGTGGCGTTAGACAGGCTGTTGGCGGCGTGTGACGAAGACGCGTCGGTAAGGCAAGCTGCAGATTTGCCAATGTGGGAAGGGGACCGTCATTTCATTCCAATGGTTTTTGACGATGACCCATCCCAGTTCCATGGGGTTATGCCTTATGACGGCGACTCTCCGCTGTCCTGGAAATTCGAGCGAATTTGACGCTATAAGCGCACGTACTCGTACTCTGCTGGTTGGGTGTTGATGCCTGCGGATGGGGCGGCGATCCAACTCGCCATTTTGCCGGGCTCGTAGACCGGCTGCATTAAGGAGATTACAAAAGCCCGATCCTGATCTGTGGGCAGGAAGTTGGCTTCTTGCGATTTCCATTCGACTTCAGAAATAATTTCTCCTGATGGCGTGACAAAGTTTTCTTTGTACAGCCCTACTTGCCGGTGAAATGCTTCGTGAGGAAGTTCTAATCGAAAGTTAACGCCGTTTTCTTCGAGGATGCGGTTCCAGCGGCGCATGCCTTTTGCGCAATCTTCGATGTATGACCGTCGCAGATGTTCATTCACGACAGTGATGCCTGGCTTGGCGGATTCTCGCCATTCCCCGTCAATGACTTCAGATATCGAGTCCTCGTAGTTCAATAACCGATGGTCGTCATCGTAGGAGCTCTCCGAAAATCTGCCTTTAAGTCCAGCTGAGTAGTAGTTCGCCGCATTAGAGGAAGTTTCGGAACCAAATAGATCGAGCGAAACCGAAAAGTGGAAATTTATGTATTTTTGTAGCGTCGGTAAATCAATCGCGCCGTGACTGCGAACGTCGTCAGAGTCGTTTTCTTTCATGATCTGGCAAGTTCGCTGAATGACTCTTCCTATTCCTGAGGCTCCGACGAACATGTGGTGTGCTTCTTCTTTGAGCATAAAATCGCACGTTCTGCTGAGCGGGTCGAACGCGGATTCCTTCAAGGCTCCAAGCTGGTATTTGCCATCGCGGTCGGTGAAATAAGTGAAGAGCAAAAACGAAAGCCAATCCGAGGTCTTTTCATTGAATGCGCCAAGAATTCGTGGGTGATCGGGATCACCCGAGTTACGTTCAAGGAGGGCATCGGCTTCGTCGCGGCCATCACGACCGAAATGTGCGTGAAGTAAATAAACCATCGCCCAGAGGTGGCGGCCTTCTTCGACATTGATTTGGAATAAATTGCGGAGGTCGTACAGCGATGGAGCTGTCTGTCCTAGATAGCGCTGCTGCTCGACTGAGGCGGGCTCAGTGTCCCCCTGCACTACTATCAGTCGCCGCAGCTCGGTCCGGAATTCCCCCGGAACCTCATGCCAAACGGGCTCGCCTTTAAGCTCCCCGAAACTGATTCGGCGATCGGACTCGGCTTTCGAAAGAAATATGCCCCACCGATAGTCGGGCAGTTTGACGTGCGAAAAATGAGCCCAGCCTTCTTTTCCCACATCTACTGCGGTTCGAAGGTAGACCTCTTTCTCTTGGAAGCCGACTGGCCCCATTTCTGACCACCAGTTCGCAAAACGAGGTTGCCAACTTTCCAAGGCGCGTTGTAGACGGCGGTCATCTGCCAAATTCACATTGTTAGGAATTTTCTCAGAGTAATTAATGGTCATCTTTAGTGATTTCTGGCGAATTGTTAGGTTCGCCGGTTGTCGAATTCGGGTCGAGATCCAGTGCCGTAGCTGCGCAATGCTCCCTTAGGGCCTGTTGCATTTGGTCGAGTAAAGATCCAATTCTGCCATGCGGACAGACGTGAGAAAATCTTTGTTGCCATGGTTTCAGGTCCGCAAAATCTGTGGTTCGCCTCCATGGCTGTCAATGCATCTCCCGAAAAACTAGATCGTTCTTCGAAGAAAAGCCTCAACTCGTCGTCCCAATCGAGGTCGTCAGGCGTGGTCGTGACCAGACCAAGATCGAACGCATCAGAAGCTGCACAGTCAACGTCCTTCCAGGGTAATAGCGCTGCGAGGGCTTTATCGTCGCCCCATAGCCGGGACTGGATACGTGTAATACCGTTCCACATTTCCATAGGTCCGAAGTTGCTGGCCGTAAGGCGAATTGTTGCGGGGAGCAGCGGCACCTCATCATCTTCAAATTGGCCGGCGAGCATAAAGGTGCGATCTGCTGCGAAAGCTAGCTCCAGGAGAACTCCCACGAAACATGACCCGGGCTCAATAACCGCGATCAACGTTTTCGCCGTTAAGTCAAGTCTCGCAAGGCAACGCTTCCACAAAAGAAGCGTCTCGTCCCGGGCCTCTAAGTCGGGCGAGTGGAAAAGGCTGTCTAGCGCAACAGCATCTTCAACCAAACCCTCGGTTCTAATCGCAACGGTCCCGATTTCCGGAAAGTCAAAACGGAGGCGACAGAGAATATCGTCGAGCTCCCTTGCTGCTTGGAGAAGCCATTCCCGAGAGTGAGTTACTTGAATTGTTAACTCAGCTGTGGCGCCGTCGATCTTGGCTGATACCCATTCGTACTGAATGGAGTTGTCGTTCTGTTCGACTTCAAGGGGGATTAGCTTCTTGGCGATGTGATTGGAACGAGTGCTTAATGCCACAAGGTTGCGAGCCCTGTTATCCACTGCTTCCTTAAAGTCTGTCGGGGTTGCTAATTCGTCGACCAAACCCCACGAAAGTGCCTCTTGGCCGGAAAGCCCTTCCGCTTTTGTCGCAAAGATGTCCGCTCTATCACGCCGAACGTGTCGTTTGTCGGTCAAGCGGGTCAAGCCGCCTGTGCCCGGCAAAACTCCAAGTAGGGGGACCTCGGGTAGTGATATTGCCGTGCTCTTATCGTCGATAAGCAGGATGTGGTCACATGCCAAAGCGAGTTCATACCCGCCCCCGGAACAAGCTCCATTTATCGCTGCAAGGAATTTGATGCCACTCAGCCTGCTTGCTTCTTCGATTTCTAAGCGTGTTTCATTCGTGAATTTGCAGAAGTTGACCTTGTGGGAATGATCAGCTTCAGCCAACATGCGAATGTTGGCCCCAGCGCAAAAGGTTCCGGCAAGAGAGCTAGTGATAACCACGCACTTGACTTGAGGGTGAGTAAAACGAAGTACTCTAATCGCATTTGCCAATTCGATGTCTACACCCAAGTCGTAACTGTTCAGCTTTAGCTCGTAATCACCTAGGAGTCCACCGTCGTTATCGACGGACAGCTCGAGGGTCGCTATTTCATCCCCAATGATGAGATTCCAATGTTTGAAATCGCTGGGCGAAATATCGAAAGTTGTCACTAAATAGCCCTTACGTAACGGTTGAACATGCGTGTCTGGTTTCGGTTTTTCATTTATGTCCCCCTAACTCTAAATGGCGTGACAAGCTGTGCCCCTCGCATAGCGAAGGAGATTTCTGGTGCCGGAGAATGCAGTTCACCAATTTCTTATTGAGCCGGCAGAGCGTGCGCCGGAGACGGTAGCCCTCGTCAATGCATCTACTGGCCTGAAAACGACCAGACAAGATCTACTAACCGGAGCTCAGCAAGCAGCCTGCTTTTTGGCTAATCAAGGTGTCGTTGCCGAACAGAGAGTAATGATGTGCTGCTACGACTCAAGCGCTTTTCTTAATTGGTTTTGGGGAGCGATCTGGATAGGTGCTGTGCCAGTGCCAGTTTCAACGATGCTGACCACCAAAGACTATGAGTTCTTAATAAAGGACTCTCGAGCGGTAGGAGTGGTGTTCTCTGCTGGGCAAGAGCAGGTGTTAGCGCCTGCCCTTGAAGAGCAGCCGTTTTTGAAATGGTCTCAGGTTGAAGACTTAGTCAACGAAGATATATGCGTCGTGCAGGCTGACCCTTTCGCAGCCGTCGGAGAAGACGTGGCCTTCTGGCTCTACACCTCAGGGACTACCGGTTTCCCCAAAGGCGCCATGCATAGGCATAAAGACATGGGATTTTGCACCAATGCTTACGCGAAGGGCATTCTTGGAATGACGGAAGACGACGTAATCTACTCAGTCGCCAAACTTTTTTTCGCATACGGGCTCGGCAACTCGGGTTACCTACCGGCTGGAACCGGCGCCAAAGTAGTGCTGAACCCAGGGCGTCCCGTACCTGAAGAAATCGCAGACCATGTGGTGACGCACCAACCGACCATTTTCTTTGGTGTGCCGACATCGTATGGGCAGCTATTAAGCGCGGATATATCTGACGAGACTTTCGCATCGGTCAGAATCGCAATATCAGCTGGCGAACCACTTCCGGCTGAGATCCACCGCCGCTTTCTAGAAAAGTTTGGCGTTGAAGTCCTGGATGGCTTCGGAACTACGGAATTAGCGCACGTTGCCATTTCCAACCGTCCCGGAAAGTCAGTCCCGGGGTCGAGTGGAACGGTTGTCGACGGGTATGAGGTGTCTCTGCGAGACGAAAACGGCGAAGAAGTTGAAGACGGAGAACCCGGCTTGCTTCACGTCAAAGGTGAATCGGTGATGGTTGGTTATTGGAATAGAACTGACCGAACCAGGGAGGCCCTGCTGGGACGTTATCTGGTGACTGGTGACACCTATGTTCGCAACGATGACGGTACATATAGCTGTTTGGGCAGATCAGATGACATGTTAAAAGTGGGAGGGATCTGGGTAAGTCCTACCGAAGTTGAAGGCTGCATTCTCGAACTCGAACAAATAGCTCAAGTGGCTGTTGTGGGCGCCGAAGACGAAGAGGGCCTGACCAAACCCAAAGCCTATGTTGTGCTTGAGGAGGGAGTCGGAAACCTTGACGTAGCCTCATTAGTGCAAAGCCACGTTCGGGAGCGATTGGCACCCTTCAAATATCCTCGATGGGTGGAGAGCGTACCGGAGCTTCCACAGACAGCAACTGGAAAGATAAAGCGTTACTTGTTGCGATCCTGAGCTACAGCGATTCACCCCAAGCGCGAGCAATGCTTTTGGGGAGTTCCTCGATCCATTGGATTAGGTCATGTCCGCAAACGCGTTCAGTGAAGTGATAAGGCGAAGAGTGAAAATGAAGCCACGCGGCCCATGCCTCAGTGGCTTGGAAAAAGCCCTGCTCTAACGTGCCAGCACAGAGGTGGACAAATGGCGCCCCATCGGACTCCCAAAGCGTTTGTTCATCCGGAGGCATCCCGGTAGAGAAAGCGATGCAGTGGGCATACCGATCCTTATGCATGAACCCGGTCGCTAACGCGTGACCAGCGCCATCTGAACACCCGAAAATAGCGCGAAATTCTCTCTGCTCGGAAACTCCAAACTCTTGTTCCGCCCACGAGGGCAGCTCGTCTACGAAAAATCTTTGATGGCGGTCAAAACGGGCGTCATCGAATCCAGGAAGGTACTCAAGAGCCCTTTGATTGCCCGTTTGATCCATTGGAGCAGCATGGGGGGCCACTAGGGCGATAGGAGGGATGACGCCGTTGTGGATGGCGGCGTCAACTCGACGAATGTAAGGCTCAATCATGTTGCCATCTGTTGAGTAGAGCACTGGCAATGGTGATTCCGGTAAATGATTGGGAGGCAAATAGACCTTTACCCTGCGGTTCTCGCGCAACGCCGTACTCCGAAACTCGTGGGTAGCCAATGAGCCTTTTAAAGCGTCGTCGTCGTGGCTGGCCAGCTCCGCTGGTGAGCTTTCCCCTCTGAATCGGTTGTCAACCGGCCCTCTCCCCGCAAGTGGCATACCATTTTCGTTTAGCGGCCAGAACCCGTACCCAAAAACTGCTTCGTCAAGTCGGTCTACTCGAAGTTGGATACACCATAAATCGGTTGGTTCGTTGGCTTCATCTAAAAGATTCCACATAGGTAATTCGAATACTGGCCCCGGGATAATCCCTAGAGCATCTGAAATACAGACGAGGGTTAAGTCGTCGCCGCTCGCCCACGCGCCATCAGGGTTTTCTTGGAGGCCACTCCGGAGTTCTTCGATGCTCGGGTCAGACCAAATGCGGCAGAATCGTTGCCCCGGTGGTAGGCCTCCGGCCTCATATCTCTCCCGAGCAGCCTGCCTGTTTTGTTGTTCGACGTTTTGGCGCATTTGTTTGAGCGAGGGTAAGCCGAAGCTTTGGCGCATCGCATCGTCAGCCATGCCATCCAAAGGTGCCATGACCATGTCGCCTTGATGCTCGAGCACCACAGTGCCAAAGCGTTGCGGCCGCCCACTCATGAGCGAAACTTTGTCAGCGCATTCAGCAAAAAGAGCTCCCGCTCCTGCAACGCTGTCTTGGTGAGCTCTGCCGGCTAACTCGCCTGCGATGGCGAGCTGCTGTGGTCCAGCAAATGTCGCTATGGCCCTGGCGGCGCGCAGTGCATCTAGCTGCCGAAGCTGGAGAAGGTTTTGGTCTTGGAGGAGTTCTCGCACAAGAAAGGGAGCGTTGTCGGGAGTAGCGTTTTCCAATTTGGTCAGTAAATCGCTGATGGAACTCACGGTGCCTCCTCGAGGTTTCATAAGAATAGTCGCCTCCAATCAATTAATTTCAGGACTTAAAGAGATAGTTGAGATGAAGTGGCGTCTCGTGAGATGTAGCTTCAGGGATATCGAAATTTGATAATCAAACTAAACAGCAGAGGAGCCCCCGTGTCGGAAGAACTTGTCTTAACGGAGAAGCAAGGCCACATTCAGATTCTTACTCTCAATCGACCCGGAGATATGAATGCTTTCAATACTGCTTTGGCTACCGCCCTCGGCGAAGCCCTCGAGGCGTTAGATAATGACGCTGACTCTCGAGTGGGGGTTTTGACAGGCGCAGGTAGGGGCTTCAGCGCCGGCATGGACTTAAAACAGTTCGCCGATGGTGGCATTGACGCGATGCCTAACGTAGGAGAAAGGGGTTTTGCCGGAATAGCCGAAAAAAGTTGTGCGAAGCCTTTGATAGCGGCGGTCGAAGGTTTTGCGCTTGCTGGCGGTCTCGAAGTTGCTCTTTCTTGTGACCTCATAGTCGCTTCCGAGGGAGCGAAGCTCGGTATCCCAGAAGCCGGGGTTGGACTTTTTGCTGGGGCGGGTGCCTTGCTGAGGCTTCCCCGTCAACTTCCCTACAGCCTCGCCATGGAGATGGCGCTCACGGCAGATCCTATTACTGCGGAAGTAGCGCATCAGCACGGGATGGTGAACCGAGTAGTGCCTAAAGGGGAAGCGCTCTCCGCTGCAGTTGAGTTGGCCGAGCGGATTTCTAAAAATGCTCCGATGGGGGTTCGCGCCTCGAAGCAACTTATTAAGGATGTTTTAGGAGTCTCCGAAGAAGAATTCTGGCAATTTCAGCAGCCTGCGCTGGAAGAAGTATTTGCATCCGAAGATGCCTTTGAAGGAGCGACCGCTTTCGCCGAGAAGCGCGAGCCAAACTGGCAAGATAAATAGTAAGTTTTTTGTCCCCAAGTAGGTGGTCATCCACCCCAGACGTCGTTCGTGCAATCGAGTATGACCAACGCTGGCAGGCGCGCTCAGAAGCAGGACTTAGCGTTCATGGAGAAGCTGAGTTTGTCTACGGTTTCGAGCCGAAGTCGGTATTGGATGCCGGGTGTGGCACCGGCCGAGTGGCAATCGAGTTAGCTGCCAAGGGGGTAGAAGTAGTCGGCGTCGACCTCGACGAAAACATGCTTTCCGTTGCAAGGGGCAATGCTCCAAACCTTCCCTGGGTTAAAGGGGACTTGGTGAACCTTGACCTAGAACGAAAATTCGATGTAGTGGTTCTAGCTGGCAATGTGATGATCTTTCTCGCGCCGAATACAGAAGAAATGGTTGTTCGACGTATGGCGGATCATTTACGTCCCACCGGCTTGCTGGTGGCCGGTTTTTCCATAAAACCCGGCGGCTTCGGGGTTGACGAATATGAAATCGCTGCTGCTAGAGCTGGGTTAACACGCGCCGGAAGATGGAGCACTTGGGAACGCGCCCCCTACTGCGAAGGTGACTATGTAGTGTCGATACACCGACGAGAGTGATTACCAGCTATTCCATCGGTAGGCGAGCTAGCAATTCAATTTTTCTTTCTTCATACTCGTCAAAATCGATTTCGTCATTATCGAATTTGGTTTGAAGTTCCTCGACGAGGCGTAAGAGGTCGGCAGCAGAGATTTCTTGTTCTAGATTTCCGTCGAGTTGGGCGGCGTTCTCGTCGAGAACTGCTTCAGCGTCTTCTTCGTAGACCAACGGTCCGCTTTCAGGCGTCTTTCCCATCCGTTTCGCTCTTTTGGCGTCTGCTTTGGCTTTCTTAGCCCGGTCTCGCTGGAGTTTTTCGAAAGTTGTGCGGCTTCCTGCCATAAGGACTCCTCCTCGAGCAAAGTTGTGATTATCTGGCGGTCAAGGCCTCTTAGGTCGCTACCCAAACACTAGGGGGATAGCGCAACAGCCAAAATACAAGTCTAGGACATCAGCGAAGGAAATTGGTGCCATCCGAAGAAGCTGACATCATAAGGTTGCTTGGATCAAATTGTGCCTGGAGCCACCATGACTGAATACAACGAAATCATCCTGTCGAAATCTGGCAATACTTCTACTGTGACCATGAATCGACCAAATTCACTTAACTCGATAACGCCTACGATGCTCGGTGAACTTAATGACGCGACCGCTGCTCTCGAAGCTGATAGCGACACGCGCTTTGTCGTTCTGACCGGCGAAGGGAGAGCCTTTAGCGGAGGCGTTGATTTAAAGGCCCTAGGAGAAAGAGAACTCGTGAATGGCAAAGTGGGTGACATCTTAGACATACCTGCTCGCGAGTTAACTAACCGGCTTTCCTCAATGTCAAAGGTCACCATTGCCAAGGTCAACGGATTCTGTTTTACGGGCGCCCTGGAGATCGCTATGGCGTGCGATGTTATGGCTGTTGCCGATGAAGCCAAGCTCGGCGACACCCATGCGAAGTTTGGGTTGCGTCCGACATGGGGCCTAAGTCAGAGATTGCCAGCATTGGTAGGTCCCGCTAGAGCGCGGGAGTTGTCGTTTTCTGCCCGCATCTTTTCAGGGCTGGAAGCTCGCGAGTGGGGAATGGCTGCGCTTGGGGGACCACTCGACCAGCTGGACCAAATCGTCAACGATTTTCTGGATTCGATGAGCCCGAACTCAAGTGAGTCGTTTGCTGCTTATAAGGACCTTTACGGTGCGACAGAGCGACTGTCAATGAAAGATGGTCTCGACTTTGAATCTGGATCTGAGTACTCGATCAGCGATACAGCAGAAAGACTTGCCGAGTTTCGCTGATGTTTAGGTGCTCCATTTATGGTTGCTGAAGCGCTCGCGGAGGAGCTTCTTGTCGATCTTGCCGGTGCCGGTGTGCGGGATCTCATCGATAGCGAGAATGTCATCAGGGAGACACCATGACGCCACGTGCGGGCGCATAGCCTCGAGGATCTCGTCTTTGTTTAACTCTTGGTTACCTTCGAGTACAACAAATAGCAGGGGTCGTTCGCCCCATCGATCATGTGGAAGGCCGACTGCCGCTGCTTCTGAGACTTTTTCGAACCCAACAGCAGCATTCTCTAATTCGATAGAGCTAATCCATTCGCCGCCACTCTTAATCACATCTTTCGCTCGGTCGACTATTGAGATGTAGCCTTCACTGTCCATCGTCGCCACATCTCCGGTTCGCAGCCACGTGCCTTCACTGTCAGCAATGTGCGTGGAATCGTCCTTTAGGTCGAAATAGGCGCCGGCTACCCAAGGGCCGCGAGCTAAAAGTTCGCCGGGAGTCGTGCCATCCCTAGGAACATCTTCGCCCTTGTCGTCTACCAGCCGCAGCTCGACTCCATAAAGCTCTCTACCTGCCATCGCTTGACGTCTTCGTTGCTCATCTCGTGGCAGCTCTTGGACTCGATTAGTGAAACGACCTGCGGAGCCTTGCGTCATCTCAGTCATGCCCCAAACGTGCGATACAAATACGCCGTAGTCGTCCTCTAACGTGTCCATAAGCGAGCGTGGCGCGGCTGAGCCACCAACAGCGAGCCGTCTTAGAGACGGAACTTGTTGGTTCGTCGCCTGGAGGTGTTGAACGACAGAAAGCCATATTGTTGGAACTCCAGCGGAAAACGTCACGTTTTCAGACTGAATATGACGGACTAACGCTTCGGGTGAAAGGTCTGGGCCAGGAAGGACGAGTTTGGCCCCAGCCATAGCTGAAGCAAAAGGAATCGCCCAGCCATTGACGTGAAACATAGGCACTGCAAGGAGGATCGATTGACCGGAGTTGACGTCGTGGCCATCGCCGGTGCAAGTTGCCCAAGTCTGCAGAACGATAGATCGATGGCTTTGCATAACGCCTTTGGGGTTCCCTGTCGTTCCCGAGGTATAACAAAGAGTCGCAGCGCTCCATTCGTCAATAATGGGCCATTGAGAGATGGGCTCGAATTCTCTCAGCCACTGTTCGTAAGCCACAGCGTTATCTAATGAGGTAGACGGCAGTTCGTCGGACAGAACGACCCATCGCTGGACTGATGGAACATCTGGTGCGATGGATTCGGCAATGGATAGAAAGTCGGCGTCGACGAAAACGATTTTGTCTGAGGCGTGGTTGATGATCCAGGTGATCTGCTGAACCCTCAAACGCGGGTTAACAGTGTGGAGAACAGCCCCGAGACCAGTGATTCCGTAGTAAGTCTCTAAATGCCTGTGATCGTTCCACGCTATTGTTGCTACCCGGTCCCCAATATTTACACCCTCGCTTTGCAATGCTGAAGATACGAGGAGCGCCCGGGAGCGCACTTCGCTCCAGTTAGTGCGGTATTCCCTGCCCGTAGAGTCGGTCGATACGACTTCAGTGCCGGAATGATTCCTGCCTGCGTACTCAATCAGGCTGGAGACCAACAGTTGACGGTCCATGTTTAAGCCTTGGATCATGCTGCCCTCAACGGACCTGAGCGAAAAAGGAGCGGACGTCTTCAACGAAAAGGTCCGGTTGCTCGAAAGCCGCGAAATGGCCACCGCGCGGCATTTTTGTCCATTGCCGAATGTCTGTATAAGTACTTTCGCTCCATGATCGCACCGGAGGAATGATTTCTTCCGGAAAGCATGCAACCCCAGTGGGGACTTCTACCTGGGCCGGACGAAGTGATCTGAAGCTTTCCCAATAGAGGCGAGCTGAAGATGTTGCAGAGTTAGTTGCCCAATAGAGCATCACGTTGTCGAGCATCTCGTCGCGATGCAGAGCATCTTCAGGGCTGCCGTCGTTATCCGTCCATGCCCAAAACTTTTCAAGGATCCAAGCAAGTTGTCCAGATGGTGAATCGGCCAGGCCATAACCAAGAGTCTGCGGTCGGGTTCCTTGTTGGGTTGAGTAGCCGGAATCCCAATCTCGGTAGTAGGCGGCGGCCTCTAAAGCGCGCTGTTCCTCGTCAGTCGGGTCTTGTCCTTTAGGGCGCTTTCCGCGCATAACCATATTTAGATGGATACCGAGACAACTCTCGGGATGTCGCCCACCGATGGCTGTGGTAATTGCAGAGCCCCAGTCTCCGCCCTGAGCGCCGAAGCGTTCATAGCCAAGGCCTTTCATCAGTTCCACGAAAGTGTCTGCAATCTTTTCGACGCCCCAACCCAACTCGGGTGGCTTGCCGCTAAAGCCGTACCCGGGTAAAGAAGGACAAACTACGTGAAAAGCGTCGTTTGCGGTGCCACCGAAGGACTCTGGGTCAGTGAGCGGTGCGATTACCTTTTGGAACTCAACAATCGAACCAGGCCAACCGTGGGAGAGGATCAAAGGGGTGGCCCCTTCGTGAGGAGACCTTTGATGAATAAAATGAATGTCACACTCATTTACCGTTGTACTGAATTGGTCGAATTGATTTAATTTCGTCTCACGCTCACGCCAGTTGTACTGATTGAGCCAGTAATCGCACATCTCTCTCAGATACTTGAGTGGCACTCCTTGCGACCAATCCTTAACTAGCTCTTCCTCAGGCCAGCGGGTTTTTTCGAGGCGCTCGCGCAAGTCATCAAGGATTTGATCCGAGATCGATATTTCGTAGGGGTATGTCTCCATCTCGATAACTTATCGCTGAAGGGCGTCGCTCTTAACTTCTGTCCCTTTTTTTGCTCCGAAGTCTCTTTCCGGCATTTAGTTCGACTTTTCTGACTCGAATGTTTGCCGGGGTGACTTCTACGCATTCGTCTTCGGCTATGAACTCCAACGCGTGCTCGAGGGATAGCAACTTAGGTGGACTCAGGCGCACTGCATCGTCCGCCGCCGCCGCACGAATATTGGTTTGTTTCTTCTCTTTGCAGATATTGACGTCGAGATCGTCGGGCCGTGGATTCTCGCCGATAACCATGCCTTCGTATACATCCATACCTGGGCCCACCAAGAGCGTCCCCCGTTCTTGAATTGTGGAGGCTGCATATCCGCTTACTTGCCCCGTCCGGTCAGCCACGATTGACCCACTGTGGCGCGAGCGCATATTCCCGGACCATGGGATGTAGCTGTCAAATACGTGATGAAGTAGTCCCGTGCCGCGCGTTTCCGTCAGAAACTCGGTGCGGAATCCTATGAGACCGCGCGCTGGGATGAGGTAATCAAGCCTCACCCAACCGGTGCCATGATTACTCATCTGCTCGAGACGGCCACGTCTTTCACCCAACAGCTGAGTAACTGACCCCACATAGTCTTCGGGGATATCGATGGTTGCTCTTTCTGCAGGCTCGTGCAATTGACCCTCTATCGACCTAGTCAATACTTGCGGTTTCCCGACCGTAAGTTCGAATCCTTCTCGACGCATTATTTCGATAAGCACAGCTAGCTGAAGTTCGCCTCGTCCTTGCACCTCCCAAGCATCAGGCCGCTCCGTGGGGAGTAGGCGGAGTGATACGTTGCCAATCAGCTCCGCCTCAAGCCGGCTTTTGATAAGTCTCGCAGTTAACTTCTTGCCCTCGGTGCCGGCAAGCGGCGACGTGTTGATGCCTACTGTCATTGACAGGCTGGGCTCGTCAACGCTGATCACTGGTAGGGGCTTCGGCGACTCAGGATCGCTGAGTGTCTCTCCGATGGTTATGTCCGGAATTCCGGCTACGGCGGCGATTTCTCCTGGGCCCGCATGTTCTGCAGGCGTCCGCTCCAAGCCTTCAGTTGTGTATAGCTCAACGATTCGGGTGGTCTCGATAGTCCCGTCAACGCGACACCAGGCGACTGAAGCGCCTTTGGTGAGTGTCCCATGGAGTACCCGACAGAGCGCCAATCGACCAACATAGGGATTAGCGTCGAGATTGGTAACCCAAGCCTGAAGGGGATGTGAAGGCTGAAAGGTAGGAGGGTTTACTGACTCAACTAAAACCGCAAAAAGATCTGTCAGGTCCTCTTTTGGTTGAGAGAGGTCGCTAGTAGCCGTTCCCTTTCTTGCATCGGTATAAACAATCGGAAAATCAATCTGGTGATCCGCCGCATCGAGGTCTAGGAACAACTCATATGTTTCGTCGATTACCTCGTCGATGCGACTATCGGGACGATCAATTTTATTGATTACCAAAACCACTGGCAGGTCAAGCTCAAGAGCCTTTCTCAAAACGAAGCGTGTTTGGGGGAGCGGGCCTTCAGAGGAATCAACTAGCAGCAGAATGCCATCGACCATGGTTAGGGCGCGCTCAACTTCTCCTCCGAAATCGGCGTGTCCCGGAGTGTCAATGATGTTGATTTTGGTGTCGTTGCCAGACGGATCAGTCCAGTGTATGGCAGCGTTTTTCGCGAGAATGGTGATGCCTTTCTCCCGCTCGAGATCCATTGAGTCGAGAACGCGGTCTCTGACATCTTCGTTGTCTCGAAATGCTCCTGATTGCCAGAGCATCGCGTCAACGAGCGTCGTTTTCCCGTGATCAACATGCGCGACAATCGCAACGTTGCGCAGGTCAGTTCGCGTTTCAACTAGCTGTGAATCACTCAAATTTCAGATGCCTTGTGAGGGGGAAGAGTCAGGACTGCTAAGTGTGCCAGTAAAGACGTCGAATACGTGTTCAGTCGTAGATGAAACCTAGCGATGCCGGGGGCGGCAATTCTCCGCCGATGTGGCCCGCGCGACGCAGTTCGGCGATTTCGTCAACCGAGAGATGCCCAACTCTGGACAGAACCTCATCGGTGTCTTGGTCGAATAAAGGGGCGTGGGCTTTCGGCAAAGGTCGCTTTCCGTCAAGAGTGAACGGCGAACCCACATGGCGCATTGGTCCAGTGACTGGATGGTCGACTACATCAAGCAACGAAGAAAGTGGCTGTTTGAGTGGAGCTGACCAAGGATCTAAACACACCTGGGCGTTGCCTCCGGCCAACTTAACGGCGCTAACTAACTCTTCCGAAGTTTTGCCTGCGGACCCTTCAATTAAAGCTTCAATTACGCCGGTGAGAGCACGCGGCGCAGTGATGGCGACCCAGTTATCCCTAGTTGCAGCGAAGGTCGATAACGTTCCGCCCGGTTCGCGGTTTCCGAGACGGCCGATATTCCGCTTTTGGGTCGATGCGAGAACAATCGCCTCGCCTGAATGTTGCCACATTGCTTCGTGTTGACTTAAGTCTATTTCCATGCCGCTACCAGATTGGTCGGCGCTATAGACACCAGCTAAAAAAGCATTTGCAGCGTGCACTCCCGCAGTTGGGTCAGGAAAATAAATATTTGATACACGAGCCTCTTCGTGTTCGTATCCCTGACGGTGAGCTATTCCACCCATAGCTTCGATTATTGACCCATAACCGACCGCGTCGCTGTAGGGGCCATCTACACCGAACGCGGGCATGCGAACAACTACGAATTTCGGATTTACTTGCTTCAGCGTCTCGAAATCTAGGCCGAGTTGGGGCAGAACATGTGCTGAGAAGTTTGCTACGAGGCCATCTGAGTTTTCAACCAGTTTCAGGAAAGCGTTCCGCCCCTCTTCCGATGCAATATTTATTACGCAATCCTTCTTGCCTTTGTTCACAGCGTTGAAAAGTCCGCCTGCTTCGTAGAAGCGGTTGTCCTCTACAAGATGTTCCTGTCCTGGCCGCATGCCGTGGTCATAAGGCCTCTGGGTTCGAAAGCCGTCAAATGGCGAGAGAGACTCAATTTTTATTACCTCAATTCCGAGTGGGGCGAGGATATTGCCCACATAAGGGCCGGCCCAGGAGATTGTCATCTCTAACAAACGCATATCGGAAAACGACCGAAGCTCCAACGAGCGTGGTGAGTCCGTGACATCTAGTTGATCGGCGCCCATTTCACTCACGGCTTGGGGCGTTATCGGGAGACCCGGGGCTTTGAAGGGACGCACCGGAGCTACGGCCTTTCCCTGAGGTGTGAGCACTTCTCCGAGGTATCCCCGTGCCTCTAGGTGCTCATCACTCAACGCGTCCAGCGGAGTCATGACCATTCCCCCTGCCCAAGGCGACGAGAGGGCCAATTCGAAAATCTCCCGTTTACCTCTCGCCAAGTACCACGGGGAAATTTTCTCCCAAATCTTCGAAATGTGTTCTTTCCTTTTGAGTCGATCTCTTAGTTCTGGGTCGTCAACCCACTCAGGTATTCCATAAAAAAGGCACTGCATCTCCCAATCCACAGGTCGAATTGAACCGGGAGCAAAGTGGCCATCTTTGCATTTGACCGCACCAGAAGGGAAAGCGGTCGGTGGGTGAGGGCCGACTCGGTCACGAACTCTTTGACAATGTAAAGCATCGCCGTAGCACAGCTCGGTAGCAGTCAGCAGGGCACCGAGCCAAGAAACGTCAATGTGGTTAACGGGCAGCCTTCGTATCAGTTGAACCATTGCTGCAGCCAACCCGCCTGCCACGTACTGACTTTGCCAACCTGGAAGACGCAAGGGAGGCGAGTCGTCATCACCATTGAAGCCAAGGAAGCCAGACGCCGTTTGAACGAGTAACTCGTCGGCGATAGTTCCCGGATGTTCAGCGTCTGCGCCCCAAGCTGTCGTTGTTACTAAGCGCGTGTCGTGCGTAGCCAAAACGTCAGGATGCCATGGGGTGTCAGTTAGATCGTCTAAAACGTCGCTCGATAGGACTACATCGGCCCACGCAGGATCGACTTCACTTGACGCAATATTTAACTTTGCGGCGTTGAGATGAATGAAAAGCGGGCTCAATTCATTCGGTAATAACTCAAGGTCGTCGACTTGCTGCTTTCTCGCGGGGTCACCACCGCTTGGTTCGACTTTAATTACCTGCGCTCCTAGGGACGCAAGCATGCGACCTGCGTACGGCCCGGATATGCCTGTCGCAGTCTCTATTACCCGAAGTCCAGTGAGTGGTGGCTTGGTCATTGATCTGGTCTACTTCGTTGAGCCAGCCGGCGCTGGAGGACTAGTTTTCGGCGGCGTTGCCTTTTCCCTTGGCCGCTGTGATTTTCAAAGCCTCTGCGGCCTTGTCATTGGACATTATCTTGCTGAGAATAGCTTCTCCTGCTCGGTCGAAAGCCGCTCTTTCGTTAGAAACAAAAGTTTGAGAGGCTTTGAGATGCTCCGTGTAGCCATTGATCTCTGGAATAACGTAACGCGCAACTAAATCCCAACTTGCGGCCGTATCTCTAGGGTTCGCCCAGTCATGAACGAACCCGATGGCGGTTCCGAAGCCACCTGTGAGCTCCACCATGCTTTTAATAAAATCGACCAAATCATCAGGAGTGCCGACTACTGCTGACTGCACAACTCCTTTAGAGGCACCTCCGCATACAGCGTCAAGCGCATCATCTGGGTCTTTGTACGCAACAGCGCCTGGTCTTTGAAGAGTCCCGACGATGTACTCGTTGTGCCATCGTTGAAGCCCTAACCGTGCTTGTCTCTCGGCCTCTGAACGGGTTTCAGCCAAATGCCAGTTAAGAACAACACGCCACTCATCGCGATTAACCACGCATCCGGATTTTTTTGCAGCATCTTCGGCAAAATCCCACTGGGTTGCCAGAGCAGTTATTCCCTCGGAGGCCATAGACCCGATGGAGAGCGCTCCGATTCCGTGTTTCCCAGCCAAGGTCATTCCTGAGGGCGACACCATCGATGCTGTAGCCGCAGGAATTTTTTCTTGCACGGGAAGCAACTGGAGTTGAGCGTCCTTCATTTTGAACCAGTCTGTTTCGTAAGAGAACCGTGGCTCGCCGCGGAGAAGGCGCAAAATGACGCCGAGCGCTTCGTCTTGCCGGTCGCGCAAGACCATTGGGTCGATTGCAAAGGTGTGGGCGTCCGAAGGCAGAGCGCCTGGTCCCGAGCCGAATATAACTCTGCCACCCGTCATGTGATCCAACTGAACAATTCTTTGAGCGACATTGAATGGGTGATGATAAGGCAGAGACACGACACCAGTTCCCAAACGTATTCGCGCGGTTCTCTCACCTGCAGCGGCCAGAAACATCTCAGGACTAGCAATCATTTCCCAACCCGAACTGTGATGTTCCCCGCACCAGAATTCACTAAACCCAAGCTGTTCCAACTGAACGACGAGATCTAAGTCTCGCCTAAATTGAAGCATCGGATTCTCGCCGACCGGGTGGTGTGGTGCGAGGAAAGCGCCGAATTTCATTGTAAATCCCCTAATTGAATACCGAATTTAGTATCTATGAAGAAGATAGCCGCAGCTGCTAGCCCTAACCCTCTTCAAGCGGTTTGTCGACGGTGACTATGCGGTGAGGCATCGGCAGGACGACCATCCCATCGATCTCGTATTCCATGAACCGTTCTATCAAGGCCTCCTCGACCACTGCGAGCTTTTCTGGAGGTTGCGCATCTAAGAGGCCCTGTGAGCGAACTGAAATATCCCGGTACCAGTTCGGTATTTCAGATGCAGGACACAAGGAGGCCTCGAAATCCGCTGCTACGAAAGAGAGGAAATCGAAACCGGCTTCTTCAACAGCTTGGCGAGCACCGTCTTCTCTCGAGAAAGCTTCCGCTGGTGGCCCCGGTGGAAGGCCCACATCTAGATCCCCGAACTCGGCTACAACACCCCCAAGTAAGCCAAACATGGGGAAGTCTTCAGGCGGAGCCCACACCGAGAAGGTGAACTTTCCACCTGGTTTCAGTACGCGAAAAACCTCCGACAAAGCGCGCTCGGGGTGAGCGAAATGCAGCATGCCGAAGGTGCACAAGGCGAGATCAAAAACGCTGTTATCGAAGCTCAGGTTTTCCGCATCTTCTTGTTGGAAAGAAAGATCTGGGTGAAGCGCGGCAGCTGCTTCAACCATCGCATTAGCAAAATCTGTGCCTATGACGTCAGCGCCTCGCGCTGCCATTTCAGCTGCACCGTAGCCAGGTCCAGATGCGAGATCGACAGCCGTTAATCCTGCGACAGCCCCAAGGTGATCCACGATCGAACCTATTAGAGCCCCAGTTGAATTCTGAGTTCGAGATACATAGGTCGACGCCCGTTGCTCCCAACCAGCTTTCTCGAAGTCCTTGAATTCTTGGAATTGAGACATGTTCATGCTCCTTTGTTTCTGCGAACTAAACGGCCTTAAGCCTCGTCGTGGCGTCGGGCGCGGTCAAGATCAACTTTGCCGTCGACTATTTTGAGTTGTCGCCCTCTTCGCCCCAAGTTTCAGGCGGGCCGAAGCGGGTTTCATTCCAAGCATTGAGGGCGGTTGAGAGAGAAAACCCTATAAACATCCCGAAGCCTGTAAAAATAACCGGGATGCTCTTCATGAGGATCCCTAACCATGAAATAGCAACTCCCACTGCTATAAACCATGCGGGTTCAAGGGGGCGGTTTAGCATTACTGCTCTCTATCTTGGGCGAAGGGGTTCTTAGCGTTATCTTGAAGCTACTGCGCTATCTGTTCTTTGCCTAGTAGCTGCCACCAGTATGTGTGGTCGCAAGTCGTGGGTAAGTGCCGGTTGTCGCTAGTGAACTGTCAACGAACCTTGGGAAATGTGGGTCATGGCTTCAAATAACTCAACCACCGGCGTGATGTTTAACACTGACCGAATGTCATCTGGTTCTCTTAAACAGTTTGCCTTAGAACTTGAATCGACAGGTGTGGATACGCTTTGGCTGCCGGAGTTGTTCGGGCGCGAGCCTTTTGCGACGGCGGGATTCCTCTTGGCTGAGACTGAACATCTCACGGTCGCTACGGGCATCGCCAACGTGTATGCGAGAGATGCGGTCGCCGCGGCGGCGGCGGCGCGAACTCTCGCTGAAGTATCGTCAGGGCGCTTTATTTTAGGTCTAGGGGTGTCGAACGCTGGTTTAGCGGCGGCGCGCGGCCATAGCTGGGAGAATCCGGTAGATAAGTTGAGCTCCTACGTTAATGAAGTTCGCGCAGCCGAGATTTCAGTCCCGGGTGACCAACCCCTCCTTCTGCACGTGGCAGCGCACGGTCCGAAGATGTTGGCATCTCTCAAGGGAAAGGTCGATGGGATAAGTACGTTTTTGCAGACTCCGGAGCACACGAAACTTACTAGGGGCGGTCTCCCTCAGGGGTTAGCTCTGAATGTGACGTGTATGTGTTTACTTTGTGATGACCCAGTCGAAGCACGCAGGCTCGCGAGACGTGCTTTGGGCTTTTACATGGGCTTGGATTACTACCATCGAGCTTGGCGCAAGCTTGGCTTTTCGAACAATGACTTTACTGAGGGCGGCAGCGATCGACTAATTGACGCTTTAGTTGCTTGGGGAGACATCAAAAAGGTTTCAAGCAGGCTTGAGGAGCATAGAGAAGCAGGAGCGACTGAGATCGTCGTTATCCCGCTTAATCCCGGTGGGGGAGCAGAGCCTCACATGAAACTTCTTGAAGGGATATCTAAATAAGCGCCTAAGCTAACGCAAAAGCGGATGGAAGGACTATCGGTGGCAGGACAACCTCGAGCAGTAGTCGATGGCTTACCTCAATACAAACCCGGAAAATCCGCAGCGCAGGCTGCAGCCGATCATGACTTGACTGAAGCCATCAAACTTGCATCCAATGAAAGCTCTTATGGCCCGCTGCCATCGGTGATCAAGGCGATAAGCGACGGTGCAAGCCTATTGAATCGGTATCCCGATCACCGGGGCGAAGCGTTACGAGAAGCAATCGCAAAAAAGCAGGAAACATCAGCTGAATGTGTGACGGTTGGGTGTGGGTCGGTAGGTCTTTTGCAACAGGCTTACTCGGCGTACGTTGATGCAGGTGACGAGGTCGTCTATCCGTGGCGGTCCTTCGAGGTTCATCCGATCTTTAGCGCTATAGCTCAGGCGAATGCAGTAACAGTTCCATTGCGGGATCAAGCATTCGATTTGGATGCGGTGCAGAAAGCCGTCACCGCGAAAACGAAACTTGTCATTCTCTCAACGCCTAATAATCCGACCGGTACGGTCTGTGGAACCGATGACCTCAAGAACCTCTTGAGTGGAATTAGCGAGAACGTGGTCGTGATAATTGACGAAGCGTATCTTGAGTTCGTAACTGACAAATCGGTGCGAAACCCGGTAAAGGAAATCCTCCCCGAGTTCCCGAATGCCGTTGTGTTTCGCACTTTTTCTAAGGCTTATGGGCTAGCGAATCTTCGCGTGGGATATGCAATTGGAAATTCGGAGATTATCGGCGCTATAGACAAAGTTGCCCTTCCGTTTCTCGTCAACGGCCTAGCTCAGACAGCCGTCCTTGCCTCTCTTGAAAAAGAAGCTGAACGAGAGTTGTGGGATCGGGTGGGTGAAGTGATCAGCGAACGTCAACGCGTTTATGACGTCTTGACTGCTGATGGCTGGCCAGTCACGCGAAGTCAAGCAAACTTCTTATGGCTACCGCTACAAGGTGAGGCAGGAGCCGTTTTTCAACAACTCGAAAGCTCGGGAATTGTCACTCGTCCCTTCGAAAATGAAGGTATCCGAGTGACTATTGGAACACCCGATGAGAATGATCGCTTCTTGGATGCGATCGGATCGCGCTAGAAGATCTTCTAGGATCTCAAATTGTTTGTTGAAGTGAGCGAATGCTCTGGAGGTCGCAGTGTTCATTGACGGTAAATGGGTGGAATCTCGTTCGGGCGAAACCTTTGAAGTTTTTAACCCTGCGACCGGCGCATCACTGGCAACCGTCCCCTCAGGTAACGCTGACGATGCGACTGCTGCCATTGATGCGGCTTCCAATGCTTTCGCTGATTGGTCCGCTACCACTGCTTACGAGCGTTCACGGCTCTTGTATCGCTCGTGGGAAATCATGACGGAACGCTCCGAAGACTTGGCGCAACTAATGACAGCTGAACAAGGTAAGCCTCTTCGAGCAGCTCGCGCTGAAGTTAAATATGCGGCGGATTTCCTAATATGGTTTGCGGAAGAAGCCAAACGTGTAACTGGCGAGTGGTTGCCCTCTCAAAGGGCAGACCAGCGATTTCTTTCCGTAAAGGCACCTGTCGGTGTGGTCGCAGCAATAACTCCTTGGAATTATCCAATTTCTATGTTGACGCGAAAAATGGGTCCGGCGCTGGCTGCGGGATGCACTCTGGTTCTTAAGCCGGCCGAAGCAACGCCTCTTTGCGCTAAGGCAACCTATGAAGTTTTTGTCGACGCAGGTGTCCCCGACGGAGTGATTAATCTGGTTACAGCTGCGAATCCTGCTCCAATCGGAGATGTGTTTACTTCCGATCCCAGGGTGGCAAAGCTTACTTTCACGGGAAGTACTGCTGTGGGGCGAAAGCTAGCGGGGAAATCTGCTGCGAACTTACAACGCGTATCAGTCGAGCTGGGAGGTCATGCGCCGTTTATTGTTTTCCCGGATGCCGATCCCGTTCACGCTGCTAAAGGTGCCGCCGCGCTTAAATTTCTAAATGCTGGTCAGGCTTGCATTAGCCCCAATCGCCTTTATGTTCCGGCAAGCTTGAGCGACGCCTTTAATGAAACATTGTGTGCGCGCGTCGACAAGTTGGAAACAGGCAATGGTGTCGTCGATGGCGTTGGCGTTGGTCCATTAGTTAATGAAGCAGCAGTGGCTAAAGTCGAAGCCCAAGTCGAAGATGCGAGGGGTAAAGGAGCGGGAGTGCCAGTGGGGGGTACTCGCTTGACCGACGGTGATCATGGCTCTGGTCATTTTTTCGCCCCGACTGTTTTAACGGGAGTTCGAGAGGATATGACGGTTTATCGCGAGGAGACGTTTGGTCCGGTAGCTCCGGTTATAACTTACGAAGATCCCGATGAAGTCATCGACCTGGCCAATGACACAAATTATGGGCTTGCGGCCTACGTCTACACTCGAGACATCGGAGTGGCCATGCGGGCGTTTGAAGGATTGCGGTTCGGCATAATCGGAATTAACGACGTCAACCCAACATCAGCATCGGTGCCCTTTGGAGGTATGGGCGACTCTGGTCTGGGACGCGAAGGTGGCCATGAGGGGATCGCTGAGTACCTCGAAACTAAAACCGGCGGTTTTGCGATTTAGTTTCTGGAAAGCGCTTTCCTCTCAGGCGAGTTCATCGATGAGATCCCAAAGCGCATCGACGTGACCCTCATCCGTGGTCCGTTGGCCAATTGACACCCTAATCATTGGTCTACCGTCGAGCTCTGAGCCTGTCCAAGCTACGTTAGGTGAACCGTTGACAGCTTCTGCAAGACTTTGCGTCGCCTCGTCACCTGCTGTGCAGCGAAAACAAACCAAGGCAAATGGGTGGGGTGCTACGACCTCAAATCTAGGATCCGATTTCAGTTTTTCTGCAAGCCGCTCGGTTAGAGCAACGTGGTATCTGATCATAGATTGAAGACCCTCTACGCCATAGCTTCGAATTACCCACCACAGCTTCAAAGAGCGGAAACGTCTTCCCAAAGGAACGTGCCAATCTCGGTAATCGATTACCGCCCCAGATTCGCTGGCTTCATTTTTGAGGTACGGCGGCAGAATGCTCAGACAATCGATTAAAGGGCTACGGTCGGCCACGTAAAAAACTGAACAGTCAAAGTTAACCATCAGCCATTTGTGGGGATTAAAGGTATAGCTATCCACCAACTCCAGTCCATCCTGATGATGGCGGAACTCTGGGCAAATCATCGCGTTCCCTGCATAGGCCGCGTCCACATGAAGCCAGAGATTTTCCTCCTGGCAAATTTCTCCTATGGGTCGAATGGGGTCGACTGCAGTGGTGCCAGTCGTTCCAAGCGTCGCCGCTACGAAAACGGGGACTAGGCCCTCAGCTTTGTCTGATGCTAACGCCGCCCTGAGGGCACTTATATCCATTGCTTGCTTGTCATCGACAGGTATTAGCCGGATATGGCGATAGCCGGCCACAGTTGCACCTTTTTGGATCGAACTATGCGTTTGGGTGGAGGCATAGGCGACCATTGCCGTCGGGTTTACTCCCCGTTTCATTGCTTGGTGTCGAGCCACTACTAGGGAGGTATGAGTCGAATCAGATGCGCTCATTTGCAATACGCCGCCCCCAAGGCTGGTGGTTTTCCACTCAGATGGGAGATCCATTAAGTCGACTAGCCAGTCCAGAACGTGGCTTTCAATCTCCGTTGCTGCTGGCGATGTCGACCACAGCATTCCCTGAACTCCGAGTCCAGCGGAGACAAGTTCAGCCAACACAGAAGGTGGTGAGGCATTAGCGGGAAAGAAAGAGAACCAAGACGGGTGCTGCCAATGGGTTATCCCTGGCATTACGATCTCGTCTAAGTCACGGATTAAATCAGCGAACGGTTCACCTTTTTGGGGAGCTTCGGGTGGTAGCAGCTCGCGAACGGAACCAGGACTTACGCTGGACTCAACTGGTAAATCCTCTATCCGGTCCCAATAGTCAGCTATCCAGTCAATTAACGCGTGGCCATGCTTGCGAAACTCCTCAGATGAAAGATGCTCCGGCGGTTGCGGAAGTTCGCTTTCAGCCATGTTTTCGCCTCACCATTAAGGTGCGGCAGGATGTTGCCGCCTCTCCCCGGAGGATAGCCTCGCTGGGGAATTATTAGATAAGCAATAAAAAATTTGCCTAGCATTCGCGTATGGCGAGACTTCAAGACAAAGTTGCTGTGGTTACTGGTGGTGGTTCGGGCATTGGGAGAGCTACAGCACTTAAGTTTGCTCAGGAACATGCGGCTGTTGTCGTGGTTGATAAAGACCCAGAAGGGGCAGAACACACAGCTGAACTGCTGGGCGAAATTGGCGCCGCTTCGGCTTGGTTTGAGTCAGATGTGTCCGACAACAATCAAGCTCGGTTGGTAGCTGAGCAAATCCGCAAGCAATTTGGCGGAATAGATGTGTTGGTAACGGCGGCTGCGATTTCTGTGGGCAAGACCATTCCCGATACCTCGCCCGATGAGTGGGATGCGGTTTTCGACGTGAACGTCAAAGGTACTTATTTGTGGATACGAGCGGCTATTCCTCTTATGGAACAGAATGGGGGTTCCATTATTGCTCTTGCATCACAGCTAGCGATTTCAGGTGGTGTTTCGAATGCTGCCTATATTGCTAGCAAAGGAGCGATAGTAAGTCTTTGCAGAACTGCTGCCAACGATCATGCCTCTGACGGAATCAGAGTTAACTGCATTCTGCCTGGCGCCACGGAGACTCCGCTTCTTGAACGTTCCTTTGCCCGGTTTGATGATCCCGCTCCGTATGTCGAACGATCATTATCTCGGCACCCACTAGGGCGCTTCGGGAAACCGGAAGAAGTCGCTAATGCGGCGCTCTTTTTGGCATCTGATGAATCGACGTTTACGACCGGTACCGAATTGCGAGTTGATGGGGGTTGGATCGGCGGGTAGGAAGTCAGTTCTCGGTGTAGAACTTTGAACCCTTATCAAACTTGTTTGGCTTGAGGAAGAAACCCAGGATCACTGCGCCGTCCACGCTACGGGCCTCATGCCGGTTGCCCGCTGGCCTCCAGATGTAGTGACCGGGTAAAGCTTTGCCCTCGTGGTCTTCGAAACTGCCGCTCACGATCCAGGTCTGCTCTACTTCGGTGTGTTCGTGCGAAGGCACTATTGCGCCGGGATCTAATTTAAAAAGAATTGTCGATCGCCCTGAAACTGGATCAGACCACAATACTTTGTGGTGGATTCCGGGAAACTCGGATTCCTGCCACTCCATGCTTGCTGGATCGATGTAAATCGATTTCAGCTCGGGCGAATTTTCGATGTTTCCCATGTCTCCTCTGCTCTCTTTGGTTCCACCAATTGGACGGTTTCATAATTGCGTTTAGCACCGATAGGGAGGAAGTTGCATCCCCACTATTTGGCAACTGAACCTTGTTCGCAAATTAGGTAAGTTACGTCTATGAGTACATTGATTGAAGACCTTGAACATCGCCGATGGCAAGCGATGATCGAATCGGACTTGCCGGTGCTTGAGGAATTGCTGCACCCTAACTTGCGGTACACCCATTCAACTGCAGTTGTTGACTCAAAGGAGTCGTACATAAAAGCGATTCAAGAGGGAGTTTTCGACTACAGAAATATCGAAACCAGTGATGTCGAAATCCAGTTATTTGGCCAGCTCGCCTTAATTAACGGCTCGGCTAAAATAACGGTTTTAGCTCGGGGAAAAGAATTTGTGTTGAATAGCCGGTACACCTGCATGTGGATGCAAGAAGAAAACTGGCGCTTTCTGGCGTGGCACAACACACCGATTCCCGCTTGAGGCCTGTTCTCGCCCCCGGTGATAGGGAAAGATTGCAGCCTCTGCATCGCTTCTCGACCATATCTAATAGTGTCCTACTAGAACTTTCCTAAAACGGGGTTGATATGAGTGACGGCATAGAAATCATTGGCTATGACGTGCCAGCGGTTGAAAAGTGGATAAGTGAAAATACTGAAGGTTTGGCGCCTCCCTTTAGGTGGACGCGACTCGAAGGCGGCCATAGCAACCTGACCTATGGGCTTGAGGATTCCCTTGGTAACAAGGCGGTAGTCAGAAGGCCGCCGATGGGTGAGTTGCTACCGAAAGCGCATGACATGGGCAGGGAGTTCGCCATCATTAGTGGCCTAGGCCCCACAGAGGTGCCGGTGCCTAAGGCCTACGGATACTGTGAAAGCCCTGATGTCACGGGCGCTCATTTCTACGTGATGAGTCAAGTGGACGGCAAGGCTTTGTTCGAGCTTGAAGATGCCCTAGAGCACCTGTCTGAAGAGGCGCGAGAGAGCGTGGGTCTTTCGTTCATGGATGTTTTAGCGGCGCTTCATTCTGTCGACCCAGATGAAGTGGGCTTGGGCTCGCTCGGCAAAAAAGAAGACTATGTGGGGCGACAGATTCGTACTTGGTATCGCAGCTGGGAAGCTTCGGCAGAGGGTGCTTCTTACGATGACCCTGACCTGCATAAGCTTCATGATTTTCTTCAGGAGAGGCGCCCGGAAGAAGGTCCGGCGAGGGTCGTGCACGGTGATTACGGATTGCACAATTGTCTAGTGAGTTCCGAAGGTCAGTTAACAGCGGTTCTTGACTGGGAAATTTCGACCTTGGGTGACCCTATGGCAGATTTCGCCTATGCACTGAATACTTGGACAGAACCCAGTGATGAATTAGTGAATAAAGAGAATTCTCCAACGCTGGCAGAGGGTTTTCTGCCTCGTGGCTCTTTGATTGATCGTTATGCATCGCGGACCGGATGCGACCTTACTCACCTTCCTTATTACTTGTGCTTCAATCACTTCAAGACAGCGTGCATTATTCATGGTGTTTATGCGCGGTACATGCAGGGCCAAAAGTCCGCTGAAGGGGTCGACCTTGACTATTACCGCTCTCGAATTGGCACATGCATAGAAATGAGTAAACGGGCAGCGGAAGAGTTCTCTTAGGCTTACTTTGTGAAAACCGATTGGAACCCCCTGTTGAGAAAGCAGTTTGCCGAACCTTATTGGGCGGAGCTTCAGGGTTTTATTCAACAAGAACGTGAAGGAGGTCAAGTCTTCCCACCTCAGGAGGAAGTCTTCGCTGCACTTCACTTGACGCCGTTTTCTGAAGTGAAAGTGCTGATCTTGGGGCAGGATCCGTACCACGGAGAAGGTCAGGCACATGGGCTCTGTTTTTCGGTTCGTCGAGGAGTTGTGGCACCACCATCACTAAAAAACATTTTTAAGGAATTGAAAAATGATCTGGACTTAGCGGCGCCGAATCATGGAAATTTGGAATCTTGGACGCAACAAGGAGTGTTGCTTTTGAATTCGGTTCTCACGGTCCGTGCTCAAAATGCGGGTTCGCATCGAAATCGGGGTTGGGAATTATTTACAGATGAGATCATTCGCGTCGTGAATGCCAAATCGGAACGGGTGGTGTTTATCTTATGGGGCGCTTCTGCTCAGAAAAAGAGGCCGCTGATTGACTCACCTGCGCATGTAATCATCGAATCCCCGCATCCATCGCCTTTGAGTGCGTCACGAGGTTTCTTTGGAAGTCGCCCCTTCTCTCGCACCAATGCTGCGCTAGAGGAAGCTGGCAGGCAGCCGATTGACTGGACTCTTCCTCACAATTGATGCGTGACGATGTGAGGAGTTAACGAACGCCTTTCGGGTATCCACTCCACCTGAGTTAGTGTGGTTTTGTCGCCCGCTTCATTGACGTCAAGAGTGAATTTGTCCTGAAAGACGGATACACCGCGTGCCCAGACGTCACTTAACCATTTGGGGTGCAAGGTAATTTCTATTTTGCTGTCTCTTCCGGACAGCCTTCCAGTGATCTTCGGCTTGAGCGTCAAGTCGACTGTGCAGCTGAAGGGCACGAGCGCTGGGTTAGGAATCGAAGGCCTTTGAGAAGCGAGCGCTGCAACGAATGAACGACGAGCGCGCAACTTAGTAGCTTCGGCTAAGTGCCGGGTTAGTGACGGATTGAAATCCCAGCCGCGCTGATATCCGTCATCCACCACTGTGGCCATAGCTCTATCTAGGAAGGCGTGGGGCACAGCAGTAGAAAATTCGCCCATTTGAAGTGCCCGGTCCCGTGGCAGGTCAAAGAGAAAATCCTGGACACCTTCTGAGCGCAACCGTTCTATTGCAGTGCCTAGCCACCATCGCCGTTGGCTGTCCGCTTTTTGCCACGGAGCCCATTCTTCTATGAACCCGCCATCTTTCACGGCTAAGTCCCATAATTCTAGGAGTTCCAAGCAGCGCGGTTTGGTTCCGCCCAATGCGACGAGTGTTCTTTCTGCGTCAATCTGGGGGTGATCTACGAGCTTGACCTTGCCAGCCGACCAAATGATCTGATGTTGATGACCTTCGCATGTGACAGGCATTACTGAGTCGGGAACGTCTTGATACCACGGCATAGGCTTCACTTAACCATTCAGTTAGGTGGCAAAAGTTCATCGAAGATCACAATTACTCCTAGGGCGTAGTCCTATTTTGTTAGCGGGAAAGCTTACTGACTTATCCAACACGTGCGCAGATTGAGACTCTTGGCTGCGTGTTTGCTAAGGAAATCGAATAGGTCAGCGATCGTCGCTACGATCTTTAGTCATGCATGACTTAGTAATCCGAAATGCTCGTGTGATTGACGGGACTGGATCAGCGGAATTTGTCGGCGATATGGCTGTTACCGATGGCGTAATAACGGACGTTGGCGAGGTAACGGGAAATTCGAGCCGTCAAATAGACGCCGACGGCCAACTTCTGATGCCTGGGTGGGTGGATATCCATACGCATTACGACGGCCAAGCGACTTGGGACCCGGAGATGACTCCGTCTTCATGGCACGGTGTAACAACTGCTGTTTTTGGGAATTGCGGTGTTGGGTTTGCGCCGGTGCGACCAGGCAGTGAGGACTTCCTCATAAATCTCATGGAAGGCGTTGAGGACATTCCAGGGAGCGTGCTCGCAGAAGGCATCGACTTCTCCTGGCAAAGCTACCCTGAGTATCTGGACGTTCTGGGGAGTATGCCCCGCGTTATGGATATCGGAAGTCAAATTCCTCATGGCGCCCTCAGGTTTTACGTAATGGGTGAGCGAGGTGCTGATCACAATGAGATACCAGATGCCGGAGAGCTTCTATTAATGGAGAAACTTGTCGTGGAAGCATTCGCGGCAGGCGCTCTTGGCTTCACCACTAGCCGAACCACTAAACATAAGGCGGCTGATGGGCGCTTGACGCCATCGCTAAGCGCCGGTGATCCCGAATTAGCTGCGATAGCAAATGCCATGCGAGTCGCTGACGCGGGAATTTTGCAAGTGAACAGCGACTTTGGTCATGGCGAATTTGAAACCATCCGAGAGGCAGCTCGCATATCGGGCCGGCCCTTGTCAGCGTTAATCATTCAAGTAGACCATGAACCAGACCTGTGGCGCGAAACTCTGTCTAATATCGAAAAGGCGAATGCCGAAGGAATATCAGCGACCGGTCAAGTGGGGTGTCGGCCAATTGGGGTTCTTCTCGGCCTCGACGCGACCGTGAATCCTCTCGGGAACCATCCGTCGTACAAGGCAATTGCCCATCTTTCGCTGGAAGAAAGAGCTGCAATGCTCCGCAACAACTCTCAGTTGCGTCGCGACCTCATAGAGGAACGACCACCTGATGGCTTTAGTGAGTGGATGGATTACGCGTTAACTAGGGCCTTTGAACTTGGACCAGACCTGAACTACGAACCGGAACCATCGGAATCCGTAGCTTCAAGAGCTGAACGTAACGGGGATAGTCCATGGCGCCTCGTCGTTGATTTGTTGTCCAGGGGTTCGGGAGAAACGCTACTGCTATATCCGTTTGAAAATTACAGTTCAGGCTCGTTAAATGAGATCCATGAGATGCTTACCCACCCGAACACGGTTTGCGGTGTCGGGGACGCTGGTGCTCACGTCGGAACTATCTGCGATGCTTCCTATCCGACGTATCTGCTGACGCATTGGGGAAGAGATCGCACCCGGGGGGAGAGGCTCCCACTCGAATTTCTAGTCAACAAACAGACTCGCCGCACTGCTGAGACTTACGGGCTCTTCGATCGAGGAGTACTTAGGCCCGGATACAAGGCAGACTTCAACATTGTCGACTTCGAGCAATTGTCGGTAGGCCCGCCAGAGCTGATTCGAGACCTGCCCGCGGGAGGTAAGCGTTTGGTGCAAAGGCCGACCGGCTACTCACATACCTTCGTATCAGGTGTTGAGGTTGGGAGTAACGGAGAGGTAACTGGCGAGCGGCCTGGCCAATTGGTCAGGGGCACCCAAGCGGACCCGAGGTAAGTGTCTATGTCGGAGTCGCTGCCCTTAGCTGACATCACAGTCCTTGACCTTACGATTGCCCGAGCTGGTCCGACAGCGGTCCGCCAATTGGCAGATTGGGGAGCCGATGTCGTTCGAATTGAATCCCCGGAAGGCGGCTTCGAGGCCGGTGGCGAGTCATCCCCCGACTACCTGAACCTTCATCGGAATAAGCGATCCATTGTGTTGAACCTGAAAGAACCAAAAGGTAGATCCGTCTTCCACCGAATGGTCGTTTCCGCCGACGTTGTCGTCGAAAATATGCGAAGCCCGGTCAAATACAAGCTGGGTTTTGACTATGAAACGCTTAGAGCCATTAACTCGAGGGTGATCCTTGGTTCCATTTCAGGATTTGGTCAAGACGGTCCATATGGCGAACGCGGTGGTGTTGACCAAATAGCGCAGGGCCTAGGAGGCCTAATGAGCGTGACTGGTTTTGCCGAACATGGCCCCATGAGAGCAGGAGTAGCTATCAGTGACGTGACGGCCGGTCTTCAGCTAGCTGTAGGGATTCTGACGGCTCTTCACGAACGACACTCGTCGGGAGAGGGCCGGTGGGTGCACACATCCCTTTTGGAATCCATGATCGGAATGATGGATTTCCAAGCAGCGCGATGGACAGTAGCAAAAGATAACCCCCCTCAAGTAGGAAACGATCACCCAACCCTTGTCCCGATGGGAACCTATGCAACCTCCGATGGTCACATAAATCTTGCTGCTTCTGGTGGGCGTCTTTGGGAGGAATTCTGCAAGGAACTTGGTGCTGAAGAATGGATAACGGACAGCCGATTTTCGGACTCACTGGGTAGAAAGCGAAATAAAGATGAGTTAGTGAGGCTCATTGAGCAGCGTTTGGTGATGGATAGCACAGAGAGTTGGGTGGCTCGCCTGAACTTGGTTGGAGTGCCTTGTGGGCCGGTTCACACAGTCGCTGAAACGTTTGCTGACCCCCAGGTTATGCATCTAGAAATGGCGAAACCTATTCACCACCCAAATATGGGTGAGATCAAAATTTTAAGAAACGCAACAAATATTTCAGGTGTTTCCAATGACATCCGAAGTCCCAGCCCGCTTAAGGGCGAACATTCATTAGGAATACTCGAAGAGTTTGGCTTCGATGAGGACGAAGTTGCGGATTTAACTAAATCTGGAGTGGTGGAGGTTAACCCCGAATTGGGAAGATAAAAGTCATCAATTCGAAGACTGGATTTAGTTAGAAACCAGCTTTCTTGTCGACCACTCCTTCAAATCCGCGGCCCGCTCTCAATGCTTCAAGGTTGCGGCAAAATCGTTCTAAGTTTCGCCTACCTCTATGTTGGCTTGCGCCAGCTGTATGTGGTGTCATAACGCAGTTATCGAAACCCCATAGCGGACTTTCGGGGGGTAGGGGTTCGACTGGGGCTACATCCAACGCTGCTCCGCCAATAACCCCGTCAGCGAGAGCTCGTTCGAGGCCGGGGCCGTCAATAATTTCACCGCGTGTGACGTTAAGGAAGATGGCGGTTGGTTTCATAGCTTCAAAAAACTCGTAGTTACACATTCCCTTGGTTTCTTCTGTCAGAGGTAACCCCACAGCCAGAACATCGCTGTTTGCAATCACATCAGGTAATGCCGACATATTTTCGACCTCGGTCACGCCGTCACTCGGAGATACTGGCAATGCGTCAATTGCTCTGACATTCATACCGAACGCAACCGCCCGTCGAGCGAGATGCCGTCCCGTGCCTCCGAAGCCAACAATTCCCATTGTTAAGCCCTCCAGCTCGATCTCAGAAAACCGCATCATTTCGCGATTCTCCTGTGTCCAACCATTTGGCCCTAGTTCTATGGCCGTCTTAATCCGACGAGTCAGAGCAAGTAGAAGTCCAAAAGCAGTATCCGCTAAGTGGCCACCGACAAGCCCCTTTTCTCCGGTGAGAAGGACATCGCTATTGACGAATTCTTCATACATGAACATGTCGACGCCAGAGGCGGTTGCGTGAACCCACTTCAGATTTCGCGCTTCCTCGAAAAGCCATTTCGGAGTTATTCCTAAAATCACATCCGCTTCAGATGCATAGACCATTCCGGCCTTGGGGCTATCGACAATATTGACTACCGAATCAGGGCCCGCAGCCTCTTGGATCATCGATTCTTCATCCGCAGTAACGTCGGGCAAAGTGAGCGTTTTGGTAATTAAAACGTTCAAGGGCTTATTCGGTACTGGAAGTGAGATTGTCATGTGTAGCTCATTTCTACGCTGCCTATGTTCGAATACTCGGCTACCCAATGATCGCCAGCCGCGACGGAATGCCTGGTGTAAGCGCCAGTAATGATTTTTTCTCCGGGTTGAAGACCTAAATCAAATTTATGCAATGTTGCTGCCAGTCTTGCAATGGAGACGTACGGATTATCAACCTCATCTCTGTGGTAACAACGAAACTCTTCTTCATCGTTGTTTCTAAGAATGATTTCGCAGTCGTCAATTGCGTCCACCTGATCCACCGGAACGCCAGTTCCTTCAACTATTGACCAATTAGTGAGATTGTCGGCGACGAGCATCGCCAAGTTTCCGCCGACCACAGCGCGCCGCTCGTTAAGTTCGTAACCTGCAGCAACTTTTGCTAGCCGGCTAGGAACTGATGCGGGGTCAACATCGGGTCCCGAAATTACCTCGCCTACCGTGAAACACATTTCTGGCTCTATGGTCGCGCCATTGATTGCTGCTGCCTCAAGTGAAGTTCCGTTTGGGGAAAGCTGCATCAAGTGGCCAAATGGCCGGTCGTCGATTCCCACTTGTTGGCGAGCTCGGTCGGAGGTCAGTCCCACCTTCCATCCAATTTGAGTTTCGCCCCTATTGATCCGGCGTCGACGGATTTCGGTTTGAATTGCCAAACCATCGTGAAAATTGAGATTTTTGAAAGCATTTTCTTGAAGGTCGGTGCCTTTTTCGTAGTGCATCCACAGCACATCGGCGGCTTGAAGTTGGGAGGCGTTTAGCTGATTCACGCAATGCACGGTAGTCGCACAAAATAATTCATGACGGAAGTCTTGCTTGTCGTTAGCTCAAGTTGTTCCTAGTTTCGTTAGCCTCGAAAGTATGGAACACGCGCCAAGTTCTTTCACGGAGTTGATGGAGTTAGAGCACCACGGACCAGACACGTGGGTGGGCTTAAGCCCTAACTATGCTTGGGGTCGTATCTACGGCGGACAAGTCATCGCTCAGGGCCTTCGTGCGGCATTCGAGACAGTTGAAGAAGAATTTGTTCCTCATTCAATCCACGCATATTTTATTCGGGGTGGAAGCTTGGATGAGCCCGTCCGTTACGAGGTGGACCGGTTGAGGGACGGGCGGTCGTTCTGCACGCGTTCGGTTGTTGCGCGGCAAAGTGGTGGAGCGATTCTCAATTTGTCATGCTCTTTTCACGTTCAAGAGCAAGACGCTGAAATTCAGACAGCGCGAATGCCTCTCGCCCCTGACCCTGAAGATTGCCGGTCGCGGGAAAATGACCATATGAACCTTATCCTTGACCGTCGCGCTCTGAACAGCCCTCCGGGCGCTGGGCGATCGATGGGCTGGGTTAAGTTACGAGGTGGGCTCACAGACGAAGAGAGGCTTCACCTCTGTGGACTTGCTTTCACTTCCGACGCAATTCAGTTCGATGCGGCTCGTTCTCTCCACCCGATCCAAGCGCCCCGTGAGGAGTATCAGCAGCGTTTCATGGGAGCTTCTTTGGATCACGCAATGTGGTTTCACCGTCCAACTCGAGCTGACGAGTGGCATCTTTTCGACTGGGACTGTCATGGTCTAAGTGGATCTAGGGGAATGACTGTCGGAAACCTCTTTGCGCCCGACGGAAGCCACGTGGCGACTATTGCGCAAGAGGTCTTATTGCGAGAGCGCAAGCAGTCTTAAAGAAGGCCTTTTCTGCTTTCGTTCCAAGGGGCCTCGCGGTCCAGACGCGGTTCGCCCGGCAGTCCAAGCACTCGCTCACCGAGTATGTTTCTTTGGATCTCATCTGTGCCGCCCCGAATAGACATCGAAGGTGCTGTCATAGTTTCGATGTATCCGTGCCCACTTTCGAGCATTCCGTAAGCGCCAGCGCTCAGATTCGCTAAATGAGCGCGACCTTTGTATGACTTAACAGTTCTGAGCTTCGCACCGCTCCCGGCAGGACCAGGTGCTCCGCTAACTCGTGTTTCGTCAGCGGCACGCTGTGTGGTCCATCGGCTAACAGTGTCGTGCGAATACATTGATCCGATTTGATCCTGTTGCAGGGGATTCAAATCACTAAGGGACTGAATATCGGCAATCCAACTAGGTAATTGAGCTCCGCGCGCGTTTCCATCTCCGCCGCCGCGGCTTCCCCCACCAGCGCGTTCATGTGCAAGGACTGTCATTGCCACACGCCACCCTTCGCCTACCTCGCCAATCCGCCACTTGTCGCGAATTCGGGCGTTCGCAATAAAAACTTCGCTGAAATGTGCGTCGCGATTCATCTGCATTAGAGGCCGAACTTCGACTCCTGGGCTGTCCATAGGAATCGCAAACATCGTGAGACCTTTATGTTTGGGCTGTCTTGGGTCAGTCCGAGCTAAACAGATTGCCCAATCGGCCCACATAGCTCTACTAGTCCAGGTCTTTTGACCCTCGATAAACCATTCTTCCCCGTCCTTCTCAGCTTTAAGGGCTACGTTTGCGAGATCTGATCCCGCCTCAGGTTCCGAAAACATCTGGCACCAGATAGAGGTTCCGGCAGCTATAGGACGCAGCCATTCCTTCTGTTGTTCATCGGTTCCATGAGCAAGTAGGGCCGGCCCAACCATCCCCAAACCGATTGCGAATGGGTAAAGATCGGGCACAATGAATTCTCTCAACACCCTTCCGACGAGAGCATTTTGGCTTGATGAGGCGTCTCGCCCCCCGTGCGGTCGTGGCCATGTCGGAACATGCCAACCTCCGGCCACCGTCGACGCTAGATACTTTCGACCCTCCTCCAGATCGTCTGACCCGGCACCCATAGTCGTTAGACGGGTTCCCGAATTCCGGCGCTCTAAAACTTCCCCCAACTCGCTTCTGATTTGTTCTTCGCTTAGTTCGCCCATCGAATCAACCGTCTCTATCCAATGTCACCTAGCGGCGAGAAAAGTTCGGGTGGCGCCGTTCGTTCATTGCGTTGACTCCCTCTTTCCAGTCGTCAGTAGTTCGCAGCCGATCTTGTTCTTCCTTTTCTCGATCAGTTGCCGACTTAATAGCCGCTGGCAAATGGCCTCTCATGGTTTCTCTAATAGATTCAACTGCCAGTGGTGCTGAGGCAGCTATTTCCCCCGCAAAATCGAAAGTTGCAGAACGTAGGTCCTTGAGTGGTACGAGTTTGTCGGCAAGGCCGATCTCGACGGCTTCTTCACCTTTGATTCTCGCACCCGTATACAAGAGTTCTAAGGCCTTTTGTTGTCCCACCAGTCCCGGCAAGGTGACGCTTAACCCAAACCCATGGTGAAATCCAAGTCGAGCGAAGTTTGCAGTAAAGCGGGCTTCGGGAGCTGCAATACGAAAATCTGCGAAACATGCAACTCCTAAGCCGCCTCCCACGGCCGCACCTTGGACGGCTGCGACAACTGGTGTTTTGCAGCTGAAAAGATCAAACGCGGCATCGTAAAGATGGCGGGGAGAGCCGTCGGGATTTTTCGCAGTAATTTCTCCACCGCGAGTCCCGTCGTTATGAAACTGCGCACCTGCGCAGAAGTTCTTTCCCTCGGCGCACAGCACTATTGCGCGACAATTGTCCTCTTGGTCCAGGTCTCGAAAAGCTGCGACTAAGCCATCGATCAGGTCGAGATCAAAGAAGTTATTGGGCGGACGGCGAATCTCTGCCTCCGCGATGTTGCTGTCAAGTGATACATGAAGATCGCCATATACGCCGAATTGAGTCATGGTCTGATGCTAGGGCTCATTATTGAAGGTTGCATGCTGCTTGGAAGTTAAGACAGAGTAGATGAGCCACCCGTGATAAGGGGGTACAGCCCGTCGGCGCCTTGCTCGCAAGCGACACTTCCCAGCCAGCGACTCCACTCCGCATCTCCGCCGTATTCTTTGCGCCACGACCAAAGTCTCCGACTGAGGTGATGCAGCGGGTATTCCTGAGTCATACCCATAGCGCCGTGCGCTTGGTGGCAAGCTTTAGTTGCTCGAGCTGCTGCTTGATTGGAAATTAGCTTGGCGGCAGCGATTTCGAATAACGCCGCTCCGCGGTTAGCCTCTCGAGCCGCTGTTTCGGCGGCCATGCGCGCAAGCGCTGCGTCCTGAGCGCCCCAGACAAGATGTTGCTGGACCGCTTGAAATTTTGCTACAGGCCTGCCGAACTGAACTCGGTCGTTGGTGTAAGAAACCGTTAGTTGACTCATTTTTTCTATGGCGCCCGCCATCAAGGCAGACCGAGAAAGGGCACCTCGAAATCTAAAGGATTGGGCAGAGACGCCTGGCTCCGCCCGGCAAGCCTCCACAGCGACATTGTTAAAACCAACATTGTCTCGTGGTTCGCCAGCCATGTTGGTCATAGGTGTGACCTCACAAAGCTCGCGGTCGACCGATGCGACATAATGGATTGAGTCGATTTCGAGGAGGACAACGATTTTCTCCGCAGCTCGAGCCCAGGGCACGCGTTCGGCAAATCCATTTAATTTAATCTCGTTACCTGAGAGAGTCCCGCTTACTTGCCCAATGGGTGAAGGCACAACCGTCGCGACTCCTGAAGGAATTTCTTGGTTAGATGCGGCCAGGAGCCACCCTGCTAAGACACCGTTCTCAGCTGCTGGGATCGGCGCTGCGTGATACCCCACCAGGCGCAAAACTTCCAGGGCATCAAGCAGTGAGCCTCCTGAGCCTCCCGATGCCTCGTCAATGGAGATCCATGGAAATCCTGTCTCAGCAAACGCGTCCCAAATCTGAGGGGCTCCACCTTCGGCTTCGGCACGCTGAATTGACTCATGGTCACATATTTGAGAAAAGAGACGGTCGGCCGTCTCGGTGATTAGCGGATCAACGGTGGTGATGTCCGTCATGCTGGAAGTCCTTTCAGGCCCTTCGAAGCGACAGATCTGAGAATTTCGATAGTTCCGCCCCGTATTGTGTTTCCAGGGAAAGTGACTACGCATTGCGACAGGAGTCGTTCAAACATCGACTGAGAATCAGGCGAATATTCAAGGTCAATTAAGTGAACGAGCTTTTCTACGACTTCTTGTTCAAATCGTGTGCCCATTTCTTTAACGAGCGACGACTCCACTGAGGGCGCTTCGCCAGTGTCGATTAGTCGAGCCACAGATAGAGAAAGATTTCGTATGCCCCACCACCGTGCTACAAGTTCGCCGAAAAGGTCAGAAACAGTAGCTTCGAGCTCAGTTCCCTTAGCTTCTCTGAGTAATTGTTCCACAGTGGAAAATGGTGATAACCAGCGATCAGGCCCTCCGCGCTCGTATGCCATTTCTGTTGTGTTTTGATGCCAGCCCATACCCAAGTCGCCGACGACGTTTACATCAGGAACAAATACTTCGTTAAAGGTGACCTCATTGAAATGGTGAGAGCCGTCGAGGAACGGTATGGGGCTAACTTCCAATCCAGGTGACGTAAGATCAATCAGTAGTTGCGAAAGACCGGCATGTTTATTCCCATCCTCCATAGGTGAGGTGCGGAGAAGACATACGAACCAGTCGTTCTCGTGGGCTCCCGAAGTCCATATTTTGGTCCCGTTGATGATCCATCCATCAGTCGCTCTCTCGGCTTTGGTCGACACTGACGCTAAATCTGAGCCACTGTCCGGCTCACTCATCCCTATAGAAAAGCCAAGCTCCCCTCGGCAGATTGAGGGAAGGAACCTCTCTCTTTGCTCTTGGGTTCCGAATTTCAAAATTACATTTCCAGTTTGGCGATCAGCTACCCAATGATGGCCAACGGGTGCACCCCAACGCAGCATTTCTTCGACAACGATGAAACGATCCACCGCAGTGCGGTCTGAACCGCCCCACTCCTTAGGTAAAGCCATGCCCACCCAACCTCGCTCCGCCATTTTGAGTGAAAATTCTTTATCCTTTCTCGCCGCCATCCCGAGACAAGGGTCATGAGAGCCTGGGGGTAGTTCCTCAAGTAAAAAATCACGAACATCTTGTTGGAGACGCAACTCTTCTTGAGTTAACTCAGTTGGGGTAAAGCGCATAGGGGTCCTTATCTGAACGGTAGGCCTACAACGCCAATCTAACGGGGCTGGGCGTCGAAGGAGTCCACAAATACTTAAGAGCCGAGATGCCAGAGAGATTTAGCATCTTATTTAACCGATAGACATATCGGCGACAAAGCAAGGAACGCGAAGATGACACAGACCTCTTTCGAAGGTTATTCAGATGTAGTGAGACCAGAATGGATTGACTACAACGGTCATTTCAATGCTGGTTATTACTTAGTTTGTTTCGATGAGGCTATTGAACCTTGGATGGACTTTATTGGTCTAGGTCAATTGCATAGGGATGAGCACAAGGTAACTACTTTTTCCGCGCAGAACCATGTCACCTATCTGAGGGAGGTTGGCGAAGGAACCAACCTCACAGTTTCGACTCAACTTCTTGGCTTTGATCGGAAGCGCATTCACGCTATGCAAGTCATGTGGAACGCTGATGAACGATTTGTTTCAGCTACGTGTGAGGTGATGTCTCTCCACGTGTCAGAGGAAACCCGTAGAGTCTCAGAAATGCATGACGAGCCCTACAACACGCTCGGCCTAGTTTGGGAAAAACACCAAATGATTGATGTTCCGCCTCAAGTTGGGCAAGTTATGTCGATCCCTGGTTGGAATCCGAAAAAATGATGAAGAGAGGCTGCGATGACGCAAAGGCTGGAAGGTAAAAGCGCTGTTATAACTGGAGGGGGCCGAGGCATCGGCAAGGCGATAGCCCTCGCTTACGCTAGGGAAGGGGCTCGCTGCGTTGTGACAAGCCGCCGTTTCGAGGATCTAGAGCAAACTGCGGCTGAAGCGCCAGATGGTTTGGTTACGGCTGTGGCGTGCGACGTCAGCGACGACTCATCAGTTAAAGAAATGGCGGACCGCGTTCATGAAATGTTTGGGGGAGTCGACATTGTCGTCAATAACGCCGGTATCCATGCAGCGGGCCGCTTTATGGACATCGAACCGGAGACTTACTCTCGGCTTTATGAGGTAAATGTTGTAGGGATCGTTCGCATAAGTCAGGCGTTCCTACCGGGCATGCTGGAGAGAGGGCGAGGCAGCGTGGTGAATATCGCGTCAACAGCGGGATTGTTTGAATCGCCCGGGCAGGCACCATACAACGCCTCGAAACACGGCGCAGTTGGTCTAACTAGGTGCATGGCACTGGAGCTCGCGGCCACAGGAGTTACCTGCAACGCAATCTGTCCAGGGTTTGTGGATACTCCAATGCTTGACGGCTTTGCAGACTTAGTTGGAGCAGAGTCTGAGGAGTTGCGGGCGCAGCTAGCGCAGAGGACACCAATGGGCAGAATTCTCGACCCGAGCGAGATAGCCGATTTAGCCGTTTATCTAGGAAGCGATGAGTCATCGGGCATGACGGGACAGACTATGGCCATAAGTAATGGGATGCGGATGTCGTGACCGAACCTATCTGCGTGTATGTCTGTTAGCGGCCGGCTCTTTCGTCTTTGGTCTTCTGGGGTCTAGGCTGGTTGCATGCCTCAGTACCGATCCCTTACTTCCACCGGTGGCCGAAACCAGGCTGGCGCTCGCGCCCTCTGGCGCGCAACTGGAATGACCGACGAAGATTTCCAGAAGCCAATCATTGCGATCTCTAACTCCTTTACACAGTTTGTGCCAGGTCACGTCCATTTGAAGGACCTAGGCCAAATGGTTGCGCGCGAGATAGAACGAGCCGGAGGCGTAGCTAAAGAATTCAACACCATTGCTGTCGATGATGGCATTGCAATGGGTCATGACGGGATGCTCTATAGCCTTCCGAGTCGAGACTTGATTGCTGATTCGGTCGAGTACATGGTTGAGGCTCACTGCGCCGACGCACTCGTTTGTATAAGTAACTGCGACAAAATTACGCCTGGGATGCTCAACGCTGCGATGCGGCTAAATATTCCCACCGTATTCGTGTCAGGCGGGCCCATGGAGGCGGGCAAAACTAAGCTCGCCGAAAATAAGGTAGACCTCATCAACGTAATGATCGTTGCTGCCGATGATTCAGTTAGCGACGAGGATGTTGCCGAGATGGAACGTTCGGGTTGTCCAACCTGTGGGTCGTGTTCAGGCATGTTCACCGCTAATTCAATGAATTGTTTGACAGAGGCTTTGGGTCTCTCTCTTCCGGGCAACGGAACCGTTGTTGCCACTCATGCCGACCGCAAAGAGCTCTTTTTGGAAGCTGGACGCTTAATAGTTGACTTATGTCGCCGCTATTACCAAGAAGATGACTCCTCGGTGCTGCCTAGGAATATCGCCAGTTTCGAAGCCTTCGAAAATGCGATGTGTCTTGATATCGCTATGGGCGGATCAACGAACACCATTCTCCACTTGTTAGCCGCCGCGCAAGAGGGCGGCGTTGACTTCACAATGTCGGATATAGACCGGCTATCCAAAAAGGTCCCGAATATCTGCAAGGTTGCGCCGGCAACTGAACTGTTTCACGTTGAAGACGTTCACAGAGCAGGCGGAGTCATGTCAATATTGGCTGAGTTGAATCGTGGGGGACTGCTTCACAACGAAGTGCCGACTATCCATGAGCCGAGTTTGTTCGAAGCGCTTGTCAAATATGACGTGGCGACTAACGAGGATGAAGCTCTTCACGAATTTTATCGCGCTGGACCCGCTGGTATTCCGACCCAAGTGGCGTTCAGTCAAGCAGAGCGATACAACAAGTTGGATCTTGACAGGGAGCAAGGGTGTATTCGGTCCGTTGAAAACGCTTACAGCGCTGACGGAGGACTTGCTGTGCTTTACGGCAATCTTGCTGAGGATGGGTGTGTGGTCAAAACAGCGGGTGTTGAGGAGGAAAACCTTGTTTTCTCAGGCAACGCGCATGTCGTGGAAAGTCAAGACGAGGCTGTTGACCACATCTTGAACGACAAAGTCAAAGAAGGCTCCGTTGTAGTTGTGCGCTATGAAGGCCCTCGAGGAGGTCCAGGTATGCAGGAAATGCTGTATCCGACCTCATATCTAAAGTCCAAAGGTCTCGGTAAGGCCTGCGCCTTGTTGACTGATGGTCGCTTCTCAGGCGGCACATCAGGCCTTTCAATCGGTCACGTTTCCCCGGAGGCCGCAGCGGGAGGGACAATCGGGCTAGTGAAAGATGGCGACATTATCCGTATCGACATTCCGAATCGTTCTATTTACCTCGAAGTTGATGACGAAGAGCTCGCTAAGCGACGCAAAATCCAAGATGAGCTTGGCTGGAGTCCGGAGATGCAACGACCTCGCAAGGTTTCAGCGGCTTTGAAGGCGTACGGCCTAATGGCGACTAGTGCCGATAAGGGTGCCGTGCGTGACCTTAGTGCTTTCTTATAGACCTCTTCAGAACTAGTGGGCGGCACTTTCGAAGCGCTCTCGATACCTGCATTTCGGAGACTCTGGCTAGGCGGGTATCTATTCTCTCTTGCGATATTCGCGCAAATGATAGCCCGTGGCGCTCTCGCAAAAAATCTAGAAGGAAGCAATGCAGCTCTGGGAGCTGTGACCCTAGCTTTTGGCCTAACGGGGCTATTGACGACGCCCTTAGGAGGCGTTGCCGCAGATAGGTTTCCAAAGCGTCGAATCCTCGTAATTTCGACTGCTCTTTTATTTATCTCCTCACTTGGGATAGCTATAGCAGTGCAACTTGAATTTGTTACCTTTTGGATGCTCATCGTGGCTTCGGCCGTTCAATCAGCTGGTTTCAGCGGCCTTTTGCCAGCTCGTATGGCGTTTACAGCTGAGCTCGTTGGGCCCGACAAGCTTGGAAATGGCGTCGTTCTGTCGCAGATCTCGATGAATTTGAATCGCGTGATCGGCCCAGTTGTTGCTGGTGTTCTGATCGGATTGCCTAACTTAGGAATAGGGGCCGTGTACTGGGTCAGTACAGTCATTACCGGGATGGGTGGACTGTTTTTCCTAAGACTGCCAAACGGAAATCCTTCCACGAGGTCGTCCCCCAGTTCCGCTCTCACTGACCTCTTAGATGGCCTGAGGTATGGGGTGACCTCCTGGCCACTGCCGCTTCTTTTGGGCACTTCCGGGTTGGCGCTTCTCATAGGTTTCCCCTACGTTGCCTTTCTGCCTAGTGTCGCCGAAGATTTGTTCGGGACAGGCGACAGCGGCTTCGCGTGGCTATCTGCAGTAGGTGCTGCTGGCGGTCTTTGCGCGGCGGTGCTTATTGCAAAGAAAGCATACGGCCGTAAGGCTTGGCGTATCCAAAACACGGCGGTTGTAGGCTTCGGGGTCGGTATTTTCGCTTTAGGCGTAGCTCCGACCTTTGCAACGGCGATGTTTGTCATGTTTGCCTTAGGAGCCGCAACCTCTGCATTTCAATCAATGAATTCGACTCTTACCTTGGCGATGAGTAGGGCGGAATACCACGGAAGGATGCAATCTCTTCTTCAACTTGGGTTCAATTTCTTCGGTGTTGCCGCCCTGCCACTGGGTATCTGCGCTGACACTCTTGGGCTTCGCCAGACCTTGGTGGCGATGGGCTGCCTTGTCGTGGTCGTAGGAATCTTTTCAACTGCGATCTATCAAACAAAAGTTCGTTTAACTGGGCCGCCAGGGACTTCATAGGGATAGCGTCAGCAGCATGGAGATCTTTGGCGTCGTTAACGCTTCACCAGACTCACTCGCTAAATTTTCAGTCGTTACCAATGAAGAAGATGCCAAAGAGTACGGTGCAAAGCTTCTCGCTCAAGGCGCCGATCACCTTGACGTAGGTGCACAAGCGTCTCATGGGGACGCAGCGTTCGTAAAACCGGAGCAAGAGTGGCAGATTGTTGAACCGGTCTTGCAAGGTTTGTTGAAACTTGAGGCCGATGTCTCAATAGACACTTGGCAGGTCGACACAGCCCGAAGAGCCTTAGATGCTGGAGCGAAAGTTCTGAATGCATCCGATGCTTTACAGTCCGACGAAATGATCGAGCTCGCAGCGGAACGAGAAGTTCAGGTGATTCTCCCGTTCATGCTTGGGCCGGACCCAAGGCACCTGAAACATGTCCATGGTGACCCAGTTCAGGTCATGGTCGATTGGTTCGACCTTCAGCTGGAGAGGGCTGCAAAGTGGGGAATCCGAGACCGCTTAACTTTGGACCCCGGAACCGGTTTCTCGCCTCCACATTGGGAGTGGAAGGAGAGGTACCAGTACCAGAAAGCGATATACGGCGGTCTAAATAGGCTGCGAGTGTTTGAACTGCCGATTTACGTTCCCATAGCGTGGAAGCAAACGCCGGATCGACTGGAGTTAGTTGACTTGGCTTTGAGTCAAGACGTTGAGTTCGTTCGCGCTCACATACCGCAACAAATTCGCGAAAGGCATGAAGCCCTGCGAAATGGTGAGCCGATTCCGGTAACCGAAACCTGGAGCGGTTACGAATGAGCGTCAGCCGTTTACAGCCTCAAGGCGTGCACGAACGTGCTTGTGGTGCGGCGTTAAGGCCAACCAGTCGCGATCTTCTAAGTCAGTTAGCTCGTTGACCGACACTCCGTGAATTTTATGTTCACCGTTCTCATCGGGGTACTCCATGCCAAAACCATGAGGGAGACTAACCTGACCCTCCATCATGCTGTCCGTGATGTCAGCCGGAGCTTCCGCTTCTCCTCGCTTGGTTATTACTCTCACCCTCTGGCCGTCAACTACCCCTAAGCGGTCGGCGTCAGCTGGATTAATCCGCAACGCACCATCCTTGTCTTTCTTGCGCCAAGATGGATCTCGGATGACGTCGTTTACTGTAGATCCTCGATGTTCACCGGCACTGAGAACAAATGGAAAGGCGTCGGTAGGGGAAACAGGTTCCTCGGTGGCCAAGCCTCTTAGCTCCTCGACGAGCTCTTCGATGTGAATGTGAATTTTTCCGTCAGGAGTTTTGATTCGGTCGAAGCTAGTTGAGTAATCGCTGGTGCTGAAGATCATTCCTGACTTAGCGTTAATCAGCTCGTCAAATAGGTTATTAGCGAGTTCGAGGCCATCTCCTTTAATTCCCGCAGCTCTAATGGCATCAGGAAAACGCATTGATGCCTGCATAGCGGAGCCGAACATGATGGCAGCAGGTCCCATTTCGCCAAGGCTTTGACCAAGAGATCGGTACAGAGCTGTGGGAAGCTTTGCGCCTAGATCGGGGTTCTCTGAAGATAGACGAGTAAACGTCTCAATGAAAGCCTCGCGACTTTCGTTCGCAGCTTCGGCTAACTCCTCAACTCCGTCGGGTTCTCCACCCATCGCCTCAACCAACCGTGAATAGATCTCCGCTTCAGGGAGTGTGTCACCCAACGGCTCGAAAATTGGTTGACGTATGTGGAAATAGTTAGACGGCATTTCGCCAGCGAAAAACGTTGCCTCAGGCTTTTCGTATTGGGAGGAAGCCGGCAAGATGTAGTGCGCTTGACGGGCGGTCTCTGTCATGGCGACATCAATAACCACAAGGCAATCGAGTTTGGCGAATGCTTCTCTGAATCTCTTCGAGTCAGGCAAGGTATGCACAGGATTCGAAGAATCTACGATCATTCCTCTGAATCGATCGGGATGGTCAGTGTCAATGGCGTCGGGGATAGCCGCGCATGCCACTAACCCGCAGAGCATGGGTGTCCCAGTGACTGGTTCGGTTGCACCATCGGCGCTATGGCCACAAATCGGGGCGAGTCGAGTCGGGATGTTCATGCCCCCTTCGTTTCCGAAGTTTCCGGTCAGGAGAAACAAAAGGCGTTGAAGCCAACTGTTCAGGGTCGAGTGCGGAGCCATCTCTATTCCCAAATCTTCTTCGGTCGCCAATGACTTCGCATTAGCCATGGTCCGCGCTGCGGATCTAAGTTCTTCTTCGGGGATCCCGCACTTCCGTGCGTAATCCGCGACGTCAACTTCTTCAAGGAGAGGCTTAAGATCCTCCCACCCAACGCACTGTTCCTTTAGGAATTTGGCGTCAGTGAGGCCCTCTTCGGTCATGATCGCCAAGACAGCAGCTAGTGCCCAAGCGTCAGTCCCGGGCTTAACGCGAAGATGATGGTCGGAAATGTTTGCGGTTTCGGACACGCGAGGGTCAAACACAACGATCTTGCGCTGATCATCATTCTTTATGGCGTTTAAAACGTTGCGGGCTTCTGGGAAACCGTGACTGTGCCAAGGGTTTTTGCCAATAAACACGGCGCAGTCTGTGTGATGGAAATCGGGTGAAGCACCAATATCTTGGCGCCCGAAGAACTTACCTTGGACCCAGTACATTCCGGTTTTTTCTTGGGCTAGCGCGTTACTCCTGTACTGCATCCCGAGAGTTTGCATAACGCTGCGTACGTAGGCGCCACCCGTGTGGTTGCCTTGCCCTCCGCCGCCGTAATACATGATTTTGTCGCCACCGTACGCGTCTCTGATGCCAACCAGCTGATCGGCTACTTCTTTTATGGCTTGGTCCCAAGTAATTTCTTGGAAGGTTCCATCCTCCATTTTCTTCAACGGAGAGGACAAGCGATCGCGACCGTTTTGGTAATGGTTAACTCGAAGGCCTTTTTCGCACGTGTAACCTTTGCTTGCCGGATGGTCCTTATCGCCACGCACCCTAGTGATCTCTCGTCCGTCGATTCGAACCTCAATACCGCAATTGGCTGAGCACAAGACACATGCGGTTTTGTGCCACTGCTTGGTGGGGTCTTCCTCTACGGATGCTTCTTCAGGTGCTTGCGTTTCGGCCACGGTTCCAACTCCTTGTGCTGTAGACATGTTAGGTGCCTTTGGGTGAATCGGTCCACATTCATCGTGAATCCGACGAAGTGATTAATAAGCGCTAACTTTGCTATATGAAGCACCGAGCGCGGAGGGATGCTCATGAGGATAAAAGTCGATGCGGAAAAGTGTCAGGGGCACAACCGGTGTTTTTCCCTTGCCGTGGAGCTCTTTGACGTAGATGACTACGGTTACGCAACAGAGATTGATGATGGAGAGGTACCTGTCGAGCTGGAAGACAAAGCCCGCTTAGCCGCCGCCAACTGCCCTGAATTTGCTATCTCCGTAGAAGAATAGTGACTCCACAAGTGGAGTCGTGTGGGTCTCAGGGCAAGTGTCGATCTGCTCTTACATCCTTTAAGTTGGGCTAATGGTTAAAAGAGACGTCTACACACATGGACATCAAGCAGCCGCAGTCAATCAACACGCCAAGAGGACTGCGGAAGACTGCGCAGCGTTTGCGCGAGGGGTAATTTCTTCAGACTCAAACATTTTGGATGTGGGGTGTGGCCCAGGCTCTATAACGGTCGGCTTGGCGAGGTGGGCAGCAGAGGGATCTGTGACGGCGATCGATTTGGGTGAAAGCATCCTTGAAGCTGCACGAAATACTGTTGCCGAATCTGGCGTAACTAACGTTTTGGTCCAAGAAGCTTCGGTTTACGAGTTGCCCTTCGAAGATGATTCCTTCGACATTTCCTATGCGCACCAGGTTCTTCAACACTTGACCGACCCCGTCCTAGCGCTTAGTGAAATGGCAAGAGTCACCCGACCTGGAGGGTATGTAGCTGCTCGAGATGCCGACTATTACACGATGTGTTGTAGCCCCGAATCAAAGCTCATTGACGAGTGGCGAAGGATTTACCGGCTAGTAGCGCGCGAAAACGGGGCCGAACCTGATGCAGGTCGGTATCTCAAGTTCTGGTTTGAAAAGGCGGGCCTTATGGAGGTCCAGTGCTCGGCGGATGCAGGCGTCTATGCAACAAACGAAGAGAGAGCTAATTGGGGACTTTCGTGGGCAGATCGATGTCTCAGTACGAGCTTTCCCGAGCAAGCGGTTGCTTATGGGTTTGCGACAAAAGAAGAATTGAGATCGATCTCTGCTGGGTGGAAGAAATGGGCAACAGACCCCGACGGCTATTTTCACTTCATTCATGGGGAAGCGCTTGCCAAAGTTGTTTAAGTTAATGCGAGTCGCTGTAACTAGGAGATCATGTGACGGCACCCCTTCCCGATAACTTCCCAGCATTGGTGGCTCGTGCTGCTCGCGAGTTTGGGCCTAGCGAAGCAATATCCGACGGAGACGTCAGCTACAGCTTCGCTGAGGTGGCAGATCTAATTGATACAGCTTCGGGTGCGTTGGTTGCTTCAGGAGTGCAACGAGGTGACCGCGTTGCCGTTTGGGCGCCAAACTCATGGGAATGGGTCATCGCCGCAATGGCGGTGTTCTCTTCGGGTGCCGTTCTAGTTCCAGTGAACACCCGCTTCAAAGGGCGTGAAGCCGCATTCGTCTTAAACAAGTCAGAGGTCAAACTTTTATTCACAGTTGTAGGTTTTCTGGAAAATGATTATGTAGCCGACCTGCAAGACTCTGGAGAAACCATTGACTCTCTCGAGACCATCGTGGTTTTACGCGGTGATACGCCTGATGGCACCGTATCTTTCGCCGAGTTCCTGCAACGCAGCACTGATGAGTCACTCAAAGAAATGCGCGTTAGGTCTGCTCAAGTTGTCGGCTCCGATTTGGGACTCATCATGTTCACGTCGGGCACCACGGGAGCGCCAAAGGGAGTAATGGTGGAGCAGGGTCCCATCATTAAAGGATTTAGCCACTACGCCCGCGAATTGGGCATGAGGCAAGGCGACCGAATGCTTATCGTCAATCCTTTCTTTCACGCATTTGGCTTCAACGGGGCTATTAACCCATGCTTTATGCACGGAGCGACAATGCTTCCACATCCAGTCTTTGACATCGAATCGGTCCTCGAGCGAATTGAACAAGACAAAGTGACAGTGTTCCCGGGTCCGCCGGCTATCTTCCAAAGCCTCATTAACTACAAAAATCTTGATCAATTCGATACCTCCAGTTTGCGCTCGGCCGTAACTGGTGCAGCGAGCATTCCGGTGGAAACAGTGGTGGATATGAGAGAGCGTCTCGGGTTTAGTACTGTCGTCACTGCCTATGGAATGACCGAGACTCATGGGCTCGTGACGATTTGCGCCGCCGACGACCCTCCGGAGATTGTGGCTAGTACAAGCGGCAAGGCCCTACCAGGCTTAGAGATCAAGCTTGTTGACGACAACAACCAAGAGGTTCCGGAAGGTTCCCCCGGCGAGCTTTTGGTCAGGGGCTACGCTGTGATGCGGGGCTATTTAGATGAGCCGGAACAAACAGCTGAAACAATTGATTCCGAAGGCTGGATGCGAACCGGAGACATCTGCGTGATGGATGCTGCCGGTTACATAGATATCACTGACCGCAAAAAAGACATGTTCATAAATGGTGGCTTCAACGCCTACCCAGCTGAAATAGAGAACACTATGCTGGAGCACCCAAGTGTGGGACAGGTCGCGGTAGTCGGGGTGGCTGACGAGAGATTAGGTGAAGTGGGTGCCGCCTTTGTGGTGTCTGCGCCCTCCGGACCACCGGACCTCAAAGAGCTTCAGTCGTGGTGTAAAAGAGAGATGGCCAACTATAAGGTTCCACGTTATTTTTGGCTGGTCGACGAACTCCCTCTGAACCCGTCAAACAAAGTACTCAAGACTGAGCTACGCGAAAGAGCCGCAATCAATCTTGCGCAGGAAGATAAGTGATCTGCCTCATCGGACAAATCAATTAGTTCAGAAAGTCGTCGTTTTCGGCAATGATTTTGTCGTAAATAGGCTGATAGCTAAACCACCCTGCGAGATGACTCCCAACTTGCTCAGCAGTATGACGGGCTACCTCCTCTCGAATTGGTATAGGGGCTCCTGCAGCCTCAGCTAGTAATTGACTTTGGCAAGTACGTTCCATGGTGATAAACCACCAAGCTGCCTCATCAACCGTGTGGCCCACGGTCAACAGACCGTGATTCTGGAGAATGACGGCTTTGTTAGCGCCTAAGGCATCTCCAATACGGTCGCCTTCGTCTGTGTCGAGTACTACTCCAGTGAAATCGTTAAACAGAGAGTGATCCTCGTAAAAAGCGCAGGAGTCCTGTGTGAGAGGGTCCAGAAGTCTTCCTAGGCTTGACCAAGTTTTCCCATATAAGGAATGGGTATGCGCCGCAGCAACCACATCAGGTCGAGCTTTATGAACTCGACTGTGGATTGCAAAAGCTGCCTGATTTAGCGGGTGTCGGCCTTCGACGATGTTGCCGTCGTGATCAACAAGCAGGAGATCAGATGTTTTAATGTGACCGAAGGGCACACCAAACGGATTCACCCAAAAGTGGTCCTCCAGCTCAGGATCCCTCGCTGTGACGTGCCCGGCCAGACCTTCCTCGAAGCCGAACTTCGAAAAGACGCGAAATACTGAAGCCAGACGTTCTTTGCGATGTTGTCGCTCCTGTTCGACTGAATCGAATGTGGGTGCCGACGGAATCATCTGGTCAATGTCTTGTGCTGGTTCGGTGGTATCGGTCATATAGCAAAGCTTAGAACGTCATCGGAGATGACGCATCTGAAGAGGATGTTTCCTTGGGAGTTCGCTAACGTTGCCGCTTGAGACACTTGAGTGCAACGGGGGAATCGTTGAGTGAGTCAGGGGCCTATGTCGGCGTTCGGATCATTGAATTAGCTTCGGGAATACCTGGTCCCTACGCGACGCGTTTTTTGGCTGATCAGGGTGCTGATGTAATCAAAGTTGAAGATCGCCTGGGTGACCCGTACCGGAAGAACCCCGGTTTTCATGCGCTTAACCGCAACAAGCGTTCCGTGGTGGTGACGAACAAAGAACCGCTTATTCGTAGCGGCGACGTCGTCGTGGTGGACGATATTGCAGAGGTTGACTTCGTTCGATCTATTGCTCCGGGAGCGATTATTGTTTCTATGCCAATCTGGGGATCAGTTCCAACGTCTCGCGGCGTTTGGGGCTCCGGAGAACACGTTTCGGCGACAACCGGAATTGCTTGGAACCAGGTTAGTTGGACAGAGGGACCCGTTCAGGTGGTGCTTCCATTATCGCAATACGGTGCCGGGATGCTTGGAGCACTAGCAATAGCTGCAGGTCTCTACGCTCGCGAAGTTCACGGCTCAGCACCGCATTACGAGGTTTCAGAGATTGCTGGCTCCGGAGCGATGCAAATCGGAGACTTTTGGCTCCCCGGAACTCCACAAGAGCGCGATGGGGCAAGTCCGTTGGGGCCAGCAGGACGGGCACCTGCCTATAGGCCCTTCCAAGCTGCCGACGAAGAATGGCTTTTTGTCGCATGTGGTACGAGACGATTTTTCGAAGCGATGCTGCGAGCTATTGGCCGCATGGACCTTCTCGGCAGTCCCGATCTACCGAATCCTCCCTGGGGTCTTATTGAGCCCGAGCCACTGGCACTCATTACTCCGGTTCTGGAAGAAGCTTTTAGAGAGAAGGACAGAGCCTCTTGGATCGAAGTTCTTCGTACCCACGATGTTCCATGCCAACCGATTCAGAGTCGAGAGGAGTTCGTGAACTCAGAGTTAGCTGCATCGAACAAGGTGATGGACTCGATAGAACATCCCGAGCTCGGGGTGTTGGGCATGCCTTCTCAGCCCCTACATCTCGAGGAATGCCCCTCAGCTCCGATGCGCCGAGCGCCTGAGATTGGAGAGAACACCGAAGCAGTTCTTAAAGAGAAGCACGAACCAGGCACCGGCGCTGGCCAAGGTGGGCCGCCGTTAGAAGGAACACGGGCTATCGATTTGGCGTCATTCATCGCAGGCCCAGTTATTACGAGACATCTGGCAATGCTGGGGTCTGATGTGATCAAAGTAGAGTCGCCTGATGCTGACCCGTTTCGCGATTTCAGTCCTCATTTCAATGGATGGAACCAAGGCAAGCGAGGCATAGCGCTGGATCTAAAGCGAGTAGAAGATAAAGAATTCTTATACAAGCTCGTGGAGGCGGCAGACGTTGTGGTGGAGAATTTTCGCCCGGGCGTAGCGGAGAGACTTGGCTGCTCGACCCAGGAACTTCGAGCAGCGCGTGATGATCTTGTCCTAGTGAAAAGTCCGGGGTACGGAGCCGACGTGTCCCGAGCCGATCAACCTGCTTTCGACCCTCTCTTGCAGGCCCTTGGCGGCATGATGGTTGCCCAAGGTGGTGACGGGGAGCCAGTTTTCTTGACTGTGCCGGTTCATGATGCGGCGACCCCGATTATTGCCGCCTTTGGAACTGTCACGGCTCTCTATTACAGGGCTATATGCGGGAAAGCGCAAACTGTTCACACTTCACTGGCGCAGACGACGGCGGCAGCTCAAGTCGCTGAGTTTGTGTCGTATGAGGGTCGGGAAAAACCTGCGATAGGCGGATTTGACTACAAGGGTCCTGAACAGGCACAGCGATACCTCGAAGAAAACGGCGAATGGGTTTGGTCCGATCAGGAAGGCAAGTCGGTGGTAGAGAGAAATGGTTTTGCTTGCAGTCCTCTTGCAATCGCGAACGATCTCGTCTGCCAACACCAAGACTCACCAGGTTGGGGACCGATCCATCAGGTCGGGCAACTGATCAGGGGAGCAGGCTCGCATCCCGAAAGGGCTCCCTATCTCAACGAACACGAAGCGGAGCTCCATTTAGAATTCGACTGAGTTGAGGCCCTTGTTAATTGATTCGACCTAGTCTACGAATGTTACTCGCGGCTCAGGTGCGTTTTCTGTATCGACCCATCCTGAAAGAAGGCCTGATGTGTAACCACCGTCGACAACAAGGTGATGTCCGTTAACCCAACTCGATTCTCCGATAGCGAGCCATTCGATGGCTTGAGCGATTTCGTCAGGTTGAGCTGCACGTCCGGAATGATGCAACACCCAGTCAATTCGTTCGTCGCCAATCTGGTCCCGAAATGTTGGCAGCAAGGGGGTTTCAACTGGACCGGGGCTAACTACGTTGCACCTAAGTCCAGTTCCGCGTAATTCTCCAGCTTGCAGCATGGTCCACACGATTACTGCTTCCTTCGAAAAGGTATAAGGGTCTACCTCCACGGCTTTCATTTCGTTTTGCCACCAAACGCGCGCTCCCGCATCGTCAAGAGCCAGTAATTCTTTGTAGGTGTCGATTCGCTGTCCCCAATTATTTCCCGAAATTGAACCGACATTCACTATTGTGCCGCCGGGACGCATATGAGCAGCCAGTTGGCGGCTGAGAAAACGAACTGTGAGCAGATTCACCTGAAATACTTGCTCGGCCGGCTTAGTTCCGGGAATACCGGCGACATTAATCAGGGAAGAAATGGAAGAAATGTCAATGTCATTGCGGATGGTGCGAGTTAGCTTTTCTACTTCGGCTGGGACGCTAAGGTCAGCCTGATAATGGTTAGCGACCTCGACGTCAGGAGGAGCGCATTCGATATCGACGGTGAATACTTGCGTCTCCGAGCTGGCTAGCCTTTTGCATACCGCGTGTCCGATCCCTGAGGACGCCCCAGAGATAAGCAGTGTTTTACGGTCATTGATGGAATCGGCCATTGAGTAAAGCTAGCTCCTAGCGCAGCGACTCGGGTTCAACGGGAGGAAGGGCGTATCTAATCGACCTCCATGCAACAAGTGTGGGGCTTGTCTCATTGAGGATGCTGCTCAAGCGGCGTAGCATCAATAAATAAGCAGTAAGGATTAGCTCATGGTTGAACCCGATTATCTGAAATTTGACACGCTTTCCCTTCACGCAGGTCAAGAACCGGACCCAACGACCGGCTCTCGAGGCGTGCCTATCTATCAGACCACTTCGTACAGTTTTACAGACACTGACCAAGCGGCGGGGCTCTTTAACCTCGAACAACCGGGACACATCTACAGCCGGATATCCAATCCGACTGTGGCAGTGCTCGAGGAACGGATAGCGGCATTGGAAGGTGGGGTTGGTGCGGTCTGCACTGCGAGTGGTATGGCGGCTTTCCATCTAGCGTGCGCCACGATAATGAGCGCCGGCAATCACGTCGTGGCGAGCCGAAACATCTATGGCGGGTCGCACAACATGTTGAATTTGACCATGCCCCGGTTCGGCATCAATACCACCTTTGTGGATCCTCGCGATCTAGACGCCTGGAGCGATGCCATCACTCCTGATACCCGAGTCTTGTTTGCCGAAACATTGGGTAACCCGGGGATCGAGGTTCTCGATATACCCGCAGTGGCAGAAGTAGCTCATCAACATGGATTGCCCCTGATGCTTGACGCTACATTCACAACCCCTTACCTAATGAAGCCGATTGACCTGGGTGCTGACATAGTGATGCATTCGGTAACTAAATTTCTCGGTGGTCATGGAATTGCACTCGGAGGAGTAATCGTAGATGGTGGTCGATTCGACTGGGCGGCCAACGATAAATTCCCAACGCTTTCCCAACCGTATGATGGTTATCACGGTATTACCTTCACTGAAGAGTACGGTCACCAGGCGTTGTCGATGAGGGCTAGAGCTGAAGGTCTTCGAGATTTTGGTGCTGCAATGAGCCCAACTAACGCGTTTCATCTTCTCCAAGGAATCGAAACGCTCCCGTTGAGAATGCAGCGACACGTTGAAAACACAGCAGCGGTTGTTGACTTTCTAACTGACAATGAAGCCGTTTCGTGGGTCAGTCACCCCTCTGTCAGCTCTCATCCCGATCATGAGTTAGCTAAGCAGCTACTACCTAAAGGCGCCGGAGCCATCCTTTCCTTCGGGATAAATGGAGGAAGAGAGGCGGGACGACGATTTATAGAAAACGTTCAATTGGCGTCTCATGTAGCGAACGTTGGAGATGCCAAAACCCTCGTCATTCATCCAGCTTCAACGACACACCAGCAGTTAAGCGCAGAAGATTTGGTCGCAGCGGGTGTCGGAGAGGACCTTATCCGTCTATCTGTTGGCCTCGAGGATGCCGGAGATATTATTTTCGATCTAGCGAGAGCACTTAGAGCCTCGCAGAAGGGCTAGAGCCATGGATCTTCAGTGCCGGAGCCTTGACGTGAAAATTGCAACTGGCGGAGTTGCGCTTGACAGAGATGCCAGACCCGTTTTGTTAATTCATGGTGCGGGAATGGACCGAACTGTCTGGAATCAACAAACTCGCTATCTCGCTCACCACGGGTTCGCCCCCATAGCGGTAGATCTACCGGGGCATGGCGGTTCGGATGGGGCTTGTCACGAAACTATTGGCTCGATGGCTGAATGGGTGAATGACTTTATTGATGAGATTGGAATGGGTCCGGTCCGACTAGTTGGCCATTCGATGGGGTGTTTGATCGCACTCGAAGTGGCCTCGAGCTTCTCAGCGAACGTTGAACGAATTGTTCTTATGGGCGCGGCTGCCGCTATGCCAGTCCACCCCGATTTGCTGGGTGCTGCGCAACGTAATGAAATTTTAGCCCCACAGCTCATGACAGCTTGGGCTCATGGATCGCGCGCACACATAGCAGGTAATCCCACCCCGGGTTTGTGGATGCGTAGTAGTTGTCAAGCCTTGTTGGAGCGAGCTGGCGACGGAGTCATCTTCAACGACCTTTATGCCTGTAACGCTTATGACGCGGGAGATGTAGCGGCAAGAATCGAGTGTCCGGTAACAGTGATAGTGGGGAGCGAGGACAAAATGACGCCCCCTAAGGCAACAGCGCAGTTAGTGGCAGGGTTCTCGGAAGTGGAACTAAAGCACTTGGATGGCATTGGACACATGATGATGCTCGAAGCTCCGAACGACATCAGGAAAATCCTGCTAGAAGCTTTGCAGTAGATCGAGGCGACAAACTTTGTTGAAAATGCCATGATCAATCAAACAGTTATTCCAAAGGGGATCCCATGGCAGTAGAACGCTTCCCGGTTGAAGCATCGCACATACTGATGTTCGCAAGATCGATCGGCGACTCCAACCCGATTTACGCCGATCAAGCGCATGCTGAGGCAACAGAGGTCGGGTCTATAATTGCGCCGCCGACATTTGCCCAAGCGAGTGCACAATTCGATCCCGACTATTTTCTGAGGCCGAAAGACGGGCAAAAGTGGTTTGGCAGTGGGGCAACCGCTTCCGGAACTCTTATTAAGGAAACGGCCGAGTCTCCCAAAGGTGATGATAAAAAGTCTGGCTCCTCGGCAGGCGGACTTCACGCTGAGCAACACTTCACTTATCACCGCCACCTTAAACCAGGTGACGTCCTAAGCGCAGAGACTAAGCCCGGTGAAAGCTGGGAAAAAGAGTCCAAGCGGGCTGGGGTATTAAAGTTCAACGAGAGCATCACCGAATACCGTGACCAGGACGGCGAGTTAGTCGTCACGGCTCGTAGCGTCGGTGTAGTGACCGAAAAAGTAATTGAGCAGTAGGGGGAACAATGGGATTAAATTCAAACGATCTAACTATCGGCGACTCTTACTCAGAAGTTATTGTTGACGACTTAACGAGAACACAGATTGTGCAATATGCCGGAGCATCAGGCGACTACAACCCTGTTCACAGTGACGAAAAGTTCGTAACTGAGGTAGCTGGGTACCCCACAGTATTTGCTCATGGGATGTTGACCATGGGAATGACGGGTCGAATGCTCACTAACTATGTTGGCGATGGTCGGCTCACATATTACGGAGTTCGCTTCGTCAACCAAGTTTGGCCAGGTGATACTTTGACCGCTCGTGCTGAGGTTGCGGCCGTTCGGGAAGAAGATGGCGGCACCGTGGTAGATCTCACTATTTCCACCACCAATCAAGACGAAAAGTTTGTTTTGACTGGAAATGCGACAGCGCGTTTGGACTGAAGAAGCGTCTTCTGCCAACGGCACTTGTAGCTCCGTTGCTGAGCGAATGACTACCCCTTCGCTCGCCCTGCATAGCCAAAGAGTTTCCCGGCTACTTTTCGAATCTGGATTTCTTCTGCACCCTCGGTGATGCGGTAACGCCGATGGTGCCGATAGATATGTTCAAAAGGCATGCGCCGCCCATACCCGACGCCGCCGCAACTTTGCATCGCGCGGTCAGCTGCATCGCAACAAAATCGGTTACCTCGATAGTTGCACATAGCTACACGGTCCGTGATTTCCATATGGTCTACCCCTTGGTCCATTTCCCAAGCGGTTTTCCAAATGAGCGCTCTAATCATCTCCGCTTCCGTGTATAACTCGGCTAACGGAAACTGAATCGCCTGATTTTGTGAAAGTGGCTTTCCGAACGTTGTCCTGCTGTTGACGTAGTCAACGGCAACATCGATGCAGTGAAGGCCAGCGCCAACCGACGAGGCCGCCTGTCGAATCCTGTTTTCGTGAACAAAGAGCTGTGCCGTCTGGAGTCCACGCCCCTCCTCGCCAAGGATGTCAGCGTTGTGCACGCGGACATCCGTCAGGCGCACATGAGCGTGGTCCGTTGGCATATTAAAGGTCCACATGAACTCCTCGACAGCGAAACCTGGTGTGTCCACGGGAACGATGAAACAAGTTATTCCATGACCCTCACCCGGATTGCCAGAAGTGCGTGCGAAAATATAATCATGCGTCGCATGGTGTAAACCCGTGTTCCAATATTTCTCACCGTTAATTACCCACTCATCACCGTCTTTGACAGCCGTGGTTTCCATCCAGGTCGCATCGGACCCGTGAAGTGGCTCCGTAAGCCCAAAACCAATGCGAGCGCCGCCTTCGAGCATCTTTGGAATCCAATACTCCTGCTGCTCCGGTGAGCCGAACCTTTCCATCATCAATACGGTCGGGAAGTTTCCGATAATTGAATTTTCATTTTGTAAATCGTTATGCAGCCCTAGGCCCTTGCGAGCCAAGTGCTCCCGCACGATGGCCATACCCAAATTCGAGCCATTTCTTCCGCCGAAACGTTCGGGCAGGTGCCAGCGCAGAAATCCTGCGCCGTCAGCCTCATCGCGCATTCTGCGAAGTAGGGACTCCCATTCCGCATTCGGCAGCCCATCGCGCTCCCAATCAGTGCGAGAATCCTCCCGTCGGTGATCAAAGAAGCGAACGTTGTCATCTTCCTGTTCGATGGGCTTAATTACATCGTCGATGAACTGGTCAAGATCGTCTAGTAAATTCTGAATGTCAGTGGGAATAGCAAAATCCATGCTTGCGAACGTATACGGTCTTGAGGCGTGACGCTGCCAATTGTTGTCTGGTCTGACTATATGTGACCTTGGTGTCACCTGGCGCGGGTCCGCGCTTCAAGTGTTGCGCAACGCCATGACGTCGAGATTACTTGGCTGCCATATGAGCTCCACCCTGAGATTCCGAGCGGAGGAACCCCGAACGGACGCGAGTTTTCATCATTGATACCTATAGCGGAAGAACTGAACTTGGTGCTCCGAGCGCCGAAAGTCTTTCGTCCAACACGTAGGGCGCATCAGGCAGCTTTGGCAGTTGAATACGCCTCACCGGATGAAGCCGACTTATTCCATGACCGCCTTTACGCTGCGGTGTGGATACATGAGCAAGATATTGAAGACCCAGCGTTGCTCGAATCCTTGGCTGAGGACCTCGATGTTCCGCCAGGCCTAATCGAGCGGATCGTTTCTCACGACGAGTTACTGCCAGCCCTTGCGTCGTCGATGGAGAGGGCTCACGCCTGGGGAGCGACGGGAACCCCGAGTTGGGTTATTGACAACAAACTAATGGTGCCAGGTTTACAAGATGACAATTTTTTTGATCGCGTATTAACGCGATTGTCGGAAGTGCGACTGACGGAGCCTCAGGGTGAGTGACCATCTATGACATTTTGGGGGTACTCTCCTTTCTATGCAGCCGACTTATTCTGAAGAAGCAGAGGCCTATAGAGCCCAAATTCAGGACTTCATCTCCGAACACCTTCCCAATGACTGGAAAGGCATTGGCTCGCTAACAGGCGATGCGAAAGCGGAGTTCCTCGCCGAATGGCGACGAACTTTAAGCGATAATCACTTGCTTGCAACGATGTGGCCTACGGAGTACGGAGGTCCTGGATTGTCAGCGAATGAAAATGTGATTATTGCTGAAGAATTCACGAAAGCAGGGCTTCCAACCGGGGGCTCAAACGACGGCTTTGGAATAGGCATGGTTGGCAACACCCTTATCGAATGGGGGACTGAAGAGCAGAAAAAGCACTATCTCCCGCGTATCTTGGACGGCGACGACCTCTGGTGTCAGGGCTATTCCGAGCCAGGTGCAGGATCAGATCTAGCAAATTTGGGTTGCAAAGCAGAACTAGACGGCGATGAATGGGTTTTGAATGGTCAAAAAATTTGGACGTCGAGTGGTCATCTAGCCAATTGGATATTCGTTCTCGGAAGAACATCTCCCGATGAGGCGAAACATCAAGGAATCACATTCTTCTTGTGTCCTATGGACCAGAAGGGCGTCGAAGTTCGACCGATTGTGAATATTGCAGGCCACAGTCACTTTAATGAAGTGTTTTTTTCAGATGCGAGAGTGCCTCGGGAGAATGTAATTGGTCAAGTCAACGGTGGTTGGGCCGTGGCTATGACTCTGCTCGGCTACGAACGTGGGTTTGGCGCTACGACCACCTACTTCCGATACCGAGCCGAACTCGACCGATTAGTGGAGATGGCGCAAGATAAGGGTCGGACACACGACACTGGAATTCGGCAACGGCTGGCGTGGTGTCACAGCAAGGTTGAGATAATGAGATGGCTAGGCCAGCAAGTCCTTACATCGTTTCTTAATGGCGAGCCGCCGGGACCAAAGAGCTCTATCGGGAAACTTAATTGGAGTGAATACCACCGCGTCGTTACCGAACTTTCTCTCGACATCCTCGGTTCGGATGCAATGCTTGTAGAAGGAGAGCACGGCTACGCAGCTGGTCTAGGCGCCGCAGATGCGGGAACCCCAAATACCAGTTCGGCATGGATCAATAGCTTCTTGTCAGCGCGCTCAGGCACTATTTACGCGGGAACAAGTCAGGTCCAAAGAAACATTATTGGGGAAAGAATCCTTGGTCTCCCAAAAGAACCCCGTTCGGACGAAGGTCCATGGAACAACACTCTTCGGTGACGTGCTTTTAGGTCTTAGCGGTGGCTCGTGTGCGGGTAAAACGACGTTGGCAAGTGCGTTGCTTCAACGTCAACCGTCTGCAGTTCTCTTATCGTTCGACGACTATTACCGCGACCTTTCTCACTTAAATGTTTCTGATCGAGCAAAGAAAAACTACGACCACCCCGATGCGCTTGACGTCGAGCTATTTCTCGAGCATATGGATGCTTTAGCTTCCGGACATAGCGTGGACGTGCCGCTTTACGATATGGCCACTCACACGCGCCCAGGCGGCACGTTCCGCTTGGAATCTGCTCCGCTGGTCATCGTCGATGGAATTCTTTTGCTTAGCGTCGAAGAGTGCAGGGAGAAGCTTGATCTAAAGGTATTTGTCGACGCACCTTCAGAGGTAAGGCTCAAGCGCCGGCTAGTTCGGGATACTAACGAGCGGGGGCGCGACGAACAAAGCGTACGAACACAGTTTCGAAGTTCTGTTGAGCCCATGCATGAAAAGTATGTCGTGCCGAGCGCAAAATACGCCGACTTGAGATTCGAATACCCGTTTGAGGCCGAAGAGGCAGCGGGTGAGGTCCTAGAAAGAACTCAACGGTTCATGTAACCGCCATGCTATTTCTCTACAAATTCAACCCAGTTTCCGTCGGGATCTTCGACCATTCCAACAACGACACCAGGTCGGGCTTCTTTCCGCTCCCAGATGATCGCAGCGCCAGCGCTTCGGCAGAGCTCTATCGCCGACCCGACATCTCCAACCGAGAGCGTGAAATATCTCAAGCCGGTCGAACCCATCATCCCGCCGGAGGTCCCGCTTGTTACCTGCTTTGTGGGCACCACGATCTTCAACAGGCTGTCGTTAGCCCAAAGGCGATGCATCGCGGCGACTCCTAAAGCTTCCATGCTGATGGTGGCTTCGAAATGAAGGCCAATAACGTCTTTATAGAACTCGAGCATCGCATCGCCGTTCGTCGTAACGATTCCGAGGTCGAAACCCGCTTTGGTGAAAGTGTTGGTCATTTGAGCTCCAAAGGATGGCACTTTATTAATCGTAACTCGCGCCCAATCCGGCGCGAGCATCGCTTTGGATACCGTAACTCGGAATCGGGTAACGAAGCCCATTCTTGGCTAGAAACTCCATGCCTTCTACGGCGGTAAGTAAATCATGGGGTGTCAATGCCATGAGAAGCTCATCCTCCATGACCCCTCCGTACCTGCGTTCAGCGAAGCAAGGAATTGAAAGGCTGGGCTCTCCAGTTGATAGTGCCCGACCCCAACTGTCAGCACACGCTGACTCGCCGACACATCCCCAATCGAGTTTTTTGTAGCCTCGCCACTGAAGGCCGTTAATTAAGAGGATCATTTGAGCTGGAGTCGCATAAATTAGGCATATATCTGGTGGGTCGAGCCGTTTTGCGGACAATGGCGAAACGGCCATTGCGCGGAACGTACCGAACGGAACGCAGTCCATAGCCTCCTGGTGAGCATTGCTATCGGAGAGGCTCTCGAACCAGACGCCTTGCATCCGTTCGCCTGATAACCAGTCTTCATCTTGAGGATGGAGTCCTATTACGGCACCGCACTGGTCGCCTACTAGGTCATCCCTGGTTATGCCGACAGTCCAGTTTAAGCGGCTTGCCATTCCCACGATTTGGTCGGTGGTGTGAATCGTGTCAGGTCTTCGAATCCGCGGAACCGATTCCATCTCCTCCACGCTCTCAAAGAGCTTCATGCCAATAGGAGTGGTTCGAATTCTAAGTAAAGCTTGAAGTCGCCCGAGTAAATCGTCCCATTCAATTTTTTCAGTCCGGAGATGGACCTGTTGTTCTTCGCCCATAGCTAGTGGTTCCCCTAACGTGCACCTCTTACGCTACCGCGACGGGGATGGTGCTGATGATTAAACGGAGAGTCAAGTTTTGTACTGCATCCGAAGCCTATGGTTTCCGTCAACATTGAGTTAGGGTGATCACTCGATTAATTCAGCTAATCAACACGCGCAAATTCAAGGAGACTCTCATGGCTGAAGGCCTACGAACGGAAGTTCACGGAAATGTTGGCATGGTGATCATGAATCGTCCACCGCACAACTTTCTTAACTTCCGTCAAATTCATGACATTGCTGACGCGTTAGATGAGATGCAAAATGATATGTCGATACGGTGTGCTGTGCTCGCCGCAGACGGACGCTCTTTCTGCGCCGGAGCAGATTTCGCGGGTGATGGCGTAGGGGGCGGCGATGACGAAGTAGTCGGCGGTGACGCGACACTGGCTCTCTATCAGGGTTCGGGGCGACTGTTTGATGTCACGCTTCCGATCGTCGGGGCGATCCAAGGGCCAGCGGTAGGTGGTGGACTTGGCTTAGCTATGGTGCCTGACATTCGCATTACCTGCCCTGACGCGCGCTTTTCTGCCAATTTTGCATCCCTTGGAATTCACCAGGGTTTCGGTATGAGTGTCACGATGCCTCGTCTTCTTGGGCCCTCGAAGGCGGCACAAGTTCTCTATAGCGCTAAGCGATATAAAGGGGAAGAGGCTGTGGCGATAGGGCTGGCTGACGAGTGCGTCCCTAATGAGCAGGTCCGAGAGCGAGCCGTTGAGGTGGCAAGTGAGATTGCGGCCAATGCCCCTCTGGCTTTGCGCGCTATAAAGTCAACCCTCCGCATGGGATTGGGCGACGAAGTGAGAGAAATTACGCAACGTGAAGCTCACTTGCAGGCACAACTATCTGTTACAGACGACGCCAAAGAAGGCATCGCTGCTGTAGGCGAACGCAGGCCCGGAGAATTTACTGGCAAGTGAAAACTCCGTAATTAGGCTTGTAAATGTTTGAAGCCAGATTGAGAAGTGAGTTCAAATGAAAGTATTAATCACTGGTGTCACGGGTCTAATCGGTTCAGCGCTTCGGGACGCACTGCAACTTCGTGGCGACGACGTGACTGGCGTTTCGCGTTCCGCCGCCGACGGAGTAATTACTTGGGGAGACTTAACTCCCGAACTAATGAGCGACTTCGATGTCGTGGTCAATCTTGCAGGGGAGTCGATAGCTGGGAGATGGACCAAGTCAAAAAAAGAAAAAATAATGGCAAGCAGAGTCGACTCCACTGTGAGCATTGCCCAGCTAATAACCGAGTCTGAAAACCCGCCCACCTGTCTCGTGCAGGCATCAGCGGCAGGCTTTTATGGCAGCTGCGGCGATCATGTTTTAGATGAACAATCACCTGTGGGTAAAGAATTTCTGGCCGAAGTCTGCGAACGCTGGGAAGCGGCTGCTACACCAGTTGCGGAAGCAGGGCTCCGCGTTGTGCTCCCTCGCTTTTCAATCGTTCTAGCGAAAGGGCCCGGTGCTCTTGGGCGGTTATCTCTTCTTACACGGTTGTGCCTCGGCGGGCCTCTTGGGAGCGGCCGCCAATGGTGGAGTTGGGTTTCCCTTGAAGACACTGTGAGGGCACTACTTTTCTTGATGGACAGTGAGATATCAGGCCCCGTTAACGTTGCAACAGACTCGCCTCAACAACAAAAGAAGTTCGCTTCAGTTCTTGGGAAAGTTTTACGCCGCCCAGCATTTTTGCCCACGCCCGGCATCGCTCTCAGGCTAGGACTTGGGGAAATGGGCAAAGCACTTTTGTTGGACTCCATGCGGCTTAAGCCAGCCGTTCTTAGTGAGAACGGCTTCGAGTTTAAAGACGCCGAGTTAGAGGATACGTTAGAGCGCATTTTAAAAAGTTAGGTCCATCTTGTGAAAGCGGAGAAATTTCTTGAGCCTTAACCCCGATACGCAAGCGTTCGTTGACATGATCGAGGCAGCTCGCGCTTCCGCCCCACCAGTTGCGGAACAGACTCCGGAATTCGCTCGCAACCGCTATAGGGCTTTAGCGCATGTGTTGGGCGAAGGGCCGGAACTTGCCGGAGGTATTGAAGAGCTCGAAATCCCAAGGCCGGGGGGAAGCATCGGCCTAAGGCTTTACCGGCCGGAGAAAGAGGGCCCGCATCCCGTTTTGCTCTTCTTTCACGGTGGCGGCTTCGTTATCGGCGATTTGGAGACTCACGACAAAGAATGCCGGTTGCTCTGCGAAAGAGCAGACTGCGCCGTTCTGGCGGTTGACTACAGACTTGCCCCAGAAGCCAAGTTTCCTGCCGCTGTTGAAGATGCATGGACAGCTTTGTCTTGGGTGGTGGAGCATGGCCAGACAGTTGGCATTGATACGAGCCGAGTGGCAGTCGGAGGAGATTCGGCTGGAGGAAACCTGGCTGCTGTGGTTGCACTAATGGCGCGAGACGCAGGGATCGAGTTGAAACTCCAGATGTTGGTTTACCCGGCCACAGATGCCTCACGGCACTTTGATTCCTTCGATGAAAATGTAGATGGACCCCTCCTGACCGTTGAGGTCATCAATTGGTTTTGGGGCCATTACATAGGCCAAAATGCCGGAGAACGCGAGCGAGGAGATTGGCGATTCTCGCCGGCAAAGGCTTCAAGTCACAGCGGAGTTGCAAAGGCCTACATTGCTACCTGCTCAGCGGACCCACTCAGGGATGAGGGCAATGCTTACGCCTCTTTGCTTGACCAATCGGGTGTGCCTGTCCAACATTCAATGTTTGAGGGCGAACCGCACACGCTGTTTCAGCTCTTCAACACTAGTGAAAGCGCCAAAACGTTAATTAATGAGTGCGCAAAGGCTCTGGCCGAGGCAATGAAGTGAGTATTCAGGTTTCTCGGGATCGATGGGGCATAGCGCATATTCGAGCCGATGGTGAACAATCTGCGTTTGAAGCGCAAGGTTGGGTAGCGGCGCAAGACCGGTTCTGGCAAATGGATTCAGACCGCCTGAAAGCCCAAGGTAGATGGGGGGAAGTAGTAGGTCCAAAGGGAGCTAAAGAAGACGCCTTTTTCAGACGTCTAGGTTTAGCGGGAATCGCCAAAGATCACTGGCAAGCACTTTCCCCAAATACCAAAGAAATGACAGAAGCCTACGCGTTAGGTGTTAATCGCTGGCTAAGGGCCAACGAAAATAAGTTGCCTCCGGAATATCAATTCCACGATGTCACCCCATTGGAATGGGAGCCTTGGCATTGCGTCGCTGTTTACAAGATCCGGCATATCTTTATGGGTACTCTGCACCGGAAACTTTGGCGTGGCTACCTACTAGCGAAAACTAATGCCGATCTACTCCACGCCATGCTTGGTGATATCGACTCTGGCGCTGTCATTACCGGTACTGCGGATGCTCCGAATGAATTTCTAGGAAAACTACCGGACCTACTCGATCAGAACGCTGATCTTCTCCACGCCCTTAGCGATATCGACGGCGGATCTAATTCGTGGGCTTTGGATGGGTCTCGCACCCATACTGGTCTCCCGTTGCTAGCCGGTGATCCGCATCGAGGTATTGAATTCCCTAACGTCTACCACCAGTTTCACATGCAATGCCCGGAATTTAACGCCATTGGACTTGGCTTCCCAGGTGTGCCCGGCTTCCCTCATTTCGGCCACAATGAAGATGTTGCCTGGTGTATTACCCATGGCATGGCTGACGACACGGATCTGTTTGTGGAAACCGAGGATCTGGCCGATGTCGAATGGCGCACCGAGACTCTCGTGGTCAGAGGTGAGGGTGAGTTTGAAGTTATGTGTGGGTCGACCCCACGCGGGCCAGTCGTGATCGGCGACCCGGCCGAAGGTATAGCGCTGGCAATGGCGTGGACTGGAATTCACGGAACAGACACAACATTTGATGCGTTGATTCCCATGCTTAAATCAGCCAATTGCCTGGAGTTGGAAAATGCAGTGAGGTCATGGGTAATTCCCGTAAATAACCTTCTTAGCGCTGACCGTGGCGGCAATATATCTTTCAAAATTCGTGGTCGATTGATAGAGCGGCCACCAGCAAATAGGTGGATTCCCGTAATGGGTAACGCAGAGTCTTCCTGGGCCCACCTAGAACCGGTAGCGTTTGAGTCCCTGCCGCACAAAGCTAACCCGGATGCGGGGTATCTTGTTACCGCTAATAACCGGGTAGCCCTATCAGGTCCGTACATCTCGCTCGACTTTGCCGGGCCATCAAGATTTAATCGAATAACAGAGCTCCTAAAGGATCTGAGTGACGCCACGGTCGAAGATATGGCCTCGGTTCATGCCGACGTCCTTTCCTTGAAGGCACCCGAGATAATCCAAATATTTATTGAACATGCGCGCGACTCTGTGCATCCCAAAGCAGAGTGGGCGATAAGCGCTCTTCAATCCTGGGACTGCAAGCTTTCTGAGGATTCGCCAGAGGCGTGCCTGTACTCGATTCTAAAAAGACGATGGTGTGAGAGTGTCGCTGAAAGGCTTGGGGTAGTTAAGCCAGAGCTCGGCGCCCCTGGGTGGCCGTCGCCTGAGTCCGCTAGTCGAATGCTTGCGGATAGCGCAATAACTCTTCTCGTCGAAGGCAACTGGCGGCTGGTTAGTGGGCTTGAGGATCAAGCCTCGTTTGGCGCAGCTCTCTCAGCTTGTGTTGATGAAACTTTAACCGAGCTTGAACAACGACTCGGAGAAGACACCTCTCAATGGCATTGGGGCAAGCTCCATCGCATGGCTTCACCCCATCTTCTCGCCTCGGCGATACGCGAAGCGGCCGACCTGCACCCTCCTATTGATTCCTGCCCAGGCGACGGCGATACCGTGCGCTGCGGCTCAACTACACCCGAGACGGGGGAGCGCGCGACAGCTGCGTCCGTCGCTCGGTACGCGTTTGATCTTGGAAATTGGGACAACTCCGGCTGGGTCGTGCCGCATGGAGTGTCGGGAGTGCGCGGGAGTGGCCACGACCTCAACCAACGCGAAATGTGGCTTAATTGCGAACTTCTACCTATGTCGTTTAGCGAAGCTGCCGTGACCGCCGTCGAGGTTGACCGATTCGAGATCTAGAGTTGATCTGCTAAGTTCACGCGATCTGGCTTGACACGGCGCCTGAGGGAACGACTAGCTTCCACTTATGGCTTTGGTGGAACCCGGACATTATCTTGCGGCAAATGACGGCTTGGCAGAAGTCCATAGAAGTGTTTGGGACCGTATAGGCAGGTGCGGTACCTGGTGGACGGGTGAAGAGCGAGTAGCGATAGTGGCCGAGGCTCGCCAAGCGTTGACATGCGAGTTATGTATCGAACGTTCCGAAGTGCTCAGCCCCATGATGATCGAAGGTGATCATGAATCTGTATCTGACTTGCCGTCAGCTGCTATCGACCTCATTCATCGTTTGACGACCGACCCCGGCCGACTCTCGCGCGAATGGGCCGTTGAGATCATGGATATCCTCGGCGAGGAAGCATACGTTGAGATAGCTACTATCGTCTCTCTCCAATCTGTTATCGATAGCTACTCTCGATGTCTCGGGCTGCCATTGCGAACGTTGCCAATTGCCGGTAGTGGAATTCCAAGCTGCGAGCGACCAGAAGGCGTTGGCGACGTGGGCGCCTGGGTGAGTCAAACAACGAACAAAGAACTCGCGAATGTCTCGCGCGCCGCCTCTCTGGTCCCTGAAACAGAATCGCTATGGCGCGAGATAGTCCAAGCCCATTACAGCAGGGGTCCCGAGTTCGCGAATCTGCTATGGGATCGAGATCTCTCTAGGCCACAGGTTGAACTACTTGCATCTACGGTTTCCGCTTTAAATGAATGTTTCTATTGAACTGCGGCCCACGTATCGCTGCTCCGTGCGAGCAGTGAGGCAGCAGAAGTTGAATTAGAAATCGAGCAGTTGGAGGCAGGGGCTAACGTCGACCAGGGAGAACTGCTGGTGCGGTTTGCCGAGTCAGCCGTTCGAAACGACAGCGACTTAGACTTTGCACGAAGTAACCTAGAATCCGCAATCGGAACGTCGGGTGTCGTGGAAGCAGCGGCTACTGTCTCCGCATTCGAAGGGCTTAACCGAATCGCTGATGCGACGGGTATCCAGCTCGACTCGGGTTTGGCCGATGAATCGGTCGACTTCAGGCGAACCCTAGGACTTGACGGATATGCCGGCGCGCGCAGTACTGAACTTAACGGAGTGCCCCGACGGGCTGAAGACGTTTTGTCGATCTTTCGTTAGTTCGCGCAGCGGTAATTGGAAACTGTCTCTGCTTGGTCACTCCGAGGACTGCGGCTCACGAGGCAGTCCCAGAACACGTTCACCGATAATGTTCCGTTGAATTTCACTCGAACCGCCAGCTATTTTCATCCCAGGAGCATAGAGAAGGCCCTCAGTCGCATCAGACTCAAGCATGGCATCGGCGCCTCGAAGCATGGCGTCGACTTGGGCTTCGTCATAGCCGAGTTCACTGTTCATTAGCTTCGCTATAGGCGCAACTTGTGGATCGGTTCCACGGAATTCCATAAGGGCTTGCAGGGCTCTCCCTCTATTGAGGATTTTAGTTAGCTCGTCCGAAGTAAGCGTGTCAATAGACCCAGCGCCCGCTGACATTTGCTCCAATCGTCGACGAAGGTTGATTACACCGGCTGCTCCCGCGCCGCCTCGCTCGTCTTCGAGAACGGCCATAGCAACGCTCCAGCCTTGGTTCAGGTCTCCTAAAACAGCACTGGAAGGCACCACAACATCAGAGAAAAACACCTCGCAGAATTCGCTATCGCCAGTCATCTGTTTTATCGGGCGCACTTCGATGCCCTTAGTGTGCATGTCGAGAAGGAAAAAGGTGATTCCTTTATGCTTTGGGAGCGTTGTATCGGTGCGAGCCATGAGAATTCCGAATTGGGCAAACTGGGCATTCGAAGACCACACTTTTTGTCCATTGAGGATGAAGTGATCACCATCTAACACAGCCGAGGTCTTTAGGCCAGCGAGATCGGACCCGGCGCCTGGTTCACTGAACAGTTGGCACCATAGGATTTCATTGCTGAGCGTAGCCCTCAGAAAGCGTTCCTTTTGTTCTTTGGTTCCTGAACGGAGAATGGCTTCTCCAGCCAGAACTAAGCCCTGCAAATTCAAGTACGGCGCAATATCGGCGAGAGCGCATTCTTCGTGCCAGACGACGTTGTGTGCCCGGCTTAAACCCATGCCTCCGTGCTCTTGTGGCCAATGAACCCCGGCCCAACCATGGTCGTAGCAGTAGCGCTGCCAGTGCATCGCCTTGGAATGTAAATGCGGCGGGAGAATTGCGCCATATGCAGGGCAGGTGTCGTTCGTTGATTTCGCAGCGGCGAGAAACTTCGCAACCCGAAGTCGGAAATCTTGTAGGGAAGGATCCTCGGACATACCCAGAAGGTAGTACTGAAGACGGGTAGATGCTGATTTATCTATGGCATAAGATCGTATGAGTGAGCGATATTGGACACACTACCGAAGAGCTGACTAACCAAACTGTGGAGCTGCTCCAGTCTCTGATACGCAATGAGTGCGTCAACACCGGGGCGGTTGAATCGGGTGAAGAGGAAAAGAACAGTGACCTCTTAGAGACCTTCCTCGAGGGCCCCGGCGTTGAAATCGAGCACTTCGACTGCTTGCCCGGACGTCGTTCGGTGGTTGCTCGCATCGAAGGAACTGATCCAGAAGCACCAGCCTTGTGTCTGATGGGACACACAGATGTTGTGCCAGTCAGCCCCGAGGGGTGGAGCCGTGAGCCATTTGCTGGCGACCTCGTTGACGGAGAAGTTTGGGGTCGAGGTGCTGTTGACATGCTCAATTTGACTTCCTCGATGGCTGTGGCTTTCCGGCACCTAGCGAGCAACAACTTTCGACCGAAAGGCGACTTGATCTACTTCGGCGTGGCCGACGAAGAAGCGGGCGGCACCTACGGTGCCAAATGGATGGCCGAACATCATTGGGACGCAATTGCCGCCGATTATGTGCTGACTGAATTTGGGGGACTTCCCACCCACACTCCAGAGGGAAAGAAGATCACTTTAGCGGCAGGCGAAAAAGGTCTTGGGTGGCGCCGCCTGACCGTAAAAGGCACTCCTGGCCATGGCTCCATGCCTTTTGGGGCGGACAACGCTGTGTTGAAGGCCGCTGAAATCATTCGAAGGCTTGGCGAGTACCAGCCCAAGGCCAAACTAACCGAGATGTGGCAACATCAAATTTCGACGCTTGACCTTGAATCAGATATTAAGTCGGCGCTGTTGGATCCATCTTCCGTCTGGGATGCGATTGCCGGCTTGGAGTCGCCTGCTTTGGCCGGCCACCTGCATGCATGCAGCCATACGACCTTTTCGCCGAACGTCGTCCATGGCGGTGTTAAAACTAATGTGATACCGGACACCGTTGAAATTGACGTGGATATCCGTACGGCACCGGGTGACAGTGAACAAGTTGATCAACACTTGAGGGATGCGCTGGGCGAACTGTTCGATGAAGTAGAGGTGGAGCGCATCCACGACGATCCTGCGACATTTTCGACCACCGACACTCCTATGTGGCTTTTGTTGCAAGAGATGATGCAAAAGGCGCACCCAGGGGCACCGTTAATTCCATCCCTAATAGTCGGAGCGACAGATGCGCGCTTCTATCGAGAGCGGGGGTCCATCGCGTATGGGGCCGGTTTGTTTAGTGACAAAGTCAGCGCTTCGGACTTTATGGCCCGATTTCACGGACACGATGAAAGAGTTGACGTGGACTCGTTGGCTTTAACAACCCAATTGTGGCTCGACATCGCCACTAATTTTTGGGATCGGGTGGAACGCTAAATCGTCGCTAGCCCACGCACCCGATCTTCGAAGTTACGTGAGCCAAACGGCCTGTTCGTAACGAAGTAACCGAACCATTGGCGTCCAATTCCCAAATAACCCGCATGGACTTATCTCCAACGGTCACGGGGACGAAGGTCAGAGAGTCACCTGCAGCAGACTCCTTAATCTTTGAGCCAAAGGCGGCTTTAATAGCGTCTTTAGTGGCACCTATTCCGTAGCCTGATTTGCTGGTGATGGGCCCGCTTGAGATATCGATCCGTACGATTTCGTCGTTAACAACCATGAAAGACGCTCCTGTGGCACCAGCTGCAGGGGTGTAATACTGGCAGGCCTCACTGCCTGTAGAGGCAGCATTGAAGATCACTCCAGCAGCGTCTTGAGCCTCACTCAATGTGTGACCCACTCTTACCGGCCCTAATCCAGCCGTGGTGATGGTGTCGCTGTTAGTCAAGATAGGTGGAATGGTGGTGTCGGTGCCGTAACGTTCTGCCGCCGTTTGGATAGCAGACAAGTTTGTTGGGGGTGCTTCATCTGATGATGAAGCTGAAAGAGCTGATGAGCTGACAGTCGGTAGCGTCGTAGTGGAATCGCTGGCAGTGCTACTGAGAGAGCATGCGCTGAGTAGGGCAAAGGCGAGTAAGGCGATAACAGCGCTAAATGTTCGAGCTTTCATATTGGTCATCGTGACGTCTTTCCCTAGTGAGCGGCCGACTAAAAGCGCTCCCTGCGCTTCGACACCACAAAAGACAGTACATCTAGTGCGCTTAACGTGTCGGCTTCGTCGAACGGTTAGTCTATGGAGAGCCGAAGTCTTCGGAGCGGGGCAACGGTGTTACTTGAACGCTGAGGGAGTCAGGTATGTCAGAGTTAGAGTTCGATATTGTCATCAGAAATGGCCTTGTTGTTGATGGAACGGGGCGTGAACCCGTTAAAGCGGATGTTGCCATAAGGGGTGATCGAATCGTTGCCATTGGCGAAATCGTTGGCCAAGGTGACAAAGAAATTGAAGCAGCCGGACGTGTCGTCACGCCGGGCTTCGTCGATATCCACACTCACCTTGATGCTCAGCTGGCGTGGGACCCTATCGGCTCCAGTTCGTGCTGGCACGGCATTACGTCTGTGGTTATGGGTAACTGCGGCGTCACGTTTGCTCCGGTCAAAACTGAGGACATTTCTTATTTGGCAGAGGTCATGGAGTCGGTTGAGGACATCCCTCGTGACGCCATTCTTGAAGGTCTTCCTTGGGACTGGCGGACCTTTGGCGAGTACCTAGAGTTTTTGGATCGCCTCCCGAAGGGCATCAATGTCGGCGGAATGGTGGGGCACGTCGCAGTGCGCTGGAATGTAATGGGCGAGGAAAGCCTTACGGAAGCCCCAGCGACACCCGAAGAGATATCGGAAATGTGCGAACTCGTCGACGAAGCGATCGAGTCAGGTGCTCTTGGTTTCTCAACATCGCGCACACTGCTTCACCGGACCCCTGATGGCAGGCCAATTCCTGGAACATTCGCTGAAGATGAAGAGTTGTTTGCCTTCGCCGATGTTCTGGGCAAACACGGACGGGGAGTTTTTGAATCGGCGCCGCGTTTTGAGAAAGCTGGAGCGGACTGGGCAGGCTTGAAGCACGAAATACAAACCCTCGGAGAGATCACGCGGCGAAGCGGACGCCCCTCCACATTTGGTCTCGTCTACAACGCAGTTCGCACGGATATGAGCGATGTCGCTTTGCAGGAAGTTGCGCGGGAGAATGCCGCTGGCGCGAGTCTTCGACCTCAGACAACCTGCCGGCCAATCGGCGTGGTGTTGGGCATTCAGCATAGAACACCATGGGCGCGTGCCGGCGCTACTTGGAGGTCAATGGAGGAGATGACCGTAGAGCAACGGCTTGCTCTGATTAGAGATGAAAACTCACGTGCTCAATTGATAGCTGAGGCGAACGATCCTGAAAAAACTTATGGTGGCTCGGTTCTGCGAGCGGACCTAAGTCGCCTTTATTTGCTAGATGCGGAAAACCCTAACTACCGCGTCGGTCCAGACGAGACCCTAGAGAGTTTGGCCGAGAAGGCCGGTGTGACTCCCGTTGAGTACTTCCTCGATGCGACAGACGCTTCAGATGGATCGGTGATGCTAACTCTCCCTGTCTTAAACCAAGATTTTGCTGCCATTGAGACAATGCTTGAAGACGAATCAATCGTTATGGGTTTGGCCGATGCAGGAGCACACGTTGGCCAAATAATGGACTCGAGCCAGCCGACGTTCTTCCTTAGTCACTGGGTTCGCGACACTGGCTTCTTCACTATTGAGGAGGGGGTGCGCCGAATAACATCGGATACGGCCGACTTATTCGGTCTGGCGGATAGAGGGCGTTTGATTGAGGGGGCATATGCAGACGTCAACGTCATCGATTTTGAGGCTTTGTCGCTCTCTGGGCCTGAGTATGTGCATGACTTTCCGGGCGGCGCGGGACGCTACATACAGCGAGGCCGTGGCTACGAGGCAACCATAGTAAATGGGAAGATCTTTATGGAACAAGGCGAACACACGGGTGCATTGGCCGGTGTCACTTTGCGCTCTTCTGACTAGCTCATAAGGGTCTAGTGAATGTAGGGTGCAGCTATGGCTTCAGCACCTGCAATGAATATCAATCAAGACGCAACGTATCGAGTCACTCTAGGTACCAGCAAGGGTGAAATTGTGATGGAACTCGACCCAAAGCTTGCTCCTATCACGGTCAACAATTTCGTCAATCTTGCCCGGGATGGCTATTACACGGGACTCACTTTCCACCGTGTGGTTCCTGATTTCGTCATACAAGGCGGTTGTCCAGAAGGTACGGGCACTGGGGGACCCGGATATCGATTTGATGATGAGCCCGTGACTGGTGAGTACGTTCTCGGAGCTGTAGCGATGGCCAACGCTGGACCCAACACGAACGGGAGCCAATTTTTCATCTGTATAGATGACTGTCGCTCTAAGCTCGCCCCGGCCTACAACCTCTTTGGTTTCGTCTCATCCGGAATGGATGTTGCCCTTGAGATTGGGGTAGGGGACACAATGGATTCAGTAGAGGTTGCCGAGGTCTTGGCTGGTTAGTGGGAGTGCAGCCCTCCTCGGTCAAGCAGTAACCTGTGGTCGTCTCTGAAAGGGTAAGACATGAATGACGTAGTTCTTTATGAAGAGAGTGATGGGGTAGCGCTCATTACCTTGAACAGGCCTGAACGGCTGAATTCGTGGACCGGAGAGCTCGGTTCCGCTTATTTCGATGCTTTGGATCGCGCTGCGGGCTCGGCAAACGCGAAAGCGATTGTCGTTACTGGAGCGGGGCGAGGGTTCTGTTCAGGTGCCGATATGGACATGCTCCAGGGCATCGGCGCACGCGATGGCGAAGAAGAGGAAACTCCGAGATTAAGAAATGAACGCCATGACTATGCATTGACAATCCCCAAGCCAGTCGTTGCGGCAATTAACGGAGCGTGCGCTGGCCTTGGATTCGTTCATGCGATGATGTGTGATATTCGTTTCGCCGCTGAGGGAGCTAAATTCACTAGCGCTTTCGCTCGACGAGGGCTTATCGCTGAGCACGGTGTTTCCTACATGCTTCCTAGAGTGGTCGGACCTTCCAACGCCTTGGATATTTTGATGTCGGGTCGAGTGTTCTTGGCTGAAGAGGCGAAGGAGATGGGAGTTGTCAGTCGGGTCTTGCCTGCTGACGAGCTTGTAGAATCGACTATTGAATACGCGCAAGAATTAGGAAGATTCAGTGCTCCTTGGTCGATGGCGCAAATGAAGAACCAAATATGGAGTCAACTCGACATGGCTCGAACTGAGTCGCTTGAAGAGTCGAATCGCGTAATGGCGCAGTCTTTGAAGCGCACAGATTTTAAAGAAGGCGTAGCTAGTTTTGTTGAGAAGCGAGATCCAGCCTTTGAACCGGTGGTTGGAACTTAACCAAGAAGAAATGCCTTAATGGCTTCTTAGGGGAGCTAGGGTCGCGACAGTGACCGAGACTCTTGGAGCTTTTGCGTTGATTGCATGGCTGGCCTATTTGGCCAGTCGCCTTTTAGCGCGTCGTCATTTACCTGAGTTGGTTGGCTTTCTGATTGTTGGCGCGTTACTGGGTCCGTCGGGTATCGAACTGGTTAGTGAGCATGAGCTGGCCGCTCTCCGCCCAATCACCGAAATAGCACTTGCTATTTTGATGTTCGTAATCGGTGAGCGGGTTTCGACAAGAGCGTTACGTGCCGCGAAGTGGACATTGACGACAGGGGCGACACAGTACGCCCTGAGCGCGGTTCTGGTTTTCTGGGCGACGAGGGCGGTCGGAGCGGATCGATCGGTAGCGCTGGTGCTAGCCGCTCTAGCTGGCGCTGGCGCGCCGATGACGATTGCGCACATTGTGAGCTCTGTTAAGGCGAAGGGAAATTATGCCGTGGGTGTCGTAGGCACTCATGCTGTCTCGGATGCATTGGCGACGGTTACTTTTGCGGCGGTTTTGCCGATAGCGACAATCCTTGCCGACCAGGACGCAGACGTTTCGGCCGCGGTAATCGATTTTGTCCAGCTCGGGATAGGGGGAACAGTTCTCGGCATTCTGGGTGGCTGGTTCATATCTCGGCTTGGCTTTCAAATTGAGACCTCGGGCGAGTTACTGCTTTTCGTGCTCGTTCATATTTTGCTCGGATGGTCCATAGCTGACTGGCTCGATATTTCTTTGCCTTTGGCTGCCTTGATGGCTGGGGCAACTGCTGCATCGGTTTCTCCAGAAGCGTTCTCGTTGCGGCTATTTCGCACTATCCGTAGCATCGAGCAGCCTCTCTATCTTTTGTTCTTCGCGTTGGCTGGAGCCTCGATTCATCTTGACGACCTAGGAGGCGTCGGCTTGGTCGGGCTTGCCTACATCGGTGTCCGCGTGGCTGCAAAAATCGTAGGTGGGCTTGCCGGAGGACTTCTTGGAGGCTTGGGTTGGCGAATGGCCTTGAGGCTAGGAGTGAATTTGACCCCGCAGGCAGGCGTAGCCGTAGGGTTGGCAGTTTTGGCAAGTGAAGTGCTGGGTGATCCCGGTGCCGAGGCAGCGACAGTCGTGTTGGGATCTGTCGTTCTTTTTGAATTGATTGGACCTGTTCTGGTCGCCAAGGACCTTAAGGGCTCCGATGAGGACATTGATCCAGGTCCGAGCAGCCCGAAGGAAGTTGAGCTCCCTGCACGCGTCCTCATCGCGTCGCCTATGCCCATGGCCATTCCAGAGTGGTTGATTGATCTGGCGGCGCGCTGGCGTTCACGAATAACCGTCTATCAACCCGGAGAGCCAGAGTCGGAACACATAAGTCGTTTATTAGGGCAATGTGCTGCTAAAGACGTTGAAGTCGAATTTCGTTCCCTTCGAAATGAAAGTTTCACTGGCGCCGTGGTGCGCACCCGAGCTGAAGTTCAAGCCGACATGGTTGTATTATTCGCTGCCCGACCTCAGGGCGCTTCGTCTCGTCTCGTGTTGTTTCCGTCGGAGCGGATTGCGCGCGAGCTCTCTGTGCCGGTACTTAGTTTTCCAGTTACGACTGAAGGGCCACCGGAACCTGTGCAAAAGAGTCGTCGCTGGCCCTGGTCGCCATAATTTAAATGAATTGTGGAACTTAGGATTTGCGGTGACAATATTGGAATCGAGTGAAGGATTGGGAAATGTCTGATTATGTGACGATAAACATTGAAGATGGTGTCGCCGATGTTCGTCTTAACCGTCCGGAGAAACTCAATGCAGTAGACGGCAAAATGTTTCGAGCAATCGTTGAAGCGGGAGAGTCTCTAAAAGATCGAAGTGACGTTCGGGTGGCAGTCTTGAGCGGCAACGGACGCTCTTTTTGCGCAGGGCTTGATTTTTCTTCGTTCCAAGCGATGGAGTCGAGTTCAGGCGAAAATAGCGAAAATTCGGCACCAATTGATTTGCTAGAAGGCCGTATGACGCACATGGGTCAACAGGCTGCTTGGGTGTGGCAAGAGCTTGAAATTCCAGTTATTTGTGCCCTGGAAGGCCATGCCTTAGGGGCTGGGTTCCAGATAGCAATGGGTCCAGATATCCGAATCGTTCATCCGGACACCAAAATGTCGGTTCTGGAAATTCGATGGGGGTTGGTGCCAGATATGGGGGCGTCGGTTCTGCTTCCACCGTTAGTAGGAATAGATAAAACCAAAGAACTCTATTTCACCGGAAAGATGATTACGGGTACCGAAGCGGTTGAGTTAGGCGTCGCAACACGCACCAGTGCCGAGCCACTCAAAGCTGCTATGGAGTTAGCGAACGAGATTGCCAATAAGAATCCTGACGCCATTCGGCGAATGAAAACGATTTTAAACGGAGTGGCCGAGAACTCGACGGCCGAGCGATTCGCAGTGGAACGAGAGAATATTGGAGCGCTGATAGGGACGGCGAACCAGAAGGAAGCAGTGCGAGCATTTTTTGAGAAGCGTGAGCCGGTTTTCGAGTAGCTCTAAAGATGATGAGGGGCTGAACCCGTGTCCGACTTGATTGAAACGCTAATGAGCGAAGCAAGTGAGCTTGCCCAAGCTGCAGGGGCTGTGACTCTTGAAGCCTTTAGGGCTTCAGCTTTATCCGTTGAAATTAAAGCTGACGGTACCGAGGTGACATCCGCAGATAGAGATGCGGAGCATCTGATACGAGAGGTGATCAAACTTCGGTACCCCGATCATTCGATTTTAGGGGAGGAAGAGGATGATTTAATTGGAGACGCCAACCTGACCTGGATAGTCGACCCGATCGACGGCACCAAGGGCTTTGTGCGCGGTGTGCCTCTTTATACGACTCTCTTGGCAGTGGCTGACGAATTGGGTCCTATGGTGGGCGTGATCCATGTACCGGTGCTCGGGTCGACCCTTGTTGCTGGCCGCGGTATGGGTTGCTGGCTGGATGGAAAGCGGTGCAAAGTCAGCGATAGAAATAATCTCAACGGCGCACTAGTTAATACGAGCAGCTACGAAACATTTTCAAGTTCGGCGCTTCTTGCGTTGAAGGCATCTGGTGCTCAGATGAGAGCGTGGGGCGATGCGTTCGGCTACTACTTGGTCGCAGCTGGACGGTCGGAAGCAATGATTGATCCGGTCTGTTCTCCTTGGGACTTGGCACCAATGCCAGTGATTTTGGAAGAAGCTGGTGGTCAATTCTCGAACATCGAAGGCGGAGTTTCTTTTCAGCTTGACGCTCCGCCTGACTCGATTAGCGGCTTGGGTACGAATCGTTCAATCCACAATGATTTAATTGAAGTTATGGGGTCGCAATGAGTTCCGAGGCCGACAAAATGCCGAAATGGGTTCCCAAGGCAACTTTGGTGTTCTTGGGTGGGGCAGCAATGCTGGCAGCTTTGGTGTGGGTGCTATTAAGGGTGAAGTCTCTAATTATTGTGATCTTGGTTTCACTTTTCCTTTCCTTTGCGATCGAGCCAGCAGTCAACTCATTGGCTCGGCGAGGCTGGCGACGAGGTGTGGCGACGCTAGCGATGTTTGTTGTGATTTTGGCAGCTGTAGCTGGGTTTCTCTTTGCCATGGGTTCGGTTCTAGCTGACCAGATTACGAAGTTGACGGCCGAAGCGCCGGGCTACATAAGAGAGATCGAACGTTGGTTGGAAGATCGCTTCGGTGTTGTGCTAGAGACTGACTCCTTGGTCGCCGAGTTCTCCAGCGGTGGCAGCGCTGCACGACTCGCGTCGAACATTGCGGGCGATCTAGTCTCAATAGGTTCAGCTCTAATGTCGCTCATTTTTCAGACTCTCACCGTTTTGCTTTTTACGTTCTATTTGGTTGCAGATGGCCCGAAGCTTCGCAGGTTCCTTTGTTCGGCTTTGCCTCCCAGAAAGCAGAAGTTGATGCTGAGGGGATGGGAAATTGCGATTAACAAAACCGGCGCGTACATCTATTCGCGAACCTTGTTGGGACTGGCGGCATTCTTGGTTCATTGGCTCATCTTTGCTTTGCTGGATGTTCCTTCACCAGTGCCCCTTGCTCTTTGGGTCGGCATCATGTCTCAGTTTGTGCCAGTAGCGGGCACCTACCTCGCTGGCCTTCTTCCAATCCTGATAGCACTCCTTCATCAACCGATCACAGCTTTATGGGTGCTGGTTGCCATTGTCGTTTACCAGCAGCTTGAAAACTATTTGTTTGCGCCCCGTATCACATCTCAAACAATGAACATTCATCCAGCTGTAGCCTTTGGCACGGTGATTCTCGGTGCGGGACTGTTGGGTGTCGTTGGCACCTTATTGGCGGTTCCCGTAGCAGCTACCGTGCAAGCCTTCGTCTCGACCTATGTGCGTCGTCATGAACTGATTGAATCCGACCTCTTGGATGACCTAGAAGATGACGAGGAATAGCGCAGATACCTATTGGCTACTCGGTATGGCTGGTGTTTGCTATCAGTTCCAGAACGAATAGGTCGCCTCTTCTGCTCCAGACTGAAGTCACGGTGCTACCCAGGTCAAGGTCTGGTCTCTTGGCGAATTCCAATACAACGGCGGCTTCTTCCTCGCGTTCGACAACTAAGGCAGTTGCGGTTTCATAGACCGCGCAATTTAGCTGGAGGACTGCCCAAAGGCGAGTGCGAGTTCGGTAATCCTTGACATTCTGATTAACGCTCCCTGCAACTTCTTCAAGGCGTTGTCGATGACGGGATTCGTAAACGATTGTCCAGCTGGGTGTCTTACGACGCTCTCTGAGGCCGGCTTCTCGAAGTCGGACGACCAACTCCCGGGAGTTAACTACGCGAGCGCCCATAGATAGAGCATGCTGGAATTCTTCTATGTTGATGTCGTAGTGGTCGCCTTGGAAACCGATTCGACGTTTTCCTATATTCTGGGCAAACTGGTGAAGTTCTCGGAGGGATGAATCTGAGACCATATGACCCCATAATTTGCCCCTCCAAGCCCAGTTGGGTTTATCTACAAGAATCACCCAGCGTCCTTAATCATTTTGTCTATAACTGCGTCATATTTTGGGGCGATGATTGACCAGTTGAAACTAGCAGCATGGGATGTGGTTAGGTGTCTATCGGCGTGGAGTTCCTCGCGTGACATTGAAAGTAGCGGTCGTAGGAAGTCCTCAAGTGGCGTCTGATAGAGGAATTGTGATGACAAATTCGCAGGAACCAATTCGGGGTACGCGAGGCGATTAGGTAAAACGGGCCTGGCTCCCGCAGCAATAGCCTCCGCCGCCGCCAGCCCGAAAAACTCGTGTTGCGAAGTAGAAATAGCTAGGTCGCTCAAAGAAAGGGCTTGTCTGTATTCATGTGGCGGTTGAAAACCAGACAAGAGAATCCGTTGTGAAAGCTGGTTTTTTAGTCGATTAAACGCTCTCCGACCGCTCCGTTCAACTTCACCAAGTGCGTAAATTTGGAAGTCAAGGCCTTCGCCTGAAAGCGATGTCATAGCATGGACAAACTGAGCAGGACCTTTGTCGTGCGCCCATCTATGGTTCCAGAGAATGCGAATTGGACCACGCTTCGATAGGGCCTTGAATTGCGCTTGCTCTATGCCGATGGGAAGAATGTGGATATCTGAAAGGGCATTCAGGACCGGCTCACCGGCACCTGCTATGAGGCCCCGAGCAAATTTTGGCATTCGAGATCTCAATAGGCTGGCGTGAAAGTTTGTTGCCACCGCTATTTGATCGGCTGCCATGATTGATCCCCAATCGGCAACGATGCCTGGAAAAGACCGGCCCCCTTTGGGTCCGGGCGGATAACCGATTTGACTTTCGTGCATGTATAGAAGCGTCGGGGGCCGCTTAACTGATCTATCGAGGAGTCCGAATACAGCTGGGAGGTCGATTGGAGTGCAGGCTACTAAAGCATCAATTTCTCCATGGCAGTCCTGGATCTTCGCGGCAAATTGTGTTGGTGCGGTGATTAGTGACTTTCGCCAACCAAGTTCTGTGGCTTCGGCAACATTGAGGTTATGTCGACTCGTCGACGCCCAGCCGGTAAACCAATTGTGGTGAGACCCTCGATGCCAGGGTTCTAGTATCAGAACGTTAGCCACGAAGATGAAGCTACATGGGTGCTTCACATATGGAGCTGAACGGTGCAAACTAAACCTTCGTGTTTAAGAAATCGCTACTTCTCTGCATCGTGGTCCTTGTAACTACTTTTCCGCGATCTGCTTTCGCTGCGACTGTTGAGTCGGCTGGCGGCGTACCAGTATTTTCAGGACTCGAAGACAGCGCGTTTGCTTGGGGCGAGGGAGCGATCGCTACCTACCAGGATGGAGCCGGTTATTGGGTGGCAACGGATAGAGGAGAGGTTCTGAGCTTCGGAACGGCCGAACATTTCGGTGATATGGCTGAGACTTCTCTCAACGAACCCGTTGTGGGAATGGCGCCCCTGGAGTCCGGCAACGGGTACTGGTTGGTTGCACGAGATGGTGGCATTTTCTCATTCGGAGCAGCAGAATTTTTCGGTTCGACCGGAGGGATGGAGCTCAACAGTCCCATAGTGGGAATGGCTGCTACGAACACAGGAGGCGGCTATTGGCTTGTGGCAGCGGATGGCGGCGTCTTCTCCTTCGGAGATGCGGTGTTTCGCGGATCAACTGGTGACCTTGATTTGAATCGACCGATTGTCGGTATCTTGCCAACTGCGACGGACAAGGGCTATTGGCTGTTAGCTGATGATGGAGGGATATTTACCTTCGGTGACGCGACCTTTCATGGATCTGCCCCTGGCCGAGGGTTGAGGGATACTTTCGCAGGTCTTGTCCCCTCATCTCAGGGCGACGGATATGCGTTAGTTCATACCACGGGTAAAATAACGCCCTTCGGCACATCTGCCTTAGAAAGCAATGGGAGCTGTGTCGTCGACCCGGTAACGGATGCGGTAGCGGCCGGCGACGGCGCACTCTTGCTAAGGGCACCCAGAACAGTGCCTGCGGGACCCGCGTCTTCAAAGGCAGCGAGCGTCGACTCTGCCTTTCTCACTAGTCTTATCCGACACTCGCAAGGCTGCCAGACGCAAATGGACTTAGCTCCAAAATCCTTGGCTTACCCTTTGGAGCAACCCGTTAAAACATCTTCGTTTGGGTGGAGGTATCACCCCATTTGGGGCAATCTTCAAATCCACAATGGGATCGACTTTATCGGCCCTAACGGAACATCTGGAGGGGCGGCTCGGGCAGTTACTGCCGGAAAGGTTATTTTCTCAGGGGATCTTGTTGCCTATGGGAAAACGGTGGTCCTTGATCATGGCGGAAAAATAGCCACGATTTATGGCCATCTGAGAGATTTGCCTCTGAGCCTCGGAAACGAAGTGACAACGCATGAAGCGGTCGGAATGATCGGAACAACTGGATTGTCTACGGGACCGCATCTGCACTTCGAACTACGCGTAGAGGCCGAGCCCCTCAATCCCGAGCCGTTTTTCGCAGCGCCGTAAGGTCCTACGCAGATAGGAGAAATCCTAAAACACCTCGAGGTGGTCTAGAACGGCATCGATGAAGCCAAAGTTTTTGGGCGTTGCAAAGTGATCGCAGCCTTTCAGCTCTGTAAATGTGACATCACTCAAGGCGGCAATTAGGGGGTCGGCTGGTCCAGCAAAATCCTCGGACCCTAGGACCACTCGGACAGCATGTGAAATCTTCGCAAATTGTTCGGGCCCAAGAGGATAATGCTTTCTCCTCATGAAGGCCGAGAGAGCTATGCCATCCTGGTCTGGCTCAGCTGCGTAACGCGCAAAAGTCTGCGCATGCACGTCGTCATCGCTCGCTTCTCCCTGCACGCCTTTGGCTATGCGTTCCGCCTGGGCTTCATCTCGTTCAAAGAGGTTACGTCCAACTCCAGCTACGACAAGCTTTCCGAAACGCTCCGGTGCTATTGCCGCCATACACAGAAGCGTCCGCGCTCCCATAGAGAACCCAACGCCGTCGACCTGACCCTCGGGTAAGCGCTCAACGAGCATTTCTTCCATGCCGGCGTACGCCTCGGGCTCATGATGTTTCTCAGCGGCGCCATGACCGGGAAGATCCCAGGCGATGACTTCACGACCGGCATCAGACAGTAACTCAATAATTCCGGTCGGTATCCAAGTGGACTGCACCGAACCAGTAAAACCGTGAAGGAGTAGGACGGGATTTGTCATTCACTGATTCTGCCAGAGGGAAGCATCGCTCGCAGGACGAAGTGTGATCAAGAAGGTTGCGCCCTAATTGCATTACGGTTATGGATGAGTCGTACGAGAAGGGGTTTTGATGCCGTCATCCGCCAATGAGCCGATACGAATAGCTAACTGCAGCGGGTTTTTTGGGGACCGACTGTCAGCAGCCAAGGAAATGGTCGAGGGAGGGCCAATCGATGCGTTGACCGGTGATTGGTTAGCTGAATTAACAATGCTCATCTTGTCCAGAATTCAAGCTAAGGCTCCTGGTGGCGGCTACGCGCGGACGTTCGTCTCACAAATGGAAGAGGTCATGGGTCAGTGTTTGGACAAAGGAATTAAAGTTGTCTCGAACGCGGGCGGTCTTAACCCCGAAGGTTGCGCCGACGCAGTTCAAGAAGTTGCGGATCGACTTGGGTTAAGCCCGCGAATTGCTTACGTAGGGGGCGACGATCTTGCGCCGCGTCTCCATGAACTTATCGACGCGGGCGTGGACTTCTCGCATTTAGATACCGGTCAACCACTGGGAGAGATAGCGAATCGCATAGTTACAGCGAACGCTTACATTGGTTGTTGGGGAATCGTGGAAGCACTCAACCAAGGAGCTGACATAGTTGTTACGGGCAGGGCAACTGATGCAGCGGTCGTGGCGGGTCCGGCGGCCTGGCATCATGGATGGCGAAGAGATGACTGGGACGCTCTCGCCGGCGCAATAGTCGCAGGCCACGTCATAGAGTGCGGCGGACAAGCCACTGGTGGCAACTATTCCTTTTTCACCGAGATCGAAGATTTAACTTACCCCGGCTTTCCTTGGGCTGACGTGCACTCGGATGGGAGCTCGGTCATCGGCAAACACGCCGGCACAGGTGGTCAAGTCTCTATTGGCACCGTCACTTCCCAGCTTCTCTATGAAATCCAAAGTGAAAGATATTTAAATCCTGACGTAGTGAGCCGCTTCGACACCATCCATTTAGAAGAGTTGGAACAAGACCGTGTTCTGATTTCAGGGACCCGAGGGGAGCCTGCTCCAAGAGAATTAAAAGTGGCGATGAATTACCAAGGTGGGTTTCGGAACCAAGTTTCGATTGGCTTAACCGGCCTAGATATTGAAGCTAAAGCGGAATTGATTGAACGGCAATTTTGGCATAGTTGCCCTTATTCGCCTGAGGAGTACGAAACCGTTGTGCGGAAGTTTCTGCCGACGCAGAAAGAAAATCCTGCAACGAATGAAGAGGCAGTAGCCGTATACAAAATCATTGTGAAGGACCCGGATGAACGGAAAGTGGGCCGAGCCTTCTCGAATGCTGGAACCGAAATTGGTCTTTGTTCAATACCTGGCATGTTCGGAACGGCGGGAGGTCCAGGTCCGGGTCAGCCTTTCGGTATCTACTGGCCCGCACTCATTGACTCTCAACTAGTGCCGATGGAAGTAGTTGTTGACGGAAAGATGACTGTCGTCGACAACACCGCTGGAGCCCCGGCCCTCCAAATAGAGCAACCTGCGATAGCTTTGCCGGCGGTTCCTGAAGGTCCGACGCGAAGCGCTCCCCTCGGGCATTTGTTTGGCGCTCGATCCGGGGATAAAGGACCCAACGCAAATCTTGGGATCTTCGCACGAGATCTGAAAAGCTTTAGCTGGTTGTCTCAATTCCTGACAATAGAACAATTGAAGGAGTTAATGCCGGAGGCAGCAGAACGTGATGTGGATCGCTACGACCTGCCGAATTTGTTGAGTTTGAATTTTATATTTTACGGGCTCTTGGAGGAGGGGGTCGCCGCCTCCACCCGACAGGACCCACAGGCCAAAGCTTTAGGCGAGTATCTTCGGGCTAAGGTCGTACAGATTCCAGAAGAACTATTCGCTTAGCTTTAGATGAGTCTGGTTTCGGGTTCGGCAATTACGGGATTAGTCAGAGTGCCTATTCCCTCAATTGTGATCGAGACTTCGTCTCCGGCTTTCAGCATCTTTGGTGGATCCCAATAGAGGCCAACGCCAGCGGGAGTGCCTGTAGCTATTACGGTCCCCGCCTCAAGCGTGAAAGCCGTAGAAAGGTGCTGAACGATGTCGAAGCAGTCAAAGATAAGGTCGTCGGTCCTGGAGTTTTGACGGATTTCATCGTTTACTCTTGTCGTGAGCTGAAGGTTATGAGGGTCGATTTGATCAGATGTAGCCATCCACGGACCTATCGGGCCGTGTGTGTCCCACGACTTGCCCATCAGCATCGTCGGGCTAGCGCGTTGCCAATCGCGAACACTGACATCATTCATTACCGTATAACCCGCAATTATCTCGTGAGCTCGATCTTTTGGTACGTGCCGGCATCGCTTGCCAATAACAATTGCTAATTCCCCTTCGTAATCAACTTTGTCTGGCGCCGCACGAGGAATATGGATCCCGTCGCCTGGCCCAATAACGCAATTGTGATGCTTGGTGAAAATGACAGGCGTAGACGGTACCTCTCTGCCGCCTTCCTCTGCGTGGGCCCTGTAATTCAAGCCGACAGCTAAAATAGCGGGTGGAGCACCAACCGGAGGTAACAGTTTTGCTTCCGCTAGAGGACGGACATCATCTGTAAGTAGGGTGTCAATTTTTACTCCACTTGCTAACAATTCCGGCATATCTTGGTGCGGGGTGCTTAGGTTGACTATCTCGTCTCCGATAATGGCGGCGATTTGAGGAGTGTCATTGACTAGGTGGCGCGCAATAAGCATGTAGGGACCATAGCCTCCCGCGCCGATACTGAAGCCCTAATCAGTCCTTACTTCTCATAATCCGTCAAACCGCCGAAATTGTTCAGCAATGAGCGAGCAACTTAACGCGTAACTCAACCATGACTGATTCTTCAAAGCATTAACTGGGGCTTAATTTGTGTGCAGAAGCTGCATTCCTTCTATGGGCCAGTTCATAGCGAACACGTTACCTTGGTCAGATGAAGTGATAAATAAAGTCTTGAAGTCACTACCCCCGAAGCAGCAGTTGGTTGGGCCTTTCTCGGGAAGTTCAATGACGTCTATGGGGCGACCGTCCCGACCATCGAGTACGAACAAATTGTTAGTCCCGTGACCCGCCACAATGATTTGTCCGGAGGCATCGAAGCAAAAACCATCAGGGACTGACCGGCGACCAATCATTCCGCTTGGCTTTCCGGAAGAGCTCAAAACACCGGGACTCTCAATTCTGTAGCTGAGGAGCATTCCGGTTAAGGATTCGCAAATGATAAGCACCTCTGCGTCGCCTCTTACTCCAATCCCATTTGGGAACCCAATGCCGTCAGCCACCAGGGAAGGCACGCCTTCCGCATTGACATAGTAGACAGGCCCCAAAAGTCGGCTGCCGCCTTCTAGGCCACTCCAGATTGGATCTGTGAAGTAGTAACCGCCATGGTTGTCGAAACAAAGGTCGTTGGGTGAATTCAATGAGACGCCCTCAATTTCGAATAATTCGTCAAGGACTTCCCCGGTAGGGGAGATTCGTTGAATGAAGCCACGTCCATATTCGGGATTATCCGCGCTGCTAGTGGAGGGCACATCTGTGGGCCATCTCCCGCCGTTGTTGCAGACAAACAAATCGCCGTTGGGCCCAAATGCCGCTCCGTTAGGTCCGCCACCGGTAATCGAAAAGGTGTCGACTGTGCCATTTCCGGCAATGCGCGAGATCCGCTGACCGGCTATTTCGGTGACAAAGAGTTCGCCGGAGGCAGCTACAGCAGGCCCCTCGGGGAACTGAAGCCCACTTGCTACCAGGTCCATTTCATTACCCCCACGTTCACGTTTCAGACCATAGAGGACAGCAGCGGATGGTGCTGGTCGCTTTTTGGATCAATACTGGTGATATGAGTAACAGACTGAAGGGGTTAACGGCCATTATCTCTGGTGGAGCGAGGGGACAGGGAGCGGCTGAAGCCAGGCGTTTTATTGAGGAAGGGGCATACGTCGTTATCGCCGACGTGTTAGCTGCCGAGGGGCGATCACTAGCCGCAGAACTTGGAGATAACGCCGAATTTAAGCATCTCGACGTTACCGATGAAGAGAACTGGGCATTAGTGGTGAAGGACCTAGTGAAGAGCGGCAGGAAGCTAGACGTACTAGTAAACAACGCAGGTGTTCTGCTCTTTGACCGGCTTACTAGAACTTCGAGAGAAGAGTTTGAGCGAATTATGGACGTTAATTGCACTGGCGTCTTCTTGGGTATGCAAGCGGTGGTAGAAGAAATGAAAAAGCAGGAAGGCGGCTCAATCATTAATATTTCCTCGGTTGCTGGCCTTCAAGGAGTTGGTTTCCAGTTCTCTTATTCGGTCAGTAAGTGGGCTGTACGCGGAATGACGAAGTCCGCTGCCCACGAGCTCGCCCGATACAACATTCGAGTGAATTCGGTACACCCCGGACTAATCGATACAGCGATGCTTGACCAATTCGAAGGAGAGGGAATGTCTATCCCCGATTCCCTCATTCCGTTGGGTCGCAGGGCGGTCGCTACGGAAGTAGCTGACCTAGTGCTTTGGTTGGCGTCGCAAGAGAGCAGCTACTGCACAGGCTCCGAGTTTGTCATAGACGGAGGGCTCTCTATGGCATAGCGCTCTAATAAGGGCACTACTCACTCTTGTTCTTCTGTCGGGTGTCTGGCACCCTTGCTTTGAAGATTACTCATCCCAGTAAATGAAATGAGATACTTCAATGCTTCGTCCTGACTCAGGATTGGATTCGATCACCGACTCGGTCACGGGCCTACCAGACAGTCGAGTCTTTACAGTTGTGCTCGAACGGAAAATTGCGCTGGCTAGGCGAACGCTGAAGCCTCTATCGATTATTTACTTCGAGGTTGAAAATTTTGACTCCTTTGCTCCGTATATCCAAGAGCACGCTCTTCGGTCGACATCGCGAGTAATCGCCAACTCGGTAAGAGAGTCGGACACTATTTGCGGCCTCGGCCACAGTGTCCTAGCGGTTGTGCTTGACGACACATCCGAAGCGGGCGCTATTTGGGCTGCAGACCGCGTTCGCAAAGCTAATTCCGAAGCCCCATCAAGGGATGTAGTCAGCTTGTCTGCCGGCGTGGCGTGCTACCCATCTCACGCTATGGAGGCACTGGACCTTATGGAAGCAGCCAAAGATGCGTGCTTGCGTGCGCAGGCCCACGGTCGCGGTCGAATCGAAGTCGCTGCGGAGAGTGACAGAGCCTGAGCTTCAGCTCTGGCCTATATTGGCCTGATCCCAGCTAGCAAGGCAGCGTCATGAATCATTCCTATGAGAATCTTCAGCTTGATTTCCCAGAAGAGGGAGTGGCCAAAATTACTTTGGCGAGGCCTGAGAGTCTCAACGCTCTCACCTATGAATTAGTTAAAGAGCTTCATGAAGTCCTTGACCAAGTTGACCAAGATCATGACGTGCGAGCAATTATCATCACGGGCAGTGGGCGCGGATTTTGTGCTGGGCTGGACCTAAAAGGTTTCGGTCAAGTGCCGGGGACGGAGGAGTTTGGGGAACAGCAAAGGGGAATGGCTATTCAGCAGTACATCGCTGATCTTGTTCACCATATGCGAGATGTTCGGCAGCCAATAATTGCGGCCATCAATGGGGCTGCTGCAGGCGGAGGCTTTGCGATTGCGTGTGCAAGTGATATTCGATACTGCGGCCAGTCAGCCAAATTCGGTACTGCTTTTGTCCGGCTTGGGATTTCGGGTTGCGATATTGGAGTCAGTTGGATGCTCCCTCGGCTAATTGGCGCATCGCGCGCTTGGGAACTGATGCTCACTGGACGCGTTTTTGATGCTAGCGAGGCAAACCGAATCGGATTGGTCAGCAACGTCGTCTCGGACGATGAACTTTTGAAGACAGCGCTAACGGTAGCGAGAGAGATAGCGGCGAATAGTCCATTCGGGGTTTGGATGACCAAAGAGGTTATGTGGTCGAACCTCGAGATTCCCAGCCTTCGCGCAGGTATCGATATTGAAAACCGAAATCAAATTCTTGCTGCCGGAACCGAGGACAGCAAAGCTGCAATGGCATCGTTTCTGGGGCGGAGTGAAGTGCCGTGGCGAAATCGTTAAAATCAGGGGAGCGCGGGCCCTAAGAGTTGTCTCCCTGCTAGCAGTCCCTGGTAGGGCAAAAATTGAAATACCGCAGCTAGTAGGCAGCCAGACCAGAAGTCTGGACTCGAGGTTCAGCCGCCCCGGACAGTAGTTCTCCTACGACCTCAATAATGTGGGCGTGGCCAAATGCGCTGCTGCCTGCAGGTAGATGCCTTACTTCATGTCCGATGGAGTGAAGTGCTTTAATGAGTGCAGGGTCATCTCCCTCTACTTCAAGCACAACATCATCGGGTTTTGCCCAGGTGTTGAAACCATTCGACTGCCTGTCGGCGAATCGCCACCGAGGAGCAGCCAGGGCTTCCCCGCTGCTCTCTCCACAATGCAAAAGCCTAGTAAGAAGTTGAAGAACAATTTGTGGTTGGGAATCACCGCCCATAGTTCCGACTAGTGCTCTCAGGGTCCCGTCGTCTCTCTGGATCACAATGGGCGCCAATGTATGAGGAGGTCGCTTATGGGGCCCGTACGCCGCAGGGCTATTAGGCGCGACCGAGAAACCGATTCCTCTGTTGTGGAGAGATACTCTTGTTTCGGGTAGAAAAGCAAGGGCGCCCCAGCCTGACGCGTTCGACTGAATGAGGGAAATCCCCATTCGGTCTTTGTCAACGGCGTTGAGATAGATCGTGTCGCCATCATTGACACCGGTACCGAGTGAAGACACTTCATTATTGCTAATGGCAAGAGCCCGAGAGCTAAGTCGCTCTTGGCTCACTAGCTGCTCGCCATCTGCGAATTCATGGAGAGCTATAGGGCGATCGAAGCCGGCTTGACGCGCTGATTCAGCTAGAAGGTGCCAAAAGAGCGAGTCCGTGCTGTCTGTGGGAATGCCTAATTGGCTAGCGATCCACGCCGAAGAGAGGCAGAGGTAGCCTTGAGAATTAG
>Ga0209036_1000001_pt1 | contig 182430 bp, 225 predicted proteins | sample MarorgKNORR_S2LV_3_FD_188222 | JGI IMG/M metagenome (GOLD analysis project Ga0209036, IMG submission 188222) | Marine microbial communities from the Southern Atlantic Ocean, analyzing organic carbon cycling - DCM_A/KNORR_S2/LV (SPAdes) (version 2) | ecosystem: Environmental > Aquatic > Marine... | reverse complement strand
TGGCGTTGCTATCTATAATGCTTCAGGTGGTCCAGATGGCAGTCCACCACAGGGTTTTAACTGGGTTGGATCAGCAACAAACACTGCTATTGACTTTGGCGAAGACAACTGTGGAGGTTATCCTGAAACCACAGGACAGTATCATTATCGTGATTCACATCTCTTGAATTGCTGGAAAGCAAATCAGGTAATGTCAAATTATAATGATTACTACGGTTCTACTCAATTTCAAAGTGACAATATGCGTCACCCTGATGGTCACTCTAAGATCATCGGTTTTTGCTTTGATGGGTATCCTATTTACGGACCATATGGATATGATAACCCGACTGATAATACATCAGCGGTTAAAATTATGGTCACAGGGTATAAGATGCGTGATCAGATTGCTGTCAATAGACCTGCATACGATTCAACATACCCTAAAGGTGCATTTATTCAAGACTATGAATACAATGCTGATATAAATGGAAGACATCTTGATGCATATAACGGGCGTTATTGTCATACTCCCGAGTTTCCGAATGGTACCTTTGCGTACTTTATGTCGATTCACGACGATCTTTCGGATGATAAGACTTATGTTGTCACTGTTTCTGCAGAAGATGATGGCAACAAATACAGACTTGATGGCGTTTTATATCCTGACATAACCTTTACTAAAGGTTCTACCTATACATTTGATCAGTCAGATCCCTCAAACGCTTCACACAATATTCGTATCTCGGCAACCTTGAACGGACCTTGGAACCTAGGTACAGAATACACTTCAGGAGTAACATATTTTGGAACTCCTGGTCAGGCGGGTGCTAAAACTGTAATTACAGTACCTCAAGATGCACCTGCAAATCTATATTACTATTGCCTGAATCACTCAGGTATGGCGAACAATGCGATCGGTACTGTGATCGCAGATATGAGTTATGAACCTAAATTTCCATTCATCTTTGGTTTAGTATCAAAACAGCAGGTTAATGTTCCTGCAAACCAAGGTATCCAACAAGAGTCATCTAGTGGAGGAGGAGATTCAGGTGGTGGTGATGATACTGAACCACCCAATCTTGTTATTAATAGTCAACCGACCAATGCAACTATTGCTAACGGTGGATCACAAACATTCACTGTTCTAGCAGAAGTCCAACCTCAAGCAGGAACTATAAACTATCAGTGGCAGGTCTCTACTGATGGTGGGTTTGCTTGGTCTAATATTACTGGTGCTAATTCAAATACTTACACTTTAGTAGCACTATCTTATATGACTGGTTATAGATATAGAGTGGTGCTAATAGGTCCTGTTGGTGAATCTCAGCAGGCAGTAAACTCACCCCTATCATCTAATCTGAGTATCTTAACGGTCACTGGTGGTACTAGTGGTACAGATACATCAGGTGTTTTAAAATGGGATAGTAATGTAGGACGATACGATATGACCGCCGTTCCTTTTGATAGGGATAATAATAATCCCGACTTCACTACATCGAACGTTAGATTTGACTTGACTAATTTTGAGTTCGACCTCACATAAATAAAACTGTAGAAAAACCCCACCGCTATGGCTAAGCAAAATCTTAACATTGGTGTATCGGCAAACGATGGCACTGGTGATACCCTAAGAGATGGTGCTATTAAACTCAACAATGTTATTAATGAGTTATACACCTATCTTGGAGACAATACTAACCTGCAAATTAGTGTCGGAAGTCCGTCAACTAATCAGGTTCTAAAATGGAATGGTTCAGTATTCACTGAAGGTCAACTTTCTGTTTCTAATCTTACCGATATTGATGTTAGCGGTGTCAGTAACGGTCAAGTTCTGAAGTGGAACGAGGCAAATGCTCGTTGGCAAGCAGGTGATGATCTACAAGGTGGTGGAGGCGGTGGTTCTTCGATCACTAATCTTTCTAACAACGGATCGGGTAACGTTGTTATCGACACTCATTTTCTACCAAACTCGGATGCAACCTATGATCTAGGTTCACCCTCACTGAAATTCAGAGACCTGTACCTTGATACATCTACCATTTGGATGGGAGATACTGGTATTTCTACTGACACAGTAACACAAGAATTAAATCGTAGAAAGAGACAAGAGCATACTGTTAATAGTATTGACACTGGTGCTACTAGAACCGTTGCATCAAAACTTGCTTCTGAAGATTCTACTCAAGAAGAGAAGTTTAGATTGCGTTTCAATGCTATGAAAGTTGGCACTAAACTCAACATTGAGGATGCAACTGGTGCTAAGGCAACTGTTCAGTTTGCTTCCTTCGTTGCTGAGAATGGTGGAGCACGTGGATATATAACTACAACTGCTGCAGGTGCGGATCAGTCACAAGAGTTGTCTGTCGCTAGTGCTGTCAAGATTACATCCTACAACCGTATGGTTTCTGAGGATGAAGGAGGCAACATTGAGTTGGGTGGACAATCACTGAAGTTCGCTGCAGGTAAAGAACTTAAATTTGATGATGATGGAATCCTTGAACTTCCTTCAAACAGTTCTATTCGTTTTGGTGATAGTGGCTCTACGAAAGTCATTGCTATGGACAGTAGTGGTAATTTGGATCTTCCTACTGGTACTGACATCCGCTTTGGTGGTGATGCTGCTAAATCAATCAAATTTGATGGAAGTGGTAACCTTGAAGTTCCAGATACTGCAGAAATTCGTTTCGGATCTGGTGGAACTAAGAAACTAAAGTTTGATGCTTCTAACAACTTAGAACTTCCTACTGATTCTGAGATCAAAATTGGAACCAAGAGAATGAGAGTTGGTACCAATGGTGAGTTGGAAGTTGCAAACGATGGTACTACCTTCAATGAAATTGGTGGAGGATTCCAATCTCAGATCAATAATGCTCCTGCAGGTGCATCAATTATTAAGGGATATAATAACGCCACAATTCATAAACCCTCTCCTACTATCCTATTCAGATTTACTGCTGCTGGATCTTCCAGTTACACAGTATCTGGACCAGGATTCCCTGCATCAGGTGCAGGCAGTAGTCCTACTATTATTCTCTATCGTGGATTTACATATGATCTCCACAACCAAGCAGGGGGAGCACATCCACTAGCAATTAGAACTGCATCAGGTGGATCTGCATATACCACAGGTATTACTGGTTCAAATACAGGCATTCAGTCATTCACAGTTCCTATGGATGCACCTGCTACTCTGTATTACCAGTGCACAATCCATAGTGGAATGCTAGGACAATTCGACATTCGTTAAGTAAATGCCAAGAACAGTACCAGGAAGCGGCGCTATTATTGAACCTATCTTTAACTCCATATTTGGGGTTAGAGAGGTTTATGTGGTGGATGGTGGAACTGGTTATAATTCTTCCGATCCTCCTCAACTTACAATCGGTAATTGTGGTACCCCAATCAGAGCGGCAGTCTTACAACCAGTAGTTTCAAATGGTCAGATTGCTTCAGTAAGAGTTTTGGATCCTGGTGAGGGGTACGATCCATTTAGAATTGACTTAGATACAACTGGTGTAGGTCACGGTGCAGTAGCAAAAGCAATCTTGTATGAGCAAGATGAAGTTGCACCTGATGGTACTATCATTGCTCCTGCTGGATCTATTCAATACATACAAGTTTTGTCTAACGGTGACGAGTATTTCTCATCTCCCACAACTGCCGAAGTAAAAGGTGGTGGTGGATCAGGTGCTGAACTCCGTCCTGTTGTTGGTCTTGTTACTGGTTTGTCACTAGAAGTTCCTGGTGCAAACTATGAGTTGGGAGACATCAACTTAGTTGTCTCTGGTGGCGGGGGTCAAGGTGCAACTGGTGTTGCAGAAGTCGATGAATTTGGTGTTATCAAATCTATCGATGTTTCTAACGTTGGTGAGTTCTATGAAACTGCACCTACGATCTTGCTTAATGGAGGTGGTGGATCTGGTGGTACTGCGAAAGCAAATATCAATCTAGGTTCTATTACAACCATTGATGTTGTTAATCCTGGAGGCGGTTATTCATCTGCTCCTCAAGTGTTATTCACGAGGAACACCGACCTTACAAAACAGGCACGTAACCGTCAATCTTATAATTCAAATCTATATAACATATCTGGTCTACTTGCAGATGTAGACGAGAACGATCAAACAATCTATGTACAAACGACTGCTCCTTATCCTGGTTCAGGTAAGATTCTTATCGGTAGAGAGGTTATTAGATATACAGGTAAAACACTTACCTCATTCACTGGTTGCGACCGTGCTCTTAACTTCCGATACGATCAAAAGGTTCTAATTGATTCATTAGCAAATGATTCAAATGGTGTCTCAGGATATACCTTTAACGTAGGAGATAGGGTTACTAGAACAACCGAAAGTTCCAGTAATAAGATTGCGAGAGTATATGATTGGATCCCATCTGAGAGAGCACTCTACCTCGTCTTCGAGGTGGATGAACTTGCTTTCATTGATGGTGGATCTTCTCAAGTTAAATCACAGGTGATTGACTTTAGTGGTGGTGTTGCTTCAGCATCTGCTACTGGTGTGGAACCTCACACTCTGATTGACCTTGCAGATGCCAGAATCATTACCTTGACTGTTCCTATTAGTTACATTCAAGATAAAGCATTCGAAGATGATGATGAAGTTGGTGGTCTTGGGGATGGTATTCCCGATTTGATCAATACAAACACTGACTTCCAAGGAGAGATAAGTCTTGATGGTGGTATTGCATCATCACTTTATGGTATTGAGGAGACCGTTGGTGGTACCAATACTACTCTGTTTGCGATTGGAGACCAAATGGCGGATGGTTCCAGTCCTCCATTATCTCCCACAGTTTCCGTTGCTGGAGAACTGGGAGATGGTGATCTGCACCCTGCTGAGGTGCAATTTATTATGCGTAGCACTGACCCTGTTACTGGTAACTTTACAGTTGATGAAACTGTTACAGGATCCATCACAGGTATTACTGCGACTGTGAAATCTTGGGATAATGCATCCAAAACTTTGGTAGTTAAAACAGTCGTTGCAAACGCTGGAAACTATCTTTGGAATGCTAACGAAACTCTCACTGGCGGTTCGACAGGAGTAGTTGGTACACCCTTGAAAATTGAATATCTTTCATATATTAGAAACGAACCAGACTAACCCCTATAAATAAAGAGAAGGTAGAAACTGTCCAATGGCACTACTCACTGACCAATTTAGAATTTTTACTGCGGAAAAATTCATCAAATCACTGGAAGGTCCTGACAAGAACCAGAGTGACATAGCTGCTGGTGCAAACAGAGACCGTCTGTATGTGTACATTGGGCGTCCTCAGGAATGGGATAACGAGAATAATCCTCCGACCCCCGTTGATTCTTTCCAGGAGTTTTCTGATTCATTCGATGATATGATCTCGATGAAGCGTGTTCTTGCGAACGACGCTGTTCAGGTTATTCGTCGTATTGACTGGATCCCACCCGAGCAAACCACTGGTGGTTTGGGTTATGTGTACGATATGTATCGTCACGATTATTCATCCAGTAAGACTGCATCTTCTGGTGCTACCAAACTATATGATGCTGACTTCTACGTTGTTAACTCATCTTATCAAACGTATAAGTGCATTTACAATGGAACATCACCAAGTGATCCTAACGGTAAACCATCAACGGTTGAACCGACAGGTACATCTACATCTATTATCACAACTGCTGACGGTTATCGTTGGAAGTATATGTACACGATCCCTGTTGGTCAGGTACTGAAATTCTTCTCAGGTGATTATATGCCTGTGTTGATTGATACTGCTGTTGTGTCTGACGCTGTTGGTGGTGAGATTGACACTGTTGTTATCCAATCTGCAGGTTCTGGATATAACAACGGTACATACGAGAACATCCCAATCAAAGGCGATGGAACTGGTGGAAGAATATCTGTTGTGGTTGACGGTGGTCGTATCGTCTCTGCTACTGTAACTTCTGGTGGTGCCAACTATTCCTTTGGTAAAGTCATCATTGATGAGATTAACGGTATCGGTGCTGGTACTGGATCTGGTGGTGCTATCGACGTTATCATTCCTCCGAAAGGTGGACACGGTTCAGGTCCCCAAATTGAATTGGGTGGGTTCCGTACAATGATCAACACTAAGTTCACATACGATGAAGGTTCTGGAGATTTCCCAACTGATAACGATTACAGACGTATCGGTTTGGTTCTGAATCCTCTGAAGTATGGTACTGAAGAATTGGCAGACGCTATTACTTTGTCTGCTACTAACGCTGTGATTTTCTCGCCCGACTTCACAGGTTCATTTAATACTGACGAAATTATTACTCAAACTCGTACTGTTGGTGGTCAACAAGTGACTGCTAGAGGTCGAGTTGTGTCTTGGAACTCAACAACAAAAGTTCTTAAGTATTACCAAAACAGAGTTGACGGTATCTTCCCTGAAATCTCTGGTAATAAAACAGTCTTTGATGGTGGTAACACTGTTGTTGGTTCAGGTTCTGGTACTTCTGCCGACCCTGATATTAACTTCCCTATCGTACCTGGTGAAGCAACTCGTGTTATTAATAACACTGAGTATGACCTAGGTATGTCTTTCACTTCTGGTTACGCCAAATCTGAGGTGAAAAAGGACTCTGGAAAAGTCATCTACATAGACAATAGGAGAGCAATCTCCCGTGCTGGCGACCAAATTGAAGACATTAAGATCGTAGTAGAGTTCTAAACCAATGCCTCAGAATACCAATCTGAATATCGCTCCTTATTTCGATGATTTCGATAAGGCGAATAATTTTTACCGAGTGCTGTTCCGCCCTGGGTACCCTATCCAAGCTCGTGAACTGACGACGCTTCAATCTCTGATGCAAAATCAGGTTGAGTCGTTTGGTACGCATATGTTTAAGGATGGCAGTATGGTCATCCCTGGTCAGATTGGTTACGACCTTGATGCTAAAGCAGTTATTCTCCAAGGATCATTCTTGGGTGCAGACGTTGAACAATATAGACAACAAATTACTGGTAGAATCGTTGAAGGTCTTACCACTGGTATCAAAGCAAAAGTTATATTCAGTATTTCTTCTACTACATCTGAGCGTGGTTATATCACATTATACGTTAAGTATCTAACATCTGGTGGTTCAGATTCAGATACAAGAGAGTTTGTTGATAACGAACAGTTGGTTTGTGCTTCTGAGATTACTTACGGTTCATCTCTAATTGAAATTGGAACTCCATTTGCACAGTTGCTTCCTACTAACTCTACTGCTGTAGGTTCTACTGCTAGTATTGCTAATGGTGTTTACTTTATTAGAGGACACTTTGTAGATGTTCTTGAACAAACTATCATTCTTGATCAATATACAAACAATCCTTCGTATAGGATTGGTCTAGAAATTTTTGAATCTATCGTTACTCCTGAAGATGATCCAAATCTAAACGATAATGCTACTGGTACATCTAACTATTCTGCTCCTGGTGCTCACAGATTTAGGATCAGAACCAGTCTAGTTAAAAAAGTTATCGATGATGATACTGATAAAAACTTCATCGAACTTCTAAGAATCAATAAATCTCAGATTGAAAGTTTTGTAGAAAGATCTGCATATAACGAACTAGCAAAAGAACTTGCTAGAAGAACATTTGACGAATCTGGTGATTATACTGTTCGTGATTTTGATGTAAGAATTAGAGAACATTATAATGATGGTTCTAATGGTGGTGTATATCTTCCTGGAGAGATTTCACCTCAAGGTAACAATGCATCTACTGCACACTATGCTGTAGAGATTGGACCTGGTAAAGCATATGTTAAGGGTTACGAATCAGAAACTCTGGTTCCTAGTTTCATTGACTTGTTGAAACCAAGAGAAACTCTTGCATTACAGAACTCAATCATCCCGTTTGAGTTGGGTCAGTATATGTTGATGAATAATGTACAGGGGTCCCCTATCATCAACGGTAATAATATTACTGCCAACTATCAAGTTATTGAGTTTAGAGATCAAGCACAAGGTAATAGCCTTTCCAGTAATGGTCAGATTGTTGCACTTGGTCGTATCGCTGCATATGAATATCATAGTGGTACTAATGTAACTTCAACAGCAACAGTTTTTAAAGCATATGTATTTGACCTACAACCCCTAACAATCTTCAAGACAGATGCTGCAGTCACACTTACTCAGGGTCACGTTATTAGAGGTAGAACTTCTAAGGCAAAAGCATTCGTTGAAGGCGATGTATCAGGTGCATCGGTATTCAACGTTTATCAAGTTTATGGTTCATTCCGAAATGGGGAGATTCTTGAGCGTGATGGTATTGAAATCGGTACTCTAAACGATCATTTCTCATTCCAAGTTACCGATGCACGTTCAATGATCGGTAGAGATCCAGATACAAATAATATTAGATTTGCTGGAGATCTTATTAATGATGCTCAGGTTGTTATTCTTGGTACAAACTTTAATGTAAGTTCTGGTGGTGCTACTGGTACATTGACTGGTACACAATCTAACTTCACATTAGACATCAGACCGAATGACATCTTTACTCAGAACGGAGTAAACTCTCTGTTCGCTGATAGAATTAGCACTGTTTCAGGTAATATTGATAATAAGATTACAACTGCTACAGGTGCTACCTACTCTGGTAACAATATTCCAGCAGGAGATTATGGATTCTTAGTTAGATTGCGTCCTCAGATTTATGATAGAGAGACTGCTGATCTTATGATCGAGATGCCAAAAGAATCGATCAATAATATTAGTGATGAATCTGCTATTGTTGCACGTTCTTTTGACGACATCACAGTTACTGGTGCTAACGACTTTACGATTTCTCTACCTGCTGACGAACAGTTCCTTGCATATGATAAGGATCACTATCAGTTGGTATCTCTTGCACCTACCCCAGGTACACTGATTGACATCGAATCAAATCTTGCATTTAACACAACTGGTACTCCAAGAACATCATTGACTGTTTCTGGTTTGACTGGTGTTACATCTTGTCGTTTGATCGCTTCTATCTCTAAAAACCAAGCAGAGAAGAAGTTGAAGAATGCTACTCAGATGGAAGTTATGAAGGTTGAGAGAACCACTAACTCATCTGATGCTGTTAAGTATGGTCTTACATATGGTTCATTGTTTGGAACTCGTATTGAAGACGAAGAGATTTCACTTGGAGCTACTGACGTTTATAACGTTCACGCCATCTATGAATCATCAGACGATAATGCTGCTATAATTCCTAACCTTCAAATGCAAGATGCAACCATCTTCAAAGAAGGTACTATTATTGAAGGTCAGACATCTAAAGCAAAAGGGCGTGTTGTAAACTTTAACGCTGTTTCATACGTCTGCCACTTTGTATATGAAAACGATACATTCTTCCAGTTAGGTGAAACTATTCGTGGTTTCGATGCTAACGATGAAGTTATCTCTGGTCTTTCAAATGATGCAGAAGGATCTATCGATAATGGTTCTAGAAATATTACTACAGATTTCTTCCTTGATGCTAATCAGAAAGGTCACTTCTACGATATTTCTAAACTTGTTAGGTATGCATCATCAACAAAACCTCTTAGAAAGTTGATGATTGTGTTTGATAGATTCACTCACGAAGCAACGGGTGACTATTTTGCTGCTCAATCTTATGTTGGTATTGACTATGGAAAGATTCCTTCTGTAAGTCTTGACGGTGAAACAAAGGAACTTAGAGATGTTCTTGACTTCAGACCCGCCGTTACTCCCGTTCTTTCAGGATCTGGTACTGTAGGTTCACCATACTTTGTAAACTGTGCATCACTCGACTTTAAAGATAGAGGATTCTCTTCTGGTGGTGTTGCAAATAACGCTACGGTTATTGATATTCCAAAACCTGAGTCAGATTTCCGTTGTGACTACGACTACTACCTAGGTAGAGTTGACAAATTATTCCTAACTGACCAGCAAGAGTTTAAGATTGCCAAGGGTATTTCTGGTGAAAACCAAGAACTCCCAGGTGATATGGATAATGCAATGCTAATGGCAACATTCTTCCATAAACCATATGGTTATAGTCCTGCAGATGTAAGAATTTCTAGAGAAAATAACCGACGTTTCACAATGCGTGACATCGGTAGGATTGAAAAGAGAGTTGATAACCTTGAGTATTACACATCTCTAAACCTTCTTGAGATGGAAACTGCATCATTCTCTGTTAAGGATGCTGATGGTTTTGATAAATTCAAGAATGGATTCTTAGTTGATAACTTTACATCATTCGATTCTGCTCAAACTAGACACGAAGACTTTGCTTGTGCTCTTGACTTCTCTGAAGGTATCTTGAGAGCGTCTCACTATACAACAAACGTTGCTCTTGAGTATAACGAAGTTGCATCTAATGCTGTTACTAACCATAGTGTTGGTACACTGACTCTCCCATATAACGAAATTCAGTTTATTGTTCAACCTTATGCATCACGAGTTGAGAATGTAAACCCATTCAACGTGTTTGCTTACATCGGTAGATTGGATCTATTCCCATCATCTGACGACTGGGTAGCAGAAGAGAGAGAACCAGATAGAGTTGTGAACATTGAAGGTGACTTCACTGCACAGGTTCAAGCACTTGGTGGTGACACCAACACAGGTTTTGTTCCTACACAGTGGAACTCTTGGAGAACTAACTGGTCTTCCAGCAGCAGTTCTTCTTCATCTCAGTTTATGAGAAGAGGTTCTTGGCCGTTTATCAGAAGAATTAATACTAACACCACAAATACTACTAGTAACCAATCTAGAACTGGTCTTAGAACTAACGTTGTTCCTAGAATTGACCGTCAATCTCTTGGTGATAGAGTTATTGAGCGTACAGTTATTCCTTTCATTAGATCAAGAAATATTGCATTTAAGATCCAGCGTCTGAAACCAAACACCAGATTCTATGCTTTCATCGATAACGTTAATGTTAATTTCTACACAACGCCTCGATTGCTTGAAGTTATTAAGAATCCTATTGATGATACAAGAACAAACAACACACCTTTCGTTGTTGGAGAGACAGTAGTTGGTCAGTCATCTGATTGTCATCTCAAGTTGATGGATCCTAACACTGGTTTTGATGATGATCTAAACCCATTTGATTCTAGTGAACTTCCTAGTTCCTATGCATCAACTACACCTCTCCTTAATATCGACACTAAAATTATGTCGGAGACAGTTGCAGGTGCTTACTACGGTAACCCTCTAGAGGGTGAGATCCTTGTTGGTCAAACATCTGGTGCTCGTGCTGTTGTTAAGACTAAGCGTCTTGTTGCTAACACCAACGGTGACCTTGAAGGTATTATGTGGATTCCTAATCCTGGTGTTGATACCAACCCAAGATTTGCTACAGGTACACGTGTTATCCGTCTTACAACTTCATCAACTGACTCTAGAGTTCCTGGTCAGGTTGACTCTGCTGCATCTGCTAACTACGTTGCATCTGGTGTCATCGAGACTAAGCAGACAACTATTCTTGCTGTTAGAAACGCCGATGTTGTTAGAGACACTGTTACTCAAGGTAGAACCGTTAACAGTTCAAGTACATCAACAAGAGACACAGGTTGGTATGACCCTCTTGCTCAGTCCTTCTTGGTTGAGTCTAAAGGTGGTGCATTTATTACTGGTTGTGACTTGTACTTTAATACTAAGGATGAGAGAATCCCAGTATCTGTACAGGTTAGAGAGATGGCAAATGGTTATCCAACCACTAAAGTTCTTGCATTCTCTGACGTTACACTTCTTCCTTCACAGATTAATCTATCTGAAAACGGAACAGTCTCTACTAGATTTACATTCTCATCACCAATCTATGTGACAGAGAATAGAGAATATTGTTTGGTTGTTCTTTCTGACTCCAACGAATATAAACTCTGGATCTCCAGAATGGGTGAGGATGATATTACGAACGATAGAACGATCTCTGAGCAACCATATGCAGGTGTTCTCTTTAAATCACAGAACGCTTCTACTTGGACTGCTGACCAGTATGAGGATCTTAAGTTTATCCTTCATAAGGCAGAGTTCGCTGAGAACTCAACTGGTACTGCTGTATTCAATAACTCTCAACTTGCTATTGGTAACGGTGGTATTAGCAGATTGCGTCACAATCCTATCGAAACACTGAAACCACAACTTAAGATTATTCTTTCTGATCACGTTGCTAACTTTACTATCGGTGCTGAGATTACTCAGACTGATACTAACCCAGTTCCTTCTGCGATCGTTAGAGAAGTTGTTCAAGGTATCTCAGGTTCATCTAACTCTTACATTATTGTTGATGATGTTCAGGGTGAATTCAGGGAAGGTGTTGCATCTGGTGCAAACTACATCTACAGATTGGTTTCATCTAGATCTATTGCTAACCTCACTCTGACTGGTGTCACAGGTACATTTACAGTTAATGAAGCAATTTCTAATGGTACTGGTGCATCTGGTATGGTTACCGCTTGGAACGCAGGTTCAGGACTCCTAACAGTTAAGTCTGTCACAGGTACATTTGCTCCTGCTGATCCTATCACTCAGACAATCAACTCTCAGACAACTGGTTCTGGTACGATTGGTTCTGGTGGTGTGGCATCAAGTGGTGATGACATTAATGATTATGCTTCTGCTCCTATCTCATACTTCAACAAAGCAACTGAGGTTACTGTTCATCACGCTAACCACTGTATGCACGACGTTGCTAACAACGTCAAGATTGAAGGATGTATCTCAGAAGTTGCTCCTACAATTATTGACTCTGCATATCATACAAACGGTATCACTGCCTCTGATGGTGTGTCTGGTACATTCCAGTTACACGTTGCTGATGCATCTGCATTCCACACACTTATTAATGGTTCTGCAGTTTCTACTAGTAACCCTGGATATATCATTCTTCGTGATCCTGAAGTTGGACAGAAACATTTTGAGATCGTCCAGTACAATGGCATCTCTAGTGATGGTAAGATCCTAACTCTACCTTCAGGTTCTCGTGGTCAAGCAGGAACTGCTGCTCTGGTTCATAATGCCAGCACGATTATTGAATGTTATAACCTTGATGGTATTCCACTGGTAGAAATTAACAAACTTCATACCCAGATTGGTTCACCCACACTTGATACTTACAAGATTGCAGTTACATCTGTGTCTAGCAATGGTATTAGAAATGGTGGATCAAGAGTTACATCAACACAGAACATCCAGTTTGAACAGTTCTATCCTCAGATTCAGATGACTGTTTATCCTGAGACTGATGTTGATCCTAGAATCAACGTTGTATCTGCAACTTCTCTCTTGGATGGAGCAAATACAAACGAAGCATCATTCATTAATGATGGTGTGTTCATCGACTGTATTGCTAACGAAGACAACTACCTTGGATTCCCCAAGATGGTTTGTTCACAAGTTAATGAAGATGCCAAACTATCTGGTTCTAAGTCACTCAACTTCCAGTTGTTGATGAGTACATCTAATAAGAACTTGTCACCAATCGTTGACCGTGATCGTTGTTCACTCATTACAACATCTAACAGAATTAATCAGATTCCTGCTGCTAATTCTAATGCTGAAGATAGAACAGGTGATCTAAACTCAGCAGTGTACATCTCTAAGGTTATGAACCTGCTTCAACCTGCCAACTCCTTGAGGGTTTCATTTGAAGCGTGGAGACATCCAGATACCGAGATCCACGTGATGTACAGGACAATGCCTGTTGGTACATCATTAACGTTTGATGAGATCGGTTATACATATTTTAACGGAAACGGTAAAGAAGACAAAACTGTTGCTAAGACAGAAGGTATTCTATATCGTGACCTCGAATATACGTTCGAAGGAACCGAGTTTAGTTCTGCACAGATCAAAATTATTATGACCTCTAGGAACCAAGCATACGTCCCCGAACTCAAAAACCTTCGTGTTATGGCATTAAGTGACCTCTGATTACATTCCCGTTAAAGGACATCCCGATTTAGTTCGGGATTCCAATACTAACGCTGTCCTAAATATGAAACCCACACCTCCTGGGAACGCTGCTAAAAAGCGTAAAGCGAGTGCTGAAACCCTCGATAACTTGAAATCTGACGTAGATGTGTTAAAATCAGATATGTCGGAAATCAAATCCTTACTGAAAACATTATTGGAGCAAAAGTAATGCCTGCAGACCAACCTGAAGTAATTGACCAAGATAAACTTCTTGGCGATTTCAAAGACCGCTATAAGCGTCTTATTGAAGATAATCAAAGAATGGCGAAGATGATTCGCAGCAATGAACAGCAAGCACTTAAATTACAAGGTGCTATTGAGACTCTAGAATACTGCCTCGGTACAGAGAATGAAGCGGAACCTGCTCCAGAAGTGGATAACGTAGACGCTGCATAACCTTTGGACCCGAAAGGGTCCTTTTTATTTGCTGTATAAATATCTGAGAGGCAGATTATCTCCGTTAACGGATACCACGTGTGTTAACCAATGGCAAATAGACTACAATTAAGACGTGATGGTGCTCAGCAGTGGGCAAACATCAATCCAATCCTGGCACAGGGTGAACTTGGAATCGAAATTGATACTTCACGTATCAAGATTGGTGACGGTGTTACCCCGTGGAACTCGCTGAAGTATGAGCGACCACTAGAAACAGAATCAAACGCTGCAAATACTCTTGTAAAGAGAGACGCTGACGGTAACTTCCAAGCAGGTGCTGTCACTGCGACTCTTATCGGTAATGCCTCAACTGCCACTAGATTATCAAACGCACGTCAAATACAATTATCAGGTCAGGTAACAGGTTCTGGTTCATTCGACGGTTCTTCTAACCTTACATTGAACACCGACTTGTCACTTATGACGAGTTTGCCTCACTACGATCCTGCTAACCCTGCTGCTGAAGCACTCTACACAAGGGTTAGAGTTAACTCACAAGGTCGTGTGGTTGGTGCTGAACTTGCATCTACACTTGCTGACTATGGTATTTCTGATGCTCAGGCATTGGATGATGACCTAACCTCACTTGCTCAACTTACGAACGTTGGTATTCTTGTTCGTGCATCTCAAGGAAATATTCTCACCAGACAGTTAACTGGTGGTGGTGGAAGAATTATATTCACAGTTCCTGACGGAACATCTCAAAACCCATTCATCGATCTTGCAGATACTGCAGTGGTTGTTGGTGATTATAATACGGAATCCCTGACATCCGTCACTGGAAATGGGTCTAGTGAAACTGTTAATGCAACTAAATTTAGTGTAGACAGGTATGGTCGCTTAGGCGCTGCCTTAACTGTGCCTATTGCTACTGCAACTGAAGGCACAAAGATGCCAGACTATGATGCAGGTACCGCATATAGCAGATATGACATCATCAAGAATGCCTCAAAAGTTTACCAAGCAATTGCAGACATTGGTAGTGGTCTTGGTGCTCCTACTCATACCACTGGCGATACTGGAAGTTGGCGCTACCTCTCGGCTGAGACGACGGAGCAGAAGGGACTGGCATCATTTGCACAGGAAGATTTCGACGTTGACAGCAACGGGCACGTCACCATTGCCGCCGCATCGGTAGATAATACACAACTTCAGAATAATGTAGTTGGATTTGCAGACGGAAATACTGTTGAAACATTTGAACTTGATAACGAACTAACTGCTACATCAGGTTATAGAGGATTTAATTATCTTAACTATGTTAAAGTTAATGATACAAGCGGCAACTTACTTGTTGGCGCTAATAATACAGGCGATGGTGGCGCTGGTGAACTTGATGTTAACGTCCGTTCCTATTTTTCTGATCCTGATATTACTCTTGATGGAACAGTTGCTCAGACACTGGATAAAACTGGCGATGGTAACCTAACATTTCAGACTACACAGAATAGTACAAATAATAGAAACTTAAGTATCCTTGCTACTAACGCAGGATCAGGAACTTCTAATGTAATCGTTACAGCAGAAGATACAGTACAGATCAGTGCATCTGATGCTGCAGGTAAAATTTGGATCGAAGATGTCAGAATTCAAGACAACTACATTGCTACGACTGACTCAACTCTTCACCTTGACCCTGGTGATGACAGAGCGATCACAGGTACTGTCAGAGTTCACGGAGATTTCCAAGTCGATGGAACAACAACAACTGTTAACAGCACGACTGTTACTATTGATGACCCTATCTTTACCCTTGGTGGAGACACTGCACCTGGGTCTGATGATGGACTAGATCGTGGTATTGAGTTTAAATACTATGATTCACAGGCAAGAGTTGGTTTCTTTGGATGGGATGAGGATCTAACACGTCTTGATTCTGGTACTGGTGGTTATGCATTCCTTTATAATGCAACAAACAGTAGTGAAACCTTTACTGGAACTGATGCTTATTTAAAAGCAGGTGCTCTTTCTTTAACAACAAACACTGGATCTACATCAACTACCACAGGTACGCTTGTTGTAACTGGTGGTTTGGGTCTTTCTGAGAATGCACACATCGGTGGTGAAGTAACCATCGCAGGTCAGACTGAAATTAATGACACTGTTATCATCAAGTCTGATAACGAAGACTTCAAGATTCAGACTGCAGCAGGTGTAGATAAGTTTACAGTTGATACTGACACAGGTAACACAGTTATCGAAGGTACTCTTGATGTACAACTAGAGACCAAAGTTACTGATAACCTAATCGTTCAGGCGGACAATAAAAAGTTTGAGATTAAAACCGCTGGTGGTACATCTGTATTCGATATTGATACAGATAACGGTAATGTACACACAGATGGTACCCTTGATGTTGATTCAGGCGTAACATTCAACAGCACTCTTGATGTTGATCAGAACACAACATTGAATGCTGAACTGGATGTTGATGGCAATTCAACCTTCCACAACAACATTCTTCTTGATACAACTGGTAAGACACTGACCATTACAAATGGTTCAGTCAATAAGTTCCAAGTTACTAGCACAAATGGTAACACTGATATTGAAGGAACTCTAAACGTTGCTCAGTTTGTATATCTTGAGGATGCCGATACACCTACAATCTCTACTGACGGTAACAATAACTTTGTTATCAGTGGTGGTGACTACGGTGCATTTAGATTTGATGGTGGTGGTTATGTTGAAGGAGATACTCTATTCAATAATGACATCTATATCAACGGTGCTATTAACCAGAAAGACCAAGGTACTGCGACTGAAACATTCAGTACACAGAACTATTTGAGAGTACGATATAAGTTTAGAACTGGTACAACTGCTGCATATACTCCTTCCTACGCTACACATAACAACTCTAACTTGAGAGTCTATGGTGGTGCAGGTATTGCTACTGACCTTCACATTGGTGATGATCTATACATCGGTAAACTTAACTCTAATGATACTGTTGAGTTTAGTGTACTTGGTGAATCAGGTAACACTGAGATTGGTAGAACTGGACAGGGTTCAAGCACTGTCGGTACTTTCACTGTTCACGGTGATAGCACATTCAACCGTCACGTTACAATCACTGGTCCTCAGACCACTATCGGTGATGCAAACACTGATGCCTTGACAGTTAATGCAGTCTCTCAGTTTACTGACAACGTAACTGTTGATGGTGACTTGACAGTTAATTCAAATACCTTGATCGAAGGTAACTTGACTGTTAACGGAACTACAACAACTGTTAACTCAACCACAACACAACTTGATGATCCAGTTATTACACTGGGTGGAGACACTGCTCCTCAGTCATCAGATACTAAGGATCGTGGTGTTGAGTTCAGATATTACGATGGATCTGCTAAACTTGGATTCTTCGGTTGGGATAACTCTGCTGAAAGATTCGCTCTTTATCACGATGCAACAAACTCAAGTGAAGCATTCGCAGGAACCAGATCAGGCATCGATGCAGGATCAGTCAAACTATTCGATACAACCAACGCAACTAACTCAGGGTCTGGTGCTCTTATCGTTGGTGGTGGTGCTGGCATCGGTATGGATCTTTATGTCGGCGATGATCTCGTTGTCACAGACGATGGATCTTTCGGCGGTAACCTTTCAGTAACAGGAACATTTGATGTTACTGACGATCTCGCAGTTAATAGTAATAAGTTTACGGTAGACGCAGGAACAGGTGATACACAAGTAGCAGGTACATTCGGTGCCACAGGTGCCACTACACTGTCCTCTACACTGGGTGTAAGCAGCAATACCACTATCGGTGGTACTTTGGGAGTTACGAACGCTACAACGCTTTCTAGCACCCTTGACGTGACATCCAATACCACAATCGGTGGAACACTGGATGTAACGAATGCTACAAACATTACAAACACTCTAGGTGTAACAGGCGTTACATCAGTTACAAATTCTTCAGCAGCAACCACAACTGGATCTTATACAGGAGACGGTGCTCTTAGAATTACAGGTGGTGCATCAGTCGGAAACAACTTGGTTGTTGCAGGTGATGTTCGTGTCTATGGTAACTCAGTAATTGATGGAACTGTAAGTTACGCAAGTATTCAAACTTACGCTGAGAATGTAAGATTCAATGACACTGCAGATGCTGTTAGTGCATCCAACAATGTCGCCTCAGTATTCACTGCTGGTGGTTTGGCGGTATCTAAGAAAGCATATATCGGCGATGATCTTGATGTTGGTAACGGTAACTTTACTGTTGACGGACCTACAGGTAATACATTAATCGCAGGTACACTTGGTGTTACTGCTGCTACTAATGTTTCAACTATCACTGCATCTGGTATTGCTGATCTTCAGTCTACTGTAACGATCGGTGGTAACCTCGCGATTGGTTCTAACAAGTTCAACGTTAACTCTTCCAACGGTAACACTGACATCGACGGTTCACTTGATGTTCTTGGTTCAACTGTTATTGATGACACATTGAATGTGACTCAGGGTGTTGACTTTGATAGCACACTGAATGTTGATGGTACAACCACACTTAATGATGCTCTTACTCAGAACAGCACTTCACTGTTCAAAGATGATGTGGTTATCAGAGGTGCTAGTAAGACTCTGAAACTACAGAACGGTAACAGTCAGGACAAGATTACTCTTGAATCCACAACTGGACACGTCACTATGGCGGGTAACTTGGTTACTTCTGGTACTGGTGCATTTACCGATGCTGTCACAATGGGCAACACCTTGGATGTTACTGGACAGATTACTGGTAACGTGACTGGTGATGTTACAGGAACTGCAACGAACGCAAATAATATTGACGTTAACAATACAAATAATAATACTACATTCTATCCAACATTCTCTGCCTCTAACACAGGGCATACAGGAATGTTTGTTGACTCTGCCAACCTTACATACAACCCATTCTCTAACACTCTGAGTGTTACTAACTTCGTTTCTACAACGAACTTTGAGGTTCAGGGTAACTTGAACGTTACTGGAACATTGACCTTCTTCCAGTCACAGGTTGGTTCTATCGCGAACCATAATACTAACGCTCTTGCTGAGGGTTCAACTAACCTTTACTTCACTGATGAGAGAGTTGATGATCGCGTTGCTGCTCTTATCTCTGGTGGTACAGGTATTACTGCATCATACGATGACGCAGGTAACCTATTGACTCTGAGTGCAACTCAATCAGACATCAATACTGACAACATTACTGAGGGATCAACCAATCTCTTTACTACTGCTGCCAGAACTCGTGGACACATCTCAGTCACTGGAGATCTAGGATACAACAGTAGCACTGGTGTTATCTCATACACAATCCCAACAACGATTGCATCTCTATCTAACCACGATACTGCTGATCTTGCTGAAGGAACTAACCTTTACTACACAGATGCGAGGGCAGATGCAAGAGTTGCTAATGCAACTGGTGCTGCTCTTGATCTTAGCAGTAAGTCTACTGCTGACTTGGCAGAGGATACAAACCTCTACTTCACTAACGCACGTGCTGATGCTCGTGTTGTTGCTGGTATCACTGGAAAACTTGACGCATCTGCTGTCAGCACCTTCGGTGGAACTCTGATTGATGATGCTGACGCTGCTGCTGCAAGAACAACTCTTGGACTTGGATCTGCTGCTACCACTGCATCAACTGCCTATGCTACTGCTGCACAGGGTACACTCGCTGCTTCTGCTACACAACCAGGAGACCTTGCCACAGTTGCAACCAGCGGATCTTATAATGACCTTAGTAACCAACCTACATTATTCTCTGGTGCATACGCAGACCTAAGTGGCAAACCAACACTAGGCACTGCTGCTGCAACTGCTGCAACCGCATATGCTACTGCTGCACAAGGTGCAACTGCTGATTCTGCATTGCAGGCAGAGACAATTACACTAGCGGCACTCAAAACTGCTGCTGCAAACTCCGCTACTTATGCTGCATTCCAAGCGGCAATCGCTGCCTTATAAAAATGAATAAGACACCATTCCCACTTAAATACGTGCCACTTCTATTTGCATTCTCTTGCTTAGTTTCACTCTTTGTGAGTGTGGCACCTGTATTTGCTAATCACTTACCAGTGATGTATGTACAAGTACCTCAGTGGTCAGATGACTGGGCAGTATGTGCTGTTGATGTACCTGACTCTAAATGTCACTGGTATGTTGTAGCACCTGATAATACATTTGGTGAAGGTTTCAACTGGGAGACTGCTCCTTGGTTTGATGCTAATGGTCTTAGAGACATTGCTCCTATGGGCAAAGAATCTGTTGTTCAACAACTACAAAATCGAAAGTAATGGCAAATCCTACCTCCAAAGCAGAATTAAAAGAATACGCACTTCGTAGACTTGGTAAACCAGTCTTGGAAGTGAACGTTTCTGACGATCAAATTGATGACGCTATCGATTATACAATCGAAACGTTTCAAGAATTTCATTATGGAGGATCGGAGAAAGTATTTCTAAAGCATCAGTTCACTGCTGAAGATATGACAAGATTCAAAGGTGATGCATCTGAGACTGGTACTGATACTTTACAGGCAGGTAACACAGGAACTGTGTTTAAGACACAGAACAATTACTTGATTTTGCCAGAGCACGTCTTGGCAGTGAATGGTATTTTTACCTTTACTGATAAAGGCACTCGTAATATGTTTGATATTCGTTATCAAATGAGATTGAATGACCTGTTTGATTTTACATCAACACAGTTCTATCACTACTATATGATTCAGACACACCTTGAGACAATCAACTTCTTGTTGGAAGGTATGAAACCCACTAGGTTTAATGCCACACAAGGTCGTCTCTTCATTGATTTTGATGCTGAGACTGACGCTCAGGAAGGTTCGTATGTTGTTATTGACTGTGTTCGTGCTCTTGATCCTTTGAACTGGAGCAAGATTTATGGAACACTTTGGGTGAAAGATTATACTACAGCAATGATTAAAAAGTATTGGGGACAGAACCTCACGAAGTTCCAGAACGTGCAACTTCCTGGTGGTGTCACCTTGAACGGAGAAAAGATTTACAGTGATGCGATTACTGAACTAGAACAACTAGATGAAAAACTCCGTAGCACATATGAAATGCCACCTCTAGATATGATCGGGTAATGCCTACTAATTCTTACTTCACACAAGGGACAAGCGGCGAGCAACAACTCGTTGAAGATCTTGTCGTAGAACAAATTAAAATGTTTGGTGTAGAACTTTACTACATCCCTAAGACATTGGTTTCTGAGGATAACGTCCTTGGAGAAGATTCATTGAATTCATTTGACTCTGCATATCAAATCGAAGGATACCTAGAAAACGTACAGGGGTTTGGTGGAGATGGAGATCTGTTCAGTAAATTTGGTGTAAGGATTGCTGATCAAGTTAACTTTATTATTGCACGTAAAAGATTTCAAGATCTAGTAGATGATAATACAACACTGGTTGTAGAAGGTAGACCAAACGAAGGAGATTTGATTTACTTCCCTCTTGCTAATAAGTTATTTTCTATTCAATATGTTGAGCACGAACAACCATTCTATCAATTAAATAAGATCCACGTATGGGGTCTCAAGTGTGAACTCTTCGAATACAGTGGAGAGGACCTCGATACTGGTGTCGAAGCAATCGATGTTATCGAGAGAAACCTTGCACAGACTATCACTATCAACTTTGCTGCTGGTGGTACTGGTACATTTACACCTGGTGAAACAATCGCAGGTGGTACATCTAATGTAACTGCTGAAGTTAAGTCGTTTGATTCTACTACAAGACAGTTACAAGTGTACAACAGGTCTGGTATATTCACCACTCCTGAGACGGTAACTGGTCAAACTTCAGGTGCTGCTTGGACTACTGCAAGTTACAATACACTAAATAATACGAACTCAGAGTTTGATGCCAATGCTGACTTTGAGACCCTTGGGGACGCTATCATTGACTTTAGTCAAGGTAATCCCTTTGGTGAAATTGGAGGCGCTGAGTAATGTTAGGAACCTATTCTTACAACGAAATCTTTAGAAAGACTGTTATTGCTTTCGGTACACTTTTCAATAATATTGAAATTAAGCGTACGGAAGGTAGTAGAACTGAGGTTATGAAAGTACCCTTGGCATATGGTCCTAAAGATAAGTTCCTTGCACGTCTTAAGCAAGTAGGAGATCTTACAACTAAAGATGCTGTACAGATCACACTACCTAGAATCTCTTTTGAGATCTCTGGTTTCTCTTATGATGCTACCAGAAAAGTATCACCCACACAGGTGATTCGTTATACGGGTAGTGATAGTAAGACTAGAAAATCGTTTATGCCAGTCCCATACAATGTGGACTTTGAACTATCGATTATGGCAAAGAACCAAGATGATGGTCTCCAGATTCTTGAACAGATCTTACCATTCTTTCAACCGATGTTCAACATAACCCTGAATCTTCAGGAAGCGATCGGCGAAGTTAAAGACTTTCCAGTCACATTGAACTCAGTGGTTTATGAAGATGACTACGAAGGTGATTACACCACACGTAGAACTCTAATCTATACACTTTCTTTTTCTGCTAAAACATATGTTTATGGTCCTGTCAATGACATTACCAATAAACTTATCAAGAAATCGATCGTGGATACTGCACTGGATTCCAAGGTAACTGCAGCACGCGAGGTAAGGTACACAGTTCAACCTGATCCTCTTACTGCAGATCCAGATGATAACTTCGGATTTAATGAACTCTATAGTGAATTCTCAGATGGCAAATCAAGAAACCCAGTCACAGGGGCAGACGAGTAAATACGACGGTATTGAAGATGCTCTTGATGTGGAAACATCCTTGGTAGAACAAGGTCAACCACAAAAGAATAATTCAATCGTACCAAATGTCACTGATCAACAGATCAAGGACTATGAGTATTCTCGTGGAAACTTTTACTCACTGATCGAGAAAGGTCAGGAGGCAGTTGATGGTATTCTGGAGTTGGCACAAGAGTCTGACTCACCTAGAGCATATGAAGTTGCTGGTAATTTGATTAAGAACGTTGCTGATACTGCAGATAAGTTAGCGGACCTTCATAAGAAAATGATGGAGATTGAAGAAGGACCGAAGAACAAAGCAGCACAGAACGTTACTAACAACACAATGTTTGTTGGTTCAACAGCGGAACTCGCAAAGTTCCTGAAGCAACAAAAATCTGATAAATAGTAAAAACAAGTATTAAAAAGTCGATGTCTGTATTAAATGTATTAGATACTACGACAGTGAGTGGATCAGGTACCGCTTATATTGTCGTTAAAACTGGCGTTGTACGGGCATACGCTGCTTCCGCTTCAACCATTAAATTCGATGCTGGTCCTGCAATCACACTTGCAGCAGGTGAAGCAGTATTACTTTCCTGTGGGAAATCAAAAAACATTAGCGTCCACGCCGCTACTAATGCTGCCACAGCAGTTTTCAGCGTTGGTGGAGCGGGCAACGGTACAGGAGCAGGAGGAAGACATACATTCTCAGTTGGTGACTTTATCGAAACAGTTGACGGTGGTGATACAGATGGTTTTGGAACAGACTTTGAATCTGCCGCTTCAGGTGGTAAGAAGGTAACTGCTGTGACTGACCTGACTATCACAACTGATATTGATGCATCTGGTGCAGGTTCTGCATATGCATTGAGTGATGCTGACGTCGTTGCAAACACTGTTCCTATGATCAAGAGAACTGTGAAACTTACCGCTGGTAGTGCTGACGTTGTTGTCGAACAAGTCCAAGTGATTGGTGGTTAAGATGGAAGGGCAACCCAACAAAGAAGTTAAAGATCCAAAGAATCAGGCGATCAAGAAGACCAAACAACTTCTAGACCGCAGGCAACTTATGATCAACCTTAGGAAGTTGCAACTCCAGAGAAAGTCCGTTCAGCAAAAGGGTTCTACCGATATGCACCTACAAACACAATCGTATGCTATAATGGGATTCGGAGAGTTTATCTCCGAGGGTGGTCTCGCCCGTGCAATGGATAAATCCAAGACCAAAGTGACTGGACATATCAGTGCTGACCGTGGTTCTGATGAAAAGAAGAACCGTGGTAAAAGAAAAGAACTTGAAAAAGGTCTTAAGAAGCACGGTATTGGTCACAAGAAAGGTGTTGGAGAATATAAATATGATTCAGGTGAGACAGGTCGTGAGGTTTCATACCACACTACCAAACCTGATAAGATGTCGAAACGTCGTTTCGGCAAAGTGATGCGTCGTCTGGGTCGTAAGCACGGACAAGAATCTGTGATTACTAAAGACAAGGACAAGTCTGCTAAACTTCACTACACAGAGAAGGGAAGCAAGGCAAAGTCTGACAGCGTTGGTAAAACAAAAGCAGGAAAGCACCCTGCAGGATATGGTGAAACATCATCCACTAAGGTGCGTTCAGGCAAACTCCCATCTAAATCTAAGGATAGAAAGTTTCATTATGGCTGATCAAAACGACAACGGACAGTGGGTATGCCAGTATTGTGGACTCACTTCACCCCAAGGACATTGGCGTCCTAAAACCTGGATCGAAAAGCACGAAATGAATTGTGCATCTAACCCTAAAAACAACAAGGAAAAATGAAATCATTCAGAGAATTCCAAGACACTAAAGATGACCCCATCGAAGAAGGTGTGGGACTCTCTGTAGCGCGAGCAATTGATAAAACTAATCCTCCTATTGGCAGACCTTCTGCCAGAAGAAAGATCTCTCACGCATTAAAGATGAGAGAGATTCGTAGGGATACGAAGAAAAATAGAGAAAAAGATAATCCATACTCAGCAGGTAAAGTTGCTAAGGCAGCACTTGGTGGTAAGGATAGTAAGAAGAAAAAGAAACCAGAAAAATCTCCTGTCAACTTCCTACAGGACAAGGACGTAAATGAAAGTGCTTGGCAAAGAAAGGAAGGAAAGAATAAAGAAGGTGGACTCAACGAAAAGGGCAGAAAATCTTATGAGAGAGAAAATCCTGGGTCTGATCTTAAAGCACCTCAACCTGAAGGGGGTCCTAGGAAAAGATCTTTCTGCGCTAGAATGGGAGGAGTCAAAGGACCAATGAAAGATGAGAAAGGTGAACCCACTAGAAAAGCGTTAGCATTACGCAAGTGGAAATGCTGATGGATAAAAAAGATCTTGGTAGAGCAAAGTTCCACCTTGCGGTAACGGATCTTTTTGCAAAGAGTTTCTTGACATATATAATTTTCTATCCTAAATTCTTCTAGTAACCTGTGGGAGACCACCAATGCAGTTTGAGCAAAAGGTTTGTGACAAATGCGGTGCTACTTGGTTGAACGGTGAACACCGTTGGACTGGTACTGGCGCTAAAGGAAACGAACTAGACTTAGCAGGATTAGTATGCAATAATATTAGTGATACCGATCCAGATTACAACAAGTGCATCAACCCTAAGAGAGGGCAAATAGGTGGTGATACTTGGGATTATCGACGTGGTTTTGTTGACGGTGCAATTAGTGTGTTTGGTAAAGACAGGGATTCCTGACTAACCATAAACTCATTTTTGTACACAGTTAAATACTTCTAGTTGATAAACTTAAGTATGAAGTTCATTTTAGCATTCATTGCTACGCTGTTCTTTGCATTCCCTGTGTATGCTGTTGATGTAACTATGGGAAGCAATGGAAACCTAGTTTTCGAACCTAACGATATTACCATATCGGCAGGTGATACTGTTCACTTTGTGAATAATATGTTGCCTCCACATAATATCATTGTAGAAGGTCGAGCAGATTTATCCAGAGAGTCTCTTATGTTCTCCCCTGGTGAATCTCAAGACATCACTTTTGCTGATGCTGGAGACTACGAATTCTTTTGTGGTCCTCATCAAGGAGCAGGAATGACTGGAACAATTCACGTAAACTAAAATGACTCAATCACCAGAAAAACCAGAGATAAAAGATGTAACCAACTCACCAAAAGACTGGGAAGATTTTTGGGCATCCGAAGATATTATTGACTTCGATTTCCATCTTCCCGAACTTGGAGATGAACCAATGGCAAATCGCTTTAAAGAAATTTTACCTAATCATCCAACACGTGATGAAGTAGATGAAATGATCGAAGATAAGATTCGTAGGCATAATCGTAATGCCTCACTTATTAGTATGCTACTTGGGTTCGCATTCCTTGGTGCCTTTGTTGATGGTTTTCTGAGAGTTATTGGAAAGATCGCACCATTCTTAGGAATAGATGTGAACATAATGGGTTAACCCTAAACTTTGTTAAAACCAAAATGTCTGAATGTAAATGCAACTCAAAGTCAACTGAGTATAACATTCTCGTTAAAGAGGATTACAAGTTGATTATCGATGCTTTATGGAAGCGTCAAACCTGTTACATAGCAGGTGACAGAATGTTTAGAGAATATGGTCACCTTATTGAAGAAATGGAAAGGCGACAATCTACAGCGATACCGAGGAGGGTCTGGGGAACCAATGGCGATTCATAAAGATTATAAGGTTCGACTGAACCTCAATGAATTAATTGAAAGAAGAATACCTTGCTGTGACCTTCTGCATCCTGATCACTGTTTATCAGAGAAACAAGTTTCAGAAATTGCACACGATATTAGTATGGATCTGGATCTACATCCAATCTATCAACAGATCGATCAGCACATCTTACGTTATGTTGCTGCTGCAGGTATTGAGAACGAGGATCACTGGGTTGAAGAACGTTTGCCTGATTTAACAGATGAATCTAGTTCTTAGGACTCACGAAAACTATGGTGATCCTGTATGGGGAGTTATTATTATGTTAGTAATACTTCTCATAATGATCTCTTGGTATATCTACTACATACTAAAAGGATCATTTGTGGAGTTGAACGATGGCAGAGATGTTACCCCCAAGCAGGAAGAGTTGTTACAACTTCCGAGTGACGGAGATCAACAGAGTTCTTGATGGAGACACTATCGATGTAACAATCGATCTTGGTTTCGATCTATATAAAAAAGAAAGGGTAAGAATCGCAGGAGTCGATACTCCTGAGAAAAGAACCCGCGATCTAGAGGAGAAAGCACTTGGTATCGATGCAACAAATTGGCTCAAAGATAAACTCGAATCAACCATTAGTGGTGATGATCAGTTGTTTATTAGGACTGAACTTGTTGGTGGTGTCGGTAAGTATGGTCGCTTACTCGGTTGGATTTACGTCGGGGATGCAGATGTGTCCCTTAATGAGCAAATGATTACCGAAGGATATGCTTGGTCATATGACGGAGGAACAAAACAAAAGGATTTCGAATACCTCAGAGAAATCCGTAGATCTTATGGTACCTTACTAAATGAAACAGAAACTGATTGAAGCAGTTAAACTGCACGCCCTAGGCAATATTGAAAAGCATAAGATGAACATTGAAGTTTATCTTACCAATCCTGTTGGTATCGGAGAGCATCCAGATATTATGGCAGCGATTGAAAGCGAACTAGATCAAATCTCACATTATCACGATCAACTAGAGGTACTAGAAAAGTATATCGAAAACTAAATGGAACCATACCCAGTCCCAGTAGCATTTTGGTTAGTGTTACTGGGAATCGCTGTCTCTTTAGGACTACAAGCATTGCTAGTAATTAAAGAGTTTGGCGGTTACAAAAAGAAACCGAAGACAGGACACCCCGAGATAGATGAACTAAAGGGTGGGGAAGAACTAATGTCTGTAAGGTTCAGAGAGATCGAGGTATCTGAAGAGGAGTACCAAGGGTATCAAGAACTAAAGAAGCGTATAGATAGTTTGAAACGGAAGGAAGAAGATGGGTCTTGATGCATATCTAGGCAACCCCAATTTAAAAAAGGCAAACGTACCTACTAACTTCACACCCAAACAGGTGAAGGAGTTTATTAAGTGTGCTGGTGATCCTATTTACTTTATTAAGAGATACATTAAAATTGTGTCGCTGGATGAGGGTGTCATCCCATTCGACTTGTATGACTTTCAAGAACAGATGGTCAACAGGTTCCACGAGAATAGATTTAATATTGCTAAGTTACCAAGACAGAGTGGTAAGTCAACTGTTGTTACCGCATATCTATTATGGTATGTAATCTTTAACGATAACGTCAATGTCGCAATCCTCGCAAACAAAGCAGCAACTGCACGAGAAATGCTTGGACGTTTACAACTCAGTTACGAGAATCTTCCTAAATGGATGCAGCAAGGTATTATTGGCTGGAACAAAGGGTCAGTGGAATTGGAGAACGGAAGTAAACTCCTTGCTGCATCTACTAGTGCTAGTGCCGTCAGGGGTATGTCTTTTAACGTCATATTTCTGGACGAATTCGCGTTCGTTCCGAATAACATTGCGGATCAGTTTTTTAGTTCTGTTTATCCTACTATTTCTTCTGGTAAATCCACTAAAGTTATTATCATCTCTACCCCTCACGGGATGAATATGTACTACAAACTCTGGCACGATGCAGAGCGTGGTACGAATGAATATATCCCAACAGAAGTACATTGGTCTGAGGTTCCAGGAAGAGATGCTGAATGGAAAGCACAGACTATCCGTAACACAAGTGAACAACAATTCCGTGTTGAGTTCGAATGTGAGTTCCTGGGCTCTGTAGATACTCTGATCTCTCCCAGTAAGTTGAGAGTGATGACATATGAAGAACCAATAGAAAGACAGAATGGTCTTGATGTATTCTCTAAACCAGAAGCGGAACATAATTATACGATGACAGTGGACGTAGCAAGAGGTATTAATGGAGACTACAGTGCATTCACACTGTTCGATACAACTACCGTTCCATATAAATTAGTTGCTAAGTATAGAAATAATGAAGTTAAACCTATGTTATTCCCTGATATTATTTGTCAGGTTGCAAGAGCATATAACCACGCTTACATTCTTGTAGAAGTAAATGACATTGGTGGTCAGGTTGCAGATATTATACAGTATGATCTTGAGTATGACAATCTACTAATGGCAGCAATGCGTGGTAGAGCAGGACAAGTTGTTGGTCAAGGATTCTCTGGTGGTAAAGTACAACTAGGTGTCAAGATGTCAACTGCTGTTAAGAAGGTTGGTTGTTCTAACCTGAAACAATTACTAGAAGACGATAAGTTGCAACTATGTGATTATGATATTATCTCTGAACTAACTACCTTCATTCAAAAAGGACAGTCTTGGGCAGCAGAGGAAGGTTGCAACGATGACCTTGCTATGTGTCTTGTGATGTTCTCTTGGTTAGCAGTACAGGATTATTTTAAGGAACTCCACGATAACGACATTCGTGCTAGAATGTATCAAGAACAACGCGAAGCAATTGAAGCGGATATGGCACCGTTCGGATTTATGGATGATGGTCTCAGTGATGAGGCATTCGTAGATCCAGAAGGACAGGTCTGGCATACCGATGAATATGGCGATCGCTCCTATATGTGGGATTACAAATGAGTGTAGAAGGCATCTTACTTAACTTGGCAACAGCACTAATAACCTTAGTGTTATTTTCTTTCGGATTCGTATTAGGTTACGCAGCAAGGAAGAGTGAAGAACCGAAATGAGTATAGAAGAAGAACTGGGTCTAGAGCAGTTCCTCTTTGTTGATAGGCAATGTAGAAAATGCCTGAGAACTCTCTCGCTCACAGATAATTTTTATAAGACTAGAAAAGACAGAGGACAAAACCCCTCTGCATATTCGTATGAATGCAAATATTGTACAAAGAAAAGAGTAAGTAAGACAAGAAAGCAAAAACCTAAACTACGAAAGGAGTCTGAGTATCCTGATTGGTAATGTTCACGTTCCGTTTCCCCGCTTGAACAGTACCTTTTACTAAATAATATCAGCATAGATTGAGATTTTTTCAGGAGCTAACCAATGGCATCTACCCAACTTTCGCCAGGGGTCGTGGTACTTGAAAAGGATCTGACTACGGTTGCTAACGCAACTCTAGATAATGTGGCAGTGATAGTCGGTTCCTTTGAAAAGGGTCCCGTTAATAAGATTGTAGACGTAACTAGCGAGAAGGAACTCCTAGCAGTCTTCGGTCGTCCTAACGACTACAACTACGAATACTGGTATTCAGCAGCACAATTCTTACTGTACGGTGGTACACTTAAGGTTATTCGTGCAAACAGTTCTTCACTTAAGAACGCTATTGACACAGCACAAACTGTTGTCACTACCTTCTCTGGTGCAGACACTACTCTTACAGTAACAGCAGCGACAGACTTCGCGACAGGCGATCTTCTGTTGATCGACGCTGAAGTTCTTAGAGTAACTAACGTTTCAGGTAACGACCTTACTGTACAGCGTGGTCAACTTGCAACTGCAGCAACTTCACACGCTGCTGGTTCAAGCATCACCTTGATCGAAGAGTCAGGTAACAGCACCACAATGAACCAAGGTGGAACCCTTGCTGCTGGTGGTACTACACTGACTATTACTTCATCAGCATCACTTGCTGTTTCTATCAACGATCACCTTTTGGTCTCTGACGAGATTGTCAAGGTTACAGCGATCGCGGGTAACGATCTAACTGTTGAGCGTGGTAAGTTGGAAACAACTGCTGCTGCACAGACAGACGGACAAACAGTTAAGAGACTTGTTGTTACAGCAGGTAAGACTACAATCAACGAACAGACCTCAACTGGTGTGTCTGCTCCTTTGGTTAGAAATCTTGAAGAGTATGAAGGTAATGTTGAAGGCGCTTCTAACAACTGGAAGTTCGCTGCTAGACACCCTGGTCTTTACGGTAACTCTGTAAGAGTCGTAATGACTGACGCTGGTCCTGACCAGATCCTTTCTCTTGCACAACCTACTACTGCTGAGTGGGAATTCCAAACTACAACTAGCGTAACTTACTCTGCTGCTAACGCAGGTGCTAAGATTTACGGTTACAGAGTCGTAGTTACAATGGATTCCGCATCCATCGCAGGCGACTTCGAATCAGGACAATACTGGAGAGGAGAAACTGATGCTTCTTCACCTGTAAGTATTCCTGTTCAAGGTCAGATTGTTGCTTACGATCCTCTTACAAGAAAGATCGAGATTGATGTTAACTACTCACTCTCATCTGATGTTCTTGAAGTTGGTGACGTAATCGCTCTTTGGAGTGCTGAGTCTGGCGGTGCAAGAACTGGTGACAAAGGTAAGGTTGAAGCAGTCGAAAGACAACTTCTTACTATTACTAATTCATCTAGCGAAGCATTCGAAGCAAACTATACTATTTCTGATGACAACGTTGCAGGTTCACCTAACGTGAACGTTGCTTCTGTAAGATCAGAATACGACGAAAGATATTTTGGTGGTTCACAGAAGTGGGCAAACGTTGCTCCTAGACCTGGTACTTCACCTTGGGTTGAGGATCGTGGTGGTTCTAAGGACCAAATTCACATCCTTGTCCTTGATGGAGATGGCAAACTCACTGGTACACCTGGTGCGGTTCTAGAGAAGTTCCTCTTCGCATCTAAGTCTAACGACGCAAAAGGTGTTCAGGGCGAGACCATCTACTACAGAGACGTTATTAAGAACATCTCATCCTACATCTACTGGGGATCACACGAGACTGGCAGCATCTATGATGTTGACTCTGGTGCTAACGGTGACTTTGGTGGATCTGGTGTTTCAAGACACTTCGACTTGATCAAGCAAGCAGTTGCAATCAAGACTACAGAAACATCCCTTGGTCGTGAGATCATCGGTACTGCAAAGGGTTCAACTCTCAGATACTCACTTCAGGGTGGTACTGACGGTTACACACTTTCAAGATCTGAGATTCTTGGTTCATACGATCTAGTTGCTGACAAAGAAACCATCGATGTAGATTACATCTTGATGGGACCTTCAATGGCAGACACTAGCGACACAGTTGCTAAAGCACAGAAGATCATCGACATCGCTGCAACCCGTAAGGATTGCTTGGCATTCGTTTCACCTTCACGCAACGACGTGATTGGTCTTAGCGATACCAACGTGATTGTTAACAGAACTATTGATTACTTCAATAAACTCTCTAGCACATCATACGCTGTCTTCGATAACAACTATAAGTACATCTACGATAAGTACAACGATAAGTATCGTTACCTTCCTTGTAACGCTGACCTTGCAGGTCTAACACTTAGCGCAACTCTTAATTCAGAAGCGTGGTTCTCACCTGCTGGATTCAACAGAGGACAATTGAGAAACGCAATCAAACTTGCTTACTCACCTCTCAAGGATCATAGAGACAGACTATACGCTGCACGTGTAAACCCTGTGGTTGCATTCCCTGGACAAGGCATCGTCCTCTTCGGAGATAAGACTGCACTTTCATATCAATCTGCATTCGACAGAATTAACGTTCGTCGCTTGTTCTTGGTACTTGAAGATGCAATCTCAGTTGCAGCAAAGACACAACTCTTTGAATTGAATGACGAGTTTACTCGCGCTTCATTCAAGAACATTGTGGAACCTTTCCTCAGATCGGTTCAGTCTCGTAGAGGCATCATCGATTTCTTGGTTGTCTGCGACAGCAGCAACAACCCACCTGAAGCAATTGACAGAGGAGAATTTTTCGCGGAGATCTTCGTGAAACCTACCCGCTCTATCAACTTCATCACCCTTACCTTCACTGCAACTAGAACTGGTTCTAGTTTCGCTGAAGTAACATCCTGATTCAAGAGTCTAACTAGGAGTTAAAACAATGGCAGAACAACAACCAGGACAGGTGGAGCAGAGTTCGGTACGAGCTCCGATCTTCTCCTTCCGAGATCAAGTCAAAGATTTCGCACGCCCCAATCTATTTCAGTGCGAGATCTATGCACCCCCAATCCTTCAGGATGGGGTATCACCTCAGTCAGGTGGAGTTTCAGGTTCTAATGCAGAAGCAACTGAAAACTCATCTGGTGAGTCACAACTAAACGCTTCCGAAGCATCCGCATTCGGTACCTTCCTTGTGAAGGCAGCAAACATCCCTGCATCAACAGTTGGTGTTGTGGAAGTTCCTTACAGAGGAAGAATCCTCAAGGTTGCTGGCGACAGAACATTCGAACCTTGGACCGTTACTGTTCTAAACGATCAGTCATTCAAGATGAGAGCGTTCTTCGAATCTTGGTCCACCAACATTCAAGCACTACAGCAGAACTTCCAGAACTCTAACACCATTGCTGATTATCAAGCGATGGCAAAAGTTAGACAGATGGATAGAAAAGGTAAGATCATTCGTACATACAAGTTCGAAGGTATCTGGCCATCTAACATTTCTGCGATCGATCTTGACTGGGGAACCACAGATACACCAGAAGAGTACACCGTCGAATTCCAAGTTCAATACTGGACTTATGACACTGACGTCAACACTGGAAACTCAAATTAAATAAAGTTAATTTGAAACCTTATAAATAGTTGGGAAGAAAATTCTAATAATTAGATGTCCCAACTTTTTGGTTATTCTCTTGAACGTGCCAAGAAGGACTCTGCGAAGGGTCCTTCTTTCGTGCGTAAAGAGTCAGATGATGCAGCGACACCAGTTGCAGGTGGTGGTTATTTCGGTACCGCCATTGATCTTGATGGAACATACAAAGACGAAAACGATCTAATCCGTCGTTATCGCGCAATGTCAATTCATCCTGAATGTGATCGCGCTATTGACGATGTAGTAAACGAAGCAATCGCTGGTGAGTTAGATGACAGTCCTGTAGACGTAGAGTTATCTAATCTCAAAGTCAGTGGTACTATCAAGAAAAGAATTAGAGAGGAGTTCTTTAACATCCTCCGTTTGCTTGACTTTGACAAGAAAGCATATGATATTTTCCGTCGCTGGTATATTGACGGGAAGATCTACTACCACAAGATGATTGATACCAAGAACCCTAGAGGTGGTATCACAGAACTAAGATATATTGATCCTAGAAAAATCAGAAAGGTTGTTGAACTGGAGCGTCCTAAGGATAAACAGTTTGTCGATCCAAGAACAATGGAAGCGCAGATTGCTGGTAAGTCTGCAGAGTATTACGTTTACAATCCCAAAGGTCTCCGAGCAATGGAAACCTCTGGTATCAAGGTTGCTCCTGATGCAATTGCTTTCGCCCACAGTGGTTTGAAAGATATGAACAAGAATGTGATTATGTCACATTTGCATAAGTCAATCAAGGCGCTCAACCAACTGAGGATGATCGAGGATAGTCTTGTTATTTACAGACTGTCAAGAGCACCTGAGCGTCGTATTTTCTATATTGATGTTGGTAATCTTCCTAAGCAAAAGGCAGAACAATATCTCCGCGAGGTTATGTCTCGTTATAGAAACAAGTTGGTTTACAATGCAGACACAGGAGAAATAAGAGATGACAGAAAATTTATGTCGATGCTCGAAGATTTCTGGTTACCCAGAAGAGAAGGGGGACGAGGTACTGAAATCACTACGCTCCCAGGTGGACAAAATCTTGGAGAACTTGAGGATGTCAAATACTTCCAGAAGAAACTCTACCGTGCACTCAACGTTCCAGAATCAAGACTGGAATCAGAGTCAACCTTCAACCTAGGTCGCGCAGCAGAGATCACACGTGACGAGATTAAGTTCCAAAAGTTCGTAACTCGTTTGCGTAAGAAGTTCTCTGAACTGCTTCACGATCTACTTAAAACTCAACTCATTCTGAAAGGCGTTATCAGCATTGAAGAGTGGGAAGATATGTCAGAGCATATTCAATATGATTATATTGCTGACAACTATTTCTCTGAACTAAAAGAGAAAGAGATTCTAACAGAGCGTTTGAATCTTGTTCAAACAATGGATCCTTTCGTTGGTAGATACTTCTCTGCTGACTATATCCGTCGTCAAATTCTTAAGCATACTGAAGCGGAGATCACTGAGATCGACGAACAGATTGAGAAGGAAATTGAAGAAGGTAAGATCCCTGACCCCGCTTCGATTGATCCTATGACAGGTGAACCGATGGCAGGTGGAATGGGAATGGAAGGTGAAGTTCAGGAAGAAGAAGGTCCAAGCGGTGTCGAATCAGTCGCTCCAGCAGACTATAAACGCGGAGAATTCTAAATATTATTATACGAGGACATTTATTATGCCATCCATCCAAGCGAAAGAAATTGTCAACAAACTTTTTTCTGGGAACAAAGATCTCAGTTCAGAAGTTGATGACGCAATGAAAGCAATGACTGCTGATGCTCTAGAAGCAAAGAAGAAAGAAATTGCAGGTGACTGGATGAAACCCGAAACTCAAGAGGAACCCACAGATGAAACTGATCACGGAACAGATTGAAGACGTTCAGATCCTTAGTGAGGAGAAGAACGGTAAGAAAAACCTATACATAGAAGGAACATTCCTACAAGGCGAGATCAAAAATCGCAACGGAAGAATGTACCCTATTAATACTCTGGTACGCGAAGTTGCTAAATACAACGAGTCATACGTTAAAAGCGGTCGCGCACTAGGAGAGTTGGGTCATCCCGATGGTCCTACTGTGAACCTTGATCGAGTTTCACATCTGATCACATCTCTGGTTCAAGAAGGTAATAACTTTAGAGGCAGAGCAAGAATCCTAGATACTCCTATGGGTAACATTACACGTTCACTTCTAGATGAAGGTGTAAAACTAGGCGTTTCATCTCGTGGTATTGGATCACTCCAAGAAACAAGAGATGGATCGAAAGTCGTTGCTGATGATTTTATGTTGGCAACCGCAGCAGATATTGTTGCTGATCCCTCAGCACCAGATGCTTTTGTTAATGGAATTATGGAAGGCAAAGAATGGGTCTGGAATAACGGACTTATGCAAGAGTCTGAAATTGCCACTATGAAGAAGCAAATCGACAACGCTGCTAATCAAAGGGTACTTGAAGAGCGGAAGATTTCCGCGTTTTCAAATTTTTTGAATACCCTGTGATTATAAATATTTTTACGAATAGCAAAGACTACTAAGGAGACAACTCTAATGTCACAAGAGAATGAAGTAATGGCATCCGAAGAAAAGCAAGTCACCGAAGCAAAATTCGACGGTGCTGTTGCTGATGGTTCTTCTTTGGGTGGCGTTGAGAATCTCGGAGGTCCTACACCTCAGAACTCAAAACCTGATGATGAGTCTAACAAACTGAAGACTCCATCACAAACACAGGCAGCATCACCTAAGACAAAACCTTCTGCAGCATCACCTCAGAAGGCAGAATCGGTGGAAGCAGAAAACGCTCCAGGCGAAGATCTTATTGAGATCGACCTTTCTGCTGACGTTGCCGCTCTTACAGAAGGCGAAGATCTTTCTGAAGAGTTCAAAGCAAAAGCAGCGACGATCTTCGAAGCCGCTGTTGTATCACGCCTCAACGAGGAACTTGACCGTGTTCATAAGGAATACGCAGGTACACTTTCTGAGGAAGTCGAAGCAGTTAAGACTACACTTGCTGAGCAAGTAGATGAGTATCTAACTTATGCTACTCAGCAGTGGATCGACGCCAACCAACTCGCAGTTGAAACTGGTCTCAAAGCAGAGATTGCTGAGAGCGTGGTTGCAGGTCTTAAAAAAGTTTTCGTCGAGAACCACATTGAGGTTCCCGAGGAGAAGGCAGACATCATTACTGATATGGTGACTGAACTTGATCAGATGGAAGCAAAACTCAACGAACAAATTGATAAGAACGTTGACCTTACACACCAAGTGGCAGGTTATGTTAAGAATGGAATCGTGACTGAGATCGCAGAAGGTCTCGCCCAAACCGAGAAGGAGAAACTTGGAAGTCTCTCTGAAGGTGTTGAGTTTGAAAATGAAGAGTCATTCCGCAGCAAAATTGAAACTCTCAAGGAGTCTTATTTTAGCAGCAAACCACAAACTGCATCTGAAACGATTGCCGAAGATGTTCAACCAGTTGTGGATACAGATATGTCTGATTCAATGTCCAAGTACGTTGACGCCATCAGACGCTGGACTAAGTGATTTTAGTCATTAAACTATTTTTTCCCTATTAAACCCAAAGAGGTAAAACGCAATGTTCAAATCCGAACATCTGCAGGAGAAGTGGTCACCCGTTCTTAATTGTGAGGGTCTTGATTCCATCAAGGACAACTACAAGAAAGCGGTCACCGCAATTCTGCTCGAAAACCAAGAATCATTTTTAAAAGAAGAAAGAGGCATCCTTACTGAGGCAGCACCTACTAACGCTACTGGATCTTCAAGTTCAGCAGCAGGTTTCTCTGCTGATGCTACTGCTACTGGTCCTGTTGCAGGTTTCGACCCTGTTCTGATCTCCTTGATCAGACGTTCAATGCCTAAGCTTATTGCTTATGACATTGCAGGTGTTCAACCTATGACTGGTCCTACTGGTCTGATCTTCGCAATGAGATCTAGATACGGTACTAACAGAGCATCTGGTACTGAAGCATTCTTCAACGAATCAGATTCACAGTTCACTGGTACTGACGCCGCTGGAACTAGTGGATTCGGTTCTGCAGGTTCTGCTCAGGCAGGATCAAACCCAGGTCTTCTTAACGACTCTGGTACATACACCAACGGTACAGGAATGAGAACCGATGAGTCAGAGACTCTAGGTACTGGTTCTAATGCCTTCGCTGAAATGAACTTCAGCATTGAGAAAGTTACTGTGACTGCGAAGTCCAGAGCACTCAAGGCAGAGTACAGTTTGGAACTTGCTCAAGATCTTAAGGCAGTTCACGGATTGGACGCTGAATCTGAGTTGGCAAACATCTTGTCTACTGAGGTTCTTGCTGAAATCAACCGTGAAGTTGTTCGTACTGTGTACAAGGTTGCAAGACCTGGTTCTCAGTCTAACACTGCAACTGCTGGTATCTTCGATCTTGACGTTGACTCCAACGGTAGATGGTCTGTAGAGAAGTTCAAAGGTCTTCTTTTCAACATCGAAAGAGATATGAACGCGATCGGTCACGAGACTAGACGCGGGAAGGGTAACATCTTGATCTGTTCTGCTGACGTTGCATCTGCATTGTCAATGGCAGGCGTTCTTGATTATACTCCTGCTCTTTCTGGCAACAGTGGACTACTTCCTGATGACAATAGCAGCACTCTTGCTGGTACTCTTAACGGAAGAATCAAGGTTTACGTTGACCCATATTCTGCAAACGTAAGTGACAGACACTTCTACGTTGCTGGATACAAAGGTAGTTCTGCATATGATGCTGGACTGTTCTACTGCCCATACGTTCCTCTTCAGATGGTTCGTGCGGTTGGTCAGGACACCTTCCAACCAAAAATCGGATTTAAGACAAGATACGGTCTTGTTGCAAACCCATTTGCTGAAGGTACAACTCAAGGTAGCGGTGCTCTTACTGCTAACGCTAACCGTTACTACAGACGTAGTTTGGTTGACAACCTTATGTAAGCGATCGCTTATATTTGTTTACTCAAAGGACCCTTCGGGGTCCTTTTTTTTGTTAAATATATTAGTATTAGTGAGTAAAATGTCTGGTAGGAACTACGTGACAAAAGAAGAAATCAACCTCAGAGTTCTAAAACTAAAAACTGAAATTTTTGACAAGCAGTATAAAGGAGCAACTAAAGACTGGGAGGACGGTGCACATTTTATGCTTAACCGTGTTCTCCATATGCTGCAAGAATATCGTGGATAAATAGAATTGGCGGAACCCAATCATTTAGATAATGTCTTTTCAAACGCAAATAAGCAATAGGAATTTCCTCAGTCCAGGTGGGTTTCGCTTTACATTGGCAAAGTATCCTAAGGTTGCATACTTCGCACAAATGGCAAACGTACCAAACATCTCTATGAGTTTGGTTGAGCAACCCACACCATACAGAAGCACCTACCTTGAAGGTACTCTTGACTACGGTCGTTTCAATCTACAGTTTCTTGTAGATGAAAATATGGAGAACTATTTGATCCTTCATAACTGGATGCGTGGTCTTGCAGTTCCAGAGAAGTTCGAAGAACGTCAGCAGATGATCGACGCAACTCCTGAGAACAACATCAAAGGTTTAGGTGATGATCTCATCTTTGCTGACGGTACACTGACTATCCTCAACTCTAACTTCCAACCTCTATACAATGTCGTCTTTACGAACTTGAAACCAGTGGAACTTAGTACACTAGAGTTTGACGGTACGCTTAGTGACCAAGAATATTTCCAATCAATCGTATCATTCGATTACCTATCATACGAGATCCAAGCAATCGAGGGTGGTAGAAAGAAAAATTTATCTTAATTTATGGCATTACTTGAAGAGTTGCAGGAGTCCTGGTCTAAGGACTCTATTTTTAATGAGGCAGATTTGGGCAGCGAGTCCTTGCAGATAGCAAGTTTACATCAGAAGTACCATATCTACTACAACAAATACAAACTAATTCTTGAGGATGAGAAGTGCAAACTCAAGAGGTGTTACCGTGAAAAGTGGTTGTGGTATAGCGGAAAGAAAACGGACGAGAACAATCAAGTCTTTGATCTAAAGGTACTCAAGGGAGATCTAAACACCTTCCTAGATTCTGATGAAGATATTCAGAAGCAATCCTTAAGGGTAACTTATTTCGAAACTTGTATAAATTATATTGAGAACATCTTAAAGATGATCAACAATCGTGGATTCCAAGTGAAGAACGCGATTGACGCAAAGCGGTTTGAGTTCCCTGTCTAATGGTTACCATTGAAAAGAAGAATGAAACGTTCCTTAGGATCGGTGCTGAGTTATCTCAGCATAGAGAGTTAAGTGATTACTTTACATTTGCAGTACCAGAAGCAAAATTTCTGAAGCAACAGAAACGCTACAAGTATTGGGATGGATTGATCAGACTGTATTCTCCTGGGACAGGTGAACTACCTGTGGGTTTGTTTCATTATCTTGAAGAATGGTTACAGAAAAAGGAATATGATTATACAATAGTTGACAACAAATACTCAGGTACCCCTGGTGAAGAGAACACACTTATCACACCCGAGGCAGTTAATGGTTTTGTTCGATCTCTGGGTACTCCTTTCAAGGCGAGAGATTACCAACTCCAAAGCATTTATTCAGCACTTCGGCACAACCGTAGATTATTACTCTCTCCCACTGGATCTGGGAAATCATTTATAATCTACTGCCTTCTCAGATGGCACCTACAATATAATAGAGAGATCTTGATTATTGTACCAACAACCTCTTTGGTTGAACAACTTTATAAGGACATTGAACAATATGGATTCTACGCTCGCAACACAATACACAAAATCTACGGGGGAAGAGACCGTTATAACAAGAGTCCTGTCGTCATTTCTACGTGGCAATCTATCTACAAAGAGTCTAAGGATTACTTTAATAGGTTTGATGTTGTTATCGGCGATGAAGCGCACCTCTACAAAGCGAAGTCGCTGACAGGTATTCTTAATAAGTGCCACAATGCCAAGTACAGATACGGTCTGACTGGTACGTTGGATGGTATGCAGTGCCATCAACTTCAATTGGAAGGTATGTTTGGCAAGGTTAATAATGCTATACGCACAAAAGACCTGCAAAAGAAAGGACATCTGACGGAACTTAAAATTAATGTACTGCTGTGTAAACACGATTATATTGGTTTCGACTCTTACTTTGATGAAATAAATTATATCATATCCCACGAGAAAAGGAATAATATTATTACTGGTCTTGCTAGAGATTTGGTTGGTAACACTCTGATTCTATTCAACTACGTCGAGAAGCACGGAGAACCTCTTTACGAAATGATAAATAGTAAAGCAGGGGATAAACATATATTTTTTATCCACGGTAAAGTTCCCACTGAGGAACGAGAAGAGGCACGCCAGATCTGTGAGGACACGGACAATGCAATTATTCTTGCATCCTATGGGACGTTCTCAACTGGTATCAATATAAAAAACTTACATAATGTGATATTTGCCTCACCCTCCAAGTCTAAGATTCGCAATCTTCAGTCTATTGGTAGGGCACTACGGAAGCACGATTCAAAGAGTCAGGCAACACTATATGATTTTGCAGATGACATTAGCAATGGTCGTTTTAATAATGCAACTTTGAACCATTTAGTTGAACGTATCCGTCAATACAAGGATGAAAAGTTTGACTACTCAATCACTAAAATCAAATTAGGAAACTAGTATGTCTCTAAATTACATCAAACCCGACGAAGAATTCTACGGATGTATTAAACTTACATCTGGAGAGGAACTGCTTGGCAGAGTTGTTGTAGTAGAAGAGCACAAAGGTTTCTATTGTGCATTCATTCAAGACCCTGGCAAAGTGCATAGCACTGAGAAGATGATTGAAGATAAGAGAGCAGTAGCAGTAGGACTCAAGAGATGGATGGTCTTCTCGGATGAAGACTTCTTTATCATTCCTGAAGAGAGAATCATTACGATCGCGCCGATGTCGTCGGACGCGGTTCTGATGTACAAATTCTTTTGTAAACAAGAGTTCAAAAAACATCCCGATGATCTCCCTGATTCGAGTATTGAACTGACTCAGGAAATGGGTCTTATCGGAGAAGTAGAAAAAATGAGAAAGAAATTAGAACAACTGTTTAACGGTAATAGCTAAGTATATCCTTTGCAACCCTGACAGTGTTGATCATAATTGTTTTAGAGAGGGATGTCAAGGGCATCAATATCCATTGACCACATCCCTGTTCTCTGCTACAATTACATTATGAATTAACCAACACAATGGCGTTAATGGCAGCACGGCGAACCAAAAACCAGCACTATGTAGATAACCAGAAGTTTCTTGCTGCTATCGTTAAATACAGAGACCTAGTGGAAATTGCTAAAGTCCGTGACAAACCCAAACCTAGAATTGATGAGTATATTGGAGAGTGCTTTCTAAAGATTGCTACGCACCTTTCTTATAGACCAAACTTTATCAACTATATGTACAAGGAGGATATGATCTCAGATGGTATCGAGAATTGTGTTCAGTATATTGACAACTTTGATCCTGCTAAAAGCAGGAATCCTTTTGCATATTTTACTCAAATCGTTTACTATGCATTCCTAAGAAGGATTGCTAAAGAGAAAAGACAGATGGATATTAAAGATAAAATTATTGAGAAGAGTGGATTCGATCAAGTATTCCATTCTGACGGAGACGGAGATACTGCACAACTTAATAGTATCAAGTCCCGTATTGAAATGAACAATCGTTATTAATGTTAATCGAACAACTTGCAACTGTCATTCGCTTGGCGATTGAAGGGTTGGATGCTGAAAGAGTTGAATGTGATCAAGAAGAAATAGTCAATGGTAATCTTATCATAAAAAATGAGATCTACAAATGCGAAGGTCTTCGTAAGTTACACCTCGAAGTAGCAAAGACAGATAAACTAGATGTACTCCACTGTGTATTCTTTCCAGACTTTGAGTACCCGATACCTATCTTTGGTGCTGATATTATTGCAACACCTCAGACAGTAACTGCTGCGATTGTAGATGTATCACCTGTAAATGAATGCGGTAACATCTACGCTAGTATAGAACCGTTGTGTAACTCATATAATTTCACACACAAAAGACCATTACCACTATGGGGTGAGATCTTCTCTCCTTGGTGTAAGTTTCAAAGACTACATCTCGCTAGTGAGCAACAGGACTTCATTAACTTGGTCAACAACATCCTTATGATCTATTGTGATCACGTTAGGAAATCCAAGAGGGATGACAACTGGGTCAATAATATGTTAAGATTAGATGACCAGATCTGGTACTGTAAATCCCAGAAACAAAACAAGAAGACTCTCGCAGTTCTAAGTCAATGGTTTGACAGAGAGTTTGCAGAGAAATACATAAACGAAATGCTCTTCGACATCCCAAAACTTAAATGAAACTGACACAAGAAATGATCGACAGGATCCAAGAGTTGATGAACCATACCAAAAAGGATGGTACAATGAATTGGACTGACGGTGAAGACATCAGGATTAGTCTAGCAGGAACGTTCGCTGCTGATCGATTCATCGTTATCGGAAACGAATCTAAAAAACCTTGGGTACCTTCAGAACCACACCCTTACTACGACTACGAAAAAAAGGAATTTATTAAACCAACCAAAGATGAAAGTTCTTCTGATAACTGATCAACACTTCGGTGTTCGTAATGACCACCCTGTCTTCATTGAGAAGTACAGAGAGTTCTATACGAATACTGTGATCCCTTATATTAAGAAGCATAAAATCAAAACAGTATTCTGTTTGGGTGATACCTTTGATAAGCGTAAGTCAATCAACTTTGCATCTCTAGATGCTGCAAAGGAAATGTGGTTTGATCCACTTCAAGAGTTGGGTGTCGCGATGATTATGCTTATCGGTAATCACGACATCTATTATAAGAATACTCTACGTGTGAATGCACCTAATCATCTACTAGGTGAGTATGATAATATTACTGTTATTGAGTCACCAACAGAATTCAAATTTGGTGAGAAGAAAATTCTTTTCTTGCCTTGGATTTGTCCTGACAATAAAGATGATGTTGATGATATTATTGACAAGTCCACTGCTGACATTCTACTTGGACACCTAGAACTATCTGGGTTCGAGGCAGTTCCAGGTCACATAATGGAGCACGGAGAAAACCCTGAGAGGTATGGTAAGTTCCCACTAGTGTGTACTGGTCATTATCATATGAAGTCTAGACAAAACAATATTCAATACCTCGGTAATCCGTACCATCTTTACTGGAATGATTACGGTCAGGATCGTGGATTCCACGTACTAAATACTGATACACTAAATTTAACATTTGTAAAAAATCCATACGACATATTCTGCAAATTATATTATGATGATTCTAGAAACGATTACGATGATATTCCTGACCTCACTGAACTTAAAGGAGCATTCGTCAAACTAATCGTTCAGAACAGATCTAATCAGAAATGGTTTGATCGTATGATTAAAGCAATTCAACAGGCAGATGTAGCAGATCTAAAAATCATTGAGGATCTTACACTAGATGCACCCGAGATTAAAGAAGACGTGAAGATGGAAGATACAATGAGTATCCTTGAGACTTACGTTATGGACTTGGAGGAATCTGTTGACAAGAAAAATGTCGTTAACATTCTGAAGTCCTTATACGTGGAGAGTCTAAACCTATAATGTATATCCTTGTTGATAATTCTAACGGAGGGGTGTATGCTGTAAACAAAGCAGATCCTGACAATCCAGATGCTAAGGAACCACTTACCAAGGCAGTGCAGATTTTCATTGACAAGGATGATGCTGTGCGCTATAATTTAATGCTAGAGGCAAACGATTACAAACGTAAACTAGATGTCCTTGAGGTTGATTTCGATCTCGTAGTACATAATTGCCTAGCGCATCGCTACGACTATGTTGTAGTAAAACCTGATCAAGTGGTGGTACCTCCAGATTTTCAATGATTATTTTTGAGAAACTTAGATGGCGAAATTTTTTATCAACTGGCAACAACTTCACCGAACTGGATCTAATTGATACTTCCTCAACTCTTGTTGTAGGTAACAATGGTGCAGGCAAGTCCACAATGTTGGATGCTTTGTGCTTTGGATTATTCAATAGACCTTTCCGAAAGGTGTCCAAGTCTCAGTTGGTAAATACTATTAACGAAAGAGACACCCTCGTTGAAATTGATTTTAGTATTGGTTCTGTTTCGTACAAAGTAGTACGAGGGATGAAACCCAATGTATTTGAAATTTGGAGGAATAGCGAACTCGTTGATCAAGACGCTGCGAATCGAGACTACCAGAAATACTTGGAACAATCGATACTTAAACTTAACTTCAAGTCTTTCACTCAAGTTGTTATACTTGGAAGTTCGACTTTTGTTCCTTTTATGCAGTTATCTGCTCCTCATCGAAGAGAGGTTATCGAAGATCTACTGGACATTCAGATCTTTTCGCAAATGAATATGCTCCTCAAGGAGCGTATGAAAGATAACAGAGAACAACTCAAAGAGTGTGAGCATCAGTTACAACTTGCAGAACAAGCAATTAATTCTCAGAAGAGAACTGTTGATAAGTTATCAGCAGTAAATGATGAGCGTATTAATAGGCAGCAGGATAAATTTAAAGACAATGAAGATAGAATGTTGGTGATCAAAGAAGAGATCTCCCTCATTGAAACTCGTGTCATCGGACTCAAGTCTATGCAAGAAGAGTTGATGAGGCACGAAGGTATTCTGATGAAGCAAAATAAAATCAAATCTAAACTACAAGACAAAGGTAAGAAGTCAATCAAGGATAAAGAATTCTTTGAGAAGAACTCGACCTGTCCTACCTGCTCTCAGGATATTGAAGAATCGTTTAGAAATATGAAGGTTTCTATCTATTCGAAGAAGTACGAAGAGATGCGTGTTGCAGTGTCTGAACTTGACACACAGATTGCAGATACTATGTCACTTTGTACTAGTATTCAGAAAGAAACAAATCAACTTACAGAAGATCAATTTGAGATCCGCCGTTTGTATAATGAAGAAAAGAATTTAATGAAAGAGAATAGTGAGATCTTATCTCACGTTCAACGTCTAAATACATTACCCGACATCAAGAAGGAGAGAGAACAACTAGTTGCCTTCCAACAAACTTACGATGAGAAGGAAGAGTCTTGTTCTAAAGTTTCTAAAGAAACCTTGGATTACAAACTAGTTGGCAACCTCCTTAAGGATGGTGGCATCAAGTCTAAAATTATTGCTAAGTATATCCCTATCATTAACCAGAGAATTAATAAGTATCTGGGTGAGATGGATACCTTCGTTAATTTTACTCTTGACGAAGAGTTTAGCGAGGTGATAAAATCTCGTCATCGCGACAAGTTCTCCTATGCCTCATTTTCTGAAGGCGAAAAGCAGAAGATTGATCTGTCATTATTATTTACTTGGAGACACGTTGCGAAACTCAAAAACTCTGTAGCGACAAACCTTCTCATTCTTGACGAAGTGTTTGATTCATCGCTCGATAACCAAGCAACAGATGAACTCTTAAAGATTCTTAAGAGTCTAGGTAGCGACACGAACTTCTTTGTAATCTCACATAAAGGTGAGGTACTTGCAGATAAGTTTGAAAAGCAAATTCGTTTTGAAAAAGTAAACGGATTTAGTAAATCATTCCTTTATGAATAATGTTTAGTCATCCCTTTTTTACTAGTAACAATGGGTACAGTAAGCACGATGAATTGAAGTTTGATCTTCTAGATCATCGTGACGACATCTGTACAGATACCAATATTTTTTATGGCACTGGGTACTCAACTGTTCATTCTAACTTTGAATATCATTTGGTGTATCCAAAGTTTGCAGATTGGGTACTCTCGAATATCGAACCTTTTGATGAAGAACTCCAGATTGACAAGATGTGGGTCAACGTCAATCCGAAAGGTGGGTTCCAAATGCGTCACAACCACGCAGATTGCGATATGGCAGGGACTTACTATGTCAAGGTCCCACCAGGTGACACTGGGGACATATATTTCTATCATCCCGCACACTCTGTCGAAACGTTAAATAGAATACAACCTTATTGGGCATACACACACTGTCAAATCCCAAGAGAGCGTGACTTATACTTCTGGCCAGGTTATAATGACCACGAAGTAAGACAAAATTATGAAAACCAAGAACGATGGTCCATCAGTTTCACTCTGAAAATACCTCAGAAGACCCGAGAAGTAAGATTTCCCAATTTACCCAGGACTTCTTAGACCCATTGAAACTTCATCGGGTTGAATTATTTCCTAGCACGATCTATGTGTTTAGTCATACTAACAATTTGATTAAAGAGGAAATAAATTCACTACCAAATGATCCTGAGATCCTATCGCACTTATCTCCAGGTGCAAAACGTTCTATCGTTGAAGGATCGCACAATGGTATGTACGGTCTGCAATTATTCAAACGATATAAGATGCCAGAGTTTGATAGATTTATTACGACTGCATTAGAAAGAGTTTATCCTGAGGCACAAATTTTTCAAAGTTGGATAAATAAATTACCGAAGGGTAGCAGTCAGGCAGTTCATACTCACGCTAACTCTGTTGTGTCTGGTGTATATTATCACGAGACCCTACCACAAATGGGTGGTATCGTTTTTATGAATCCAAATCCATACTCTAAGATGGCAATGTGGGGTACAGAAGAAGGTAGATTCTTTCCTTGTACACCTAATACATTAGTATTATTCCCATCTTGGATGGAACATAAAACATCAGAGAACCGATCAGATCTTCCACGAGTATCTTTAGCATTTAACGCAAAGTAGACAGTTGACAAACTGGCACACTAACCCTTCCATTCGCTTGGAGGGGTTTTATAATATGTACATAAGACACGAAAACAAATGACAGTAAACACAGGAGTCAAAGGTACACTTGCTAAGTTGCTCGCAACTGAAGACCTTATCATCGAGCACAAGCAATGCGAGACAGCATCATTCGATGTCAAGCGTAGAGTTCTAACTCTTCCTCAGTGGGAGAAAGCAACTGAGCAGGTCTATGATCTACTTGTAGCACACGAAGTAGGACACGCACTTTATACTCCTGCTGACTGGAATGCAGATCAGTTCAAATGTCCTCAGTCATACGTCAACGTAACAGAAGATGCACGTATCGAGAAGATGATGAAGAGACGCTATCAAGGTCTACCAAAAACTTTCTACAGAGGATACAGAGATCTAGATGCTCAAGATTTCTTCCAAGCATCTGACGCTTACAAACTAAACCTTATCGATCGTATCAACCTTCACTTCAAGATCGGTAACTTCAGAAACATTCCTTTCTCTTCTGAAGAGCAAGTATTTGTAGATGAGACTGGTAACGCAGAGACTTTCCAAGAAGCGTGTGACGTTGCTCTTAAGATCTTCAAGTATATGAAAGAGACTCTTGAAGAGCAGCAGACACAGGAAGTTCCAGTTTCTAAGGGTGCTCCTACAGGTGGTGGACAAGGTGAGATGATTCCATCTGATGAGAAGAGCGATGCTCCTGTTGATCAGGAAAAGTTCCAAGAGGACGTAAACCCTGAGGCAGACATTGACAATCCATCCTTTGAGCAAGGTCAACCAGAACCAACTGATGATCAGCAAGCAAACGGACAAGAAGGTTCAGATGCTCCAGATCCTCTAGAGTCAATCACTGATCAACAATTCCAAGATGCAGTCAAGGATCTTGTTGAGAATACATATGACTCTGAGTACATTCAGATCCCTACTGTTGACACTACAAAACTAGTTGTCGGTTGGGAGAAACTTGTAAATCACTCTGAGTCTTACTGGGCAGGTTGTGATACTGATCACGAGAAAGAAGAACTTGACAAGTCTGTAGTTGAGTACAATGAGTTCATCAAAAAGTCTCAAAAAGAAATCAACTATCTTATCAAAGAGTTTGAGTGCAGAAAAGCAGCAGACTCCTATGCACGTTCACTTACATCTAAGACTGGTGTTCTAAACACAACTGTATTGCACCAGTACAAGTACAACGATGACATCTTCAAGAGAGTAACAGTTGTACCTGATGGTAAGAACCACGGTATGATCTTCCTTCTTGACTGGTCAGGTTCTATGTCAAACTGCCTGTTTGATACTGCCAAGCAAGTCCTACAACTTGCACACTTCTGCAGAAAGATCAACATCCCATTCCGTTGCTATGGATTTACCTACGCTTGGAATGCATTCTACAATCAGGAGTCTCCTCAGGATGAACGTTTTGTTCCAAACTACGGTGACATCTCATTCTCTAACGGATTCTGTCTTGTAGAAATGCTTTCTTCTGAAGCAAAGAAAAAGAAAGACTTCGATCGTTCTTGCTTGACATTCTGGAGGAACGTTGCATCTAACTGCAGCGACAGAGGACACTGGTATGGTCGTCACTACGGTTTCAACCACGCTCCAGGTCTAGGTCTCAGTGGTACACCTCTTATTGAGGCAATCTCAGCAATGCATTCTGTCATCCCTCAGTTCAAGAAAGAGACTGGTGCTCAGAAAGTATCTCTCTCAGTCTTGACTGACGGTGAGTCTGGTCCTGCATCTTACTTCTGTGAGCGTAACGGTCTCTTCTCAGGTAGGTTGTTCGAGAATACATACGGACGTAGGTGCCAACTTCGTGACCGTAAACTTGGTAAGATCTATCAGAAAGAAGATAATCCTTCATACCAAGTAAACATCTTCCTTCAGAATCTTAAGGAGAGATTCCCTGAGGTAACAACTATCGGGTTCCGTCTTGTTAACGCACGTGATGCAGCAGGTTACCTTCGTCAACTTGCTTATATGAATGCTCTGAAGAGAGTTGACATTGCTCACGCTAAGTTCCGTAAGGACAAGTTTGTAGAGATCACAGAGTCTGAGTATGATGTACTTTACGTTATGCCTACAAACACACTAGAAGATAGTGAGTCCATCGATGTTGAGGACGGTGCTGAAATCAAAGAGATCCGTGCTGCCTTCAAGAAACTTTACAAAGGCAAGGGGAGTAATAAGAAGATGCTCTCATCCCTAAGTAAGACAATCGCATAAGTGGCACACTGTCCATAGCATCTGTGCCACAGATGCCCTATACTTAATTCATAGCAAACAAATCAAACACACTAAACAAATGCCTTTCGATCCTATTCCACACACAACAGAAGATTTCTTCAACTATCTTGTAGAGAACTTCGGACCAGAAGTTTCTGTTCCTAATCTTCTCGCAGCATCTGACCACTTCGGATGTTCTCTTGCTACTGTCAAGAAACGTATGAAGCAGTACAAAGCAGGTTACAACAAGTGGCAACTCACAGTTACTGAAGCACGTAAGCAACTCGAAGCAGCAGTTGCACCATCAGTATCTCTTGTTCCTGCAGTAGATCCTAACTTCATTCCTTTCGGTAACTACTCCACAATCAAGAAAGTTATCAAGAGTAAAGCATTCTATCCTACTTACATCCAAGGTTTGTCAGGAAACGGTAAGACTCTAGGTGTAGAGCAAGCGTGTGCATCTCTAAATAGAGAGTTGATTCGCGTAAATATCACTATTGAAACAGACGAAGATGATCTTATTGGTGGGTTTCGTCTTGTTGATGGTAATACTGTTTGGCACAACGGACCAGTCGTCGATGCTCTGGAGAAAGGAACTGTCCTTCTTCTAGATGAGGTTGACCTTGCATCGAACAAGATTCTATGTCTTCAATCTGTACTGGAAGGTAAAGGAGTATTCCTTAAGAAGATTGGACGTTATGTACAACCATCCCCAGGATTCAATGTTATTGCAACTGCAAATACTAAAGGTAAAGGCAGCGATGACGGTCGCTTTGTTGGAACAAATGTTCTCAATGAAGCATTCCTAGAGCGTTTCGCTATTACCCTTGAACAAGATTACCCAACAGTGGTAACTGAAACCAAAATCCTCAAAGCAATCTGCTCTGATGATGACTTCTGTAAGCGTCTTGCTGACTGGGCATCTATCATCCGTAGAACATTTGCTGAAGGCGGTATCGATGAGTTGATCTCTACTCGTCGGTTGGTTCACATTGCCAAGGCATTCAACATCTTCGGTTCCAAAGAAGATGCAATCAAGTACAGCATCAACAGGTTTGATGATGAGACTAAGCAAGCATTCTTCGAACTGTATGATAAGATTGACGCGGACTTCGCACCCGAAGGTGACAAAGTTGTTCCTCTAAATGGAAACGATGTTGACTTAGGGTGATAACTCTGATAAACTAAAAGCATCCTATGGATCTCCCTATTAACGACGAGGAACTCCTCACTATTGTCGCTGCCCTTAAACTGGGTGGCGACACTGCCCTTCATAACAAACTCAAACTTGTTACTGAACTAAAGGCACTAGGGAAACCTTACAAAAAAATCCTTCGAGAACAATACGGTTATGTCGTGTAAGTATGAAGAAGAGGAAACTCTTCAACAATTGAAAGACTACATCATCGGAACATACCAAGGTCACTATTCAGCAGGTAATGATCAGATTCAAACTCTAGATCTAATTGAAGCGTGTGGTGATGCTGAGGCATTCTGTAGAAGTAACATTCTAAAGTATGCCTCTCGTTATGATAAGAAGGGATCCTCTAAAATGGATCTCTTAAAGGTGATGCATTACGCAGTCCTTCTATTCCATTTCTCTAACAAGAACCAAATTACTGAATCCTATCCTCAATGAGCACAGTCAAGATTTCTAAAAAAACACAATCGATTCTAAAAAACTTTGCTACTATCAATAAGTCGATCGTTATCGATCCTGGCAGTAGGATCCGTACGATCTCTGTCAATCGCAACATTTATGCTTCTGTCGAAGTTACTGAAAAGTTCCCTCAGCAAGTCCCGATTTATGACTTGGGTCTTTTCCTCTCTGGTCTCTCGTTGTTTGAGAACCCAATTTTTGACTTCAGTGATCCTCAGAAACTTGAGATCAAAGATGAAGTCCACCAAGCAAAGACACAATACTACTACAGTGACCCAGACATCATCACGAAACCACCGTCCAAAGAGTTGGACATCCCTGGGGTAGATGTAGAATTTAATCTTCGCACTGATACTCTTGCTGACCTTCTCCGTGCTGCTTCCGTTTACCAAGTACCTGACCTATGTCTGTACAATGGTGGTGGTAACATCAACTTGATGGTTTGTGATAAGAAGAATGAAACCAGTAACACATTCAGTGTTCCAGTTGGTGTTCTCTCTTCTCCTGAGGATGAGTTCTGCTATTGTTTTAAAGTAGAGAACCTTCGTCTTCTCCCTGGTGATTACAAAGTCCGTATTGCTAAGAACAAGATCGGTCACTTCCAATCAACCAGTACAGATCTTGAATACTACATCGCTCTAGAACCCAAAGGCAAATGAAGCAAACTGACCTCTTCTCAGTTCCAGTTTATATCCACTCAGTAAAAGACTGGGAAGTTATCAAGATGCATTTCTTGAACAAGATTAACTGGAACGATCCAGAGTGTCAGGATTTGATGCAAGATGATTATCTCAATGGTGGGTATAGCGATTTCCACAAGTATTATGCTGCAGGACGCAACCCAGAATACTATGATGAGTTGATGACAATCTTGCACGAACCTCTCCAAGAGTTTGCTAGTATGAACCCTGGAGCATTTGTGTCAAATGCGTGGTGCCAAAAGTATCCCGCTAACACTTGTCACGCTGCACACAATCACGGTGCAGTTGGATACTCTTCAGTATTCTATGCACAACTGGGTAGAGCACATAAACCCACATCATTCTTCTCACCGTTGATTGATCCGTGGACTGGACAAATCGAATCGATTGAACCAGAATGTAGGGAAGGTGATATAATTTTCTTCCCATCCTATCTTATCCACCAGTCACAACCACATCGTGCTGCTGAAGATAAGATTATATTTTCTTTCAACTTACATCTCTCAGGAGAGACTATTTCATTATGAGTGATTTTCTTTGGTGTGAACAATATCGTCCTCGTAAGATCGACGATTGTATCCTGCCCGAGAATATCAAGAGTGTACTAAACAAGTTTGTAGAGCAAGGTGAGATCCCTAACCTGCTACTGTCTGGACCTCCTGGTATTGGCAAGACTACAGTAGCAAAAGCATTATGTGAACAACTAGAGGCAGACTACTATGTCATCAACGGATCAGACGAAGGACGCTTTCTCGATACAGTCAGAAACAATGCGAAGAACTTCGCTTCGACCGTATCGCTTACTTCAACTTCTAAACACAAAGTCATCATCATTGACGAAGCAGATAACACAACCAATGATGTTCAACTCCTCCTACGGGCAAGTATTGAGGAGTTTAGTGGCAACTGCAGATTCATCTTCACCTGCAACTACAAAAACAAAATCATTGCCCCCCTCCATTCTCGCTGCTCAGTTGTTGACTTCGGGATCACAGGCAAACAAAAGCAACAACTCGCAGCAGAGTTTTTCAAGCGTGTCCAGTCCATCCTTGAAGAGCAGAAAGTCTCTGCTGAACCTCGCGTTCTGGCGGCGCTAGTACAGAAATATTTCCCTGACTTCAGACGTACACTAAATGAACTCCAACGTTATTCTTCCATTGGTAAGATTGACACTGGTGTTCTTGCTGCTGTATCTGATACTAAACTTGACGACCTAGTAAAGTTTCTCAAGGACAAAGAGTTTACTAAGATGAAGAAGTGGGTTGTTCAGAATCTGGACAATGAACCTACACAGATCATCAGGAATGTTTACGACAGTCTCTATACATATCTGTCACCACAATCTATTCCTGAGGCAGTGCTTCTGATTGGTGAGTATCAATACAAGGCAGCGTTCGTTGCTGACCAAGAGATTAACTTGGTTGCTTTCCTTACTGAACTTATGATGAGGTGTCAGTTCAAATGAAATTGAAATACCCCAAAGCATATAACTTTGTAGATGCTCTGACAGATATTAGATCAGCAATCTTGCTGATTGGACTCCACGGTAAAGGACTTATTGGTCTAGAACTTGGGGTCTTTCGTGCAGAAAGTCACCTGACTATTTTGCAGAACTGTCCTAACGTAAAGAAGTTGTATGGTATTGATAACTGGGAACCATACACTGACTGGATGAATCCAGAAGGTGATGGTCCTTTGAACTCTACTTCTCCTGCACAGATGGAGTCGCACGAATGGATCGCCAAGCATCACATCAAGTGGTCTGGTGAGCAGCATCGTTCAGAACTTTGGAAAGGTAATACAGATTCCCTTCACGATGATTGTGACGATGAGACATTCGATTTTATTTTCTTTGATGCTTGGTTGGATTACGAACAAGTAAAACGTGAACTAAATGATTGGTATCCTAAAATTAAAAAGGGTGGTCTAATCATTGGACACGATTACAATGCTGAACCAGTTAATGTTGGTGTGGCAGAGTTTAGAGATATAAATGACATCAACAGTCATATGGCAACATATGATTCTATGTTTACTTGGAAAAAATGAATCACATTGGATTAGAAATTGTCTTCTGGACTACACTTACAGTCTATCTGTTCGCTAGACTTGGAGTATTCAAGAAATGAAAAAACACGAGATCTTTCCTATCGAGATCTTTACCTTTGAAAGACCCGATCTTGTAGATCCTATCTTGGATGCTCTTGATCCTATTGAACGTGGTATGTTTAACTTCCCACACCCTGTACAGTCTACTAAAGGTAACCTTCAAAACCTTCCTGCATTTCGACCACTTACAACTTGGATCGAAGAATGTCTAGAAGAGATTAAGGTTGATCAAGAGTTTGAGATGTGGGGTAAGTTTGAAATCTCTATGATGTGGGGCAACGTATCGATGCCACACTCTGAAGGGATGCATCAACCACACAGACACCCTCTTTCATACTGGTCAGGTATCTTCAATTTAACTGAAGGTCACCCAACGCAGTTCCAAGACCCCTGTTGGGTCCGTTCTTACAATCAGATGGAAGTAGTATCCTCAGCATATAAGAACGCTTGTAGCGCCCCTGAGTGGCGTCCTGGGACACTGGTAGTCTGGCCAAGTTGGTTAATTCATTTTTCAACACCTCACGTGGGTGATATGTTCCGTGCAAATATTGCGTGGAATGCACTTCCAACTGGTCCTATTAACTTCGGACCCTTTGGACAAAATATGACCAACATCAAGTTGGTTCAAGATGATCCTGTTATGCAACCAAACCCTAATGAGAATTGACAAGCACTACGATCCTTACGAGGATTTGGAAAAAGAAATTATTGCTGACATTAAGTATGCTTCAGATAGAATCGGTGGTATAATGCATACATCAACCAGAGTGAATTCTATGGGTGAATCGTGTAAGGTAATTACTATTGAGTATGACTTTTCAGTACAGTGAGATGAAATCCTACAAAACTCCCCTCCGCTATCCTGGTGGGAAGTCACGTGCTGCTGCAAAATTGTACCCACAGTTTCCTGATTATGTGAAAGAGTTTCGTGAACCATTCTTAGGTGGTGGTTCTATGGCAATCTATTTCTCAAAAGAGAATCCTGACACTCCTGTCTGGGTGAATGATACTTACTTTTACTTGTATAACTTCTGGGTACAACTTCAAGATCGTGGATACGAATTGAGTGATACTCTGATGACAATCAAGAATCATCACGACAATGAGGTTAAAGCAAAAGAACTCTTTCAGAAATGTAAAGCAGACATTGCAAATGTCTCTGAGTTTCAACAGGCAGTTTACTTTTACATTCTTAATAAGTGTTCATTCTCTGGACTGACAGAGAACAGTTCATTTTCTAAGCAGGCATCAGTATCAAACTTCAGTAAGAAAGGAATCAGGAAACTTGCACACTATGGTCAGATCATTGAGCACTGGGAAATCACTAACGATGACTATTCAGAATTGATGACTGATGATAAGGATGTATTCTGTTTCCTAGATCCTCCATACGACATCAAAGATTTCCTGTATGGAACTAAAGGTTCTATGCACAAAGGATTTGATCATCAAAGGTTTGCAAGTGTATGTAATGAGTCTACCTGCAAATGGATGATCACCTATAATTCAAATGAAAATACTCGTGGTCTGTTTCCAAATCACAAACAGACAGAATGGGATCTCACATATACAATGAGATCTACAGGCGGTTACAACGCTGCACAATCAAAACGTAAAGAACTTCTCATCACCAACTATGTCAAAGCACCACAAGGATTACCCTTTAACTGATTACTTAAACAGTATCAATTTCACTAAAGAAGATCTTCGTGAACGTGGTGAAGACTGGATGAGGAAGTATCCTCCATACATTGTCAACAAATGTTTTAGTGGATTCAAAGAGACTGTGCTATATGCCAATGCTCTCAATGAGTTTCACCAACTTGATAATGATCTTCAATATTCATTTTATCTAAATAGTCTGAGAAAGAAACGTCGTTTCTCTCCTTGGCAGCGTAAGGACAAGGTTGATAATCTTGACCTCATCAAAAAATACTTTAAGTATTCAGATGAAAAAGCACGGGATGCACTTCGTATTCTGACCAACGATCAGATTGAATTGATTAAATTAAAAATGAATACTGGAGGTAAAACCAATGGCAGGTGAGATCGAGATTTCTTGGTCACCCGATATTATGGTCGAAGTTAGTCTTAAACAACCAGATGATTTTCTGAAAGTTAGAGAGACGCTTACCAGAATCGGTGTAGCATCGAGAAAGGAAAAGAAATTATTTCAGAGTTGTCATATTCTTCATAAGAAGGGCAAGTATTATATCGTACACTTTAAAGAGTTGTTTGCGTTGGACGGAAAGCACGCGAACCTAACTTCTAACGATGTAGAACGTCGTAACAGAATTACTAAACTACTGTCCGACTGGGGACTTGTAGATGTTGTTGATGAAGAACTTGGTGAACTTGCACCATTGAATCAGATCAAGGTTATCTCTTACAAGGACAAGGGTGACTGGATTTTAGAGTCTAAATATAATATCGGTAAGAAACGTCAGGTCGCAGAGTAGATATATATAGTAGTCCTTCATAGTGACTATGGCAGAAGAAGAAAAGAAAAAACAACCAGAGAAACCAAAAGGTTTTTTTGGTCGCCTAAAGGAGGCATCAGAAGATAAGGAAGAACAACTCGCGATTCTATCTACTTTCGTGAGACTTGGTATTCTTGTTTGGTCTGGTGGTATCCTCACTTTAGCGTACGTTGACCTGCCTAAGGCACTCAACTTTCCCGAACAGGATCTCGATCCAACTTTCATAGCCAGCGTCTTCACTGGGGTTTTAGCGACTTTCGGGGTCCAAACCGCCAAAAAGAACAATGGTAATGGTGCTGCTAACGGTGGTGGCAATGGGATAACAAAGGCAGATATGGAAAGACTGATTGCTGCAGCATCACAAACTGCACCAGCACAAGTCATTCGTGTCGAACAAGCACCTTTGAAAATAACTACCGAAACTGATCCTAAAAAGTATGAGATGTAATTATGCAAAAAATTATTAACGGACTCGTTGTAGTTAACTTTGTGTTCGCTGGTGTAGTTACTGGCGCTTTAGTTTATGGTTACGCCAACAGAGACAAGGTTGCAGAACAGGCAAGAGAAAGACTAACCAATTTGGTTGTCGAAGCAGTAGGTGGAATCGTTCCTGATATGATGGACGATATGATTCCTGATGTTAGTGGTCCTGCGATGCCCCCAATTAAACCATCTATCCCAGGAATGTAATGAAATGGTTCGCTGTTAGTGCAGGTGTATTATTCGGTGTAGCACACATCGGAATGATCGGTCTGATTGCAAACAAACAAACACTTCCAACATTAAATCCTCCAGTAGGACCCTATAGTTCTTATGATGCATATGTATCAGAAGATGGTTATCGGATTAGTTACAAAGGTAATGATCCAAAGGTGATGAGTAAAGATACATACGTTGACAAGAAGAATGGATTCTTTGGTATTGGTGGTAAAACTAATATCAGAAAGTCAAATCAATACACTATGGATGGATCTCTTCATCTGGGAGGTAATTCCGCTGACGGAGTGGGAAAGTTAACTGCCAAGAAACTAGAATGTATCAAGGCGGAAGGTGGTGGAGAACAAAGCGGTGCAATAGTAGGCGCTAGTATGGGTGCCGCTGCTGCTCCTGCCTTATCAGGCATACCGTTTGTTGGTCCAATCCTCGCAGGTGGTGTTGCTCTATTTGGTGGTAACAAAGGTGCAGACATTGGTGGAGAGATTGCTCTCAGTCTGAATGACTGCGAAGAGGAGATGACTGAATGATAGGTCCCTTCCTCAAAAAGTTAATTAAGTATTACCTTGAGAAACTTTTGATGTGGTTGAGACTGCTAAAATTTAATCTCGAACTCGACTCAGAGATCGATGAGTATCACAAAGCACTAGATAAAAGAGATAAAGAACGTAACTTACCTAGAGTAATCGAAGAAGGAGTCTTCGGTGAAGACGGTTGGTCTATTTCCATTAGTTCAGATTATGACAGAGATTCCAGAGATCGGAGTGAGGGAACTGGAGATACCTGAGATTCAGAATTACGACTGGATCAATAGTGTACCTCAAGCAATCCCAATCTATGCACCTGCAACTACACAGGTGGGAGTACCTATTGTTGATATGCCTGGGTGTGTAGAAGCACATCCATCTGATGATGGTAAGAATAGTAACTTAGTTGCTGACGATGATAGTGGAGCAAGGATATATTGTGATGCAGGTGTACCATCCTATAGTGCGATGGACTATAACAAGGATGATCTAAAGTTTGAGGCACCTCCTGTAGTGCCACCTAAGTTTGAGAATGATCAACCAGAACTGAATGTACCAGAGACAAAGGTACCAGACATCCCTAGTACAGAATGTCCTACTAGGACACAAGAATTAAAAAACCCCATAGGAAAGATCCTACAGGGTAATAAGAAGATAGTTGCGTACGAACTTGTCGGTAAAGAATGTATTGAGGTTACTGAACCTTTGACTGTGACTCAGCAGATAACAGAGAACATTCCTAATGCAGGACTAATAGTTACTACTGGTTCGATTGCTGCTGTCGCTGCCACCTCTGCACTGCTCGCAAAACCGATTGTTGATCTTCTTTTGAAAGTGGTGAAACCTGTTGTGAAGAAGACGATAACGAAGATTTCGATTGCTCTTGGAAAGACTCCACGTCTCCAATCTCAAAGGGACCGCCGAGATCATCAGCGGATGAGGACACGGGCACTTCGCGAACTGAGGAAGATGAAGAAGAGGTAGATTTTTGTTCAACTGAATGTACGTGTGGTTTGATATATGACACGTTGTTCACCATAACGTCGGCACATATTGCATAATAAGGTGACTTGGGGTGGAAGGTGATTCCCTTCTGAATCAATTCACCACAATTTTTTAATCTCGCGATCTCAAAATCTAATCGCTTGTTAGCAATCAGTTGTCTCTGCATATCATTCTGTGTTTCTGCTGCTCTCTTACAATCGTTTTGTGCTTTCTTATCAAGTGGAATAGACCACGTAGCACTTACACCAAGAGATAGGTTATATGTATCCTTCTGTCCTGTTCTTACAGGAACTTTATATAAAATATTTCCTGGATTATCGGGCACTCCATCTCCTGTAACAGCACCATTTACATCAGTAGCACCTTCTTGATCACGCATATCATATACATTATCCCACCATTCATCTTCCCAAGGTTTCTGTCCAGATGCACTACCAGTGACAAATGGTGTGATGTTAAGTGTACTACCTTGACATTGAATACCACCCCCATAAGTATTAGTAATATATGGACCTTGTAAAACCTGAATTGCCTGATTGGTCACTGAGCCTGAACTATTCGCGATTGGAGATGCAGTAGCAGACACACCACCAATATCAGATGCGTGTGCTATCTGTGGTGCAAGTAGTGCAAAGGTAAGTGCTCCTATTGTTGGAAGATTGAGGTTGTGTCTGTGACGCTTGTTACCTCTGTTACCCTCTGAATAATTGTTTGATTCTGGAGTCCTGGTCCAGAATAAGTTTCTGTGAACTGGAATGCATTGCCCACTTGATTTTGGGTCCAGTTTGGTTTTTGATTTACGTTTAATCCTGTCCATTTTGAAGTCACACCATCAATAGTTTGAGATTGTTCACTGACACCTGGTGTCATAGATGAACCATCGTGTTTTACATTTGTACCACTTACTGAGTAAACCCAACCAGTAGCATAGTCCATAGAATTTATTGTCTCAGTCACCTTAGAAGTAGTCTCAGTGTGAGACGTCATCGATCCTTGAGTGAAATTAGGCACTACAGGCACTGCTATCACTGGAGTTCCAGCGAAAGATAACAGTGCCAATGTAGCAACTATTCTTTTCATTTATCGGATGGTGATTTCGCTGACAAATTGACCCACAGCACTTGTACCCGCTCCACCAGCAGTTACCGCAGTGGTTGAACTGGAATCCACAGTACCAGCAAGAGATCCAGCAGATCCAGCAGCAGTCGATGTCTGGTTACTGAAGTTATGTACTTCACCAACAGTCGGTGCAGCACCACCTAAAGCGTCCCCTTGATAGAATGACTGAGTAAAGCTGAAACTTTCCCCTGCAGTCGCTTGGGTCGCTGACAACGTTGGAATCGCTCCAACGCCTGATGAGACTGTAAGACTACCAATAGATGATGTAGCACTTCCACCTTGAGGTGTGTATTGTGTGGTCACATTGTTTCCACTAATACTATAAGTTGACCCAACACGTTGAACATTGGTTGCCGCTGCATCAACTGTGAGTTGCACTGAAGAAGATAGTTTATGTGTAACATCGGCATATGCAGGTGCCGTCATCAAAGTCATTACGAAAAGCATCGCTGCTCTTTTCATCTTTTTAAATAGGTAATTAATTCATCTAGCCTATTTAGCGTCGAGAAAACTGTACATATGATACCGTTTTAACCGTACCTGTGATCCATTGCTATGACTATAAATAATTGTGTCGCCTTCGGGGACAACACCAAACTCTCGCTTTAAAGGAGCAGTACAAATGAATCAATTCACATCAAGTGATCTAGATAAAATCTTACAGGCATCTAGGTCATACTCAGTCGGACTCGACAATATCTTTCACAGACTAGAGTCAAGAGCACTAGCAGATCACGAGACAAAATCCTACCCTCCATACAACCTGATCAAAGAGTCAGAAACTAAATGGAAGATCGAAGTAGCACTAGCAGGATTCAGAAAGGATGAGTTCGAGGTCGCAACAGAAACTAACGTCCTATCAATCAGGACAGTCAAAGAGAAGAACGATGACCACAGAGGATACCTACACAAAGGTGTAGCGAAACGTACCTTTGCAAGGACATTCACACTCTCTGATGATGTAAAACTTGGCAGCGTCGATTACAAAGATGGTCTTTTGACCATAGAACTTAATAAAATTGTACCTGACAGTCACAAGAGAAAGGTATATAATATTGAGTAGTCGCTATGACAAATGAAAAAATTGCTATCGAACCCAATAGTCCATATGATTTTAATCATTGGTGGGTCCTTAGGGTTCATTGAGTTTGTTCATACAAAAGCACATCTTCATTACGAAACTGATGTTCACGGTTGGGTGAAACAATACTGTAATAAGAATGACTGCTCAACATATGCTGATGACTGGTAGCATACATAATGTACAACAGAAGAGACCTTCGGGTCTCTTTTTCTATGGAGTTTTTTTATGAATCACTATGTGAACTGCGCTCCGAGGGGGAGCGACGATTATGAATCGATCACACTCGATGTTCCAACCAGATATGTTGACGAGGTTCTAGGATATGCTAGAATGATTAACGATGAACATAATGTGGATGTACATAAGTCATTCGCAAACATTGTTCGTGGTGTTTACAATACCCTAACTGAAAATTATGACCGTAAAAATCGTAAGAATGATCAATGGCGAGGACGTAATCGCTGATGTTCAAGAAGCGTACCCTGAGGAGAAATCCTATTCCCCTATTGGATACCTTATGAAGGATCCTTATCAAGTGAATCTACACGCTGCAGCAGAAATGTTGTTCGAGGGTACCCAAGAAACACCACAAAAAATTAACGACTTGAACTTGGAACTATTCCCTTGGATTCCACTTTCCAAAAATAATGCTACACTAGTAGTATTGAGCAACGTCGCTACAATCTACAATCCACACCCTGAGGTGGAATCGAAATGGAAAACCTGTATCAAAGGAAATGCAACCACTGAAACTAATCCTTCTTAAGGATCACACGCACCTAATGGGTGCAGTCACAGAACTAGATGAGGAACCATCATACCTTATCTCTGACTGTATGATGATTACTGATGGGAAGTATGAAAAGTATCCCTACTACACAGATCAACGTGACATCTTCTTGACAAGCGACGTTGTTTTGACTATAGTTGAACCGTCTGAAGAGACCGTAACCAACTACAAGAAGGCGCTTTGAGTTCAGTCTATACAAACGTAACACTGCTAGGTGACGCTATTCTCTGCCGAGGGTATGAGGATGGTGTCCCTATTTCGTATAAGGAAATCATCAAACCAACGCTGTATGTTCCATCACCGAAAGGTAAGTGGAGGACTCTTGATGGCGAGAAGATGGCACCTGTCAAACAAGACGGTGCTAAACGTGCTCGTGAGTTCATCGAGAAGTATAAAGGTGTTGAAGGTTTTGAGGTGCACGGTTACGAACGATTTGTATATCAATGGATCTCAGAGAAATACCCTCAGGATATGAGGGCAAACCTTGAGCAGATGAAGATCTATACGATTGACATCGAGGTTGCTTGCGAGAATGGTTTCCCTGATACCGAAGCGTGTCAAGAGGAGATGCTTCTTATTACTATTAAAGATCTTTCTAGTGGTAAGTTCATCACTTGGGGAACCCGTGAAGCAAAGATTGATACTGAGTATCGTTGCTTCTGGACTGAACAGGAGATGTTGACTGACTTCCATTCTTGGTGGGTAGAGAACACTCCTGATGTGGTGACTGGTTGGAATTGTAATCTGTACGACATCCCCTATATCTGTCGTCGCATTGAACGTGTGCTAGGTGAGAAGTGGCAAAAATCATTATCACCTTGGAACAAAGTTAATATGCGTGAGGTTTACATCAAGGGTCGTAGGAATTTGTCCTACAACATTCTTGGAGTAAGCATTCTGGATTACCTTGATCTATACCGAAAGTTTACATATACCAATCAGGAATCATATCGTCTGGATCACATTGCGTTTGTCGAACTAGATCAACGTAAGTTAGATCACAGTGAGTTTGAGAACTTCAAAGCATTCTATACTGATGACTGGCAGAAGTTCGTTGAATACAACATCATTGACGTTGAACTAGTAGATCGTCTTGAACACAAGATGAAACTACTGGAACTTGCTGTCGTGATGGCATACGATGCCAAGGTAAACTTCGAGGATGTTTATTCTCAGGTTCGTATGTGGGATACACTCATCTACAACTATCTGAAGGAGCGTAAAATCTGTGTCCCCCCAAGACAAGAGAGCACCAAGAACGACAAGTACGCAGGAGCATACGTCAAAGAACCCAAACCAGGACTCTACGATTGGGTTGTTTCGTTTGACCTTAACTCTCTGTATCCTCATCTCATTATGCAGTATAATATTTCGCCTGAGACCCTCATCGATACAAGACACCCCACCGCCAGTGTTGATGGACTGCTCAACAGAGAAGTACAAATCAGTGGAGATTACTGTGTGTGTGCCAACAGAGCACAGTACAGGAAAGACATCCAAGGATTTCTACCCAAGATGATGCAGAAGATCTACGATGAACGTGTGATCTTTAAGAAGAAGATGATTCAAGCGAAGAAAGAATTTGAGAAGACAGGTAACAAAAAGTTACAGGATGATATTTCTGCCTTCAATAACATACAGATGGCGAGAAAGATTCAATTGAACTCTGCATATGGTGCTATTGGTAACCAATACTTTAGGTATTTTAACCTAGCGAATGCTGAAGCAATCACTCTTTCTGGTCAGGTTTCAATCCGTTGGATTGAGAATCGTATGAATGATTACCTAAATAACTTACTCAACACGGAAAAGGAGGATTATGTCATTGCATCTGACACTGACTCAATCTATCTTAACCTTGGACCTCTTGTTGATAAATTTTTTGGTAGTAAGTGTGGCGATAAAGACGCAGTTGTGGGGATACTTGACAAGATCTGCCAAGAGAAGATTGAACCCTACATTGATAAAAGTTACTCGGAACTCGCGACGTACGTTTCGGCGTATGACCAAAAAATGAAGATGAAGAGGGAGACCATTGCCAACAAAGGTATATGGACTGCCAAGAAAAGATACATTCTCAACGCTTATGACATCGAAGGAGTTAGGTTTACTGAACCTAAGATCAAGATGATGGGCATTGAGGCAGTTAAATCATCCACACCTGCTGCCTGTAGGACAGCAATTAAGGATGCTATGAAAGTTATTATGAATGGTACCGAACAGGATACCCAAGAATTCATCGCAGAATTCAGAGAGAGGTTTGAGAAACTAAACGCAGAGGATGTTGCATTCCCACGTGGGTGTAATGGTCTGTCAAAGTTCTCAAACCCTGCTACAATATACTCAAAGGGTACTCCTATCCACGTGAGAGGAGCACTCTTATATAATTTCTATAACAAGAAGAACAAATTGACTCACAAGTATCCTCTAATTCAAGAGGGGGAGAAGGTAAAGTTCCTCTATTTAAAGACCCCAAACAAAATCCAAGAGAACGTGGTAAGTTTCTTTCAGACTCTGCCGAAAGAATTTGGTCTTGACAAGTACATAGATTATGATCTACAATTCCAGAAGAGTTTCCTTGATCCATTACAGGTTATTATGGATACTATTAATTGGAAGGCAGAGAAGATTGCTAACCTAGACGAATTTTTCCTATGACATCATTTTTAAAAGACATTATCAGCGACATTGGCAATGACTACGCTTCAGTCGTTAGTGACGGGGTTGCTGCAGGCGACGTTACTTCTTTCGTTGACACTGGGTCTCATATATTCAATGCCCTTGTTAGTGGTTCGATTTATGGAGGTTTGCCTTCAAACAAAATCACCGCTATTGCAGGAGAATCAAGCACTGGAAAAACTTTTTTTACTCTTAGTGTCGTTCGTAGTTTCCTGGATTCTAATCCTGACGGTATTGTATTATATTTCGAATCTGAGTCTGCTGTCTCCAAAGATATGCTGACCAGTCGTGGTATTGATGCTAATCGTGTTGCTGTTGTTCCTGTTACAACTGTACAAGAGTTCAGAACACAGGCACTCAAGACATTGAAGAACTACTCCAAGATGAAGGAGGAAGATAGGAAACCTATGATGTTCTGTCTTGACTCACTCGGTATGCTTTCTACTTCTAAGGAAGTATCTGATAGTGAGGAAGGTAAAGAGACTAGGGATATGACTAGAGCACAGGTTGTGAAAGCAATCTTCCGTGTTCTAACTCTTGAACTAGGTCGTTGTAATGTACCACTCATCGTTACTAACCATACATATGATGTGGTAGGTGCATATGTTCCCACCAAAGAAATGGGTGGAGGATCTGGTCTTAAGTATGCTGCCAGTACAATTATTTTCTTGAGTAAATCTAAAGAACGTGACTCTAACAAAGAGATCGTTGGTAATATTATCAAATGTTTGACTGCCAAGTCACGCTTCACTAAAGAAAATGTAAAAGTAGAAACGAGGTTATTCTATGACTCAAGGGGACTTGACAAGTATTACGGACTATTGGAGTTGGGTGAGAAGTATGGAGTATTTGAACGCAAGGGTAATCGCGTTGTTGTTGGGGAGTCTAGCGTCTTCCCTTCTGTTATTCTCAAGGATCCTGAGAAATACTTCACCCCAGAAATAATGGATAAGTTGGAAGAAGCAGCAAAGAAGGAATTCGCATATGGATCTTGAATCTTTTATCAAGGTTTATGATGATGCCATCTCTAAAGAAGTATGTGAGAATGCCATTCGTCTTTTCGAAATGGAAGAACTCGATATTTGGGACAGAGATGGTCGTCCTACCTTCGCACAATTTAATATCACTGAACACATTGAGAAGAAATCACATAAAGATTGGGACATAATCCAATCAGCATTGATTCAGTCTGCTCACGATTTCATCCAACGATATATGGATGAGTGTGACTGTAGGAAATACTTTCCTATGAAGACATCACTTGAACAGTTTAGGATCAAGAGATACAATCCAGATTCAGAAGATCAATTCAAATGGCACGTCGATGTGGGTGACCACGAGTCTGCTAAAAGAATGCTCGTACTATTCTGGTATCTTAATGATGTTGAAGAGGGTGGAGAAACTGAATTCAAACATATGAAAGTTTCTCCTAAACGTGGTAGACTGTTAGTGTTCCCACCCACGTGGACATATCCTCACGCAGGACTACCTGCAATCTCTAACGCAAAATACATCGCGGGAACGTACATCCACTATGTCTAATTCTGTAGAAGAACTCGTAGTATCAAACTTGATTCATAATCAGGATTTTACACGTAAGACACTTCCACACATCAAGCAAGAATACTTCGAAGATTACAACAACAAAATTATCTTCGATGAACTTGCAAAATATTTTATGGAATACGATGCTCTCCCTTCAAAGGAAGCATTGAGTATTGAAATTGAATCAAGAGAAGATCTAAACGAGACTACGTTCTCTGAACTAAAGACCTCTCTTGAAAATATGACTGAAGAACCACACGAGATCGATTGGTTAGTAACTACCTCAGAGAAGTGGTGTCGTGATCGTGCTATCTACAATGCACTTCTTGAGTCTATTCAGATTGCTGATGGTAACTCTGAAACAATGGGACGTGATGCTATTCCAAGTATCTTGTCTAATGCACTATCAGTTTCTTTTGATAATTCTGTTGGTCACGACTACATCGATGATGCTGATCAACGTTATCAGTTCTATCATAGAGTAGAAGAAAAGATTCCTTTTGATATTGAGTTACTCAACAAGATTACTAAAGGTGGTCTATCTAAGAAGACATTGAACATTGCACTTGCAGGTACAGGTGTTGGTAAGTCTTTGTTTATGTGTCACTGTGCTGCTGCTAATCTTTCTGCAGGACTAAACGTGCTATACATCACGTTGGAAATGGCAGAGGAGAAGATCGCTGAACGTATTGATGCTAACTTGATGAACATTCCAATTCAATCATTGGAGACATTGCCTAAACCAATGTTTGATTCTAAGATTGAAAAGGTTAATAACAAAACAAAGGGTCGTCTTATCATCAAAGAATACCCTACTGCATCTGCACACGTAGGACACTTCAAGGCACTGCTGCAAGAACTTTCTATTAAGAAATCATTTGTACCAGACATCATCTATGTCGATTACCTTAACATTTGTAACTCATCAAGATACAAAGGTGCTATAGTTAACTCGTACACATTTGTTAAATCTATTGCTGAAGAACTACGTGGACTTGCAGGTGAACATAATGTCCCTATCGTATCCGCTACTCAAACTACTCGTAGTGGGTATGGCAATTCTGATGTTGACCTGACAGATACTTCGGAGTCATTTGGACTCCCTGCTACTGCAGACTTTATGATTGCTCTGATCTCTACTGAAGAGATGGAAGAGTTGAATCAGATTATGGTGAAACAACTTAAGAATAGATATAATGATCCTACAGTGAACAAGAGATTCGTTGTAGGAGTTGACAGGGCGAAGATGCGTCTGTATGATTGTGAAGAACAAAAGAAGATTGTTGATTCTGGAGCACCAGAAGAGACAGTTGATGCATCTGACATCCTATCCTTCTCTAAACAAAACTTTAATGATTTCAAAGTATGACTGAAAACACAGCAGAATTTCGTGATGATCCACAGGTGACGGAGAAGGATTTCTCCAACCCTGCTGAACAGATCCCGAAAGGATTCCAAGAACCTCAAGGAGTGGCAGGTAAAAAGGTTGCTGCTAAACGTAAGAAAAAGGGACAAACAGAGGAACCCTTTGAAGTTGATTACGCTGAGTATTTTAAGTTTGTAAACTTGACCACCAGTAAAGAGTCAAAAGATTTTGATGCACTGATGGAACGTTATGAAACTCTCAAAGGTGAGGGTTGTGACATTGAGCGTCTTGATACTGCTGCCTCTGGTCTTGTTGCTGAGGGTGGTGAATTTATGGAGATCGTTAAGAAACTTAAGTTCCAAGGTAAACCCTGGAATGATGACAACAAAGAACATCTTATCCTAGAACTTGGTGATATTATGTGGTATGTCGCGAATGCTTGTATTGCACTCGGTGTAACTCTTGACGAGGTTACCTTCCGTAACTCAGTTAAACTTGCAACACGTTATCCTGAGGGTGAGTTTACTGTTGTTCGTTCTGAAAACCGTAAGAAGGGGGACAGGTAATGGGTACAGATATGCTCGCTGCACCAGACACAGTTGCAATGCTTGGTCAAGCAGCAAATGCGTGGAATGCAATCTCTTGGGAAGAATCTATTCCATTTCTACTTGTTCTTATTGGTCTCTACTGGGTCAAAGTAAAGATTGATTCATCAGTTGGACTCAGTAAGAAAAAAGGAAGACAACTTAAGAATATTATTAAGGAGGCAATAGAAGAAACTAAATGATTTTCTGGATTGGTTTCACCCTTATGTTTTTGAATGAGGGTTTTGTTATGATGCGCCACGTATCACCGTGGTTCGGCAGACGAAGAGATGACATCATTAAAAAACTAGGATCGAATGTTTGGTATCGACTTCACGGTACTTTAGATTATACTTGGATTGCACTCGTGACTATCGGTCTCATTGTTAATCCAAATAGAATCATCCATTTGTCAGCGTTAGCAGTTTTTTGGGTGAGTTCTTTCGCAATATTCTACCTACCCAGGTGGAAGAAACGCTAAATAAGTTTGGTTCGAGATGGATCGCTGAGAGTGCTTGACACTCTCTTTTTTTATGCTATGATATATTTGTAAGAGAGGGACGCTTCTTTTACTGGGAGTGACTGAATAAACTTACTGGCATATTGCTGGTTAAGGTGATAAGACACAGGTGGTGCTGCTACGAAAGTAGAATCGATTTACCAATCGGGTCTTAGGCAAAGATGTATTTACTCTGTAGTAATGCCCATCTTTTGTTGGTACACAGTAATCCAACCTCCCTCACACACCACACATAATCAGGTCTATGAATATCTTCGTTACGGACCCTGATCCAATAGCATCTGCCAGAGTGCTTCCTGACAAACATATTGTCAAGATGCCACTAGAAACCTGTCAGATGCTTTCTATTGTCGGATCAGAGAAGTGGGGTCACGGTTTCGGTGACCTACCAAAACTTGACGGTACTCCTTACAAAACAGATAAGGGTGCCTTTCGCAATCATCCCTGTACAGTATGGGCAAACAGTTTTGTACTCAACTGGCGATGGTTAATCACACACGGTCTCGCACTGTGCAATGAATACACATTACGCTATGGCAAAATCCACTCTTGTCAATCCACCATTGAACACGCTAGTAAAATCTTTCCTACAGGTGATCCTACGGGTCGTAGTGGGAAACATCCTACTCCATTCGTCAGAGCAATGTTCGACGAGTTCAAACAAGATCAATCAATAGATACCTTCACTGCATATAGAAGGTATATCGCTGCAAAACCTTGGGTAAAAGATAACTATCTACGTTTGCCAGAACGTAAACCTGATTGGGTTTCATAAATACTTAAAAAGTATTCCCACGATGGCAAACAAAGGGTTACAATTTGAACACGCAGTGATGTACTCGGCAACGAGTAAGATCATCAATAAGAATGCGGATAATCAAAAGGACTATGAAGATGCAGCAGGTCGTATAAACAGCATCCCCAATGACATTCGGTCCACTGCTGACCGAATTGTCGAATCAATGGCACCTAGCAATAACGTTGAAGCACGACAAAAATATTATCAATCGTTTCAGAAAATGTCTGGTGGTGGAGAAGAACCAAAGACAGACATTATGTTTAAGTCAGGTGGTACGACATACCGATGCTCTATGAAGTGGGGTAAATCTTATCAGTTGACCTCAGCAGGTATCGATAAGTCAGTTCAAGTATTTCAAAAAGTATTAGCAAAGACTGCTAAACAATGTGGCGGTGGACAGCAAGATGCACAGACACTTGGTTACTTACAGTTGATCTTGGAAAGGATTAATAACAAATGTGAGAACGCAAAGGGTACAGTTGATCAACCTACTGCTAAAAAGGTGTTATCAGATATTAAAAAGTCAGGTGGATTGAACGAACAGTTACAAGAAGTGCTAGGTTCAAAGTCAAAACCTGATGGTGCTAAGGCATATGATTGCTTCAAATATAATCTGACACACGAGTGTATGACAGGTTCTATGTTATTCAACAATGACGACAGAGCAGCAACCCATTTACTCACTGAAGCAGGTGTCAAACCTATTGACGAGAAGGCAGTCCGAGATGTGATGAAAGTGGCAGGTGTCAGAATGTCACTGAAGGGCAGGGGTAAGGACAAAGTTACAGGTGTCCGTCAGAATGCCATTGTGATCCGATACGAGGTATAATATAGGTATGGCAAAGCAGAATACTCACCTCGAACACATCGAGGATGACATCTTGAACCAAGGATCCAAAGGTGGACACAATGCCATTGCATTTCTCAGGGAACTGGGCAAGATGCTGACTGAACCTGCATCAGGTGTCGGTGTTACTACTAAGTGGGACGGTGCTCCTGCTGTTATTTGTGGTAAACATCCCTCAACTGGTAGGTTTTTTGTTGGTACTAAGGGTGTCTTCGCTAAGATGCCAAAACTTTGTATGAATGATGAGGATGTTGATAGTTATTACAGTGGAGAACTGGCAAAGAAACTAAAGATGTGCTTGCGTCTCCTCCCTCAGGTACCTATGAATGGTGTATTGCAGGGTGATTTATTGTTCACGAAAGGTGATGTATCAACAAAGACGATGAATGGTCAGAAGTGTCATACTTTTATGCCAAATACCATCACATATGCTGTACCTGTTAACACACCTATGGGTAAGAAGGTAGCAACAAGTCAACTTGGTATTGTATTTCATACCACATACACTGGTGGTCCTACACTCAGGGATATGAAACCTGGATTTGGTGTAGATGCAAGAAGAATGCAGGGCACACCTAACGTTGCAGTATTCTCTTCAAACTTTACTGACGCTACAGGTGCTTCTACATTCAAACCTACAGAGAGAAGTAAGTATGATCTGTTAGTTAACCGTGCAGAGGGTTCTCTCAAGCAAGCATCTAGATTCTTAGACATCCTACAGACTAGTGGTGAAGGTAAGTTTATGCTTGCTGCTATGTTCAAGGTATATTTCAACTCATTTATTAGGACTGGTAAACCTATCACAAATGCACAGCAAGTTGCACTAGGATTCTCTGCATTCTATGCAGCAGCACTTGATAAAGAGATCAGTCTGAAGAAGCAAGAGACAACCAAGAAAAAGTATGCCACTATTAAAGAGAATGGTATGAAATTCTTGAAGCAAAACGGACGTGCTGTCTATATGACTGTTGCATCTTATATGAATATCACTGCTGCTAAAGCGGTGATCATCAAACAACTCAACAAAGTCAAAGACATTGGTACCTATATTAAGACTGATAACGGTTACAGAGTGACTGCACCAGAAGGTTTTGTGGCAATCAAATCAGGTTCTGCACTTAAAATTGTAGACCGTTTGGAGTTCTCTAGAGCGAACTTCACAGTAGAAAAAAATTGGGGGTGATAAATAGAAATGGAAAACACTAGTATATCAATGAAGTTCAGTCAGTTTATAACTGAGGCACGCACCGCTGCAGGTGAAGTTGCTGCTAAGAGAGGACTCCAACACGCAGGGCACGGTTACTATGCTGATAGGCAAGGTAACATTGTTGCTAAGTCTGAGGGAGGGAATCGTCTTGTGCCTGTATCAGGTAAAGAGGCAGAACAAGCACAGAATGGAGCGAATCAAGGTGCAGCAGAAGATGAGCATATTGAAAGCGGTGAAGGTCTAGGACATATTGCTCTAACCTTTGGACGTTTCAATCCTCCTACTGTTGGTCACGAGAAATTATTGAACACTGTTGCTGAACAGGGTGCTGATAGTTATAGAATCTATCCATCACGTACTGTGGATCCTAAAAAGAATCCATTGGAACCTGATGTTAAGATTGATTTTATGACAAAGATGTTCCCAAATCATTCTGATGCTATCGTCAACGATGGCGATATGTCTAACATCTTCAATGTACTTTCTAACCTCAATCAAGAGGGTTACTCAGAAGTAACGATGGTTGTTGGTTCTGATAGAGTATCAGAATTCAAATCATTGCTTGAGAAGTACAATGGTCAGGCATATGAATTTGAAACACTGAATGTAATGTCTGCAGGAGAAAGAGATCCTGATGCAGAGGGTGTAGAAGGTATGAGTGCTTCTAAGATGCGAGCGTTTGCAGCATCAGGAGACCTCGAAAGTTTTGCTCAGGGTGTACCTAGCAAAGCAAAGAAACTTGCTGAACAACTAATGATGGAAGTTCGTGCAGGTATGGGTATTCAAGAACAAGAACAGGAAGAAGAGGTTTCTGAACTTTGGAACATCGCTCCTAAGTTGGATCAGGAAAATCTTCGTGAAGCGTTCTTCGAAGAAAAAATCTTTACAGTTGGTTCTATAGTGGAGCACCTAGATACAGGTGTAAGAGGAACAATCGTAAAGAAAGGAACTAATTATGTAATCTTTGAGACTCCACAAAACTATCGCTTCAACGTTTGGTTGTCTTCTATTATGGAAGTCAAAGAACTACACAAGTCAGCAGACGATGGTAGTGGTAACGATTGGAAGATCGGCACTGATACATACAGACAAGCAGTTCAGGCAATGACACCTGGGCAGGGAGTCAAGAAGTTCAGTGATTTCAGAAAGACTAAATAGTATTACGCAAATTTTCGACAGATGGATTTAAAAATTACTTCGAAACTGCTGAAGTATTCACCAGCAGACGTACAATCAGTAACTTACGTTGTTGAATACGCAGAGCATAACTACACTGGAGAGGCACGTGATGCCTATCTAGAGAAGCGTCTTGTCACACCAACTGAGAAGGCAATTGCTGAAGTTATTATCGAAGGTAAGGCAGGTCTTTGGGCAAATATTCACGCTAAGCGCAAGCGTGGTGAAGAACCTGCTAAGAAGGGTGACAAGGATTATCCTAAGACCCTAAACGTTGAGCATCACGAGAAGGATGCCGATGGTAAAGTGATTGAGCACGAAGTTGAAGCACCAGGAACTCCATCTTCAGTAGAAGAAGGTAGTGCATATGGTATTACCAAAGGATCTGGTAAGGCAGGTGGTGCTATGAAAGATTACCTTGATAAAAAGGCAAAGAAACTAGAAGCAGCACAAAAGAAACAGAAACCAGAGTACAGAAACAACCCTGCTTTTGGTGATCCATCACATCATTCTAATGCTAAGAGTAAAAATGAAGCGTTAGAGATGTCTAAAAAAGATTATGATAAAATTCACAAAGATTTTAAGTCTGACGATCCTAAGAATCCAAGAACTACTAAGTATGTTCCAGGCAAAGGTACAGTATCAATGCCTGTGAAGTTCAAGGAGTCTGCTAATGCAGCAACACTTAACAACAAACCAAGTGCTGCATCAAGTAAGATCGACACACCTAAGGAAAAGCAGTCCACCGTTGATCCTCAGTGCGAGAATCAAAGATCTATTAAAGCAAAAGGTGCGACTCCTAAAACTGTGGTTGGAGAAGGACTTAAGCAAGCACGTAAAAACGTCGGCGCTAGTACGTGTTGGGACGGTTACGTTGCTAAAGGTACCAAGAAGAAGAACGGTAAAGACGTTCCTAACTGTGTACCCGCTAACGAGGAATGGGTATGGGATGTTGTAGATGAACTCGGTGACGAGTTTGACATCCTTACAGAGCAGGACCTACAAGATGTTGTTGTAGAGGCACTTTTAGATTTCGATACAGAACAGAATCTAAATGAAGCACTCGGCATCTTGGACGGATTCGAATTGCTCACCGAAGATTATTACGACTCTGCTGTAAAAGCATCTAAAGATAGTGCAAAGCGTATCTCTAGAGGCAAGCGTGTAGAGCGTATGAAAAATGCTGCTTCCAAGGCAGGTTCTATCGTAAAGAAAGGACTTGCTAAGGCAGGATCTGCTGCTAAAGCAGGTGCTAAGGGAGCAGCAAAAGGAGCAGTAAGAGGAGCAGGTTATGCTAGTGGTCTAGCACAACGTGCAGCGTCCTCTGCTAAATCTGAATTCCAGAAAGGCAGAGAGCGTGGTCTCAAAGGAAGTTCTGCTTCTAGTTCATCATCATCTGGAAGTTCATCAGGTGGATCATCAGGTTCATCAGGTGGATCATCTTCTGGATCATCTTCTCCATCCTCTTCAGGATCTGCACCTACCTCAACAGGTGGTTCAGCAGAGACTGGTACCAAAAAGAGATCTCTTCTCAGTCGTGCTGCAGGTGCAGTCGGCAGAGGTCTTAAAAAAGCAGTCGGCGCTGGCGTAGGCGCTGCTAAGCGAACTGGTAAAGCGGCAGGTAATCTTGGTAAAAAAGTTATTGGTAAAACCTCAAGAGCAATCTCTAAAGGGTCTGATAAACTCGCAAGAAAACTAGGAGAAGAGTCTACTATGGACGAAACAAGAACAGATAAGGTACGTCGCCTTATGCAAATGCAGCAAGAAACTTACGACCACGACAATGCACAGGCACGCCAACCTGATGCAGCGTCTTGGAGAGACAGACTTGCTTACAACAAACAGATTATGGAAGAACCAACACCCGAACAACTAAAGAAGAGAGCAGTCCTTAAACAAACTAAGGATCTTACCAACAAAGGTAAGCACAAGGAAGCATCTGAATTATTCAAGAAGAACTTCCCTAACTTCGGAAAGTAAAATGGGTAAAAAAACAAAAATTATTATCAACCCCAAGAAGGAATTACTGATGAAAGAGTCAATCCGCGCACTTCTTCAGGCAGAACTTGCTGAACTGAAAGAAGCATCTAAAAAGAAACTCGATCCTGTCGGAAAAGAAGACAAGGATATTGACAACGATGGTGACCACGATAAATCAGATAAGTATCTGTTGAATCGTAGGAAGACCGTTGCCAAAGCAATGGGAAAGAAATCCCATATCTGTGCTAAGTATGTTGAGCACGCTGAGTATGGTCTGTGCTATACAATTCCTGAGGCACACACCTTGGCAGAGATGGCAGAACCTGATGAGTATGGACATACTCACGCTGTTACTCACTACGACATCGTAGATGAGGCAGAACAAATGTATAGTAGCGTTCCTGTCACTGACCTAGATTTGGTTATTGTTGAATCGCATAAACACTAATGCAATCCTTCAAGCAATTTATCAGTGAATTGAATCGTTACGAGAAAGAAACTGGCAAGTCCACTGGACGTGTCCCTGGTCGTACTGGTCTCAATACTCCTGCTGCAGGAACCCCCACTCAAAAAGGTGGGTCGGGTAAGTCTGCTGTATCTAACGTCAAGCGGATGATTCGTCAGATGCACGGTAAACCTACTGGTCAGCAGAAGAAAGCAAAAGGTGCTAAGTCTGATGCAGGTACTGGTAAGTACAAAGCAATGGCAGACAAAAAGAAAGCGACTGCTGCAGACGCTAAGAAACGTGGGTTCAAAACCACCAAAGATTATACTAATGTGGTAGCACGATACGGTGGAAAGGATAACTATGACAAGGGTCGAGGACTGGGGTCTTGACCGCACATATATAGAGTAGGTTTCTCTCTATTAATTATGACAAAATTCCTTCTACCTTTCGCAATCAAAATTATCGACGCAGCAGTTGATAAGATTCCAGATAATATCGATGACTTGATTAAGAAATTGATCATCTCATTAGCAAAGAAAGCAGTATCAAGAACCGACAACACTGTTGATGACCAACTAGTTGAGGCACTTGAGAAAGCACTATTCCCATCACAGGGTTAGTCTCTCAGACACTAGGGACCTACGGGTCCCTTTCGTGTTTGTATAAATAAAATATAGGAAACATTCGGAGTAAATTAAGATGTCCGTTTTCGGAAAAATCGACGCAGCAACGTTCTCCAATAATGTCGCAGTCACTAATGGTGACGCAACAGTTACTAAGAATGCCGCAGACACGGTTGTTGTCGGCGATGTTCTGGAATTGGCAAACGTCGCTTACATCGTCAAACAAGTTACAAGTACAACTGCAATTGAATTGCACAAAGTATATGCAGGTAGCACAAACGCAGGTTTGTCTGGTGCTGTAAGGAGAACACCTCCTAAAGCAGTCGCCGAGTATGTCATCAAAGGTGGAGACACCGTGTCATATGACCTAGTGTTTGTTGATACCACAGAGATGGTACTAGCAGAGAACAAGTCTCGTGGTATCTCAGGTCCTGGTTGGTGGTTGTATAACACATACACAACTGCAGCAGGTGACACACGTCACAAGGCAGAGTGTCTTGCATTCGTTCACGCGACTGCTGGTGCTGCTGGTGACGACGCTGATGATACAGTGGTAGCAGACGTTGCTTCTGCTGTGACTATCACAGGTCAACCCGCTAACTCTTCCTCATCTTCAGGTGCAGGAACATTCGCAGTTACTACAAGCACAACTGGTACCCCAGGAGCACTTGTCTATGTCTGGCAGAGACAGAAGGCATCTGGTTCTAGATGGACCAATGTCAGTGCTTCCCTTGACACAGGTATTACATACGCTGACTTCACTACAGCAACTCTTGCTTACAGTGGACTTGCTAGTGATGCCCTTGATGGTTACAAGTATCGCGTTAAAATCACCTCAGCAGGTGGTACAGAGGAAGTTATTTCCAATGGCGCAGGTGCACTGACCTTCAGTTCATAATAATAAACCCTCTTTGTAATGAATTTGAATACACTCACAGCGGACAACTTTATGATGTTCGCTATGAAACACTACGATAATCCCCAGTCAGTAACATACGATGATTTCCTAGAAGATATGATGCGCTTCAAGTATTTGAAGCGTCTCTTCGGGAGATACATTAAGACTGGGGTTCTTCGTAACCATTTAATACTGAATCATTTGATCGTACTATTCAATGTGTTTGGTGATGCTGCAATACCTTTGTTGGTCTATAAGGTTGACAAACAATATTGGGACATCCTTAAAACATATTTGGTGTACTTAAATAGATACCCCGAAACTGGATGTGGGACACTAGATTATGTGGAAGTTGATCCATCCGTAAGTAAACAATTGAGTGACCTCTGATGCCTGCAAAGTCTGTAGCACAAAGAAAATTTATGGGTATGGTACGTGCCACCCAAAAGGGAGAGATGGATAACCCATCGCCTGAGTTGAAGCGTGCTGCAAATGATATGGGAGCGAAGGCAGTTAATAAGTTTGCTAAAACAAAAGAAAAGAATTTACCTCAGAAGATTGGGGAAGAGAAGACAAAGAACTGTGGGTGTGGTAAAGATCCTTGTATCACCTATGGTCCTAAGAAGAATGCACATAAGATGCCTGATGGTACAGTGATGCCAGGTAAAGAACATAAAGAAAGTTATGGTGTTGGTGGTTCTCTGATGTTCTCTGGAACCCCAGGTGGAACATCACATAGTAATACCAGAGTAGGTAGTATCAATAAGAAAGATAAGAAGAAGAAAGAAGTTAAAGAACAAATTCGCGCTGTTGTTGAAGCAAAGTATGAGGCAGGTGCTTCAACTTATGGCAAAGCATCTATTAGAAACAAAAGAAAATTTGGTAAGGGTGGTAACGCTGCTCCTCCAGAAGAGAGAGGTGAGATGATTTCTAAGAGAAGAGAAGAGCATAAGGCAAAGCGTGGTGTCAAAAGTGAAGCAGTATATACAGGACCTGACAAGGAAGACAGAAAGCAAATAAAGAAAATGGATAACCCTAGTTATGCTAAGAAGTTAGCAGACTATGAAAAGAATATGGATCCTAAGAAGCGTCAAGCACTTAAGGATAAAGCAACCAAGGGTATGAAGTTTGTGCACGAAGATGCACCTACAATGAGTACAGGATCAGGAGCAGATGGAGCAGGATTCTCCTCTGATGCTGATGAGAACGGACCTACCGCAGGTATGGATCAACCGTTGGGTGGTACTATGAAGAAGATGAAAGGCAAGGGTGGTCTGACAAAGAAGAAAGCAAAATGTAAGAAATCTCCAGATGGTATAAATAAAGTTTGTGAGTCCACTGAGGCAAGATACTTATCTTTCCTAGTGCAGATGGAAGATGTTGAATTTATATTCCAAGGTAAATCACCTGCTGATGTTAAGATTAGACTTCGTAAAATCTACAGACCTGAGAAGTTGAAGGGTGTAAAAATTACACGGATGCTTCCTGCTCAAGTGCTACATTATTATTGGGAAAAACGACAAGCATCAATGTAAATGTCAGACATTAACAGCGCCATAATTGAACGCCTCGAACGGGTGGTCGATTCGTTACAGGAAAATTCTGTACGAATGGGTCAACTTCTTGCTGTGCATAATGAAAAACTCAGCAAACAGGATCAGGTAGACACAGTTTTGTTTGAAAAGATAGATAGGATACACGCAGATCTCAATAGAGAAACAGATAGTATCAAGAAAGGATGTGAGAGAGACATCCGACTGGTAGATGACAGGATCAGGATGATGGAGAAGAAGATGTGGTCCATCTTCGGTGCTCTCAGTGTCATAAGTTTCCTTGTTAGTCCTTTAGGGCAGAACATTATAAAACCTGTGTTGACAGGAACCAATCAATCAAGTATCATTAGAAGCGTCGATCAATAATTTTAAGTTGGAATGAGTTTCATTGACATCAAGTACGCCCGTATTGTCGGGTCAAGACTTGATAAGTTCAAAGAAAAGAAATCAACCCTCTATAATTTTAGGTGCCCTTACTGTGGAGACTCCCAGAAGCAGGCATCTAAAGCGAGAGGGTATTTCTTTACCAAACAGAATGACATTATCTTTAAGTGTCATAACTGTGGGGTAGGGAGAACTCTTGGCAACTTCTTAAAAGAACAAGCAAGAGACATATACGAAGAGTATGTTTTAGAACGATATAAGGATGGATTGACAGGCAAAAGAACACGGGTTGCCAATCCAAATCCAGATGTCTTCAAAGCAAAACCAGTATTTAAAACAGGGACTAACCTTCCAAATATTTCTAGTCTAAATAATGAACATCCCGCAAGAAAGTACCTTGAACAAAGAGGCATTACAGGGTCGAAACTCGACCTCATCTACTATGCAGATAAGTTCAAAGAGTACATCAACTCGCAGAAGCATACATTTGACAATCTCCAGAATGATAGACCCCGTATCATCATTCCGTTAATTGATAAAGACGGACAATGGTTTGGTGTACAGGGTAGATCCCTAATGCCAAATTCCAGACTCCGTTATATAACCATTCTTTATAATGAAAACAAACCAAAGGTCTTTGGACAAGACAGACTTGATCCAAAAAAACCAGTCTACCTCGTGGAAGGACCGTTTGATTCCCTCTTCTTGGAAAACGGTGCTGCTATGTGTGGGTCCGATCTTGATCCTAGGTCGCTTGGTTGGAGCGATTGTGTTTATGTTTTTGATAACGAACCACGTAACAAACAAATCACCGACAGGATCTCAAGCACCATCGACAGAGGTTACAAAGTAGTAATCTTCCCGTCAGGCATTCAACAAAAGGATCTTAATGATATGGTTCTTGCTGGACACAACGTACAAACCCTGGTAGAATCAAATACCTATCAAGGATTACAAGCAAAATTAAAATTATCTCAATGGAAGAAAGTATGAACGTAATTAAAAGAGACGGTACCGCCGTCCCTCTCAACCTTGACAAGGTACATAAGATGGTTGAGTTAGCGTGTGATGGTCTCACTGGTGTAAGTGAATCACAAGTTGAGATGAATGCCAACCTACAGTTCTTTGATGGCATCAAGACATCAGAAATCCAAGATATTCTTATTCGCTCAGCAAGCGATCTAATCGATTTAGACGCTCCAAATTATCAATATGTAGCAGCACGTCTCCTTCTGTTTAACGTACGCAAGCAGGTCTTTCCAGAGTGGGCAGACGAGATTGGTTACCCACACCTCCAAGACCACGTACAACGCTGTGTAGACGCAGGAGTATATGATGGTAGTATCCTAAATAAGTATAGTCCTATAGAGTGGGATTGTCTGAATAGTTATATTGATCACGAACGCTGTATGGGTTTCACCTTTGCAGGGTTGAGACAAATCGTAGATAAGTATCTGGTACAGGATAGAAGCACTGGAGTTCTTTATGAGACACCCCAGTATATGTACATTATGGTTGCGGCAACACTCTTTCAAGACTACCCAAAAAATTCTCGACTAGAGTATGTACAACGCTACTACACAGCAACCTCCAAAGGAAAAATCAACCTCCCAACGCCAGTGCTCGCGGGAGTTCGGACAACACTTCGTCAATTTGCATCTTGTGTTCTCGTTGATGTTGATGACACCCTCGATGGTATCTTTAGCAGTGATATGGCTATTGGTAAATACGTCGCACAACGTGCTGGAATCGGCATCAACGCAGGTAGAATCCGTGGCATCAACTCTAAAATCAGAGGTGGAGAGGTACAACACACAGGTGTGGTCCCCTTCCTCAAAAAGTTTGAATCAACTGTACGTTGCTGCACGCAAAACGGTATCAGAGGTGGTTCTGCTACAGTTCACTTTCCTATCTGGCACCAAGAAATAGAAGATATTCTTGTTCTTAAAAACAACAAGGGTACCGAAGATAACCGTGTAAGAAAACTTGACTATAGTATTCAGATCAGTAAACTGTTCTATGAAAGATTCATTCAGAATGAAACGATCTCTTTATTCAGTCCTCACGATGTCCCTGGTCTATATGATGCTTTTGGGACTGATGATTTCGATGCTCTCTATGAGAAGTACGAACAGGACGAAAAAATTGCTAGACGCACCGTTGATGCATCGCAAATTGTCCTCTCCCTATTGAAAGAGAGAGCAGAGACAGGTCGTATTTACATTATGAATATCGATCACTGTAACTCTCACTCTTCCTTTAAGGATAAGGTGAATATGAGTAACCTCTGTCAGGAGATCACTCTTCCTACAGATCCTATCTCTCACATTGATGATGATGGTGGTGAGATTGCATTGTGCATCCTCTCTGCTATCAACGTAGGTAAACTTCGTAACCTCAATGAGATGGAGGAACTATGTGACCTTGCAGTACGTGGTCTTGAAGAACTAATTGACTATCAGAAGTATCCTGTTAAGGCAGCAGAACGTTCTACTCTTGCACGTAGATCACTTGGTGTTGGTTACATTGGACTAGCACATTACCTTGCTAAGAATGGTTATAATTATTCTGATCAAGGTGCTTGGGATCTAGTTCATAAACTATCTGAGTCGTTCCAATTCAATCTACTTAAGGCATCCAATGCTATCGCTATGGAGAAGGGTGCTTGTGAAGGTTTCCAACACACAAAGTATGCCGATGGAATTCTTCCTATCGATACATATAAGAGTGAAGTAGATGAAATCTCTAACGTAGAACTCGAATATGATTGGAATAGTCTTAGGGAATCTATCAAACAGTTCGGACTCAGGCACAGCACTCTGTCCGCACAGATGCCTTCAGAGAGCAGTTCCGTTGTGTCAAATGCAACCAATGGAATCGAACCACCTAGAGACTACCTGTCCATTAAAAAATCAAAGAAGGGACCTCTTAAGCAGATTGTTCCAGGTTTTCCGTACTTGAAAAATAAGTACACTCTCCTATGGGAGATGCCTTCTAATGAAGGTTATATTAAAATCGTCGCTGTGATGCAAAAGTTCTTCGACCAAGCAATCAGTGGCAACTGGAGTTATAATCCAGGAAATTATCCCGATAACGAAGTACCCTCTTCCGTTATGGCAATGGACCTATTGAACACATACAAATACGGTTGGAAAACATCCTACTACCAGAACACTTATGACAATAAGAAAGATGGTGAGGAAGAACCAACAGTACAAATTACAAACAACGTAGATCAACTAGTAAACGAACTATTGGAGGCAGAGGAAGACTGTGACAGTTGCAAAGTTTAAAATCTCCGACGGAGATCCCAACCAGAAAACAGGCATCGACAAAATTACAGTATTTAATAAATCAAAACACGATACAAAGAAGCAACCAATGTTCTTCGGACAACCTCTTGGGGTCCAGAGGTATGATGGTGCTAAGTATCCTGTCTTTGATAGACTAACCAATTCACAATTAGGATTCTTTTGGAGACCCGAAGAGGTATCTCTCCAGAAGGATCGCTCTGACTTTCAAGAGTTATCTGATGCACAGAAGCACATCTTTACGAGCAATCTACGGTACCAGATCCTCTTGGACTCTGTACAAGGTCGTGGTCCTGGGATGGCATTCATTCCATATTGCTCACTACCTGAACTTGAGTCTGCGATGATCGCTTGGGAGTTTATGGAGATGATCCATAGTCGTTCCTATACATACATTATCAAAAATGTTTATGCAAACCCTGAGGAGATTTTTGATACTATTCTTGATGACGAGAAGATCATCGCACGTGCTTCAAGTGTTACTTCAGCATACGATGAGTTTATCAACTACGCTCAGGAATGGGGTCAAGGTAATTGGTGGAAGAAAGACTGGAAAGATTCTCCTTCTGCATTCTGGGAGAAGAAAGAACTCAAGCGTAGACTCTATCGAGCAGTTATGAATGTGAATATCCTTGAGGGTATTCGCTTCTATGTTTCATTCGCTTGCTCTTTTGGATTCGGTGAACTTAAAAAGATGGAAGGATCTGCTAAGATCATTTCACTTATCGCACGCGATGAGTCACAGCACCTTGTACTTACTCAGAATATTTTGAACAAGTGGAAGGAAGGTGATGATCCTGATATGATCGACATCATCAAAGAAGAAAAGCAGAACGTTTTGGAAATGTTCCAACGTTGTGTAGAAGAAGAGAAGGATTGGGCAGAGTATCTGTTCAGAGATGGTTCTATGATCGGACTCAATGCTAAACTTCTTGGACAATATGTTGAGTGGACTGCTAATCGTAGGATGAAGGCAATCGGTATCGATCCTATCTACGATATTCCTGCTAGAAACAATCCACTTCCTTGGACAAATCATTGGTTGAACTCTAAAGGTCAACAGAATGCACCACAGGAAACTGAGATCGAATCCTATGTTGTAGGAGCAATCAAACAAGACATTAAAAAAGATACATTCTCTGGATTCAAACTTTAATTATGTTTATTGGTGAAGTCCCGACCTCTGTGTCGGAACCCATCAAGGCAAGACTATTGAATAGTCCTTATTGGCCTTGGTATATGATTACTGAAACAACTGGGTATGATCCTAAGTTCAATGATTCTATCCCCGATGAAATGTCGGGGGAGGATCCTCAGTTTCAACACACAGTAGTAAACAATCAAGGAGAGATCTCTTCCCAACACGCTTGGGATATTGTTGTCGAACCTTTGTGGAAACATATATCTGAAAACTTTTCCGATGAACTTGGAGACTTTGAAAAGTTCAGACGTATCAAAATTAATCTATTAACTAGAAAAGAGTCAAAGCATTTATACCATACACCACACGTGGATTATGATTTTCCACATATGACGTTGTTGTATTATGTGAATGACTCGGATGGTCCTACGTTCTTCTTCAATGAAACGTATGATGGATCACGTAAAAAACTGACGATGAAAACTAAGATCGAACCACGTCAAGGAAGGTTTGTTATCTTTGATGGTCACAATTTTCACGCGAGCAGTAATCCGCAGTACAATGACTATCGATGCATAATCAATTTAAACTACATCTTAAGTTCCTCAGGCAACTTAAGCGGGATCTTAAACGAGATAAAGGCATAGGAACTCAGCAACAGTACCGTACCAAAAGGAAACGTTACAAAAAGAAAAACATTGCTAAATAATACAGGATATGTTATCATATCCATACGTTCATCTCGCAAGAGACGCAAGTAAGTCGCGGAACGGAGCGTTCATCCCTATGTTTGGACCAAAATTATGTTAATGCATCTAATGCTTTTAGCGTATTCAGATCTCCATTGTGTAGATGCTGCTGTACTGTTAGGTAGAGTCGCTAAGCACGAACAATTATCTGAACAGGTAAAGGTTGAGATCGTTCAAACCATTAAGGAGGCAACTCCTCAATGTCCGTGGGACGCAAACGACTAAAGGAACGGACCTAAAAATCCAACTACTTTAGGAGTAATTCAATGGAACTAATCACTTACAGAGGCGTTAAGTATAACGCAAAAGAGTACAAAGCAAAGGTACTTGCCGAAGCATCATCAAACCGTAACTACGAGTTGATGTACAGAGGCATCAAAGTTGAACGCAAGTTCGCATCAAAGAGTTAAGATGGATCTATCATCGCCGATAATGGTGGTGGGACTCATAACATTGGGGTCTGCCACGTTCCTAACCTTAATCTATGCAGAAGTAAAATTCTTGCACCAGTGGGGTTAGGACCGTGCGACTCAAGATCTCAATAGATTATGGGTTGCCAGAGTATGACGAGGAGAAGCACAACCCCGAAAAGGTATTCGCCTTTCTTTGCTATCGGGGAGTGTACTATGCCAAATGGGTAAAGTTAAACTTGTCATTCAATCAAAACACTTCGGTCAAATAACTTCGTGAAACGCACACCCTTTTCAAGGGTGTTTTTTTATGCTAGGATATATAATATTAACATAATAAGGTACTACCCGAATGAAAATCTTTCTAGATTGTTCGGACCCCGAACTTATCCATCACGCAATGGAAACTGGTCTCATTGATGGTGTAACTACTAACCCTTCTCTTATGTTGAAGGCAGGTAGGAAACCTAGAGACGTGATCCAAGAAATCAGTGATCTTTTTTCTTGGGATGCTTCAATCTCTGCAGAAGTTATGGGCGATACAGCAGAAGAAATGCTTGAAGCAGCAAATGAATACTATAGTATTGCCCCCAACATCACAGTTAAACTTCCCTGTACAAGGGAGGGACTGATTGCCTGTGGTGATCTCTCCTCCGATGGTATCAGTACCAACGTAACCCTAATCTTCTCAGTCTCACAAGCAATCCTCGCTGCAAAGGCAGGAGCATCTATGATGTCTCCTTTTGTTGGCAGACTGAATGACAATTCTTTCTCAGGTATATCACTAGTCCAAGCAATCTCTAGAGTCTATCGTATGCACGATGTAGAGACAGAGATCCTTGCTGCATCTGTACGCGAAGTGCACCAAGTCGCACGTTGTTTTGATGCAGGAGCAGACATTGTGACTATGCCATATCAAGTGTTCAATAAAATGTACAACCATATCTTGACAGACAATGGTCTAGAAAGATTTGAAAAAGACTGGGCACAACTACAAGAACAATTGCACGTTGACGAATGAAACTCTGGAAGCAAAAAGTAAACATCCCTGATGTTGGTGAAGTTTTCGTAGAAGCGGAGACGAAGTTTCCTTGGGAAGTGAAGGGACATATTGAGCGTATCCTCAAAATGGACCACGGAATCACAAAGTTTGATATGATAGGAACACCCGAAGAAGTGAATCAATGATTTACGTCAAAGCAATTGCTTTATTCTCATCCATCTCCTTGTTATGTTACTGGGGGATTACAACAGGACCTACCTAAATGCAAAAGAAAAATCTAAAGACACTCATCCACGACATTGAGATAGCACTAGCAGAACTAAAGTCTGAAGTCTATTCCGATACATCTGCATTCCGTATAAGTAGTTCGGATACTGACAGAGTTACAACCTATCGTGACATCAACGACGAAGACGGGATCTGCGATTGACTATGAGAACCCCTGGATATTTGAAGGAACCCCTTTTCTATCTGAGAACATTGACCCTTATTTCGGTTTTGTCTATCGGATTACAAACCTTCAAAGTGGCAAGCAATATATCGGACGGAAATATTTCTGGTCAAAAAGAAAACCTAGAGGTAAGACTAGGAGAGTTACAACTGAAAGCGACTGGAAAAAATACTACGGCAGTTGTCCTGAACTTACTGAAGATATTAAACTCCTCGGACGTGGAGCATTCAAAAGAGAAATACTCTCCCTACACCTTACGCCAGGTAAAACAAACTATGAAGAGACAAAGCAACTCTTCATCAACGGTGTCCTCACAGAGTCTGACGGATCAAAAAGACCTGCGTTCTACAACTCCAACATTCTAGGCAGGTACTACAGGAAAGATTACTTCCCGCACCCCTTGACTTCAGACGAAACCTGATATATAGTATGCTCTGTAGTTCGAAGGCAAGAACAATGTCCTCCTTTAAAACGGATGATTACGATTCTGACAATCAATTTCTCACATCTACACTTGAGGTTTTGATTGACAAGATGCACGAACATCTAGCAGAAAACGAACTACTCAAAGCGGAGATTATCGCAGAGCGTATTGCTCAACTACAAAAACAGTAGCGAAGATGGGTCAGTAGCACAGTGGATTAGTGCAACTGCCTTCTAAGCAGTCGGTCGCAGGTTCGAATCCTGCCTGACCCGTTCCCTTCGGGGATTACAGTCTAGTAGTACGAGGTAGCATTATGCCTATCAGTAAGAGAGACCTCAGTTATTTGAGGGATGTTGTTAACGGAGACATCGCGCTTGATTACGAGAACCCATCTCTGTTCAAACGTTTGTTCAGATATTATGAGTCTGTTGGTGTCCAGTTCTTCGGAGACCCAGACGAGGATTATGAACTCTTCGTAGACAATCTTGCACTAGATATTGGACCCACATTTTAAAGTGGCACACCGACCCTCGACAAGAGGGTCTTTTTATGTGTATAGTAATAACAGTTAAACAAATTCTATGGACCTTATCCACGAACGTTATCCTTACAAGTATGTCACCTGTGGAAAACTAGAGATCAATGGCAAACCAGATTGCAGGATCCTTAAGTTCAATGAGTACACAGAGCGTTACCAGACGATGTACTACTGTGACAATATGGATCAGATGATGACTGCTATCGAAGACTTCGAATACACCAAGTGGTTGGACCCTGCAGGTGTCCCTTGTTACGAACGTGATACAGTTTCGTCACAGTAATCAAGGAATTCTGACTTGGGGGTTGACAAAAGTTTACAATCCCTATATAATTGTAACAGTTCTTAATACTTGATCAATGACTACTATCACAGAACAGGGCGGCAGACAGAACATCTTCGCTAAAGAACCTAGGATGCAGGTTATGGATGTTTCAGTTACTCACAACGAAGTTGCTGAAAAACTCAACGGTAGACTTGCAATGCTTGGTTTTACCACAGGTTTGATTTCCTACATCGCAACAGGAAACTTCTTTTTCTTTGGAATCCTTGGTTAGTCCAATGATCAAATCAATTTTTCCTCAGATCACCTTCCTCGCTGTGCTAGGTTACACAGCAACTAACGGACTTCCGTTCGTATTTTCTTAATTCACCCTATCGGAGACTCACAATGACACCAGAAGCAGAAAGATTTAATGGATGGGCAGCAATGCTCGGTTTCGTAGCAGCAGTAGGCGCTTACGTTACAACTGGACAAATCATCCCAGGAATTTTTTAGGATGAGAACCAACACACAATTCTCAGTCCCTGAGCAGAGCGCACAAGTCTCTGCCAAGGCAGTCGCCATCGAACCACAAAAGGTTTGGGCAGAAACTTGGAACGGTAGACTAGCAATGATCGGTTTGGTCGCTGCTGCTTGTTCTGATTTGTTAACTGGACATATGTTCTTCGGATTATTCTGATAGAATAAATACGTTCAGCAAACGTATTACTATGGCACCGAACCCAGACCAGTTATGGGAGGATATGGAAAAACTCAATGCCCTCTATCAAGAGTTGTGTTGGGAACCCGACGACCATCTGGAGTTCGGTCTTGGTGTAGTCAATTCTGAAAATGTAATCGTTATTAAAAAACGAAATGATTGAACTTCTCACGTACTATGTTATTGGTGGTGCACTACTAGTTGGTGCTCCTGCTGTGTTCTTCTTGATTGCCTTTATGCCTGCACTGCAGAATACAAAAGGTAGGATGGTAGGATACAAAGACCACAAAGAATATGGTGACATCTCATCCTATGAGAATGCACCAGTTGACCAGACGAAGTTTTTCCTAGTTCTAACAAATGATTGAATGGATCTGTGCAACGTGCTCTTTCAATGAATCGAGAGCATTACAGTATCTACAGCAGCGTCAAGGGATCGGTGATCCTCTGGCGCTTTCTGTCGTTATGGCAAACATCAAACAGGAATCAAAGTTTGTTCCTAATGTTTGTGAAGGTGGTGACCTTGTTGACTGGCAAGACTGTCACAAGGGTGGGTATGGTTTGATTCAATGGACAAGTGAGTCACGCTATGCAGGACTTGGAATGTTCTGTGCTAAGTATGGATTGAATCCATCGTCCTTCGAGGGACAGTTGCGTTATATGTCAAACGAAAATCAATTTCAACAAGCACTACTGACGTGGAAAATCCCTGGTCGTACCTACGATGAGTATCATCGTGCAGCATACCGATGGTTGGGTTGGGGAGTAGAAGGACCACGAAAAACATATACATATAATTACCTGGATCGACTATCAAAAGTCTCCGCTGATGAAAAAGTTCAATCTTCAAGTTCAAATCAAAGACGAGTGGGTCACTTTGAGAAACTACTCGGGTTTATCGGAATTAAAGGGTAATTTCTATACAAAGGTTTGCGAAATGTCGAAACCTTATGTACCATATTATTGTAACGTTAGGATGGTTCCCGATGGTAACTAATGACTGGAGATACTCCGATGAAATGATGGAGTATAGAGCAACTCTATTGCAAAGATGTGTTAATTGGAAAGGAGAACTTACCAATAAACATTATGATTTTTGTGATTGGGTTATGAGTAGTGGACAGTACAAGAGACTGATGGAAGTTGACAAAATTGATTCTGAATTATTCACTCACGAATTATCATCTCTCTATCTGGAATACTACTATGACACCGAAATCACTAACAAACAAAAAGATCGCCAAACGTCTGATTACTAATGCGATGAAGCATCCTGAGAATTATACTCAGGAAGAGATCAACTATGCTTTCGCAACGCTCCGTCATATCAAAGCGGTTAAGGCACAAGAACAACTGGCACAAGGGGTTGACAAATCTTGAACATTCGATGTATTATACATAGTGTTGAATGTTACGGAATGTAAACAATTCTACAACTACTACTCCCCTCCAACCGAGACCTATAGGGAGTATAAATTACGTCTCTAATACCTCCGCCTGAGGGTGGCGAAGGAATATCTTATTAGTGTTTCCCTGCACTCATACCTACCCTAATTTCAATGTCTATTTCAAGTCCAACTATTACTCGCCAGCGTGGTGGTCTCCTCTCAGGATGGGACGAACTATGCAACTGGGTCACAAGCGTTGACAACCGCATCTATGTCGGTTGGTTCGGTGTCTTGATGATTCCTTGCTTGCTTGCCGCTGCTACTTGTTTTATTATCGCGTTCATCGCTGCTCCACCTGTGGACATCGATGGCATCAGAGAACCTGTTGCAGGATCTCTTTTGTATGGTAACAACATCATTTCTGGTGCTGTTGTCCCTTCTTCAAACGCTATCGGTCTACACTTCTACCCAATCTGGGAAGCAGCAACTCTAGATGAGTGGTTGTATAACGGTGGTCCTTTCCAACTCGTTGTATTCCACTTCCTTATCGGAATCACAGCATACTGTGGTCGTCAGTGGGAACTTTCATACCGTCTAGGTATGCGTCCTTGGATCTGTGTTGCTTATTCAGCACCAGTATCTGCAGCATTCGCTGTGTTCTTGGTGTATCCTTTCGGACAAGGTTCTTTCTCAGATGCGATGCCTCTTGGTATCTCAGGTACTTTTAACTATATGTTCGTGTTCCAAGCAGAGCACAACATTCTAATGCACCCATTCCATATGCTCGGAGTTGCAGGTGTGTTTGGTGGTTCTCTATTCAGTGCAATGCACGGTTCTCTAGTTACATCTTCTCTAATCAGAGAGACTACAGAATCTGAATCTCAGAACTACGGTTACAAGTTCGGTCAAGAAGAAGAGACTTACAACATCGTTGCCGCTCACGGTTACTTTGGTCGTTTGATCTTCCAATATGCTTCATTCAACAACTCACGTTCACTTCACTTCTTCCTTGCTGCATTCCCTGTGGTTTGCATCTGGTTCACTGCAATGGGTGTGAGCACAATGGCATTCAACTTGAACGGATTCAACTTCAACCAGTCGGTTGTTGATGCATCTGGTAAAGTGATTCCAACTTGGGCAGATGTTCTTAACAGAGCAGGTCTTGGTATGGAAGTTATGCACGAGCGTAACGCTCACAACTTCCCACTAGATCTTGCTGCTGCAGAGACAACTCCTGTTGCTTTGATTGCACCTTCTATTGGTTGATTTAATCAGTTAAATATTGATCTCTCAAGACCCCGAAAGGGGTCTTTTTTTATGGCATATAGATACTATATGATTAAAAAAATTTGGGATGTCTGGAAGTATTCACTCGGGAGTTTTTCCGACGACAAAACAGAACAATATGATAACCACATTGTTCTTGTACGGACCATTCTATTTCTCAGTTACCTTATCACTAACTGTTTTATTATCAGCGGAGTCATTCGACATTGGAATCCACCCGAAGAAACCGCTACTAAATACCTAAAACTAGTTCCTAGAACAGAAGTTGACTATACAAAACGACCATTGGTTTAGTAGAAATTGTGACCCTGAGGACTCTGGCGAAGAACAGGAGGTAGTCCAGTCTGGAGGGGGTGGTACTGGTGCGCCTGGGGGTGGTGCTTCACCTAATACATTGGTCAACGTTGTAGAAGATCTTCTAGGTCAATGTTATGGCGATGGTGGTACTCTTCTGCCACCAAACTTTCCTGATACACCTGAGGCACCGTTACCACCTCCTGTTCACATTCCGTGGGACCCTCTGTTAGAACAGATTGTTGGTCTTGGAATGAGTACCTTTCTAACTCCTGACATATTATTTGATATTCCTACTGGAGATGATGAGGATAGTGGTAAGGTTTGTACCTCTCCACCAGGGACAACTAATGCATCTCGTGCGACTATAGAATGCGACGACGATAAGAACTTAGAACTTCAAGAATGTATTCAGAATCATCTTGACTGTTTCTTCAGACCCTATGTTGGTGGTGCGTGGAAACCACCTCAGGCAGACTGTGATTCATTCGTTCCTAAAGCAACGTATGGTACAACCAATATGGTTTGTATCAGAAATTGTGTTACCGAAAGAGCACCTATATTTGAAATGAGAAAAGGTATGGGCACTGCAGGGGATGCTATCTTTAATGGTGCCAACACTGTAACTGTTACTGGTAATACTTCTCAAACAATATCTTTTCATTTTGAGTGGGATGATAACCCTAGAACAGCAGGCATTGCTGTAGATACTGTTACTGTTAGTGGAACTACTTTTACTAGAGTTGGGGAGAAAGGAAAGCAAACAATAGCAATCACACTCTCACCTGGGGACCATAGTATTTCTTACTCAGGTCTATCTGGTTCTGGATATTCTGTTGACAATGATAAGAACTATGGTGACAACAAGTCGATTGCATTCAAAGACAATGATGGTAATGATGCCAACGCAAGGTTTTCTATCTTAGGTAATAATAATATTGGTAGAGATCATAGGTATAGTCTTTCAGATACACCTGATGCAGGTTATCAGCAGGTAGGTGTATCATTTTATGGCAACGTAGTCCCATCAAATACAGGACGTAGTGTTTCAGTACATAGAACTTTCTCAGCATCTAGACAAGACACTCAGTTGGTATCTGATATTGCAGGTGAGAGTGGTGACCTAGATGATGGTGGTTACCAACCACGTGATGAGATTCTTTTCTATGGATATAGAGAGGCAGAAGATATGATTTCAGAACTGATGGAGGGAGAGAAACCTGCACCTCTACATCGTTACTATAGTTTTGAGGGTAATGATCACAAGTATTCAATTGAATCACTTGGTAATGTAGCGAGCGCACCAGATCTCAAGAATAATATATTCAGGTTTGAAACCCCCGCTGAGTCTGCACTTAAGATTCAACTTAACGTACGACGTGGTGGTGCTTCCTATGAGAATACCTTTGGATGGTATGTAACCAACTCAGACAATGAACCTATCTTCGGTCGGGTTCTTCTAAGTAATGCTACTGATGCATCGGGTACTTTCCATAGAAAGATTCCTAGAGACGAGATCAATTCTTATATGCCTTGTAATCTTGGGTTCTTTATAATTCCTGATGGTAATAATGGTGGTACAAACACTGGTGATGACATCACATTCTCAGCACACAACAATACACACGGTCCTGGATGGACCACTAATGAGAACAGTCATCCTAAACAAAAAGGATATGTATTTTTCTCAGACAGGAGATTGAATCCAGATAAAAGGGATCAGACTAAGTGGCCAGATAATGTTTGGCAATATTGGGAAGACTTGTTCGATGGTGATGAGGACTATAACGATGTTCGTATATCATATAGAGTAGGGTATGGTGAAAGTGAATACTACTACGAAGGTATTGAATGTTATGTGTTCGCTGAACCTGCTCAACCAGTTATGGCAAACATCAACGTACAAGATGACTGTGAGAAGAAAGCATTTAGGAAGGGGTCATTTGGTGATGTGATGTTGGTTCGTACAGAATGTGGTTCCTATCACGAACATCCTAAGACAGGTGCTGACACGTGGGAGTGTGGTAAATGTAAGGGTGACTATGCAAATAGTATTAACAGAGTACAGAGAGTTAAGATTGCAAAATCTACAACACTAACGATCAGATCACACGGTGGTATGACTGCAGGTTATGGTGACTGTACTAAGTTTACTTGGCAACTTAAATTAAATGGTAATGTAATCTATGAAGAGAGATCACTAGTATCTGAATGGAAAAGGATCGGTGCTGTCTTACATACTTTTGATGTGGAGAAGGGAGACAACTTAGTGTTTAAAATTAAGTCAATTAATACAGGACACTACAACGGAAAAGCATCTCCTGCATTCGCAATCAGAGACGAATCGGAAGGTACATACGTCAACACTTGGACTGTCAATTTACTTACACAGTCACACAGTTATGGAACTGACAGTAAAGATCAAGCAGAGGGACAACCACAATCAGGTCCTGCGATTACTGAACCGTGTGGTCTACCTGTCAGTGGTCAGTTATTTGTTTGGAATAATCACTTGGATGCTGACCCAGATAAGGAAGATTATACAACTGTAATAACAAATAAGGTAGTGGATCAAGCAGCAAACGTCTATTTGAATCATCCTGAGAGAGCATCACAGAGATGTAGGATCATTAATGGTAGAGATATTGCACAAGAAATGGGTGATGGTGACATAGGTTACGTTGATGTCGTCGCAAAGAATGGATTCTCAGTGAGACTCAAGTATCTTGTTGAAGATGCATACCAGTATTATGTCAGATGGTACCTTGATAGTATTGAAGACTGGGGTGTGGGTGGTTTTAAAGTTGGTGATGAATTTAATCTGAAGATTGAAGATCAGGATGAGTATTTCAATCAAGATGAAAATGGATATGATGGTATCAATTGGGTTGGTCCTGATTTCTATAAGATAGGATTCAAAGTGACTGGGATCAATGGTGATCAATGTCCTGACGCTTCTGAAATGCAAGGTATGATTCAAGACATTGCTCTTGGTGCATATGGTGACATAACAATTCCTAGACAACCAGATGTGACTGTGGTAAACAACCAGAGCACTACAGGTAATGAGTATGCAGTTAATATGAATGAGATCTTCCAGAGTTTCTTCTTATATGAGAATGGAAATGCAACATCATTCCATCAGTATTGGTTGGAACAAACTACAGCAGGTAATGATGTGGTGTTCGCAACAGACTACGAGGATAGGAAAGGACTACGTTTTAGAATGAGGATTAGAGTTACACGTCAGGACAACTATGAGTCTGGTGATGCGTATAAGTTTGACAAGTATGGATGGTTTGGTATGGTAAGAATCTCACAAGTATTTGATTACGGTAAGAGATATGATAAGGAAGATGTGATTAATGTTCAGTGGCCACCTGAGCAATTGCAGATTACTGATGGTGATGAACCATCGTCTCCTTACTTCCCTAGTCAAAACAACCTACCTCAGAAAGTTCTTGTACGTGATGCCACCACCGCTAGATTCAAACGTAATGCTAGAATGGCAATCTACCAATCAATGCACGACAAAACGAGCACGGTATGGTATAGTAATAGGACGCCTTATCAACCTACACAGGTTAGGCAGTTCAATATAATCATCAAAGATACTTACTAATGGACTACTGGGACAGACGCTTTATGAAATCTAAGATGGAGTTGGATGCTGTTAAAGGAGCACTCAAGTCTGGAGATCAAGCGAAGGCAAAAAAGAAACTTAAAAAAATCAGAAAGTTTTTTAAGTCACCCTTAGGGGAGGTTGCAAGATTGGACCAAACCCTATATAATGTTACGAAACCCACACAGGAGGACACCACTGATGCCATCAACGAAGGATCAAAAGATTCGGGGGATGACACTGCTGATAGAGAGTCTGCACAAACCTGATTCTAAACTCAGAGCGTGTGCACACAACCAAGAATGTTACGATGAACTCTTAAATTATCGTGACGAATTAGTAGAGTATTGCCACAAGAAATTGGGAGAAATCAATGCTCAATCTTGACGAATATTACCATTCTTATTTGGAGAATAAAGAGAAAAAGTTCTGTATTGATGGGGTTTACGAGTCCGTAGTCTCCTATGGGTACCATTGTGATGGAAGCGACATAACAGGACACTATGTGTTGACAGATAACTACCGTTTGGTGTATGATCGCTCTGGGTTATTTCAATACAAGGAAAAGTGGTCGAGTGGTTGATGGCACTGGTCTTGAAAACCAGCGATGTGAAGGCATCCGTGGGTTCGAATCCCACCTTTTCCGTTACACAATGAAACAAAGTTGTGTATAAATAATCATTCGTGCCCGAATCGTATCGCATCACGAATCGTTCACACTAATTTTAAGGAGTTTTTTTAAATGATCAAATCTGCATTCGCTGCTCTTGCCGCTGCAACTGCTATTGCTGCCCCATCTGCGGTCCTTGCAGGACCCTACGTTAACGTGGAAACAAACGCTGGATGGACTGGTTCAAATTACACTGGTGCCACTACAGATCTTCACGTGGGGTACGAAGGTACTACTGGTTCTGCTTCATACTACGTGCAAGCGGGTCCATCTGTGATCGCTGTAGACGGTGCTGACAGCGACACTGAGTTCTCAGGTAAGGCAGGTCTTGGACTTGCTGTTTCAGAGGCAGTTGGAGTATATGGTGAAGTTTCATTCCTCACTAGCGAGACTGTTGACACTGGTTACGGTGGTAAACTCGGAGTTAAGTACGCTTTCTAAGGTTTACTTACTATAATAGATACTAGGGAGCAGAGTGCTCCCTTTTTTATTCTCTAATGACAATGCCTGACTCTACTATTATCTACACTCGTGACGGGTGCCCTTTCTGTGTTAAGATTAAGAAACTCTACGAGATGAAAGGATGGAAATTCCAAGAACAAAAACTTGATGTCAACTTTACACGTCCACAATTCTGGGAAGAGTTTGGTCGTAGTGCTACATTCCCACAACTAATCGTTGATGGTAAGAGGACTGGTGGTTGCAATGAAACAATCACACAGTTTAGATCCCAGGGTCTTCTATAAATAATCATAGCGTTATAGGAGGTCTCTAAATTGCACCCTTTGTTCACACTACTTGGAGAGACCGATGGAAACAGCATTATATGTCTTCGCAATCATAGGATCATTCCTAATTGGTGGACTGGTAACTTGGACAGCGAAAGACTACATTGATGCATACATCGACAACGCTGCCTATGCAAAGTCAATCACACATCCTGAGATGCTAGACGAAGAGGGTAACGTAGATCAAACCGAACTGCTTTACTTGAAATTCACAGAGAATGATGATATACTGGATGCTGAAGACGACGACTAAGTTATGATCCTGGTCGATATGAATCAGGTAATGATCGCTAATCTTATGGTTAGTTTGACACAATCTGAGGAACTACAAGAAGGACTGGTTCGCCATATGATCCTTAACTCGTTGCGTAATTATAGGCACGAGTTTCGGAAAGAGTATGGTGAGTTAGTCCTTTGTTATGACAGTAAACATTACTGGAGACGTGAATACTATCCGTACTATAAAGGTACGAGAAAGAGGGACCGAGAAAAATCCAAACATAATTGGAACAACATCTTCGATCTACTAAACAAACTTAAGGATGAGTTTCGAGAGTCACTCCCTTATAAAGTTGTTGAGGTTGATGGAGCAGAAGCAGATGACATCATTGCAATCCTTGTTAAAGATCAAGGTCTTAAGAACATACGATTGCAAAACAATATGCAACCTGCTCAGAAAGTTTTGATCCTATCTGGTGATAAAGATTTCATTCAACTACAACGCTTTAGGTTTGTTACTCAGTACAATCCTTGTCTCAAGAAATATGTGAACGGTGTAGACCCTCACATCTATATCTCTGAGCACATCCTCAAAGGCGATAGGAGCGACGGAATCCCCAACGTCCTATCCGACGACTCCTGCCTCCTAGAAGGACGCAGACAGCGCCCTCTGGCACGTAAGAAGATCGATGTCTGGGTACAGAACTTAGACTACATCCCTGAGGAAAACAAAAAGAACTACGAAAGAAACAAAACTCTGATAGACTTTTCTTGTATCCCAAAAGAGGTTGAAGAAAAGATTATAGATACCTATGAGAGTTTTAATCCTCCTGCACGTAAGTACGTGTGGAAGTATCTTGTAGACAACGAACTAAATGATTTGCTCCAACAAATAGGAGACTTTTAACTATGGCATTCAAACTTATGATTTCTGAAATTCTGCAGAAAGCACACAACGCTAAAACAAAAGCAGAGAAGGTAAAAATCCTTCAAGAAAATAACTCACAGTCACTCAGGTCATTGTTCATCTGGAACTTTGATGAGTCTGTACAGTCCATCGTACCAGAAGGTGAAGTACCTTACCGACCAAACGATGCACCCCAAGGAACAGAGCATACACTTCTAGAGAAAGAAGGACGTAAGTTCTATTACTTCATCAAGGGTGGTGCAGAAAACATCAACAAGATGACACGTGAGAATATGTTTATTCAAATGTGTGAAGGGTTGCACAAAGATGAAGCAGCAATCCTCTGTCTTGTAAAGGATAAGAAACTGCACAAGAAATTTCGTATCACAAAAAATGTTGTGAGTGAAGCGTTCCCAACTATCAACTGGGGTGGTCGGAGTCAGAACGGTTAATGAAATTAATCAAAGAGAACGTACCACTAGAAGCAGGTAACGATCGGACGCTTCCAAACAATTCGTATCTTGTTACTTATCTTGACGAGACCGACAAACCCAAGTATGATATAGCGATGGGTGATACAGGTAGAATCTTTGATCACTACTACGATAAGTATAAAAAAAAGTTTCAAAGGTTTGATCAAACCCAAGGACGCATCTCACCTAAACTATGGAATCCAAACCCTCAACCTCCTGGCAAGAAAAAATGACATACATCAGGGGTCTTAACAAAGAAGACTCTGATGATGCCAAGAAAGAATATGAAGTCACTCCCGAACAAGTTGGGAAGTTCATTGGAGTTTTCCTCCTTGGACCGCTACTTCTGATGGTGTGTTGGAATGGTTTAATGCCGTACCTCTTTGGACTAAAGGCACTAAATTATCTGCACGCATTTTATATGATTGTACTAACTAGGTTTATTACTAATGCCGACTGACCCTACCAAGGTATGCTTAGTCTCCGTCACACCTGATGCTGAAAAGACTATTGGATACATCGCTCGTGTGAGCAACCCTAAAAATCAAGACAACCCTAAGATTTCTGGGTTGCTGAGTTACTGTATCAAGCACGGACACTGGTCTGTATTTGAGCAAGCAAGTATGACTCTTGAGATCACAACGACTAGAGCAATCGCTGCCCAGATTCTGAGGCACAGGTCGTTTACATTTCAAGAGTTTTCTCAACGTTATGCAGATGCATCACAGATTGAAAATGAAATCCCTTTGTTTGCACTACGCAGACAGGATACAAAGAACAGACAGAATTCCATCGATGACATTGATGATTTCACTAAACAAAAGTATGAGATTCTAGTCCGTAAACATTTTGATGAGTCGATGGACCTGTATAAACAGATGGTTCAAGATGGTATTGCAAAAGAGTCAGCAAGATTTGTGCTACCTCTTGCGACACCAACTCGTTTGTATATGACAGGTAATCTTCGTAACTGGATCCATTACATTGAACTACGTGAGAAGAATGGTACGCAACTAGAACATAAAAAGATTGCTGACACCGTGAAGAATCACTTCATCTGTCAGTTCCCTATCATTTCTGCTGCTCTTGACTGGTGTCCTGATGAGGATTGTAACTGTGTTGATGAGAGTTACTGGGATGATCTACAACCTTGCTTGAGGATTGACTGATGCCGATGGAAGTTGTTCCATTGTTTTCATCACCTCTTTATATTGATAATGATGGTAAGATGCCTGACGTTACTCCGCTAGTGTCAGGTTTTTCATTCAGTAAAGTACCTAGCGGTGGAGCACTAACGCAAGACCCTAACATTCTTGCTAGAATGCCTAAAGGATTTGTCGAATGGACAAACAACCACATCAAACAGTATGTGTATGCTGTCCAAGGTATCAGTCAGAAGTACGACATCCAAGTTACTAATTCTTGGATCAGTAAACTGAATGATGGTGAAGCAGCGGACTCCCACGATCATACTAATAGTATGTTTAGTGGTGTCATATTCCTAACAGCACCTGAGGGATCATCCGAATTGATCTTCAATAAGAATCAGTACAAGATGATCGAACCAGACATTGACGGTTGGAATATGTACAACAGTTCTCTATACAAAGTTACCCCTCAACAAGGTATGATTTGTATTTTTCCCTCACATCTAGTACACTATGTACCACAAGGTACAAATCTAACACCACGAATGAGTCTCTCTTTTAATATTTTTATCAGAGGATTGTTCGGTGTTCACACTAAAACTCTTGACCTTAGATAATGGATACACAAGCAATGTCAGCAGGAGGTGGAACAACCTCCGACATACAAGCACAAAGAGATGCCATCCCACCTATGAAGGTGAACGAAATGAATCTTTTATCTGATGCATTGAAGGTTGAACTTAAACAACTTATCAATGAGGTCTTGGATGAAAGAGATTACAAACGTAAATTAGATGGTCCGTATGATATGATAGAAGAGTTCCCAGACGATGCCACATACGACTGGGTATGACCTATATAAAGTTACCCTCAACACCCACATTATTCTAAGATAGATGCCAACCTACGAATGGATTAACAAAGAATCAGGTGAGATCACATCCAATTTTATGTCGATCAAAGATCTGGATAAATACAAAGAAGAACATCCTGAGTTGGAAAGATACTTAGGGAACCAACACAACGGTACTGTCTATGGTAAACCTAAACAGTCCGAAGGATTCAAAAACGTGATGCAAAAGATCCAAGCAGATCACCCTGCAGCGAACCTTAGTCGCTTTACCTAAATTATGCCACAACGCAAGAGAAAGACACCTGTCTCATCCTTTTCACGATCAGCGAAACAGATGCGAAGAAAGAAACCAATCAATCAAGAACATCTTAAGACGATTGAACCCATCACCACTAATCAGGAGCGGGTCTTCAAGTCTTATGCTGAAGGTAAAAACTTATGCCTTCACGGTGCAGCAGGTACTGGTAAAACATTTATCAGTCTTTATATGGCACTCAAGGAGGTTCTAGAACCTTCTAATGCATATGAAAAGGTTTATATGGTTCGTTCTCTTGTACCCACAAGAGAGATTGGTTTCCTTCCAGGTGACCACGAAGACAAGTCAAACCTATACCAGATTCCTTACAAGAATATGGTAAAGTATATGTTCGAAATGCCAGATGATGCTGCATTCGAAATGCTTTACGATAATCTTAGAGCACAGGAAACTATTTCATTCTGGTCAACATCATTCATCCGTGGTGTCACGATGGATAATTGTATTGTTATCGTCGATGAGTTCAGCAACTTGAACTTTCACGAACTTGATAGTATAATTACTAGGGTGGGAGAGAACTGTAAGATCATCTTTGCAGGTGACTACACACAGTCTGACCTCATCAAAACAAATGAAAAAAATGGTGTCCTAGATTTTATGAAGATCATTCAAACAATGAGTTCGTTTGACTGCGTAGAATTTGGTATCGAAGACATCGTGCGTTCTGGTTTGGTACGTGAGTATCTAATCAGTAAAATCAATCTAGGATTTTAATTATGTTTAACTTAGTGGGACCTCCAGTTCCACTGACTGAGATGAATGCTGTTACCAAGAGTAATGGTCTTCGTCTCTATGAAGTTGGTGAAAACAAATGGTATCCATCCGTCACTACAGTCACTAGTCACAGGACTAAGGACAAAATTATGAAGTGGAGGAAGAGGGTTGGTGAGAAGGAAGCAAACAAGATCTCAGGTCGTGCTTCCTCACGTGGCAATAAGTTTCATAGTATGGTAGAATGTTACCTGAAGAATGAAACTGTCAAGTTTGATGAAAAGAATCCACTAGCAAGTTTTATGTTTAAAACCGCTAAGGATACTCTCAACAACATTAATAACATTCATCTTCTTGAAAGTCCTCTTTACAGTGATCACCTTCGCATAGCAGGTCGAGTAGACTGCATTGCTGAGTATGAAGGTAAGTTATCAGTCATTGATTTCAAAACTTCTACTAAACCCAAGAAGGAATCCTGGATCGAGAACTACTTTGTTCAAGAAACTGCATACGCTGTGATGTATTACGAGCGGTGTGGTGTCAAGGTTGATAGTATTGTAACTATTATTTCCACTGAAGAAGGATCTATGCAGATCATTCAGAAGACAGACCTTGATTATTATTACCAACTACTTGTTGAATACATCAACGAATTTATGCAGGATAAACTACAATGAAGGAATACAAAGACAAATTTATGACACAAGCGAAATTTTCTGCTGCTGTTGAAGATGTTGTCAAAAACAGCAACGGTCTTGTCAACTATATTGATGCAGTCATTGTTGTCTGCGATGATCTTGACATTGAGGTGGATACTGTCAACAAACTCATCAGCAAACCGCTGAAGGATAAGATAAAGTTTAATGCCCAAGAATTAAACTATGTTAAACGAACATCAAGGGGAGTCCTACCGATATGACCAATCCATTTTACGAATCAGAAGTCGTACGTGGTGAAGTACAAGAGATGGAGAAACTCTATCTCGAATTAGCAAAACTATCAGTAAAGTTTACTGAACTAGATGATGCAGGCAGGCGAGAGCACCTAGAGGGAACTCTAGAACTGATCGCCAAACAAAAGGTTTTCTATGCTAGACTTGCTCTGATGGCACATCAGGACAAGGAGGCAGCAGACATCAAGTTCAAAATTGATACGCTTTCAGAGATGTATTCTGGAGGCAAGCACATCAATGAAGTTCTTGATGATATGGAGACAAAACTCAAGGATATGCGTAAGCAACACCTTGACAACGACTAAATAGTACGTTACCCTATATGGGTAGTACAATCACACAACACACACTAACACTAATACAAATGGCATTCGCAGATCTTAAAAAGAAGTCAGGTAAGTTCGCTAACTTGACCAAGGAAATTGAGAAAATGTCTAGCGGTGGAAAGAAGGTTGATGAACGCTTCTGGAAACCACAGGTAGACAAAGCAGGTAATGGATTCGCAGTGATCCGTTTCCTTCCAGAATCTGAGGGAGCAGAACTTCCTTGGGCACAGGTTTGGAGTCACGCATTCCAAGGACCTGGCGGTTGGTTCATCGAGAACTCTCTTACCACTCTTGGACAGAAGGATCCAGTCTCTGCACTGAACTCTTCACTTTGGAATTCTGGTATCGAGTCTGATAAGGACATCGCACGTAAGCAAAAGCGTAAACTGTCGTACTACAGTAACATCTACGTTGTAAAGGATCCATTGAATCCTGAGAACGAAGGGAAAGTATTTCTTTATAAGTATGGCAAGCGTATCTTTGACAAGATTATGGCAAAGATGCAACCCAATGAGAATGATTACGATCCAGAACCCGCATTCAATCCTTTCGATCTTTGGAAGGGTGCTGACTTCAAGTTGAAGATCAAGCAGGTTGCAGGTTATTGGAACTACGATGACTCAACGTTCACTTCACCACAAACTTTGGGTGGTTTCGAAGATGATAAACTTGAAGAGGTTTATGGTCAGGCACACGATCTTGCATCGTTCACTTCACCAGATCAATTCAAGTCTTATGAAGAACTTGAGGCACGTTTGAAGTCTGTGCTTGGTCCTAAGACTGCTGCTCTGCAGGTTGATGAGTCTCTTGAAGACGAGTCTGAAGGACGTGGACCTGCTCCTACTATCAGTGCTACAGCAGGACCATCTTGGACAGAACAAGTGTCCACTTCAACAAGTGACACAGGTGAGGATGACACTCTCTCATACTTTGCTAAACTAGCAGAAGAAGAGTAAAGGAACCCTATGAAGAAATTTGCCATTGCACTACTGCTACTGTCTGTCGCAACACCTGCGATGGCACACCACCGTGCACCACGGTTGAGAAGTGGTAACTATGAGGTTGAACCCTCACATTGCACTTACGATAAATTGTTTGAGACTTGGAACTGTTGGTACACACCAGTTCCTAAGCGAAGGCATCAACATCGTCATCACCACCACTATCATTATGGTCACGGTGATTTCTTCACACCTAATAAGCATAACGAACACGGAACACCGTGTTATTTCTACAAGAAAAACGGTTGGTGTTTCTAACCTAGAGCATAATCTAAAGCAAGTTTGGCGGTCGTCTTAAGTTTAGGACGCCGCCATTCTGCGTATGGAATAGTCACAAGAAATCCTAGGAGATCTCCGTCTGGTACATCAGGAACTCCTACTGGTTGCACAAAGAATATACCTGCGTGTGCTACAGTTTTCCAACCTATATCTACAAACCCCAATTCACGAAGGGCACACTCTAATTTTAGTGACTGTGCTCCTTCAATACAAAGCATTAATATCCTCCATATCCACCTGAGGATCCAGATGATGAAGAAGAACTAGAACTAGAAGAGGAAGAAGAACTAGACGAGGAAGAACTAGAACTAGATGATGACGAACTGCTGCTTGCTGTCTCTGTATTGTATGATGTAGTGCTATTACTTGTTGTACCTGTACTGCTAGTCCCAGTAGTTACTTCTTGTATTACTGCTGCAACACCTGCAGTACCTGACCCACCACCAGATGCAATGAGAGCAGTAGATGATCCACCACCACGTGCAGAACCAGTTGACGCTGTGCTCTGACTTGGTTTTCTATAGTTAGTGATACCAATGAACTCCTCTGCCAATGTGGTAGGGGTTTTCTTATTGCCTTCAGAATCTACTTCATCACTAGGTAGATACTTACTGAGTCTTCTGAACTCATTCACAAAGTCATCAATGTATGCACCACGTAGCAAATAGATCTGACGTTTATATTCATTCTCTTCATCCATCGTTTCATAATTACTGATAGGTCTACGAGAATCAAACTTAGTAGTCAGTGTACCATCTGGTTTGATGTACTGAAAATTCTCATTGACTTGAAGACCTTCGGGTAGAATCACATCACCATTACTATTTTTAATCTCTTTAGTTTCATAGTGATGAACACTATCTACAGTACCGAATCTGTCTACACATATATTATAAAGGTCCTCTCTTGTTACTGGCCATTCATTGTTTACATTGATGATGTTGTTCACAAGTAACACAATCCAGTCCAATCCACTATCACCATATGCTTTCTTTGCAACTTGATCAGGACGTTCGTTATCTTTGATAGCATACTTAGTGAACCCTAAGAGTTCTCCTTTGTATAGATCTCGGATCTTAATACGACGGAAGATATTAACAGTCAGTTCATATGGATGGGAACCATTAAGGAACGTTCTGTTTCTTACATATACATTAGGTAAATATTTGAAGTATGCCATTGTTTAACCTCCTGCGAACATATCTGAAGTAAGGAATTGAGTTTCCTTGAAGGTGAGAGTCATTGTATATGCAACTGGACCATAGTCCCAAGTATTATCAGTAATATCTCTCAAAGTATTCATAAAGTTGTCAGGTGATGTATTCAACTGTAGATTCTCAAGTACAACCTTGGAAGGGAATGAGTGAATAGTCTTGAGCATACCACCATTGCCTGTAATCCTAAGATCATCACCACTCTCAGTCTCTTGTGCTTTGACACGAACAATACCGAGTCTGAAATAGTTTGGAATGTTTAGGAACCTAGCGTTGTTCAGAGTTCCTACATCAGTACCATTCCCTGTTGAAAGAGCATTCGATGCATCTTCTGTACGCTTTCTAACTGCTTCATCATCACTGGTGAGACCTAACTGAAACATTTTCTTGATCGCATCAGCATTACTACCAGACATCGTAGGATGCATAGCATAACGAAGGAGTTGGAATATACCTAGTGCTTCTCGTGCTTCCTTAGCATTACGTGGTGCAATCTTAAAGTTAAATGTATGGTTTCTATATGCCACACCTTTGAATGTAACTTCTTGGTATGGGTTGAATATTTTCTTAGTTGCAATAGCAGACAAAGCATTACCATCAATATCTCCACCTGCACCTAGTGTGGAGTTAACTGCACCGACAGCAGATGAGATTGAGTTCATTAAAAACTCTGGTTTTATAGTTCCTGCTGTTTCTTGTAGAGTATTAACAGCATTGTCTTGAGTCGGATTGCCTGCTGCTTTCATAGCACCAAGACCTGCTGCACCTAAAGTGGTTTCATTATACATCGCTGTATAATTTTCTTGTAAACCATTAGGTAAATATAAAAATACATTACCAACTAACCCTGCATCAGATGCACTTCTAAAAGGTTCTGCTACGGGTTTACCGTCGTTGCCTACATAAGTATAAGGATTACCACCCTGTTGAGGATCGTACACTTGAATCTTAAGATAATCTACGAGTTTAGTCGCAAAAGTATCTTCGCGAGAGATCTCACGTCTCGATCCGAGTACGTCGGATGGCAATGTTCTTGGGTAAACTAGTGGGGTAGTCATATGCAGCGAAGTTATTCTGGAAGGTTCAGACCTAGTTACCCAGGAAAATACAAAGGTGACCCTACGAATATTATTTATAGAAGTTTGTGGGAACGTAAATTAATGGTGTGGTGCGATAAGAATGAGAACGTCATCGAATGGGGTTCAGAGGAGATAATCATTCCCTATGTTTCACCTATTGACAATAGAATACACAGATATTTTCCAGATTTCTACATCAAAGGAAGAACTTCCTCTGGTACTACTAAATATATAGTGGAGGTAAAACCCAAGGCACAAACTCTTCCACCTAAAAAAGGTAGGAAGACTAAGAGATTATTGACAGAGATTGCCACGTACGGAGTCAATCAGGCGAAGTGGAAGGCAGCACGTGAGTATTGTGCAGATCGTAAGATGAAATTTATGATACTCACAGAAAAAGAACTCAAAGTATGAGCGTCTATCAAGATCTAAGAGATCTAGCAAACTATAAAGCACAGTCACCCTCTTGGTGGAGGAGTCAGTTGTTCTTCTACCTGTCAGGTCGTGGCATAGATGGTCCTGCTGTGGGAGGAGTATGTACTTTCCAGTACACAGCAGAGTATGCAGAGAAGTATCAGTTCTGGGATAAGTATCCTTTGGTGTATGTCATAGGTGAGTCAGCGAACCACTTTTGGGGTGCTAATGTACACTATCTACCACCTCAAGCACGGGTCTCAGGGTTCACCCCGTCACCACCTCCCGTTACTCTGCATAAATACTTGCGAAGTAATGTTCTATCACCCTATTACAGCATTGAAAACTCTGAGTGGGCAGATATTGGTTTGATTCCCTCTGAAGAATTTGTAACCACTGTCAACGGAAGAAACATACCCGTACCAACATCGTTAGTATTAAAGAGACTCTAATGTCATACGCAGCACCTAATTCATTTCGATCATTCACAGACCTTGTTGCTAAGGGAGCGTGGGAACCTTCCCGTGGTAATCTTTACTCAGTAGAGGTCGGATTCCCTGGTGTTCTAGGATCTGCAGCACTTAATGGTGGTGGGACGATTGCATATGGAAGAGAATATTATGACGCTGTAAATTATTTTGCTGATCAAGTTACTATCCCTTCAAGAAACTTGACGACTGGAGACACTCAGAACTTTGGTCTTCAAAGATCATATGTAACAGGACAGACACCTAATGAACTAGCAATCTCATTCTTAGTGACAAAGAACCAGTGGCATAGAGATTTCTTTGAGACTTGGATGAATTCTATTGCACCTGATGGTGAGAACAGAGTCAGTTTCTATGATGATTATATTTGTGACATCATTGTAAGGAAATGGGAGAGAGGATCTAACTTTGTTGTGAAGACTAAGAAGAAAGGACAGACATATCAAACACGTTTAAATAAAGCAGTTGGTGTCTGGAGATTCACTGGAGCATATCCATTCAACCTAGGTACAATGACCTTCGGTAATAGTAATTCAGAAATAATTAGATTAGATGTACAGTTTAAGTTTGAGCGTTATAGATTTACTACAAAACAGGACAAGGTAAATGGTTGGACCAAAGAAAAGGTTATAAACAATATAGATAGTGTTCTCGACGATAATGATCTAAGGACCTACGTCGGGGTCTAAATAGTTTTACTGAATTGTAATTTTACACGATGCCTTTACCCAAACTGAGCATTCCAGATTATGAATGCGTGCTTCCTCGTGGTCAAAAGGTTACCTATAGACCATTCCTAGTGAGAGAAGAGAAACTTCTTTACCTTGCTATGGAAACACAGGATAACAAAGAGATGATCAAAGCGGTGAAAGAGATTATCAAGAATTGTACCAACCTCAAGAAACTTGACGATCTTGCTACATTCGATATTGAATATCTCTTTCTTAAAATCCGTGGTAAATCTGTTGGTGAGGTGAGTGAATTTAAAATCACTTGTCCTGATGATGAGAAGACTCAAGTTGATGTTGAAGTCAACCTTGATGAAGTTAAGGTACAAATTCCTAAGGAACATACCACCATTCTCAAAGTCACCGATGAAGTTACCATCACTATGAAATATCCATCCTTGGATGTGTTTGTGAAGAATAATCTCGTTGACAACCCAGGTGTAGACGATCTATTCAAACTCGCTGCTAGTTGTACTGAAAGTATTGCTGAAGGTGAGGATGTATATGAAGGAAAAGATTCTACAACTAAAGAACTAGTTGAATTCTATGAAAATATGAACTCACAACAGTTTGCTTTAGTCCAGAAGTTCTTTGAAACTATGCCTAAACTCTCCCATACTATTGAGGTTTTCAATCCGAAGACCGAAGTTACATCACCAATCTTACTCGAAGGACTAGCAAGTTTTTTCGCGTAGCCCTAGCGCACGATTCGTTGATGAATATGTATGAGACTAATTTTGCTTTGATGCAACATCATAAGTATAGTCTCACAGAACTTGAAAATATGATGCCGTGGGAAAGGGATGTTTATGTGAACCTCTTGATGCGTTACTTACGTGAAGAAGAGGCAAGACAACGCCAGCAGGCGGGACAACACCAGTCACTTTAATGGCAAAAGCAGCACCCAAGTTATCAATAAGAAACTTTATTCCTGTCACTACCTCTGGTATGGACAAGAAGGATCCTGCAATGTCAATGACCCTAGCGGTCAACCGATTGGGACATACTGTCACCGATGTTGGTAAGATTCTCACAGCAGGACACCAAGCACGACTTGATGCAGCGTACGCTGTGCAAGGGAGAAAATCTCTAGCACAGGACAGGGCGAGAGAAAATAAGATTGAGAAGCAAGCAACTGATGAGATAGAAAAAGAGGCGAACTCAAGAGGATATTCAAAACGTGGTGGGAGTGGTCTCTTTGGATTCCTAGGACCATTAATAGAACCACTGATTGCATTTGCTACAACTCTTGGTACATACTTTGCATTAGACTGGTTGTCTAAGAAGGAAAACAAAGAGGCGGTTCGGACTGGGTTCGAATGGATTGGTAAGTGGTTAGGAACTGTTTGGAAAGTCGGAGCGTGGGGTTTCCGAACTCTATACGATGGACTGTTCGATCCAGATGGGAACGACAGTTACTTAATGAGGGCGCTGAAAGTTGTAGGGGGTCTCGCCGCGCTCAAGTTGGCAAGTAGGATTTTAATGCCCTGGAAGTTGGCAGGAGATATTGGCAAACTATCAAAATTATTTAAAACTAATCGTACCACTGCCGCAAAGAACGCAAAGAAAGTAAATCAAAATAATTTCTTAAAGAATAATACTCGACCAAAAAGACCACCTAGAGGTGTTAGGTCTGGTAATGCATCGAAGGCAGCACGACAGAGATATGCTAGAAGATTTGGTGGCAATGCATCTAAATCAAGATTCGGTGGTCGTATTGCAGGAAGGGCAGGATTTAAAGGTATGACAGGTATGGGTCGCTTTATGCGATCTGGTGTTGGTGGAGGTATATTTGCAGGTGCACTCTCATTTGGATCCAGACTCGCTGCTGGTGACAGTATGAATGTGGCAGCAGGTGGAGGTATCGGTGCCACCATTGGTACAGTTGCGGTCACTGCACTGTTAACACCTGTCCTAGGACCATTTGCACCTATTGTGGGTGGTGTTCTAGGTGGGTTCTTTGGAGATAAGATTGGAGCGTTCCTTGGAGAGGCAATCGAACCTATTCTGAAACCTCTTGGAGATTTCTTTAAGAATATTGCTCTACCAATGTTTAATGCATTTGTAAAACCAGTTGCAACAGCAATACAAGATTTGTTTGAACCTTTGAAGCACGTCCTTGATATGGTGCTTGAGTTTATTGCACCTATTGCAGGTGCTGCTTTCCAAGGTTTGATGGACTATATTATTGGTCCTGCTGCTAAGGCAGCGTTAGATAGTATTGTCTGGATATTTGAGAAAGCGATCTGGGCAATTAATAATGTTGGATCCTTCGTTTCAGGAGCAGGGAATACTATAACAAGACTCATTGGTTCTGATGGTCAAAAGGCAACAGCACAGGTAGTGAATGAAGACTATGACGTGAAGAGATTGAAGAATGAACTCAAAGAAATAAGAGAAAGAATTGCAAATGGTGAAGGTGGTGCTAGATCTGTCTGGGGAATGGTTGACGGAGTTATCTGGACATCAAATGGTGCCCCAGGTATGCACATTGGTAATGGACACTGGAATGGTTTGGGTTCAACCAACGAAGAAAAAGCGAAGCACTGGGAGAATGTTTTAATACCGTTCGCTGAAGAGAAAGCAGAGAGTGCTAGGGCAGCATTGGCACAGTTTGAGATGGCACAACCTCAAACTTCTATGGTCGATGATCCATTTGTAGCGAAGAAAGGTGTCAGTAAAGATGATAGTCCTGTACCAAAAGGAGGACGTTTAGATTTCCAAGGACACGGTGATGGTGCTACTGGTGTGCTACGTCTGTTTGATGGTAAGAATAGAAAGGTTGGTCAGTGGGAAGCGATTAGTGGTCAATATAGTACAGCAGGTACATCACAATCACAAAGAAGAAACGTATCTGGTGCTCTTTATCCTTTACCAGATGGTAAGTATCCTCTTGTTGGATTTGCAGAACACTCATATGTAAGTGGTATTGGAACTTGGTCTACCTTTATTAACAATATGGGTGGTGTTATTGGTAAGAGATCTGCAATTCAACTTCATAATGATATTAATGACAATGGTACTGCAGGTTGTGTCGGTGTGACTCTCGGTGGTACTGCAGGTAATAAGAAAGATAAGGATTTTGTGAAAAAATATAAAGCGGTGATGCCAGAAACTATAAGAGTTGCTATCAGTAAAGGTGCAAAACAGTTGAGCACTGGACCTTCACCTAGTCCTGACAATAGAGAAATAAGACCAACAGATCTAAATAGTACGAAGACTAGTGAATTAACACGGTCATCTCAACAACAAGATACCGAACTAAGTTCTGCAGATGGATCCTCAATGGTAGTATTCCAACCAATTATTAAAACTATTCTCTCAGAGACTGGTGTGGGAGGAGCACAAACGGTCACATCACCTAGTGACTATTCTCTAACAGGTATGGGTGGATTCCACGGTTTATAAACTATGAGTAAGATAAGACTATACAAATACGTCACACCACCTAAAGAGGCAGATGGTGCACAGATGACTGTCGGTAAAAAAACATTTACCACCACAGGTTTCGTCCCGACAGTTAAAGCAATTAATTCCCTAGGAGCGACTGTAAATAGTATTGGTCTTGCACTGAAGAAGAACCAAGTAGCACAACAAAGACTTATGGATGAGCAGCGCCGCTTTGCTGCTCTTCAAGCAGACAGACAAAGAGAAGCAGCGATAGAAGCAAAAGGAGATACTGCAGATAGTGCAATCAGTGCCACAAAGGGTGCTGGTTTGGGATTTATGGACTATCTGATGAAGTTCCTTAAAAACCTGTTCCTATTCGGTGCACTCAATTGGTTATCTAAGAAAGAGAATCGAGAGAAGATAGTAAAAGCGTTTGAGATGGTAAGTGGGTTCTTCAAGTGGATTGGAGACACGATAAATTGGTGGAAACAGAAATATGGTGAGTTATTTGGTGAAGATAGTGATGGATGGACTAGATTCCAAGCAGCAGCAAAAATGCTTGGTGCAGGACTTGCTGTATTAGCAGGTTTATCGTTCCTGAAGAATCCTATTGGAACTATCCAAGCATTTACCAGTATTATTAGTACCATTGGTAAAGGTATCCTGAATCTGGGTAAATTCCTTGGTGGCAACCCTCTGGGTCAGTTAGCACTAGCAGGCACACAGGGAGTCTTGGCATATCAGGATGTAGCAGAGAACTATGACGGTGTTGAAGAAGATAGGATGGCAGCGGCGAGAGGTGCTGGTATTGGTGCAGGTGGTGGTGCTATGGCACTTGGTATGATCGGTAATAAGATTGCAGGTCCTATCGGTGGTTTGATTGGTAACGCTGTTGGTGGATTACTAGGAAAAGAGGCAGGCAAGTTCCTTGGACCTATAGTTGGTAATTTCTTCAATACTATTAAGGAAGCATTTGACTTTATGATGGAGACACTTGACACGTTCTTTAAACCTTTAAGAGAGGCAATTTCAGAACTTTTCAAAGCAGTGGGTCCTCCATTGCAGATGATAGTAGATGCGATCAAACCACATCTACCTAAATTACTGTCGTTTGCCGAATTTATGGGTAAAGCGGCATTCTTCCCACTGATCAAAATGATCGAAGGGTTGACTGGTTTCCTCAAGATGATTCCTGGGGTGCAGGAGAGAATGGACGCTGCAGCAGCAGATAACGCAGAAGAACAACAAGAGATGTCAATAGGTGGTCTGATTCGACCACAGACTGCAGTTCTACCTGAGAAGTCGAATGGTGGTTGGATCTCTGGACCACAATCAGGTTACCCAGTATCACTCGATGGTGGTAAGTCTGTATCCTTTATCGGACACGGAACTGAATATGTGGCACAAAGATCCTCTGGGGGTTTTGTTGTTCCATTTAATACCCCTCATACTAAGAAAGACCCTGGACTTACTAGTAGAAGAATTCAACAAGCAACTTCTGCAGGATATAAAGTCCCTGGATTTTCTATGGGTGGTACAGTTCCTTTTGATTTCGGATCTAAAAAGTCAACAGCAGTTTCATCACTACCCCCATCAAATTACGGACAATATAAAGGATATTCATTTGGTGGTATGTTGAAAGGTATAGGGACAGCAATGGGATCGGCAACTCTACCCCCAGGTGCACAGGCAGCAATGAACTTTATGCAACCACATATCAATGTTGCTGCACAGAATATTGGTGGTGTTGTGAATAGGGTTGTTGATATTATGCCACCTGCACTTAAAGAAAGAACTGGTAATATTATTAGCAAAACAGTTGCAAATATCAAGAGTATTGCCACTAAGGTCAAGACTGAGGACCTAAATTCTAGTATAGAGACTATGGTTGCTGATGCAATCGTACTACCTACTGCTAAAACTAGTTCAGGTGGTGGTGGCGGTGCCCCTGTTGTACAAAAAGGTAGACCCAATCCAGCGACTGACTTCTTGTCTAGTAGGTTTGGTAGAGTTGCTGAATCCGCTAGTGTACTGAGTAATCTGTTCTGATGTCTGAATCAACGTACCAAGCAAAAGGGTATAAAATTAAACAGTTTAATCTGTATTTGGCAGATGACTATGTTCCATCAGAAAAGATTCAGGAACTGTCACCTGACGGGGGAAAGGCAGTAGATATTAGAGGTGTCTGCCCTGGATTTAATTACATTGAGTCTATTGATTCTCCTTCGGTCAGAATGGAGATTGCGATAATGGACACTATTGACTTGATTTCTGATCTAACTGGTAATGAATTTATCCAACTAGAACTAGAGTCAGATAGTGCTCCAGATCAACCTCTAATCGTCAGACAACGTATTTTTAAGATTGGTGCGGTAACTAAATCTGAAAGAGCACAATCATATGTGATATTTACAGTTTCACCAGAAGCATATAACAATGAAACAAATAGAGTGTTCAAAGCATTTAGATATAAGACTGGATCAACTCACGTAAAAGAAATTGTCGATAAGTTTTTGAAGTCATCTGGACGGAAATATTCGTACGAAGGTTCTAAAGGTAACTTCAATTTTATATCTCCCTCTTGGAGACCATTTGATGTTATTGCATATATTTCTGATAAAATTGTTTCATCTGAAAACAACAAGGCAGGATATTTGTTCTTTGAAAACAAGAATGGGTTCTATTTTAATACTATAGATACTCTTACCAAGGGAGAATTAATGAACAAGGGAACTATCCCGACGTTCACATATGAACAAGCAAATGTCGGCAATGCCGAGTATAATGCTTACAGTATCGAAAGTATGAATTATCCAGATCAGGGCAACCATCTGGAAAAAATGCGAACTGGTGCATATGTAAATACCGTTATCGGTGTTAAAGCACCTGCACTCACTTCAGGTAATCTCCCTACAGCAGGGAGTGGAAAGAGTGGACCCTCTGGTTCAATCTCACCGCCAAGGACTCAATCATTACTTGAGGTATTTGGACAGGCAGAAACACTTAATGATGCTTTCCCTTTTCCTAAGATCAAGGAAGCATACTTTGATGAGAAAAAACCTACCAGAGTTAAAATCCGTGCTCTACCTGGAATGAAGAATGCGAAAACGTCTCAAGATGGAACCGATACTGCAGGAAATATGGATAATGATACCATCGCAGCGAGTTCATACTCGTATTCTCGATGGCAGTTACTTAACTCCATAAGACTTGACATAACCATCCCAGGTAATGTATCATTGGCTGTCGGTATGGTAATTCAATGTAAAATTCCTGCATCTTCTAACGTAGAGGAAAGAACTGTATTGGATCCTGTATATTCGGGACGTTATCTTGTCGTAGGACTAAAACACGACTATAGTCCTACTGGATTAACTACCCACTTACAACTATCTAAAGATAGTGTAACCTCATAAAGGAGACCTAATGAAAAACATCGAAGACCACATTCAAAAAGATAAAGAGATTCTCGATAATCCACAGACAAGTCCTCAGACTCGTCGTCACATCGAGGGCGAACTTCACGACTTGGAAGATTACGCAGAACATCACAAAAAGGAAATTGAAGCAGGAGATCATCACGATCCTACTTACCTAGAACTTTATTGTGATCAAAACCCTTCAGAACCAGAATGTCTGGTTTATGAAGACTAATAACCTATCATCTATTATTATGGCAGCAGTACAATCGTTTATTGCAGGTGGCAAAATAAAAGAAGAAATCATTGACGGTGTAGTGGATTTTTACAACACCTGTGATTATCTTGCCAAAGTCCCTGGTGAATATAGTGGTGGAACTGATCCACTGATCAAGAACTCCACGGATATGTCTGTTCCATCTTGGATCAAAGATCCGAGAATTACAAATTATTTGGATGAGGTACAAGCGTGCATTCAATTGTACGTCGATCAATATCCCTGGGCAAAAATGGCGGATTTGGAGGTTATCGAACCATTCAATATCCAGAAGTATGAACCAGGGCAAGCATTTACACAACCCCACTGCGAAAGAGTGGGTTCAAATAAGACCACATCGTTCAGACATCTTGTCTGGATGACCTACCTAAACACCGTGGAGGAAGGTGGTGATACACAATGGGTTCATCAAGACCTACAGATTCAACCAGAAAAGGGTTTAACCCTGTTGTGGCCTGTAGATTGGACACATATCCATCACGGTAACCCCGCACCAAATGAAGAAAAACTAATTGTAACTGGATGGATTTCGTATGCGTAATGTCCTATTGGCGACATTGTTGAGTTTGAGTTTACCTGTAGCAGCAAACCCCCTACCAAAACCTATTGAAGGTAAAATTACTAAAGGATGGTTTACAAATGATGCTATGGGATGTATGCTCCTGCAGGAGTGTACTGAAGATGTAAAGAGAGTCCGTAATACGGACGATGTACAAAAGATTTTTTCTAACCAAAACTTCAATACAGTTAGAGAAGAGTTTAATAGTCTTTCAAGATCATTTGACAAATTAGGAATTAACGTTTATATTGCAAGTCCAAAGTATTTTCCTGTTGGACATAGAGGTGTTTACCATACTGTGAGTAATCATTTCTATCTAAATGAGGCACACGTCAGTCGTCCTCACGTGTTTATGGCAGTAGTCAGGCACGAAGGTTGGCACGCTGCTCAGGATTGTATGGCAGGTACCCTTAACAATTCATTGATCGCTATTATTCACCCAGAGGACCAAGTTCCTAAAATGTGGCAGAATATGGCAGAGAAAACGTATTTCCAACAACCCTCGGCAATCCCTTGGGAAAAGGAAGCGTTTTGGGCAGGGCACACAGAGGGTATGACTGCACAAGCACTTAAAGTCTGTGCATCAAATACTCCTATGTGGGAACATTACTCACCCACTCCTCTCACAAGGAAGTGGTTACTCAAAAACAAATACATCAAATGAATTGTTGGCATTGCCAAACTGAGTTAATCTGGGGAGGTGACCATAGTCTCGATGAAGAAGACTATCCAGTCACCTCGTCGGAGTATTCTATGGTTACTAATCTGAGTTGTCCTAAGTGCAACTCATTTGTTGAAGTTTATTATCCACGTCAATGAAGAAAAAGCATTTTCATCAAGTGAAATCATCACCTTACTACATCTTTTGGGGACTCTGTACTGTTGCTGTTGTGGCAGGACAAATTTATATTGGCAGCGGTTATCACCGTATGTCAGAGAGTTTTAATAACTATGTTGAGTCACTTGCTAAATAATAAAAACTATATATCGCTGTGAGTTTAACTGCTGCTATCGGAAAATCTGATGTAATGGGACGCGACGGGTTCACTTGGTGGATCGGAGAAGTCGAGTCTATTAAAGATCCTCAGATGATCGGTAGGGTCAAAGTGCGTATTGTCGGTTGGTACACTGGTGCTGGCGGTGAATCGTATCTTGATAAAGTCCCTACTGCAGATTTACCGTGGGCAGTTGTTATGCTTCCTACAGATCAGGCAGGTATCAAGAATACTGGTACTAAGACTGAACTGCAGGTTGGTGCACAGGTTCTAGGTTTCTTTTTAGATGGTGAAGAAGCACAACTTCCTGTTGTGATGGGATCCCTTCGTGGATTCCGTGGTATGAGTGATCCCAAAACGGGAGATACTACACCTACGTCAGATGAGAAGATCAGTGCAACTACTATTGCATCTAATGATGAGGCACTTGACGATGATTCAATGCCACCTGCATCAAAAGATGTAAAAGGACAAGTTTCACACCAAGGTACTTCATTTAACGTAGATCCAAGTCAACAGGTTGGTGACGAGGGTGGTGGTGAAGAAAAGTCTAGAGGATTGCTTTCAATCCTAGAGCAACAACTACCTGGAAATCCATACACAAACCCTACTAAGGTTCCTGCAGAAGCACAAGGTGTTGCTGATGGAGCGGTCGGTCCAAGTGGGGACGGTTTTGAAAAAGACCTACAAAGAATGCTGACAGAGTTCGGCAATCTTAGCGGCACACTCGCGACTGACTTAGATGGTAATCTCACTTCATTGATTACTGGTAAGAAGGTTTTCAACGATGTGATGAATGAATCGATGACAGGCATCAAGAACTATGTTTCTTCTGCTATGACTGGTATCCTAAGTTCCTTGAAACAGATGCTTGCAAAAGGCATCGAGGCAATTATGGATAAGATTATGTCTGCTATTAGTAATGTTGTCCCTACAGGAGTTATCTCTTCAATCCTAAAACTTGCAGACTTCATTACCAACTTGTTCTGTAACTTCGAAGCAAATTATATTATCAAAGGACTTCAGAGTGCACTTGGAGATATTAGTGGATTCGCCAATGATATTGCAGGCAAGGTAGTTACTAAAGTTGTCGGTGGTTTTGCTGATAAAGTTACTGATACAGTTAACGCAGTTATTGGTAAGGTTCAAGGTGCTATTGGTAAAGTTTCTGGAGTTGCTAATAAGATCACATCAGCACTTGCTATGGCAAAGAATGCAACTGGTGTTGCTCGTAAAATTAAAGGTACACTAGATACTCTTTTTGAATTTGATTTCTCTAAGTTAAACTTCCAATCACTTGTTTCAATCATTCTTGGTATCCTTGCAGCACTGTTTGGAAACAGAGATTGCGGGAGGAAGATTAAACGACCGAAAATTAAATTCTGGATGCCCTTGTTGGGTACAACGACGTGTGCTAGTGTTCCAGACTTCTTAGAAGAAGAGGTAACTGTTTATACTGGTGGTGGAAAAAACAATAAGAAGAAGGGAAGTTACCTCAGTAATCTTTTCACGAATCTTGATGTATATGCTACACAAGCAGAATCATTCTTGAACGGTGCAAAAACTATTCAAGACAACACCCCAGGAAAAGAGAAAACTATTGTTCAGCACGCAGGTGGTCAGACTGTGATCGCCACCGTGTTGGGTGACCAACATACAAACGTCCCTGGAAATGATACAAAGATCATTGGTAGAGATGATTGCAAGACTGTCAAGAAGAATAAAACTCTGACTGTTGAGGGTGATCTTAACCTCAAAGTTATGGGTGATTTCAACCTTGAGGTTGGTGGAGCATTCAATACTCACCTCTCACAAAATGTTGAGACAGATCCAAAGACGGGTGAACCTGCATCAGGTGCAAAGCAATCCAAAGCAGCACAAACATATTCATCAGATTATAACGTTGCTTATGAGGGTGATTATCAGATTCAAGCAGCAAATATCAAATTGAATGCTCACAATGAGTTGAGTTTCAACGCTTCAGCAATTAATAATAAGTGTACAACATTAATGAACACTGTTTCTGGTGAGATCATCAATGAAGCAGCGTGGAAGTCTGAGTTTATTAACAATGTCATTTTCCAGAACATCGGAATGACTAATGTAATCCCTGGATTGACAGGTAGATGCACAATGATCAAAGGTCTTGACCTTACTATCTGTGGATCAGGAGCAGGTACATCACCTCTCCCTGCTGCACACGTTCGTATTGCTGAGTGTACAGGACAACCTGGGGGTATGGTGGATCTAGTTACAGGTACAGGTGGTGGTCACTTGACTCTGGTTAAAACACCTAAAGGTGGTATCGGAGAATTCGTTACAGGAGCAGGTGGTGCCATCCTAAACACTGTCAACAACGGTGCTATGGCATATACAGTTGGAACTGGAGTCTACACAGCAGGTTGCACAGGTGGTCTAGCACAGTTCGTTGGACTACCCATTATGCTGAATTAGTGCTATACTAAGGTCAGTCACAAGAATTCAATGCCTGCAAGGAAGTACGAAGTTCTTCTTCGTAGACCCAACGGTCCAATCAAACGTGTTATAATTGACGAAGTGTTCTCTGCACAAGAGGCACGTCAAACCGCAGCATCTATGTATGGTCTGCAAGTTATCGATTGCTATCCTACATACAAATGACTGACGAGTACCTAGACCACCTGTACGTTGATTATGTTTGGATCAATTTTCCGAAACGCACCCTGTCCATACAAGTTAGTGATGGAAACATTGAAAAGATTCGGTATCAGTTCACCGAAGAAGGAGCAGAAGGATTCCGAGAATCCGTAACTAATGTCCAAGGCGCAGTTGACACCGAATCTATTTGTTATTTGCTATGATGATCCCTCACTACAACGCTGATCCAAACATCACCTTTCCGATCTCCATTATGGTTATCGTTGTGATGTTTGTTCTCTATGGTGTCTACAAAGGGTTCTTCGATAACGAGGGACTTGACGATCCATTTGATGACCACGACCACTAAAAACAATGATTAGAGTATCTGTAGAAGAAGCACAAGAAAACTTCGATTTCTTGCTTAAACTTGTTGAACGCGGTGAGAATGTTCTCATCGAAGCACCTAAAGGCAATGTTGTTATGACACAAGTTGCCCCAGGACGTAATATTGGTTCTGAAGTAGATTCACTTCTTAATGAAGAAGAACTACCTAATCTGGACAACCTACCTAGCGAAGGCGAACTCGGTGTACACGTTGCACAGGAGACTGCTGCCGCTCATAAGATGCTGTGACCCAGATTGAAGAGTTAAAGTCATTGTTGTTTCACCCTTGGGAAAACAAACAACAGGCACAAAATTCTCCTTCTCATTTCTCCCACGTTCACTATCAGTTCTGGGAAGAAGAGGGGGAGATTCATTCTGCACAGTGGTATGACTGGAATGGAGAGATGTACCGAGAGCGTAATCACAAACTCTTGGATAAAGGTAATCATCTTGAGTTGCAGACCTTTCGCAAAGATGGCACTCAAGAACCTAGTATGCTCTTCACTAAAGTAGGAGAGGGTGGTTATTGCGGCAGAACCGAACAGGATGCTAAGAACAGCAGAGGTGAAGACGTATATTCTTACGTTACTGTAACTGCTGAAGAATTTACATCTATTGACAAAGGTATGACGTGGGGTAAAACCCCAGGACCATTCATTTTCAAAAGAAAATATATAGATTAGATCTATGGAGAAGTTTCTTGATCACTTAGTCCACCACTGGCATAACATCAAGCAATGTCAACTCAACCCGACATCATTTGCTTATGTACATTACGAGTGGTACTATGAAGATGACGTATTGAAAACTAAACAATGGTATGACTGGAATGGTGATGTATATCGCCAGAGAGAACATAAGATTGTTGTTGATAATGATCAAATTGTCCTACAAACTTTCAAAGATGGAATCAACGTCAGTGATATGACGTTCACAGAAGTCCAAGATTGTGTTTGGGTCGGTAAATCTGAAAGGATTGACGAACAAGGTAGGAGAGTTGAAACCAAGGCAAGACTTACTAAAGACTCTTGGGAAACGTCTGACAAAGGTTGGGACAAATCAGGAACTCTCCTATGGGGATCAGAAAAAGGACCTTTTGAGTTTGTAAAATGTACACGGTAAATTCAGATTTTAGACTTATCCACGGACAAGGTATTGTCAAGATGTGGTACATTAATGGTATCCCCTTTACATTTGATGAAGTTGATCGACCAACTCCTGAGTTGATTGATGAATGTTCTGAAAAAATGTGCTATACTATGGAGGAACTTTATAGGCACTCCCAATACCTCATTATGGAATCTTGCCACCCTATTGTCTTTGAGTTGACAGATGTGGTAAGATGTGAAGAGGAATTGCCATTTTAATAATGCCACACTACAAACCCTATTCCCCAGAATGGAACAGGAGACGCTACTTACAGGAAGCGTTAGACTCCTACATCAACGATGACGTTGATAACGATGACATTCTGGCAGACATCCTTGGTATCCTTTCGGATCGATCAGAGTCAGCGTACGCTGAATTCCAGAAGGTTGATGCCTTAAAAGAGATACTTGGTTCTAAATAATCAAAACGCTCGTAAACAATGCTCTCTACTGCTTACCGACTTCGACTTGAGGCGATCTGTAAGAAAATCTCTAAAGGCGAAGAAGTATCAATCTCAGATATGATCTGGGCAGAGAAATTATCAAAGAGTCACACAACTGCCCGAGAATGGATGCGTCAAGCAAGACGAGCATCCAAAGGGATCGAAGAAGGCAGTACCGATGATTTTCTGAATAGGATGGGATTAGGCGAACCCGACCCATCTGATACAAGAACAGGGTTCGACAGTGCCGATGACATCAATGATTGGTTTCATCACGATAAACCTGACGATTGGAGACAACGTGACTAAAAAAACTGAAAACTACAACCAACTCATTCAGCGTTTCGCAAAACGAACTGCTCAACTCAATGCCAGACAAGATGAACTACAAGGATGGTATGATGAGTATGTCAAGAATGAGAATGATCTGAAAAGATTAGAAGGTTCTCTTCAAGCAATTGAATACGTTGCCTTTGGCAAAATGCCTGGGGACGGTAACCACGATAAATTCAAAGACCACAAACCACACAACTAATGCTATCACTTCTATTCACCGCAGCAGGTGTACTGAACTTATTCTTCTACATCTTTGCAGTAGGATTCGTTATCTCATTGATAATCGAACAGATTTTAAAGTTCAGACCTTTAACTGTTGACGCAACAATGAATGAGAGAAATATGTATATCGTACAAACCAACAGGAAATATTGTTGGAGACAAGCGTGGGTAACCAATCTAATGTGGTTCGCTTGTAATGTAATTTTGTTTATTGTTTCAAGAAATATGCAATCACCATCAGATACATTCTGGAATGGTTTGTAAGGGTAAATAGTAATATCTTAAAAGGCGGCAGATGAGTCATCCAAACGCAGTTTTGTATAGCAATGGTTCACAAGAGTGTGAGAGAGCACAACAGTTCCTTGAATCTCAAGATTTTGAATTTCAAACTTATAGACTCAATGAACATTTTACTCAAAGATCGTTTGAAAATGAATTTGGAGAGGGTGCATCATACCCTCAAATTTCCATCGGATCCAAGCATATTGGTAGTCTGAAGGAGACACTTCAAGACCTCTACCTGCAACGTGTATAAATAAGATTGTATAAAATAGCGCCTGAGTTAAGTGGGAACAAAAAGAATTTCACAATTAGAAACTCTGGCAGATGCCGTTTTGACGGGGGAAGCGATTCTTCCCGTTGTGATTTCTGACCCGCTGATACCGAATAGAAAAGCAAAAATAAATCAACTTTTCAAAGGTGTATCCGCAGGAAGTCAGTCCCAACCTGGACTTGCGTTCGATTTGGACAGGGACACAGGACTATATCAGAATTCATATAATGAGATTGGTATTGCTTTTGGTACATCAAGTATGTACTATAGAAAGCAACCAAACGCTGACGGTTCTGCTACGATTCGAATGATCGCTGGAGATACTACATCTTCCAACGTTAATATCGATATGCGTCCACAGGGATCTGGTAGATTCCTAGTGAATGGACCTGCTGAGTTCCAAGACGTCAACCTGCTTATTGCAGATGACCAGAACCCAGATAAGAAAGCAAAATTTGAAATCTCTGGTGTTTCAACTGGTGCAGGTATTCGTACCTTCGCACTTCCAAGCACAGGTAGTTTTACATCAACAACTCTTCTAGGTAACGATACAGCACAGACTATCAGTAACAAGACGATCATCATCAAAGATGGTGACTTGAGAGTTACTGGTTCATCGGACACTAGTAAGATCGCGCTATTTGAGTGTGACTCTTGGGAATCCCCTGGAACTCATATCTACAGACTTCCTGATTATGGTGCAGGTGTTGCACAGTCAACACTTCTTGATACTGTTACTGAACAGAACGTCAGTAACAAAAACTTCATCAACCCCTCAATTAGTAATATTGAGTCTGGTGATCCTAATAATCCGACACCACAAGTCACATTCCAATCTGGTGATGTAACTTCTAATCGTATTGTTACTTTCCCTGACCAGTCACTTACAGTTGCAGGTACTGAATCAACTCAGGTATTCAAAAACAAAGAATACGCTGATCCTAGATTTGCAGACGCAACTGACGTTACTAAACGTATTCAGTTCGATCTATCTGCTATTTCTGGAACAACTCTTTTACGTTATGCGTTCCCACATAATAATCTGAATGTTCCTATCTCATCTAACAACATTGTTGTTACTGAGAAAGCACAACAGGTTATGGAGAACAAATCTGTGGTGGGTCTTCAACTAATCAGTGGAGACAACGATCAGAACAAGATCAATTTTGTGCTAGATAATGTAGAAGGAACACGTTCTATCAGATTCCCGAATGCTGATGCAACGTTACTTTCAACCGAAAACGTTACGACACTTGGTGTTAGTTTCGGTGGTTCAATTTCTGCTCCTGATCTTGGTGGCAGACTAAGATTACAACAACACTTTTTCTCAGGTTTCTAAAAAATGAGCGCAGGTAGACTCGCTGCATCCGCCCCTGCAGCAACAACAAATACTGTGCTGTACTCGACTAGTCAGTTGAATACAGCATCCACCGTATTACTAGCAACGGAAAGAGGTGGATCCGCTGCGACTTATCGAGTTGGTCTTAAAGATTACACTCAGAAACTTACTCTAGACGCGAGTAGTTACAAGTTTAATAGAGGTAACCCAGTTTCATCATATAAACTAGGAGTAGCACCTGGGATTTCAAGATCCGATGCAACCCCTGGTTTACAGATCAGTTCTGCTGACTTTGCTAAAACAGCATCGATCTTGGACGTTGTGGTTGATACTAGTGTTATCACGAACTATGTGAAGGTTAAGACATATACTTCTATTGGTATTGATGCAACTGGTATCTCAGGAACATTTCAGGGCGGTGAAACTGTAACTGGTGGTACTTCAGGTGTATCTGCAACATTCCGTGGTATCGGGACCACGATGAATATTGAGATTGCAGACATTGCTTCAGGTGCAACAACACTCAAGATGAGTGATGGTACTGCATCTGTTGGTAGTTCATATTTCGTACTATCTGATGGAATTACAGGATATACTGCTGAGGTTATCTTGGTTGGTACTCCTACATTCTACAGTGGCACAACTGGTGGTGCTAACGTAACTGTCACAAGAGCACAGTTCGGTACCTCTGCTGCTGCACACAGATCAGGACAGATGGTTTCATTCTTCCAAGATGCAGGAACCACTACAACTATTAACGAAGGTGCACAGTTCCAAGTAGCAGACACTACGTTGACTGTTACTGATGGTACTGTAATCGTCTCTGGTCAATACTTACGTGTTGGCAACGAGATTATGCTTTGTACTGGTGTAGTTGGTAACGATCTTTCAGTTACCAGAGGTCAGTGGGGTACTACAGATGCTGCACACGCTGATGGTGCAACTGTTACACCTATGTCACAGGGTAGTCAAGCAATGGTCAACTGGTTTGACTCTGCTGAGACTGTTACAGGTGGTAGTTCTTCTGCTACTGTTGACACTCAGTTCACTGCAACTTCAAGTGCTATCTACACAACAGGATTTGTTTGGGGTACTGTTTCAGGTCAGGAAGTTGTTCCTTCTACGTTCTCTATGGATGTGGAAAGAACATACAGATTTGATCAGTCAGACTCAACAAACACTTCACTTCCTCTTAGATTCTCTGATACACAAGAGGGTACAGGAGCGACTCCAGTTGCAGGTACAGAATATACAACTGGTGTAACGAAATCTGGTACTGCTGGAACGGACGGGATCATTGATCTTATTCCTACTGCACAGTCACCAAACCCACTGTATTACTATGCTGAGGGTGCTCCTTCAACTGCAGGTACTACAGTTTATTCTGCTAGTTTGACTGTTGTTCAAGATCCACAATACACAGAGATTCTTCTCTATGACGTGACAGGAACTTGGGTAACTGGTGATACATTCTTGGTTGGTACTTCAACAATTACTGTTGGTACTGTAACTGGTGGTAAGTATGGTTGGGTCACAGACTGGACTGCTCCAGTTCTTTCTGTTGCTCTTGGAGTTGGATCTGCAGCATTTGCAAATGCCGACACCTTCGTTGACACACCCCCTGAACAGGGTGCTGACAGAAGTACAGTCACTGCCAGTTCGGTTACACAACCTGCTGACCTTGCAACTGAAGACTACATTTACTATGATTATGCTTTAGGTGCCAATGGTACTAACAAACATAGTGGAATTGTGGTAGGACCTAATTCACACATTGTTGTTTATGCATCAAGTGCCGATTTATCATTCCAAGTGAATGGATTCGAGAATGAAGCGAACGATTTCTTACCAGATCAGTACAACCAAGCTGCTGCAGGTGGCGGTGGTGCTGGTGGAGGCGGCGGTGCTGCTGGTGGAGGTTAAATCCCAATCTTGACCCTTCATAAATAACCATATAGACAGGATTCCTATAGAAGATGGCACTAACACGTCTTAAAAATATCATCACGTCGAGGACTGGTCGTATTATATACGTCAACCCCGACGACTTCGATGCATCGGATGCATATGACAACCGAGGTAACTCGGCACTGCGCCCGTTTAAGACGTTGCAACGTGCCTTCCTTGAGGTATCGAGATTTTCATATAGAGTTGGACTTAGTAATGACGAATTTGACGCATTCAGTATATACCTATATCCTTCAGAATACGTTCTAGACAATAGACCAGGGACCAGCAATTTTAACGAGATTACGCCGTTTGACGAAAATACAAACTTTGATTTAACTTCTCCTAACAATATCCTGTATAAGTTCAACTCCGTTAACGGTGGTATCATCGTTCCCAGGGGTTGTTCTGTTGTTGGATCTGACCTTAGAAGAACTAAGATCATTCCTAAGTATGTTCCATATCCTACTATCAACGCATCACTTGGTATCACAGGTGCAAACGAACCAGGGGCATCAGCAATCTTCAGATTGACTGGTGGTACTTACTTCTGGCAGATGTCCTTCTTCGACGGGGACAATAACGGGGTATATTATAGAGGAGATGTTGCAGATACTATTGCACCTAACTTCTCACACCATAAGATTACTTGTTTTGAGTATGCTACGATCCTTGACCTAGATCTCTACTACCAGAAGATCTCAAAGGCATACGCAACAATTCCAGATACCTCTGGAACTATCGCACAAGACCAGTTACAGGCAAGAGTCGAGGAAAACAGGATCGTTGGTCCGATTTCCGACGAATTCCGAGTATCTCAGATTATCCGAAATGGTCAAACTGCAACTGCTTTTACGGTTGATATTCAAGATAACCCTAGCAACCACGGTTTCTCTGTTGGTGTTGCAGTCAACATCTCTGGTGTTACTGGACCAACTGAGGCAGACTCTAATCTATACAACGGATCATTCCTCGTAACGTCAGCACAGGGTAACCAGTTTACCTACCAGATGTCAGCAGAACCGTCAGGTAACGCGATTGGTTCTAACGTACTGGTTAAAGTTGAGATTGACACGGTTGACTCAGCGTCACCATATGTGTTCAACTGCTCCCTACGTTCTGTGTGGGGTATTTGTGGTATGCACGCAGATGGTTCACTCGCCACTGGTTTTAAATCAATGGTTGTTGCTCAGTTCACTGGTATTTCACTACAGAAAGACGACAGAGCATTCGTATTATATAACCCATCAACAGGAAATTATGAAGCACAAGCAAGCGGATCTGGCGCACATATTAACGGACTATGTAAGTACAGAAAAGGATGGAGACACGTCCACATTAAAGCAAGTAATGATGCTTTCATTCAGGTCGTTTCTGTGTTCGCTGTTGGATTTGGTGATCACTTCTTCTCAGACAGTGGTGGTGACCTTTCAATTACTAACTCTAACAGTAACTTCGGTAATACGTCTCTTCGAAGTAAAGGATTTAAGAGTGCTTCATTCACGAAAGATAAAGCAGGTCAAATTACACACGTAATTCCACCAAAAGATATTTCAGACGTAGCAGAGATCTCTATCAACTGGGTGACATTTGATATTAATAAGATCCGTGCTGCAGCAGATCCTACAAAACTATACCTCTACGGATATACAAACGAAACAGGTAAACCACCCTCTAAGATTCAGGGTTACACCATTGGTGCTAGAAGAGATTCACCTACATTACCTGACAAGATTAACGTTCTGTTGATTGCTTCAGGTGCAAACTCACCAACAACACACACAGCGAAGATTGATCCTTCAGGTGGTGATGTTACAGGTACATCCCCAGGTGATGACAACTCACCTATCAAGTGGGATGCTAACCAGTCTAACTGGTATCTACAAGTCGATTCAAACCAGAACGACATCTATACAACTCTAATTGCTAACAGTCAGTATCAAAATCTTGGATTCACGCCCACATCATTCATTAGAAGAGTACCCGACGCAAGAGACCTTAAAGATAGAATCTACAGATTTAGATATGTACTGGACAAGGATGCGTTCCCGATTCCTAGACAACCCATTACTGGTTTCGTGGTACAACCTAGATCTTCAGAGACTAACTCACCTGCATACGATAAGACATACTACATCTACGAAGTAGAAGTATATCAAGAATTTGAAAGAGGTCTTAAGGATGGTATTTACTATCTAACCTTCCTGAATGCATCAGTTGCTCCATCTACATCTAACTTTGATGACTTCGCATTCTCACAGCAGACAGTTGATCTATACCCCGCATTTGACAGAGACAACCCAGTAGCAGACCCAGGTCCCGCTATTTCAGTTGCTGACAATGACATTCTTGGCGTTGTTACTACAACTGATGGTGCCACACCTACACCTAATGAGAACACAAAACTCTCTATTACTAAAGAGTCAACTCAGTTCTTCTTACTTGAACAGGAAAACAACTTAGGATATAACACAACATCTAATACACTGAACAGTATTGTTGTTACAGGACGCCTTGGTGATGAAGAAGAGAGAAAGATCCCTCTGAAGTTGAACGCTGATAACTCAGTTGCTCCTATTCTATGTGAACTACGAAGATACTCCATCCTTAGAGCATCTGGTCACACGTTTGAATATCTTGGATTTGGGCCAGGTAACTACTCAACTGCATTCCCATCTACACAGGTGGAAGTTCTATCACCCGCACAGGTCAGACTGTCACAGTCGTTGAAAGAAGCAGCAGGTGTTGCATATTACTCAGGTGTTAACTCTGATGGTGAACTATTCGTTGGTAACCAAGTTATCAACCCAGTTACAGGTCAGATCACTAACGAAGATATTGCACAACTTAACGTGTTGGGTGAAGAGGGTACAACCATTGAGACGTTCTCAGAGATTGTTCTTACTGACAAACTAACTGTTATTGGTGGTGCATCTAACCAGTTGGAATCTGTATTCTCAGGTCCAGTTACATTCCAGAAGAGAATTACTGCTCAGGAGAATATTCAGACTCTGAAACTAACTTATAGTAACACTGATGGAACCGTACTAAAGCAGACGTTCCTCGCAGAAGATGATGGGTCAGGTCAACCAGATATTGATGCTGCATTGGCATTTAATGATGGTGATATTATCTATAACATCGACTGGCAGGCAGGTGATTCACTTGGTTGGATCTACGATTCAGGATCTTGGTACAAATTTGGTATGACAGATACTGGACCAATTACTGCACGTAGGTTCAGTGGTGTCACTAACTATGGTATTGGAATGGCACCTGATGCATCCAATAGAATGAAGATCAGTGGTAACACATTCATTTCTGGTGACCTTGATGTTACTGGTAAGTATGGTGCTGCTGATAAGTATAGACTTGCAACTGGTCTTGCTAACAATAACAACGGGGTCACATACAATGGTAACGGGTCAACATCATCCTTTGCTATTTCCCCAGGGCATACCTCTTACTCTGTTCTTGTATTCTTGAATGGTGTCGCCCAAATCCCAGGCACTGACTATCAAGTTAGCGGCAACGCTGTTGACTTCTCAATCGGTACTCCACCCTCAACTGGTGATGTGATCCAGATCAGGGAACTAGTCATCTAAATAGAAGAGGAGCAGTAGGATCCTATGTCAACAAAGATTAATGGTAATCAGATACAAGCGACAACTAGAGGTCTAGTTGAAGCGTGGTCTATTTCCGAACAAATAAATTTACCGCCACTTAACCAGTCACAGGTCAATGCCCTCGGTACACCCGCATTTGGTACTTTAGTCTATAACACGACTGAAGATATGGCACAGATCTACAAACAGGATGCTGCACAAGGCAACCCTGGGTGGACTGATGTTGGTGGGGGTGGTCCTGCTATTGGTGAAGGTTCTATCATTAGAACTAACGGTACAAATATTGGAGAGAACTTAACTGTCGGTCCTACTGCAAACGGCGGTGTAGAGTTCACAAACGGATTCTCAGCAGGTCCAATTCAAATTAACTCAGGTTATACTGTTACCATTGAGAACGGTGCATCTTGGACACTACTTGGTGACGATGACCTGTCATACGCTGAATTTGTTGATATTGAATCACAACACGCTACATTCACTGGTACACTTCATTACGGTGAAACGAAAGAGAGCGTTTACTATTACACAACAAGTGGTTCTATAACTCACGATTATAATAATTCAAACTCAATCTGGATCAACAAAACTGGTGGTGGTAATTTCACTATCAGTTTTACTAACGTTCCTACTGATGGTGCACACGCATATGGTATGACTGTTGCTATCAAAAACCAAGGTGGTGAGGGTATTCCTACATCAGTTAACGTTAACGGACAGTCAACAACTATATACTGGTCAGGTGGTGCTGAACCAAGTTGGGGTGAAGATGATACTTATGTTGTTGTCTCATTCGCATTGGTCTACACACCTAACACTGCTCAGCAATCATTCACTGTGATGGGTTCTGCTACTGGATATTATCAAGCATAATTATGTCTACTAACATTGGTTATTCTGGGATGTTCAGTCCCTTGTCTTCTTCTTTGGCATCACGTGGTGCAGGAGCAGGTGGCGGTGGTTCGGTAAGAATTATTGCTCAAGACAATGGAACAGTGTTTGACCAAGCATATAATGGTCAGAACTTTAGATTCCATAGATTTACCAGTACAGGAGATAATAGTCTATACATTGATGCAGGTGCAGGTGCAACTCTATACGCTTGGTTGTGGGGTGGAGCAGGCGGTGCAGGTGGACAAGGTGGAGCAGGTGGTGGTGCAGGCGGTATGTCATATAGTGAGATTACAGTACAGGCAGATTGGATCGCTGCAGGTGGAAGAATGAGAGTTTACGTCGGCGGTGGCGGCGGCGGTGGATCAGGTTGCTACGGATGTTGGGGTGGCGGCGGTAATGGTACCAATGGATCAGGTTATGGTTCAGGTGGTCGTGGCACCCACGCATCTTGTAGAGGATGTTCAGCAGGTGGTGGTGGAGGAGGAGCAGCAACTATGCTCTTCACACCATTAGGTGTAAGTATGGATAGTACACACATACTCGCAGTCGCAGCAGGCGGCGGTGGAGGTGGAGGTCGTGAAGGTTGCTCTGGAGCAGGTTCTGGTGGAGCAGGTGGACAAAGAGGAGCAAACGGACAGTGCGGTTCACAAGGTGGAGCAATGGGTGGAAACGGTGATACAAATGGTGATGAATGTGGCAGACCAGGGAACGACGCTTCAGGTGGAGGCGGCGGTGGCGGCGGTTACAATGCTGGTCAATGTGGTGGAAACCCTGGCTGTGACTGTAACGGTGCTGCTGGTGGAGGTGGAGGTGCATCTTGGATCTCTTCTCCATATCACATCGGTGGTTCCATAAGTAATGGTGACTGGGGAACCCCAGGGGATAGTTCTTCTCAATTCAGACAAGGATACGCCCAACCTAACGGTGGACAAGGTATAGGAACTCTTGGTTATTTGATCTAATTATGGCAACAGTTAACGACCCAAAGACAGCAGACGATGGTTTTCAAAATTTCAACGTCGCTACAGCAGTTTTCGATATAGGCGAAAACACAACTATTGGTGGTGGATTTTCGACTCTAAAGTCAAAAGACATAACCATTAAGATGAGTGTAAGAAAGTTTGGAGAGTACAAACTGAAATGGGATAACGGTTTACGAGTCGGTATTTCAGTTTCAAAACCAGATGGTACACAGGTCTTCACACAACAACTTGATAACATTTTATCGAGTGACTCTAAATATCAGTTGACAGTATCATTACCTGCTTTAACTCCTGAAGTTAAATACGCAGTTCAAATGTGGGCAGGTGATAATGAGAAATCTCTAATACATAGAGAGGATATTACGATCCCCGATTACGAGGATCCATCCACTCAAAGAGTCAATCCTGAAGGTACAGTTGTGTACCACGACGGATACTATCCCGATGACGCACAGTGGGCAGCAGACCAACCTTATCTGCCTGCAGGTTTCACACGCCCTGTGCCACCTACATAATGTATAAATACATCAGAGGAAATTTTAACAGGAAAAAATGAGCACACTCAAAGTTGCATCTATTAGAGACCTGTCTGGCATTGGTGGTTTTACCCTCGCATCTGGTAATATTACTGCTAATGGTACGCTGACTGTTAGTAACTTGACCGTTAATGGTACGATGTCAGGTTCATCTAGTCAGATCGTGCCTAGTGTCTCAGGTCAATCAGGTAAGTTTCTTACCACGAACGGATCGTCAATGTCTTGGACAGACGTTAGTTCAGAAAACATCAGTTCTATGCAAATCTGGACTGGTAACGGTACTTGGAATAGACCAAGTGGCGTAAAATATATTCACGTACGCTGTCAAGGTGGCGGTGGTGGAGGTGCTGGTCACGGTGAATCAGGCGGTGCAGGGGGTTACTCTGAGCGTGTGATGTCAGTTGCCAACATTTCATCCGTCGGTATTACGATTGGTGGTGGCGGTGGAGGTACTTGGTATTTCAACCGTGGTGGTGATGGAGGATCATCTTCATTCGGTCCTTATATGTCAGCAGGTGGTGGACACGGTGCTGCACGTAATAACTCACACTCAGGTGGACTAGGACGAGAAGGTTCTGGTGGAGACCTGAATATCTGGGGTGGTGGTGGACAGTCCCACGCTGCTCACGGTGGTGGAACTGGTGGACCTTCTCACTTCGGTGGATCTGTTGCTGCAGGTTGGCCAAATGGAGGAAACTTCAGTCATAACCACCAAGATCACTCAGCATATGGTTCAGGTGGTTCAGGTGGTCACTTCCACTCTTTCCGTGGTTCAAACGGTAAGTATGGTGTTGTTACTGTTATCAACTACAAGTAAGAGGTCACTATGAAAAAAGCATTAATGGATTTTACAGGTTACGTTGCTGACGTAGTAGAACCTGGGGAAGAATATGCACTATTCTTGGGTCGTGGTTGCTCACAAATGTGGGTAAATGCACCTGATGATATTACAAATGTGTGGACTCTTGAGTGGTCACCTTCAGCAGAAGATATGACTTGGGTTAAGAGAACTGAAACATATGCAGACCCTGCAACAACTCGCAGAGTGGCATATGGTGAGGTAGGAGCACAATTGGATATGCTCTACAAAGACCTTGCATCAGGAAAAGCGTTGACAGCAGAGGATGCTCTTTGGTATAATCACGTCAAGACAGTTAAAGAGAACACGGTATCACCTTCATCAGTTGAGGAACCAATGGATCCTACAATGACTGAGGAAGAGATCGCTGAGTTTATGTCAGACGCTGTAGAGCCTGGAGTCGGAAGACCCTGTAAACTATCAACGAAAGAACAACCTTGTTGGGAAAGATATTCTAACTGGGGAAGAACCTACGAAGAACTTTAATTTGGTATGCAACTACATAAAATCTGTATTGTCGGTGGTGGCAGTGCAGGGTGGATGACCGCTAGTGTTCTAGCGAAACATTTTGGTGATACAAAAGAGATTGTGTTGATCGAATCTCCTACAAAACCTAGAATTGGTGTAGGAGAAGCGACAACGCAATTTTTTAATACTTTTATTAGGTATCTGGGATTGGAAGATTCCGACTGGATGCCTAAATGTGATGCCACATATAAACATAGCGTACGATTCGAGAACTTTAATCCAAAAGGTCCATTCCATTACCCATTTGGGAAGACAGAGGGACCTGCATCTGTTGCTGACTACTATACTTGGCGAAAGATCGGAAAAGTTGACAGTATGACTTGGGGTCTGATATATTCAGATACAGTTCGCAGTTCAGAAAATGGGAAACTCATTCCCGATCTCACTTATTTTAATGTCGGTTACCATTTCGACGCTATTTCCTTTGCAGAATATCTAAAACACAACTATGCACTACCAAAAGGTATTAGACTCATTGAAGATACAGTCAGCGAAATTGAATCCAGCGTGGACGGGATTAGCAGAGTTCGCGTTCATAGTGGCGATTGGCACGATGCAGACCTTTTTATAGACTGCACAGGATTTGCTGCAATTCTCAGCAATGAGGTAGGAAGTACGTGGGAAGCGTGGAATTCAGATATAAATGGTACAGATGAATTGATGTGTGACTCAGCGTGGACAACGAGAGTACCATATAAAGATAAAGCAAAAGAGTTAGTTGCATACACAAACTGCACAGGAATGAGCAGTGGATGGGTATGGAGAGCACCCACGTGGTCACGAATTGGCACGGGTTATGTATTCTCATCCCGTCATCAATCGAAAGAGGATGCATTAACAGAATTCAAACAGCATTTAGGTGTAGGTGATGAACAGGAATTCAGATTCCTTGAGTTCCCTACAGGTGTAAGAAAAGAGATATGGAAGAAGAATGTGGTATCTATTGGATTGGCAGGTGGTTTCATTGAACCACTAGAATCAGGTGGATTATATTCAGTTCACGAGTTCTTATTTAATCTGATACAGGTTCTTCCTAGAGAAATTGACTATTACAATGGTTTCATAAGAGAACAGTTCAACTGGGGATCGAAGAGGAGACTACAGTCATTCAAGGATTTTGTACTAGCACATTACTGTTTGAGTCCTAGGAGTGACACACCATTCTGGAAGCATTATAATCAGATGAACTTCCAATCGGAGTTCCCTGATGTGTTGACACAAAGATTTGAACAGATCGGAAACCTAAATTATCTATCCGAGGGTGCTCTCTACTTGCTAGGTGGGTACGAATATGATATAATTCCTGATAGGTTCGATGTTATTGCCAGACACGATGGTTACGAATCACCCGACTTTGATGATATGTTTATGGATCATTTAACCAAGTCAGATCCAGACTATCCAACCCCTTTGGAGTATTATCAATCTACCCTATATAAGAAAGAAGAATCTTAATTATGCAAGTTAACAATGTTGTGATTGTTGGTGGTGGATCATCTGGATGGATGACCGCAGCAGCACTCTTGAAACTATGCCCGTGGATCAGCGTTGTACTGGTCGAGTCTAAGAAGCATAAACCAGTCGGTGTTGGTGAATCAACTATCGGACAGTTTAACAAGTATTTGCGATCACTCGGTCTTAAAGACGAAGAGTGGATGCCCAAGGTAGGAGCGACATATAAGAACAGTATTCAATTCACAGACTTTCGTGAAATAGGATCTACATTCCAGTATCCATTTGGACCTGCAGATCTATATAACTGTAAGAACGATATTCAAGATTTCTTTGATCTTCAAAGACTGTATCCTGATGAGTTCCCGCCAGAGTTGTTTGCTAAGTATTACTTGGCAGGTAACACCTGTATGGCAGAAAACAATAAAGAATATGGTAACAAAGATGGGAGAATTAGGGATTTTGATTTTGCTAGTGATACTGCCTACCATATTGATGCTGACAGATTCGGCGAATACTTGAAGACTGATGTATGTTATCCGTTCGCTGAACAGGATAGATTCACACACATCACAGGTGATGTACGAGGAATGGTCAAAGATGTTACTGCAGGTGGATCACCATCACAAAGTAACAGAGTCATCAAACAACTAGCAGTAAAACTAGACGCAGACAAGAAAACTATCGGAGTACAGGGAGATCTGTTCATTGATTGCACAGGATTTAAGGGTGCACTCATTGAAGATATGATGTCTGTTCGCCATATTAGTTTCGAGAAGTATCTACCAAACGACAAAGCATTCTTTGCTCGTATTCCTTACCAAAATCAGAAACAACGTCAGGAAAAGATGCACAACGTGACAGACTGTCGCGGTGCAAATACTGGTTGGATGTGGACTATTCCATTGTGGGATAGAGTCGGAGTTGGATACTGTTGGTCATCACGTTTTGCTATGGAAACAGAAGCAAGACAAGAGTTTGAAATTTGGATTGAACAAGAGTTTGATCTGGAACCAGAAGAGTATGAAATCCAACTAATTGATATTAAGCACGGATATAGAGAGAAAGCGTGGGAGTTGAATTGTGTAGCAATCGGGATGTCATATGGTTTCATTGAACCACTAGAGTCCACTGGTCTGTTGACAACTCACGAAAACATTCTTAGACTGGTTGATGTTCTCAATCGTCGTCAGGGTTATGTAACAGGTATTGAGCGTCAATGGTTCAATTATGCTGCACAACGTGAGGTCATTGGATTCAGTCATTTCGTAGCAATGCACTATGCATTGAGCAAACGAACTGATAATCCATATTGGAGACACGCATCACAAAGATGTGAGTATATGCTCGAACAGTTTGATGGTAACATCAAGGTGAACGATGAGTATGAGAGGATGGGAGATATTCTAGATCTTGGTAGACCACTCAGAGCAAACATTGCAGGTATGAATTTCATCGCTGCAGGTATGGGATTGAGATTGGGAACTAGGTTCAATGGATATGGCAACGTCGAAGAACTCACTCACGTTGGAAATGAGCGTCTAGATTACATTAAAGATATTGAGGAATTCATCAAGTCAGATGAGGTTCCAACACATTATGAATTCCTACTTGAAAACATTTATGGTGAAGACAATGTTCAACTTCCTGAGGAATAAGAAGAAGAAACCTTGGTTGCGATTCTTCTCTCTAGAACCAGGGTTGGTTGAGAATTATCCTTTGATACCAACGAGTTCGGTAAGAAGACGTTGGCAATCGAAGGAAGAGCGAAACAAGAAGTGCCCCTTTCGGGGTAATATGAATGTAGCAAATTGCCCAGGGTTGAAACAGATCACTCGTATGGGTTATGTTGTAGTCGCACCAATGGATTTCATCATTCGTACAAACGGTGATGGAGTTGGTTATGAGTATGAAATCCCTACAATGTTCACGAGACACGCGAATTTTGTGGGTGATCATCCACCAGACCAAACTGTACCCTTAGTGGACAGTCCACGTGAATCACTTGCACACATTATCAAACTTGAGACACCGTGGAGAGTGAGAGCGAGTGACGATGTGATCTTTATGCAGACACCCGTTTACTGGAACAATGAGTCCCGTTTCGAAGCAACTGCAGGGATCTATGATCCAAGATTTGCTATGCAAGTTAACGTGCAACTTATCTGGCACGTTCTAGATGGTGAAACTCTAGTTAAAGCAGGGACACCTCTAGCACAATTCATACCAATGCCAAGAGCAACACTTGACAAGAGTTGGTATGATATTCGTATAGATAATGCAACGACTGAAGATTGGGATCTAGAAAATGCTTTCAATTACTCATTGAAGGCAGAGTATCCTAATGATGACGATGTATCGCACAAAGTCGCTCGTGCTATGAGAGCGATCAAACACCACAGCAACGGAATTGACCGATGAGTCTTACACTTGATGAATTGATTCAAAACTTCCATCTTCAAAAAGGGGAAGTTGATAAAATTATCGACAACTACGATACAGAGTTCTCTAACAAGAAACTGAATCCATATGGTGTCACCACAGTTGAGTTTCAAAAGAGATCTGATGCATATGCTCAGAGATCTAGATTGGAGGGTGCTATCGATGCACTCTTTATTGTGAAACGTGATATAATGGGTGATGACACAGATGTCAATATGCCTATGGCAGAACTTGACTCAACAGATCCAGAAATGGAAATTATTGGTAATGTATCAGAGGAAAACGAAACGGAGGAGTAACAATGTCTAAATCGTACCACGTCTATTACAATGGTAAAGTTTTATTCAAAGACTTGAACCAAGAAGAATTCGATGTAGTATGGGGAAGAATTTACCATTCGTATCATACAGATAGCATTTCGATGTCGGAATGCAATTCAGAAAACCTAGAGGAGTGTGAACAGAGTTACTAATGCGTGTTATTCGTAATGTGATCCCTGCTGTCTACCAGTTGAGGATCAAGCAAATGATGTTAGACGTTGGATTTCCTTGGGGATACCTTGAGGATGTCACATACAGAGATACTGATGAAGTGCGAAACCGATTTCCAAATGCAAATGGATCTCAAGGGTTCGCACATTTGTTTTACGATGATGAAACAAATACTCATTCAGAGTTTTGTAATATCATTATGCCACTATTCTTTTCATTCGTAGACACACACGAGTACAATCTGTTTAGGATCAAGGGTGGACTATTGTTACCACAAGGTGCACTAAAGTCACCATACAATATGCCACACGTCGATATGAACAGACCACACACTACTGCACTATATTATGTCAACTCGGCAGATGGTGAGACGGTGTTTTTTGATGAAGAGAACAATGAAATAAGGAGAGAGAAACCAGAGGCAGGCAAAGTCATTATTTTTGATGGTTCTGTTTACCACGCATCGCAGAATCCTACTAGGTCTACAAATAGAATTACATTAAATTTTAATTATGAGCATTGAGATCTTTTACTACCAGTATGACGGTGGTCAAGACATTCTAAACTGTTGGGATTCACCTCTAAGTTTGGATGGTATTGGTATTGAACCCAAGAAAGTTATTGATGAGTACGAAGGAAAGAAATTCGTACCATATATGCAATGCCCTGCTTGGTCACATAAGAACTCACGTGAGTTCATTATGTACAACCCGAAGGACTTGACAATTGTAATTAATAAAGAAGGATACATCACAGTAAAAGAATTGAGTGATCAGCAGATCCAGAAATATTTGAAGGTAGAAGATTTAGAACCACCTATCAAGACTCTACAGATTTCAGTACCACAATTATTGTTGTGGACAAAATCGAAAGGTGTGTGGGTAGAAGCAAGAGACTATCCCTTGACAAGCAGAAACAATAACTTTACAATAGTAAACGGTTGGTTCAATCTATCTGATTGGTGCCGACCTATATCTTTTGGTATCAATGTATGTGATTCTGAACAGGATGTAAAAATCAAACGCGGTGACCCAATTTATAAATTCGCTTTCTATAAGGAAGGAGATCTACGAGAGTCATTCAAGTTAACTAAATCAGTACCACCACAGGAAATGCTACTGCAGATGCATAAACGTCTAGCAGTAAAACAATTCACACCATTCCTTGCTAAGGATATTATCTTTGGTGAGAAAGAAAAGAAATGCCCTTTCCCTTGGTTTAGAAAATGAAATTCGTAGAAGAGTATGTACCAACTATCATAATCGATAACTTTTTCGAGACACCATCGTTGGTCGTTAATTTAGCAAAACAACAAGAGTATTGGAGGTGCTATGATCACCCCAATAAGGGCAATTGGCCTGGGATGAGGTCGAAACTTCTTGACGGAGTTGATCCTATCCTACACGAAATCATATGCAGAAAGATTACAGCATATCTACCGTCTTTCATCGGATTTGATATTGCTGATATTGCATTTCACGTGTGTGATGGTAACAACAAACGTGGATGGATTCATTCTGACCCACCACACTTGGGTGTTGGTCTGGTTATCTATTTGAATGAGGGAGTTGTACCTGATCGTGGTACAACCATCTACGATGTGCCACCACATTTTAGTGGACAAGGTTTCGAAGATGAATTCAAGAAACAATTACTTGCTCAGGATGATGCTGAATCAGCAGCAGCATATGAGACATATAAAGAAGAATGTAATGCGATGTATCAAACATCAATTAGTATTGAAAGTAGATACAATCGTTGCTTACTCTTTGATGGTAGAAAGTTTCACGGTGGTATGGATTTCTTCGGAAATGATGTACACGATTCTCGCCTAACTATTGTAGGATTCTTCCACGGAATTACTCACGATCTTGTAAACAATTAACATTATATGGAAGTGGTTATCGACGAGAAAATCGAAGAATTTGCCAACGGTAAACTTTGGCGAGTTCGTAATGCATTATCACAAGAAACTTGTGAACATTTGAAGCACGAATTCATTATGATTAAAGACATAATTGAAGCGACAACTTCAGGTCCCACAAGCGATCCCATAATGCCAGGTGCCTTTGCAATGTACTCACCAGTATGTTTTGAAGCAATGGGACAGGTAATTAAGAAACAGATTGAGGACGTGGTTGGATGTAAATTATGGCAGACATTTAGTTACGCTAGAGTATATACTAAAGGCACTAATCTGGTTAGACACAGAGACAGAACAAGTGGTGAATGGGTAGGAAATATATGTGTAACAAGAGACCAAACTAATTGGCCATTTTATATAGAAATTGATGGTAAATCGTATGACCTATTAATGAATCAAGGTGATATGATCGTATTCAGAGGACATAAAGATTTCCATTGGAGACCAAAATATCAGGGAGATCTACAGATACAGGCATTTGTATCATATGTGGATCAAAATGGTAGATACGCTGACAATAAATGGGACGGTCGTCCGATGTTGGCAGCACCTTGGGAAACAGCAAGTCAGCAGATTCAGAATGAACAATCAATGATCAACACATCACCCTATTACACATAATGAAACTGACAGTCAGCAATCCATTTGATACAGCATATAAGAAACTGGATGATGTAATCGTCTTTGAGAACATTATCCCACCAGTATATCAAGACTGGTTACTTCTATGTGCAAACAATCCAGACCTCGCTTGGTATCGTAAGGACAATGCAATCACAGACATCCCCGAGTTTATTGGTGACGCTCGTAATGGGTTCGCTAACCTACATTATTTGTATGAAATTGAGTACGGTGACAAGTCACATTGCTCAACACTTACAAATGGGTTTATGCCGCTTGCTCTTCAGTTCCGTGAAGCATTGAGTGCTGAATGTTTGCTACGAATGAGAATCAATGCAGTCCCTGCAATGGGAAGCAATCAAGTTCAAATGCCACATATTGATAGTTACGTCCCTAACTCTTGGAATGTAATCTATTATCTAAATGATACTGATGGTGATACTATCATCTACAACGAGAGAACTCAGGATGCCTTTGAGTACCCTGCAATGGTGGATAAGGATACTTGGACTGAAAAGCAGCGAATCACCCCTAAGAAGGGCAGAGCGGTTGCTTTCAAGGGTGATCTATTTCATAGTTCATCCTACTCAACAGTCAATCCACGTTTAGTGGTAAATATAAATGTGAGTGAAAAAACACCCACGGATCCCCGAACTTCTTACAATCCTAATTATGGCAACCTTACTTGAAACTGGAGAGGATTGGACTCTCTGGAGATCACCCTGTATCATTCACGAACAGGATGAAATGATCGCACAACTGGGAAGAGCACATCGTCTCTTCAAAAATACCTTTACAGGATTCGATTCATCGCTGACTGATCAAGGATTGACATTAGGAAATCTTCCTAGTCTATGGGATTATGATGAAAAACGCAAGGAAGATGAGGAATTTATCAAGAATTGGGGCAAAGAAAAGCATTCTGGGTATCGGTTCTATAACATATTCGCACTTACGTCCCCGAGTCCGCTATTCTGGTTATTGAACAGAGATCTTCAAACTATTGTGCGAAGCACTCTCGAAACTGATGAACCACTATGGTTTCAATGTTGGATGAACTACCACACACCAGATCAGGTGTTGAAGTGGCACGATCACAAATTTGATTACCACGGTTACATTAGTATCGAACCACACAACACTACAACCGAGTTCAGACAAGACGGTAAACCACTTTATAATATAAAGAATGAAGTGGGCAATGTGTACTTTGGGCCTGGGTGGGACAGGCAACACAGAGTTGTAGTTCACGAGGAATTTAACACACCTCGTATTACATTGGGATTCGATATTCATACTCAGTCAGATTTACCTGACGATCAGTTTTCACTTATCCCACTATTGTAAATAGTATATACATTCGCTTGGGGGGAGCGATGTTCTTAAAAACCAGAATGCTTAACAACACACAACAGTCAGTTTTACGCAAAGCGATACTGTTGTATATTTCGTCTCTACATAAGAGACATCACAATGGACAGATTAGTGACACAACACTAACTGACACACTTGCCGAAGTCAATTCGATTACGGAATTGCTACACTTGAAACAGGATTAATGTCAACACCCTTATTCATTTCGGAGTCTATCCCATTGGAAATCAGAAACATACTAAAATCACTCGAAGTTGGAATGCCTGCAAGGTATCAGGGTTTCGAGGGCACGATTGAATTTGTTGATGATTTGTATATTACTCTTTGTATTTCAAAGAAACCTAATCCAAAGGGATTTAGACAACCATTTAATAAGTGTTGTTTATTAGTTTATCCACATCAATGGGATGATCTTGAAATTGATGATTCTTCCTTTAAAAATGTAAAGAATTACAAGGGAAAAACCAATGACCACCCAGGAAATGAGATGTTACCACCGATCGAAGACCGATGAAACACACAGAATATGACGAAGATATGTATGAGGAGATTTTGATTTATTACGCACACGACAAACCAAAATCTGCTACAATACAAGAGAAACCCGATCAATGCCAGAAATTCACAAATGAACAATCTCGCACTCACACCTAAGGAACTGTTAGGATGTATGTCAGCAATGCAAATGCTTGATGACAAGTCACAACAGAACTGGGAAGGACTTCTCGGTATCAAATATAATGATCTTTATCAAAAATTAGAAAATGCCCTTGAGGAAATTGGTGAAGGTCACACCAAAATCTGACCGAACAAAGAAACAGTTCGTTGAACTGATGAATAACAATCCGATCTGCGAAATTCAAGAACGTAGACAGGATGGACGTATGTTTATGTCATCTAAGCACAATCCAGAAGTCTGGATCTGGTCTGACGGTGACGATGATCCCCATTGGTCTTATGAACGCATTGCCTGAGTTTTTCAAATCCACGTCTGACTTGCCATATGACCGTCATTGGTATAAAATATGGTGCAAAGACAATTCAGTTAAAATCGTGGAGTCTTACGAGGAAGTCCAAACCGCTTGGTGGAACTTCCATTTTCACATTTCACACATCGAGGTTATTGATGCCAAACGAACAAAAGGAGGGAAAAGCAGGGGATTCGCTTAAGATACAAGTGGATGACGGTCAGGTTACTCTTGACTGGGACAGAAATGACCCTATGTGGAATTTTCTAAACAATTTAACACAGGAACAACTACAGGATTTTGTAAATGAATCAATCGAACACGGACTACGAACTGATGATCTCTCTGGCGAAACTGATGCACGAGAAAGTGAAGAGTTGTGACTTCACAGAATACCTACAGTCAAATCTGAATACTGTAATCTATGAACTCGAAAGGCAACACACCTTGCAACAATCCGATGACTTGCGATTCATTCAAAAAAACAATGGTGGACATATTAGGCGAGATCTCGATTCCCTCGGAGACGGTGTTATCTCATTCACAGATAACTCAGCATTCTTTGACGGACATCAACAAGACAGTTACGAGCACTCATCATACTACTGGGAGACAGATCGAAACAAGTAACGATAAGTAACAAAATGTATTCATCGTTACATTATTGTGTTATGATTCCAGAACAATCTAAATACTAGTAGAATTAACGAGGGCACAATGCATCCAGTATGTTCTACATTATGGTATAAAATTTGGAGTAACAACTATGCACAACTTAATGGCGAAAGAGCAACTTGTTGAATGGTCTAGTCAATCACAAAAGGATGAAGAACTAATCGACGATTATTTTAATTGCTTAATCGAATGCTCGATTGAACCACACCAGACTGAATGCAAACGAATCTGCAGAGATATGTTCTGACCGTGTGACAATCAAACAACTGACCCATCGATCCCCCCATCGGTGGGTTTTTTGGTGCTATACTGTTGGTAACAGATCAGGAGAGACATTTGAGCGTTAATCTTCGCAAGCACCAACAGAGAGCAGTAGACGCTATGAAGCGTGAGACTAAAGGTCAGATCATCATCCCTACAGGTGGTGGTAAGACAATGTGTATGATCTATGATGCTCTAAGGACGCTCAACACTAACAGCAACAGCACCATTGTAGTTGTTGCACCTCGTATCCTACTCGCTAATCAGTTGAGTGAGGAGTTTATGCAGTTCCTTAAGGCAGATTGGGTTCACGTCTATCACGTCCACTCTGGAGAGACTCATCACGAGTCAGGCACAAAACCTGAGAAAATTGCAAAATTCATTGAGAATAACAAACAGAATAGTGCAGTTGCAACTCACGTTATATTCACAACATACCACTCATTGAGAAGGGTTGTTGAGTCTGGCATTGACATTGATGTAGCATATTTTGATGAAGCACACAATAGTGTATCACGTAATTTCTTCGAATCAACTGAAGAGATCAGCGAAACAGCAAAACGTTGCTATTTCTTCACAGCAACACCACGAATCGCACGTAGGCATAACCGTGGTATGAACAATCAAATTGTTTATGGTACTATCATTGAGCAAGTACCTGCACCAGAATTGATTGACAGCGGTGCTATCATCCCCCCAACTATTGTTCCATTTGAGCAAGATATTGAGAGAGTCAAGAAAATGAGTTGGGATACTGATGCACAAACAGTTCTCGATGTACTTGACAATCTTGATGACAAGAATGCACAGAAAGTGTTATGTGCAGTTCCTAGTTCTAAGATCCTAGGTAATATGCTAGGTCAGACCAACTTGCTATCAGAGTTGAAGAAACGCGGTTACGATGTTCTACACGTGACTAGTAAGTTCGGTGCATATGTCAATGACAAGAAAGTGAACCGTGAGCAATTCTTCAATACTATGGATGAGTTCGGACGTGATGATGACCGTAAGTTTATCATCTTCCATTACTCTATCCTATCTGAAGGTATCAATGTTCACGGTCTAACTCATACTATTTTGTTGAGACAGTTGGCAACAGTCGAAATGGCACAGACCATTGGACGTGTTATCAGACTACATAAAGAGGACGCTAAGCGTATTCGCTCAGGTGAACTGACAGCGGGTAACCTTAAGATGTATCGTAAATCAACTGGTTATGTGACAGTACCAACCTATACGAACTATGGTAAGCACATCGCAACACGTCTTCAGAGAGTGGTAGATGCAATTTTCGTCCACGGTATTCACCCCGAGTCGCTAGTTGCATAAATAACTCTATCAAGTACAGTTACAGAGATTAACAATGGCAACGACAGCAGTTAATGGGTATGCAGATTTGCTGCTCACTAAATTGTCAGAGAAGGCGAAGGCATATAGACTCGCCAATATTGACAAGAGAATAGCAGAATCTGTTGGTACATCAACAGAAATTGCAAGAGCAATTCACACTCACGTAAACGTCATTCTCAACAAGAGAGATAAAGTTGTGGCGGATGATGCTTCAGTTACTTGGGTATTCGCTAAGGTAGATGATGGCGATGATATTAAAATCACAGCGACCGCACCTGCAGATAGAGGTGGACACACAAAGGATTTAATGTGGATCGAGGGATCTACTGGTAAATGTAAGAAACTCAAAGGAGATCTTTATACGGTAGATGCCAATAGCATTGACGATACATATCGTGATGCATTCTTCGATAAAGTATCACATTTGGGGACATTCTGGTAAACTATGTGACACTTAACAAACTGTACTACTAAGACCCCACAGGGGTCTTTTTTATTGGTATATTATAAATGTGGAGGGCAAGGGTGATCTCATCCCTGATCTTAATTACACTTGGTAAACAAGTTAGGATAGATCAGGTGGAACAGATCTTTAAATCGAACCTCTTCCACACTCAACCGTCAGAGCGTTGCTCACATTACAAATCGCTGAGGGATACCCTCGCTCTGACACAATATTACAAAACCTAATACGATGACAAGAGTACAAATCACATTACTAGTTGAAGTAGACACAGAGGACGATATTAATTGCCCTGACGGTGACGCTATCAACCAAAACGTAGTAGTCAATGCAGTTGACAATGGTTTCTTCTTAGATCCAGTTACAGTATTAGATGCGAGGATAGTATGATAACTCTAACACTCACCAGAGGTGAATTTGAGGAGATTTATGATGCAGTCAGAGATCTACCTGACATTTATAGATCAGAACTCAAAGAAAATGGCGATGAACCTGACGCTGCACACATCGACCTATTCAACGCAGTCCAAAAATTAGAAAAAATCAATGAATCCAACTAACAACAAAAAAGAGTTCACAATAGCATTATCAAGAAGAGAACTAGGTATGCTTCACTATTATGCACGCGGTTTAGTTGCAAGAATTGACAGCGACGTAACAGAGTGGGGATCAAGTTGTACTGGTCACGATACTATCGAACACGATTATTATGGTAAGGATGCGATAATCGGATTGATGCAACAGATTAAACCACTAGTGGAATCCAACTATGGAACAGAGTGGGATGACTGGCAACAGATGACACTTCGTGCCAAACCACAAACTGTCACACCCGAACCACTAGACCTTGCCCCATCCTCTATAATATAGAGGTAAAGCACAGGAGAGACCAAATGCAACTCACAGCAGGATCGATGACAGTCGAATTTCGTCCACACGCGATTTTGAGTGAGAAATTTGTTTATACTCTCAGTTTGAAAAATAAGTGGGGTGAGGTTAATGCTATGTCAATGCGATTGATGAGTAAGCGAGAAATGATTGAAACAATCAATTCACGTCTCGATCTTCATTATCAGGTGACTGACTTCTTAACTGAACCACAAAACTACTCACCTGCATCCTGCTAGTGTGACAGTTTGACTAGTGGCACACCCATCCACACACGGATGGGTTTAACCCTTATAATAGAGGTATCGAATCAAAAAACTATGCAAGTGACAACACCCGAACAACAATATCAGCAACTTTTTGAGCAAATGTATGCTCTTTGCGACCAACACGGATGGGGAGATCCATTCAGTTATGCACGCTCACGTGAAATTCACTTAGCGGGTATCCTTGGGCATAATGTTGCTGATGATTACTCGGGTGCTGATGCATTTGATCAGGATGGGAATCCTGTTGAGTATAAATCTACTATAGGTAAGAAACTGACCGCCACCTACAATGGTATTTCAGTTCAAGATACTTGGGAAGATCAAGTCAAGTATCTCAAAGAAGAGAAAATTGGCAAGTACAAAGATCACTTCTTTGCACGCTACCAAAATGGTCAAGTTGTTGAAGTCTGGCAAATGTCAGGCGATGACGTACTGAACTTGCTACTACCTAGTCTTAAAAAGCAATTTCATTCTGATAAGATCAGAAAAGACCCACGACTAGGTTACACTATCCCCAACAAAGCAATCCAAACCTATGGAACACGAATTAAATAACGAGATCCACGAGTACGACCACAATCAGGAATTTAACGAACAAATGCAAACATCAATCGATCTGATGGGTGAGCACTATATGAACGTGATCACAAAGCACATTGATGCCAACCGTTTTGAAGATGCTGATGCCATTTATGAGGAGTTCGTTGTTAATGGACGCGACCCTGAGGATGGTACATATGAATGGATCTTTATGGATCGTATAGTGTGACAGTTCAACTAGTGGCACATAATGTTACCATATGCACCACACATTTACTATAATAATAGTATAAACAAACAAACATTATGTGCAGTAGAAACAGAAACTATGAGTCATTCCTAAGATGGGAAGCGATGATAGCAAGACAAGTTGCTAGACGTAAGGGATGCAAAGTTGCAGACCTATACAAAAAAGTTGATACAGTTTACTGGGAGGAAGTTTAAATGTCAGTTTCACATCACGAAGATATGCTTATCGGATTCTATGAAGATGAGTTAGAACTAATGAGATCCACAGGTCTCGATAAAATGATGAGTGAGGAAGCACTTGTTGAGCATTGTGAATATATTGCTCGCGAGAGATTCGAGGATGAATGTCAATGAAAAATACATTTGATTCAGAAATTTGTGTTGACTGTGGTCAGTCTTGTAAAGCAGGATCAGGCAGATTCGTCAACAGATATGCATATTATGGTGATGAGATAGAGGGATGGCGATGTGGTCATTGTGCTGAAGAACTTGACTCTCTATTAGAAGAACTACAAAGTGCATAGTCAAGTGTTTATGTGACAGTTATATTACTGGCACACAGTAACACCATAGTTCACATACATTGACTATAATAAGAACATAAGCAACACAAAAACAAATGATTGAAAACTCAACATTCCCAGATCGCACAGAAGTTGAAGCAGAGACTGGATTTAGTTTTGAAGCGTTAGAGCAATTTGAGACCATTATGAGGTTTCTAGATGAGGAAGCAGACTCAAAACTATTGGATCAGATTAAGGTTAATGAAGATGGATTCAATCAACTTGTTAACTATGCAACTCAGTTAAGAGTATTCAGCGGAGTTAACTACGATGCTTAATATACCTATGTCATTCGACGAGTCATATCAAATGACGAAATTGTGGGATGTTCTCAGAGATATGGATTTTGATCTAAATGATGAACAGACCGCAGTATTTGAAAGAATAATGACAGGCGAGTATCTTGTCAAGGAGCATTGTGACAGTTCACAAAGTGACTACAAAAGCATCCCAGAGCGGTATTGATCCTCTATAATAAGGACATAAGCAACAAAGGAAACTAAATGAAATCAATCAAAGGAATGAACATCGAAGTCTCAAACGGTCAATATGAGTTACTCTATGACCTCGTAATGACAGCATATGAGTTAGACATTGCAGAGCAAAAAGGTTGGGATGTTCAAACATTCGATAACCTAGTTGACAATGTATGTCAAGCACAATCAACTTACCTACAATCAAGAGTTAAAGGAGTTTAAACTAATGAGCAATTTTCAAGAATTTCTAGACTACATCGAAATGTTTTATGCACCATATCATCCCGATGTATTATATCCTATCGATGGATTAACAACTGGAGAGATCGCAATCGCGATACTCAGATACCTCGATCTATGTGCATCAAACACTAATATTGAGTTCGGTGATGGTGACTCACTCGATCGCGAGAGAGTTAGAGATATAATCATTGAAACAAGAGCGGTTGCACAATGAGCGAAATTAAAGAATACAACACTTATGAGTCATTCGCTGAGATTAGTATAGGTGACATCGTTGCATATACTGATCCAATAGGTCAGCGGATTATTGGAACAGTTATCCGAAGATGGGGACGCTATTGTAGACCACAAATGGAGATCTGTAACGATGAAACATTATTCCATCCTGTTTACGATTACACAAAATGCAAAGTTTTAGAAAGATTCTAGTGCCAGTTGTATTAGTGGCACATACGTTGTTTATTATTGGGGCATCATCCTCTATAATATTAGTATAAGCAACAAACAACTATGACACCTACAGAATACAAAGAATTGATCAAAAAAGACACACTTAGAATTGGTCTTGATCCAGAGGTTAAACTCGATGTATATCAATCACTAGTTTTAGATCGCATCAACACATATGGATCTGGAGACTGGAAAAATGGTGTTTCAGTTCACCATAAGCACGAGAGTTCACAATTTTCAAATCTAATCATCGGCGGCGAGGTAGTTGCTAAGATCGTTTACGAAGTTGCCCACGATGACATTAGTCAGGATGATTACAGAGCAATCCACATTGATAAAACTAAAGTAGCAAAAGTTTCTTATATCGCATTTGGCGATGATCTTTGGGAATATCGCAAGAATACTCAGATCGCAAGATACAGAAACATTTTGAAAAAACTCGGTTTCACAATCATCAATGTATCTAATAAGTGCATTGTTTACTAAAGTCAAGCGGTTGTGTGACAGTTTAACTACTGTCACAACACCACACACAGATCAGAATCCCATCCCTTATAATAAGGACATACACACAGAGGAAAAGATGACTCAATACGATGAAATTCTCAAATGCTACGAGGGAGTGACTGAAGAGCACGCGAGCACTAGTTTTGAATTTGGTTTAATGAATGACCTATATTATCAACTCTTCTCGGATGTATATGATACTGGTAACTCATACATTTACACAGAATGATCACATTAATTTCAATTTTACTCATCGCACTTATATTAGTGCTATTTCTCAATTACTACAATCCTAACTAAGATGCAATTTTCAACAGTTCCCACAGAAGTCCCATTTTATGATTTCCCCCATTCCCCAATTTTGTGGTTAGGGTTTTTAGGGATCATCGTCGCTATTTTTACCATCTACACAGTAAATAAAGCATATTTTAATAGTCCTCTTAATAAATGATAGGTGAGACAGTTAAGACTGACCACTTTCTAGGACAGTTCACGAACTGGCACACCTACCCTACACAGGCGGATCTGATCCGTTATAATAAGTACATAGCAAACAAAGGAGAATTTCACAAATGACTTGGAGAGCAACTAAAGCACAGGTTCTAGAGCAATTTCGTTACAACTGGAAAGTGGCAGTTGCTCAGGATAGGTCTCTCAGAGGTGACACAATCGCAAAACGTGAGAGTTGGAACAATTTTGTTGACTGTCTCAATCAGGATGGGATGGTTACCGACTGGCAAGCATACAACTGGACAAACCCATTCTAAGCACTATGCACGATATTTTTACCGATCTTAATCTCACATTGAACAATCTCACAGTACAAAAGCAAATGACAAAAAACGAATTTATTGAAGAGGTCTATGAACTAGCATTCGGAGATAATGCCATAAACCGCCAATTTTCATATGACGAGGTTCTCGAAGAGTTGAAAAAGTTTTCAGATAATGCTCTCATATTTGAAGAGAGTGGTCTCTCAGAAGATGACTTTGAAAAGATCGATGAAAAGATCGAACAATCATATAAGGATGGATATAGAGACGGAAGTTTATACCAACTTGAGAGAAGTGCATCCGACTATGGTGTAGGTAAATAACCGTATCACGTCAAGCGACCAATTTCAATCGATAGTGGACAGTTCGATTAGTGGCACATCACCACGAGCAATCGCGTCCCTATCCCCTATAATATTAGTATAAGCAACACAGGAGACCACACCAAATGAGAAAGATCGAAACTCAAATGAACTCAGCAATCAGAAGCGGCAGAAACTTCTCAAGTGCTAACACTTCAGTTTCACACGCTAACGGCGAAGCAAACGTTTATCTTCACGGCAATCACATCGCGACAGTTACAAATAATTCTGTTTTATTGTTCGATGGCGGTTGGCAGTCAAATACAACTAAATCACGTCTAAACGCTATTCTTGATGAATTCTCTTATGGCACTCGCGTATTTCAAAAAAACTGGACTTGGTTCGTAGGTTATAAGCACTTGACAGAATCGTTCGCTAATGGTATGGAACTCGCATTCTAGGAGTTGACTTAATTCACTATATACACTATAATAAGGGGACTAAATCAAGTCCTCTTTTTTTATGCATAATCCTAAAGAACTTTCGGACGATTTTGAATCCATCTCACAGACTAACGTCTATGGGTTGTTTATGTCCCCAGTAGGTAATTATACCAATAAAAACCACGAAAGGGATAAAAACGCAATTACTAGTTATATTAATAGTTGCACAAATGATGACCTATTTCAATCCCCTAATAGCGATATATGCCACGGTGTGACGCAAATAGGCAAAAATAACATCCTAGACCATCCAACACTTAAGGACGTAAGAAACACCATCCTCGACGCAGTTAGACAAATTAATGAGCAATCACTTAATTATGATCTAAGCAGTATGGAGTTAATTGACTCTCATATTGAAGTCGCATCACAAAATGCACTATATGCACCTCACGAATTTTCTAATTGTCTTTACTCAGGATGCTATTTCATTAACTATGATCCAACTAAACACGCCCCTCTTAAGTTTAAACGTATTACTCAATCATCCTATTATCCAATTATGCAATGTAAGCAAAATGGATTAACCGCGTTTAATTTACTAGATGCAAGTGTTCCCACTACTGAAGGAGATATTATCATTTTCCCCAGTAACCTAACTCACGGATACGAAACCAATGGGGAACACAATCGTATCACATTATCCTTTAATGTTTCACCCTAATGAATCCATTTACTAAAATTGACGATAACACTTATAGAGATAGCGAGGGAACACTATATAAACCCATCCCTAACTATGAAGACTATTATGTCAGTAACCTCGGATCCATTTACTCTACTAAGTGGGGAAAGTGGAAAAAATTGAAAATCCATTTAAACGAAAATGGTTATAGAAGAGTAACACTAAGACAAAATGGTAAGACCGTAGTAAGGAGAGTTGCGAAACTTACCGCACTTGCTTTTATATCCCTACACTCAAGTGTTACCAATGTGTTACACATAGACGGGAACAAATTAAATGATCACGTCTCTAACCTTAGACTAGATAAACAACCAATTTCATAAATGTACAAATAAACATACTTGCAAACTTTATTCATTGAGTAAACTAGCGGAGGAATAGCGACCTAAGACCCTAACATATCGACATCAATCTGTCAACCTCTATGGGGAATTTGAAATATTTGCCCTATAGAGAAAATTGGTATATAATTCAGTTGTTCAGCAATTTCCCCTACTATTCAATGGGACGCACATACAAACGTAATGACACATACAAGAGTAATCGAGCGAAGTCTTTACGAGAGAAAAGGAACAAACCAAACGAGGTGCTAACTAACAAGAATTATCAGAGACGAACTAAGAAACAAAACCGCTTCAATTCATCGGAGGATTATGGGAATGAATGACCCTAGGAAACTAGACTGGATCGATGTCCTACTTGACGAAACCGAAGAGGATATGCTAGAATATGATTATGAAATTTATGATGATGAATCCAATGACTTAGATCTCGACTATACTACACAGCAATGAACAGATTTGAATTTCTCAATGAACTGTATGAAACCGAATCAATCCCCCCATTAGAGTTAGTGGAGTGGAGTCAATTCATACTAGACACAGAGATAGAACCGCACTTCACTAAGTATCAGAAACAATTGCAGTATCTGGTCAGCGAAGGGTTGTGTTATCACGTGCAAATCTAAACGGGATCGACATATTAAAACGGGTCCCCTCTGGCAACCTACAACAGTATAGGGACGAGTATATTATCGAAATCGTCCTTTTGGGTCCCCCATATATCAAAAAATTTCTCAGGTAAAAAATGACTAAAAAGGTTGAGCAGTACAAAGAGATGTATTCATCATTCCTCGGAAGGGAATGGGGAGGACAGAAAGGAGGAGGATGTTTCAAGTTACTGTACGACTTCGGTATTGAGACAGGTTATCACGAGTGTAAGGAAGACTATAGTTTCAACAACCGTAGTTTCCTCAAGAGTATATGGGAGGATGAGGGATGGACCTCGACGAAGGTCTCTGAGATGGGCGAAGAATTTAGTGTCGATGATTTAGAGCAATTCGATCTACTGCTGATGAACTTAGATAGTAATCGACTCAATCACGGTGCTGTGTATCTGGGAGATGGATTCATCCTACATCATAAAGCATTTGATGTGAGTAGGATAGAAAAGGTAAAACCCTACATAGGACAGACACTATATGTGATACGAAAGAATGTCTCATAGATATATCCTTACAATAGATGAGGATGACGATACAGGCGAACTATTTGTTACTTTACCTGACACTTTACTAGAAGAAGCAGGTTGGTACTATGGTGACGAACTACAATACGAAATTGAAGATGACAAGATCATCTTACGCAAATTCATTGAACCGTAATGAAACATCAAGACTGGACTAAGTTAAGTATCGAACACAAACGTGTCATTTATGATGCAGTACGTTACTATCAAGACAGTAGACTCACATCACACCAAGGCGAATGCTATAATAGGTGTGATGAAATTTTATCATCCCTATGTGGAACACTGAAGCGTTATGAAGTTGCGACCAAAACAGACTGCGACATCTGATGAATGGACGATCACGGTGACAAAGGAAGAGCGTCAACTCATTGTGAATAGCGGTGCTTGGGCACTGATGTATAAACCAGAAGTGTGTGGTGGCAAGGAACTTGCAAAGGTTCAAGCGTTACATAGATCCCTTAGGGCGAAACTAGGAGTAACTGAGGGATTTGTATGACACACGATGATCGTTTTCATAAGATGCAGCGTCAAAGGGTAGTGGATAATTTCCTACCAGAGGAAGAATTCGAACGTATGCAGGAACAAATTTGTGGTGATCAGTGTTTCCCTTGGTATCTGAATCACGCAAAGGTAATGCACGTGGCACGAATGATCGACCCAGAATTGCAGAAGAAAGAGATATATAATTGGCAGATGGTACATAAGTTCTATGAGGGCGGAAGACCTCAGTCTCAGCAATGGGATATGATTTTACCTTTAATCAATAGAATCCAACCGAGAGCGTTAATTCGTATCAAGGGGAATTTGAATCATCATACAGACAACTTAATCGAATACGATTTTCATACAGACTGTGGAGAGTATTCTGAATTCGGACAAGATAACGTCTTTGAAGGCGCTACAACCGCTGTGTTCTACTTAAATGATAACGATGGTTATACGTTCTTCAAGGACGGGACTAGAGTCGCATCTAAGGCGAACAGGATTGTTTTCTTTCCAGTCAATACTCCACACGCAGGAACATCAACGACTGACACTAAATTTCGATTTGTGCTAAACTTAAATTACTTCTAAAGGCATTAAACATACTAAGACGTTACCCCGCGAGCGTCGTAACTATTCTAATAACTATTATGAAATACGAACTTCATACGTGGAAGTATGATAAAGAATGGGATCAGAACTGGACACCTAACTTTATCCAACCATTAAATACGAAGAATAACGGAAACGATGTGCAAGCACCACGTCGGCAGGAATTAATGGAGGAACTGCAAGCGAAAGGAGATACTGAACTAATTGAAGTATTAGGTTTACGAGGTGTACGAAAGGGAGAGCAGATTAGTTGTCTTCCTGGTGAAGTATGGAGGTGCCTGCGTCATTATGAGTCTGGTCGGGAAGTTATCATTCCTTACTACCACTTGAGTAATCTGGGGCGACTGGTGAGTCATATGCATCACTCATCCTATATGAAGAAGAACCGAACAAAGGAATCGTGGTCAAAGGACTATAACTGTATAGTGTTCGGTAAGATGAAGAGTACGAAAGGTCTTGATGGTCAGTGGAGAGATAGAGTTCATTATAAGATTAAGTATCGTGATGGTGATGATTGGTACTTCAGTCCGTTGCTTCTACCAGAGGGAGTGGATGGACCTTTTGCTCCATTTGTAAGTGGATCTGCAGAACAGGGAAGTAAGGATATTGGTTCCCATCAGATCATTGCTGCTACATTCATTGATATAACTGAGGTTGATCCAAACTGTAGGGATAAAGATTTCCTTAAGGATATTGGATGGAACCGTATGTCCAAGAGGGGCAAACGTAAGATGTCAGCACTTTTTGAGATTGATCATATGAATCAGAAGTGTTATGATAGTAGATGGCACAACCTTGAACGTAAGAGGGGTGTTGATAACAATTACGAGGCATTGATTGCACGTGGTGGAAACCATAAAGGCAGTCTCGAAGATGCATTCGTAAGTAACAAAGTATCTGTACTAGATGAATTTTTCCAATGAGTATTGAATTTCCTAGAGACGCACAACCTACCCCAGGAGTACCTCAGTTTGATGATTATCAAGAGGAACTAGAATGGAGGTTTGAGAAGGTCGCAGAAAGTATTAAGAATCTTGCGACAAGATCACAGACTGTGGAACAGTTTCTACAGAAAGGTCCTGATATGATTCAGTACAAACCTCCTGGAGAAGAGAAACATCTTAACTTGACAGAGTTATTTGATCTTCTGTTTGAGCGACTAAATAAAATTGAGGAAGATTTATCTCAATTAAAGAGTGAGCATATTCATAATTGAAACGGGGAGAAGTTATGAGAATCCTATTGATTCTTATGACTACCAACGTCAATATACTACTGATGATCACCCGTCCTTTTCAGGTACTGATGAGGATGGTAGTCCTTATGGTCAGATAGAAATTGAAGGTATGGGACCTGGATCCTATGCCTTTGGTCGTGATGAGGTATATTACATTGGACTACAACAGGAAAGTTGTATCCAACACTGTGATGCAGAGAGAAGAGAAATTTATAGATTCTATAGTGGGAGAAGAGAGGATCATACTTATTGGTATGAGACAGCAATGCCTGACAAGTCTCCAATGAGTCCGAGGAGATATAATAGAGAACCTAGGAATGGTATCTGGTCATTCTACCTGAGTAAGAATAATCAGTCAGGAGCGGATCCGCTTTATCTACATTATGATAGTTCAAACTTTAATTCTTACTTCTCTAGTTCTTCTAGTGGTGCTGTAGAACTCCTAGGGTATATCTACACTAGTAATAATGCTCCATCTGATGCTCTGAATCCAGGTGAAACTCTTTTACCTTTGTATCACTACAGAAAGAACATCAATGGTGATGTAGATGATTTTTATACTACAAACCCTGCACAAGAGGTTAATGTAGAACAGGTGGCAGGAGTTCCTAATTCTCCTCAACCTTTTCAAGAAGAATATCAATATCAAGGGATTTACGGGTATGTAATGAGTGCATTTGCCCCTAGACTGAAGAAAACCATTGTTGATACTGGTGGTCCAGTCAATACTGGTGAAGTAGATCGTAGTGGTTGGTACACTTATACTAGCACTTACAGTAGAAGGAGATATGAAGACGAAACACTGACTCCTGCACAACAAGGATGGGGTGATCCTAATGCAGCAGACATTGCATCCAGTAATGCAAACTTTGAATGGTACTTTGGTAAGAACGGAGCAGTCAAATGTGCACTGCCTAGGTTCTTAGGATTCCACGATGCCTTTGAAGGGCAGTTTGTGTACTACCTGTATAACACTGAGTATCCATTTGCGGGACCTGTATTTGGTATTAACTTCACTACTACGAATGCTCCTTGTATTACTGGTGCTAGGAATCAACAGGAAGAACCTACTGTCGAATATAAGAGTATCTACTATAAGATTAGAGAGGATGCTTGGAAAACACAGAAGACACGGTTAACTGTATCTGCACCTAACGGTGATGGTATTGCTGATTCGTTCTGGACTTGTGGAACTGACGATGAGATGCTCTTTTTCCGCTATACATCTTCAGAAGGTGCCTTTTTAGTGGGTGAAAACATTAAAGGATGGCGTATTAGTCAAGTTAGGTACTTTGGAGACGAACTTAGATGCGGTTATATGCGTTTAAGACATAGAAAAGCAAGAAATGGGCAAACTTTTAGTTACAATGAGACCATTACTGCCAATGATGGTGCAACTGCACTCGTTTTAGCGGGTTATGGCATCAAAGATCGCGGTGCTTTCTTCGGAGTGTATGAATTTCCGAAAAAATTGTCATATTTCAAGGTAGAAATTGATAATAGAGCACTAATTCCTAGAAGAACACTCGATGAAGCGATTTTAACCGCAACTATTGACAAAAAAGGGCGTGTTGGGTCCATTGAGATCGTAAATGCGGGTCGAGGGTACGTTAATCCTGATGTAGTGGTGTCTATTCCCGATGAATTGAAGGAAGAGGGGTTAACAGACACCGCAGAGAACACTGTTGAGGCATTTCAAGACTCGAAACTCGCAAAATACAACGTGAACATTGAATCAAGTAATGAATTTGAGCAAAGTACGAAGTCTGCACGTAAATTAGGTCGTAAAATTGCGAAAGACAAGTTTTTGACTGATGCAGGGTTCACGAAATCGATCAGACAGGCAAAAGCACGTATTACACTGAATGAGATTGGTGCTGTTAAGTCTGTAACTGTCACTGACAAGGGAAAAGGATATACACCTGGTGATAAGGTTATTGTTTACATTGTAGAGAGGGAAACCGAGTCTAGACAAGACGATTTCATTGGAGCAGGGATGAAAGAGGCAACAAAGCAATTTGATAAGACTTGGGATGACCCAGATATGCCAATGGTCGATATTCAGACCTCTATGACAGACGAAAACGGTAATGAAGTGCCTGTTTCGACCACTTCACTGTTTGATGATGGTAAAAGAGCGTATGCTGATGCAGTTCAGGAGTTTGATGGACCTGTTGAGTCCACATATACGACATCCTACCTCAAAGCACACGAAGTAAATGATAAGGAGAAGATGAAGTTCTGTAAAGACGTGATACCAGTCAAGTGTCTAGACCCAAATATCGGTGGTGAATGGCACAATATCAGTAATTACATTAGTCCAAGTGAGATATTCAGAGAGTCGAAGAAGTGGAATCCTGCTCTTGAGAAGGAAGAAGAGCGACTTGCCGCCGTTACTGCTGAAAGTACAGATGCATCTGACACAATTAACCGAAGAATGAACAATGGTATGACAGGAATCCTCGGTGGAGACTGTCTTGAAGTAGCACAAAGCACACTTTACGGTGTCAGACGCTTCTTTGACATCCCTTGCCCCGAAGAAAAGATCGGTAAGGACGGTGTTTCACGTACTTTTGGGTTTCTTCCGTACAAATACTGTGGTTCTGATAGAGAATCTGCACAAGTTAAGGTGACTTTGGAGATTGAAGGTAATGTAATGAAGAAAGGAGAGGCAATAAACACTGATTTTATTAACTTTTTGAAGGAATTACCCAAACCAACTCTTACTGCTCCGCGTTTTGTGGGTGCTCCAGGCAAAGGAAAGTCGCATTCTTGTAAACGAGGGTCAAATGTAGAGGGTAAATGCTATGAAACTGGTAAAGGTCAATACACATTCGTCCCAGATTCGGGTGATGAGAACACTTTTGACTTCTATGGTACAGAATTAGAGCAGTTGGAGACGTGGTTAGGTGATGGAAACTTCAGTTCTTACGGTCAAGGCACCTCTACGCACACTGTTACTGACCCAAACACGGGTGCTTCGACTACATACACCCTTACATACAACACAATTCAACTTGCAAATTGCTCTGGAGGCAAGTTCCCAGAACCCTGTTGGCATAATTTTGTGGTAGATGGTGTGTTGGATACCTATAACTCTTGGAATAGTAGTGGAAATGGCAGTGATGACTGGGCAAGTAACCTTTGTAGCAATGCTCCATTCAGTAATTACTTCTTTAACTGTGCTGCATTAAGGAATGTGATCTATTCAACCATCGCTTTTGACCCAGGTGCCATCGCAGATAACGAGAATAACATCGAACTTGCTGCGATTGGAGGTAGATTGAACTATACAAACTATCTAACAGGTGCAACTATTCTTATGGATAGGGCACTAGATAGATTTGGGAACCCTTATTTCGAAGAATGTGATCTAGGAAGTTACTAATGGCACTAGGATTAAACAAACCAGTAGCAAATCATAATGGATTACCTTGTACAGGACACGGTATTCCAATTCCTGCTACCATTCACTCAACACAACAGTGTAAAACACCTCCTATTAGGTTAGGAATTGTGATGAAAAACAAAACTTGCCTGTGGCCACCAACTCCTTTGGTACCTTTGACTGCTCTGAACCCTGCTAGAGCAATGGTTCTTGTCAATGGACTGCCTATTATGATTATGGGTGACACTTTTACACCTCATATGTCACCGACAACGAATATTATTAACTATTTGTGTCCTTGTGGTAAAGCGACTTGTATTATTCCGACTCCAACAGTCTGTTCACTTCTGACTGCAGAGGATATTGCGGGTGGTCATCCTAGAACTCTTGATACTGGGTTCTATCAGTCTGTAAGGGCGTTTAAGATACCCATCGGTAGATTGGGTGATAACTTAGGTAAAGGCAGTCTGCCGCCCGTCAGCATAGGGTATCCGTGTATGTCTAAGATCGCTTATGGATCACCCAATGTCCTAGCAGGATAATTGTGCTATAATTCTAGAGTAGTTTCAAAACACGTATGGCACGTTCAAAAACAGGTCTCTCTGGAGGCGTTTTTATTGAGTCAAATCCTAAAAAGACTCGTCAAGGAAATGGAAGGCACACAAAATACACAGCAACCTCTCGGAATGCTAAGACCAAGAGGTATAGGGGTCAGGGTAAGTGAGACCCGAAACCCGAGAATCGATGGAAATGTTGTTCGCTGCGAAATGGAACTTACCTAAAGCAGCGAAGAACTGTAATCTAACCGACAAGGAGATGAAGATTACATTCAATGAATATTGTGCTTTTCATCCTCCTACCTGGGAAATTGGTAGCGCCAAACAAATTGGGGTGCTCCACATTTCAAAGGATACTAAATAAAATGACCAGTGATAGGAACCACTATAAAAGTTCTTCACTTAAAAACGGAGAACAAAATGGTTAAGGTAGATCAAGCAGATTGGTTCATCCGATCGGGCAGATGTTTAGTAACTGATCCTAGAGCTGATAAATACTTAAAACAAGTATCAGATCGTGGCGTACAGGTTCAAAGCAGACAGGAATCTAAGCAGACAGTTTAGAGATTTTGGTATTGGGATGAAATCAAATCCCAATACTGAGGATTTTTCTGTGGTTAAGAACGAAAACGCAATCAAACAATCAATGAAGAACCTGTTGTTGACTCAGTTCGGTGAAAGACCGTTCCAACCCAACACAGGTTCTCGTGTTAGATCAATGTTGTTTGAGAACTTCGATATTTTTATGATTGAAGGTCTAAATGACGAAATTAGGAATACCCTAAAGCGTTTAGAACCAAGAGTGATAGTTAATGATGTTCGTTGTAACGTTGATAACGACAATGAACTACAAGTTGAGATTGATTACACAATCATCGGTGAACAACTAGTTCAAACTATTGACTTCCTCTTAGAGAAGGCGTAAAAATGGCAGCAATTCCCTCAAATTTAACCTCATTAGATTTTACAGAAATTAGAGAATCTATCAGATCGTATCTGCGAACGAGAGACGAGTTCACGGATTATGATTTCGATGGTAGTGCTGCGTCATATCTGTTGGACGTATTATCATATAACACATACTATGCTGCCTTCAACGCTAATATGGCGATGAATGAGGCGTTCCTTGAGAGTGCAACTGTTAGAGACAACGTTGTCAAGGTCGCAAAGCAACTAAACTATACCCCAAGATCAGTCAAAGCAAGTAAAGCGTGTGTTAGATTCAGTGTTCAAACCGCAGCACTTGGTGATGGCACCTCATATCCGACGCAAGTCACGCTCCAAGCAGGAGATGTTTTTGTATCTACTACTAATGGTGATCCATTCACGTTCACTCTCCCTAACGAGATCAGAGCAACTGTTAATCAATCTGATGGTGTTGCGACGTTTGATAAGGTTATCATCTATCAAGGAAACACTCTTGAGTTCTCTTACACAGTTGATGACGTTAACAAGAGAGAATACCTAGTTCCTGCAGAGAGTGTTGATACTTCTTTGCTGTTTGTGTCAATTTCTCCTAATGCACAGTCAACAGAAATTGATACTTACAACCTTGTACAGAATATTGTTGATGTAGACGGTACAACTCGTGGTTACTTCCTAGAAGAGACTGATGATCTACGTTATAACGTTATCTTTGGTGATGGCGTTATTTGTCGTAGGTTGATTTCTGGTGAAGTCATCCGTATGAAGTATGTTCGTACTGATGGTCCTGATGCAAACGGATGTAAGCGATTTAACTTCATTGGTAGAGTTCAGGACAGTGAAGGGCGTTTTATCAATAATGCAGGCATCTCTCTAGTGACCATAGACGGGTCTCAAGACGGTGAAGCGTTAGAGAATACCCTATCCATCAAATACAACGCTCCTAGGGCGTTTAACAGTCAGAACAGGGCGGTTACTGAGTCTGATTACGAATACATCACTAAAAAAGTGTATCCTCCTGCAAGATCAGTGACTGCATATGGTGGAGAGCGTCTTAATCCTCCTGTGTATGGAAAGGTGTACGTTGCTATCCGTACTAAGTCTGGTGCAGCACTAAACACCACCACTAAGAAGCGTATCAAGAATGATTTGCAGAAATATGCAATTGCTGCTATTGAACCAGTAATTATTGATCCTATTGCACTTTATATCAGACCTAAGACTTGGGCGTTCTTTGATGGCACTAAAACTGCACTATCAAACAACGAAGTTGCAACAACTATCCTTTCATCTGTAGATCAATATAATCAACAGAGTTCTGCATCCAGATTCAATGGTCGTATTGACATCTCTGCTTATCAGAGAATGATTGATGATTCAGATCCTGCTATTAGCGGTAACATCACTCATATGACACTTGGTATGAACATTGATGGATTTGAATTTGGTCAAACCTTCTCCAAGTGTGTTGACTTTGAAAATGAGATTGAGAATCCTAATGACCTCTCTGGAGGAGATAAAGGTGATGATGGTACTGGCGGTGGTGGTGGAGGTTGTTTACCCAAGTATTCCAGTGTAAAAACTGGCACATTCTATGCTACTGGATATACAGAGAACCTTCTTGCCATTCAAGGTACAGATTCTAACTCAATTTCAGCAACATCGTTCATTGATAATGATACTTCGGCACTTTTACCTGTAAATATCCGTGATGATGGTTATGGCAACCTCATTATGATTACAAAACAGGATGAGAAAGAAGTTACACTCAAATCTTCGGTGGGAACTGTAGATTACAAGAATGGAATTGTTTGTGTTGGTCCTGTAGATGTACATTCTACTCCTGACGGAACAAATCGTATTCCAGTCACGGTGATTCCAAAATCACCAAATATCAACATTGGTTCTGGTGTTGACCCATCAATCTTTAACCCGATTGTCACAACAGTTGATTACACAATTGATGGCAGTAATATTGGAGCATTTGATCCATATGACTTTACTGCGATTAACTTTGACGGAACTCCACTAAATATCATTGATTATCCAACAACAGTATTTGAACTTCCTGAGTTTAACTCCTGTTTCTAAGACCGTAATACGAAAAAATGGTTGCACACAACACAGCAATTAAGGTCTCTCAAAGACTGAGCAGTCAGATTCCTGCGTTTATCAAGGAGGATCACGATCAGTTCGTCAACTTGTTGACAGAATACTACAAGTCACAGGAGAAATCGGGTCGTCCTTACGACATTTTAAACAATATACTTTCATATGTTGACATTGGGTCGGGTGAATTCGATCCAAATTTCTTGTCATCTGAATCTGCTGTACTAGAAGCAGTTAATGCTACACAGAATAAAATTATTGCTGAGAATGTAAATTACTTCTTAGAGAAAGATGGTACTATAAAAATTGATAATGAAGTTCTATATTACGAGTCTGTAACACATTCTCCTGACATTGTTTTCACTCCAGGGGTCAATAAACAGGAATTTGACAGAAAAATCCAAGAATTTGAACCTATCAACACTCAGTTTGATAGTACAAAGATAGAATTTAATTTAAGGCAGTTAGGTAAACCAGTTTCACCTCAGTCTTCAAATCACCTTTTGGTGATCGTAAATAACGATTTTATGTTCCCTGACAGGGATTACTTCGTTGAAGGCGACAAGATACGCTTTGTAAACCCTCCAGCACCGACTACAGGGGTGTTGACAGGTGCAGTCAATACCATTCGTTACCTGATTGGTTACACAAGCGTTCCAGTCCGTTCTCTGGACACCATTACAGTTGCTGCTGATGCTACTGAGTTTGCACTAAAACTCAATACTCAATCATACAGTCCTCTTTCTACTGTGGCAGCGATCGTTGTTGTCAATAGATCAGAGAAGAGACCATTCGAAGAATTTACAATTTTTGAAGATAAAATCATCTTCAAGCAACCTGTCTCACAAAATGCTACAATTGACGTAAGATCTGTTGAACTGATTGCTCCTGAATTTGGTTCAGGTGCGTCAGCAGTCTCCCAAATCGTAGATGCATCAGTTAATGACATCCTTGTTAGAAATGGTGGTACTGGTTACAGAGTAAGTTTTGCTCCCAAGATCACTATTCAGTCAAATAAAGGTCCTGGTTCTGGTGCTACTGCAGAAGCACTTGTAAATGGTATCAAGAACACTCAACTTCTATTTGCTGGTCAAGGTTATTCATCTAACAATCCTCCTGTGGTAGTTGTGGATGCACCTGCTGATCCAGAAGGCAGCAGAGCAACCATTACAGCAATTGTATCTGATGAAATCGAAGGTGTTTCGGAACTGCGTGTTACTTCTTCAGGAAGTGGATATGACCGCATTCCTTCAATTAAGTTTGTTAATCCTGGTGGTGCTACTTGCACCAATCCTACAGTCGAAAACGGATCAATCGTCGTCGGATCAATCACAGTTGTAGACAGGGGTTCAGGATATACAACTGCACCTTTGGTGTATATGGATCCTCCTACTGGTGATAATGCTATCAATGCAACTGCTCAGGCAGTTCTTGATGCTGACGGTAGAGTAGACAGAATTGATATTATTTCCTCAGGTCAAGGATATGAAGGTAACATCAGGGCAAAGATTATTGACCCTGTTGGTGCACAGATCCTTGATGTATCTTGTACTGGTGGTAGAGTTACTAATATTGAACTATTGACAGGTGGTAAGGGTTATACCGATGCTCCATCTGTGTATATCGTTGATAATAGAAAGGATTCTAACAATCAACCTATTGGTGGTACTGGTGCAACAGCAGTTGCTACCATCTTCAACGGTGAAATCACTGACATCAATATCACTGACTTTGGTACTGGATACTCTGATACAGAACCTCCTAAGGTCTTTATCGCTGCTCCTCCTGCTCCAGAAGCGTCTTGTGACGTTGGTTTTGGAGAGATTACAGGTTTTACTATCCATAGTTCTGGAGTAGGATACGAACCTTCAGCATTCATCAACGTAAAACGCGGAGTATCCGCCGTTACTTCCTTTGACCAAGCAGGTCATCAGATATACAGCAAAGAATCTAATCTACAACAGTCTTCTCACGCTATTGGAAGTACGATTAGTAATCTAGATAATCTTTTTGCTAAGGAATTATACAGAAGATTCGTAAATCAATATCTTCCAAATGCGGAAATTGACTATAATAAAGTTAATGCTCCGCAGATTATTAAGACTATTGGTGATTTTTACGCATCGAAAGGTACGAAAATCTCCACACAGTACCTCTTTAAGATACTTTACTCTGAAAATGTCGATGTTTCTTATCCTAAAGATGAGATTATCAAACCATCTGCTGCAACTTGGAACGTAGATACTGTTCTTAGAGCAGAACTTTTGGAAGGTAACATTGATAATCTACTCGATTCACAGTTGATTCAGTATGTTGATCCTGTTGATACTGGTGTAAAAGGTGCATCTGCACTGATTGAGAACGTTATTGCCATCGATACTGGTGTTGGTACTGTATATGAACTTGCAATTTCTGAGGAAACACTGCAGGGTTCTTTCACTATCCCATACAGAACACTCCTTGTTGAGGAACTTTCTACTACTGAGTCCATTATTACAGTTGACTCTACTATCGGTTGGCCAGAAAGAAACGGTACAATCCGTATCAATGACGAGGAAGTTGTACAGTATAAAGAGAAAACACTAAACCAGTTCATCGAATGTACTCGTTCTAAGAACGATGTGGTTGAAGATTGGGATGCTGGTACTATTGTTTACTCTGACATCTTCGTTTATGTAAACCGTGGCACTGAAACTGAGTGTAAACTACGTGTTCTTGGTATTGCTGATGCAGAATCCACTGTATTGTCTGACAATGGTTCATACTATCTTCCTGGTGACAAACTAAACGTTGCATCACTTGGTTCGACTTCTAATGACCAAAGAATCACTTCTTGGTTGTATAACGTTAAAAAACTAATCAATATTTCTCAAATTGTCCCTGGTGGTCTTAATAACCAGACTGCGACGGTTACTTGCTCCAATAACCACGGTCTACTGGTTGGTGACACTGTTACCATCTATGGTGCAAACCCAACTGTGTTCAACGGTACCTTCTTGGTAACATCCCGTATCAGTAACACACTGTTTGAATATAACATTCCTGCACCTGCTCCTAACTCTCCACAGGGTAATATCCTTCTTTCTGTTGACCTCAACAAAGGTAAGTCAACTGAAGAGGGTATTAGCGTTGCTATCAGAGACTTTACTACCAACGTACAGAATACATTCTTTAACGACAACTATTCATACATTGCATCTTCTGGTATTCCAAACTATCAGGTTGGTCCTTTCTTGGGATCTGCGCTACTTCCTGGAAACCAACGTAAGTTGATCCGTATCCCTAGAGTTATCAATACAATCTCTAGACGTACAGACACATCCTTCGGTCCTATTGGTGCTTGGGTAAACGGTGTATCTACTTGGTCTTATAAGTCACAGACTAAGATTAAGTTTGGTGGATTGACTGGTATAACTATTGATAACCCTGGTGTTGGATATGATGCTGCTAATCCTCCTGTTATTGAAATCAATGGTGGTGGCGGTAGTGGTGCCAGCGCAAGTGTTGTTGTTAACGGTGCATTAAGTGAAATCTCAGTTACTAGCGGGGGTACTGGTTACACTTCTAGTCCTCTTGTTTCTATCGTGGGTGGTGGTGGATTCGGTGCTACTGCTACCGCTGTTATTACCAATGGTGTAGTATCCAAGATCCTTGTTGAGACCCCAGGTCAAGGGTATATTTCACAACCTGATGTTTCCATCTCTGGTGGAGGTGGTACTGGATGTGCTGCTACCGCGCAGGTACGTGGACCTATTCAATCTGTAAGTATTAATAATGCAGGTTCGACTTATACTGGTTCTCCTACTATTAAGTTGAACTCTGGTGAAGGTGCTGTTGCTCAAGCAATCATCATTAACGGTAGAATCGTTTCTATCGCTATCATTGCTGCAGGTAGAGGATACACAACTGCTCCTGAGATTGTAATCAATGGAGACGGTTATGGTGCCATTGCAAGAGCAACTATCGGTACCGTTGGTGAAGATAGAGGTAAAGTTATTGGTGTTACTGTTGTAAACAGAGGTATTGGTTACACTACTGGTAATACTACTATCCGCTTGGAAGCGGTTGGTGAACTAGCATCATTTACTGCAACTGTATTTGAGTGGACTAGAAACCTTCAGGATGAACTTGGAGCAAACTTTGATACAGCACGTGGTTATGTGTTTGCAGGATATAATACACAATACGGTGGTGAATATGCACACCTTTCAGATCCTAAGCAACTAAGATACGTTCTTGGTGATAACGTATTCAAGAATCAGTCAACACAGCAACTACAAGAACTTTCGACTGGATACCAACACTCTCCTATTTTGGGTTGGGCTTTCGATGGTAACCCTATCTACGGACCTTATGGTTACATTGATGCCACTGACCAGTCATCTGGTGTTAGAAGAATTCGTTCATCTTATAGAATCAAACCTGTACTTCTGTATGATGTTGATACTAACCCTAACCCAATTCGCGCAGATGGTCCTCTTCTTAGCAATTATATTGCAGGATCATTCATTGATGACTATGAATATGTCTTCCAAGAGGGTGATCTAGACCAGTATAACGGTCGTTTCTGTAAGACTCCTCAGTTCCCTGAAGGTGTTTACGCTTATTTTGTATCAATTGACGCAACTGATGCTGGTAACCCTGTATTCCCATACATTTGTGGACCTCAGTTGTATTCATCACCTGATGAGTGGAACTTCTCTCAAGATGCTGTACAGACCAACATCCCTGCTGATGTGGTTAGATTCCGTGATCCTTACGAGGATGTGGATATTGATATTGATCGTACACCTAACCAAGCAACTGATACTCTTGTTACTGAACTTGGTGAGGATCTTATCTTCGAAATTGAAGATACTAATAGAGATGGTCTCATCAATAACCTTGAAGACACCACACCTATTCAGATCACTGAAGAACCCGTACTACAATTATTTGATTACTACCCTAAAGTTTCTACAAGATCAGTTGTTGATATTGATATTGAGACTACGACCAAGTTCGAAGACGCTAAAGTTGACGGATTTGTGGTTGAGAACCCAGGTATATCATATAAAGTCAATGATAAACTATACTTTGATAACGAGGGAACTGATGGTTTCGGAGCCTCCGCAAAAGTTGAAGCGGTTAAAGGTTTAGATATTGCAGGTTACACATCATATATCACAAATGATAGACCATATGGACGTATCACTACTGCAACTGAGCACGAACTGCGTGTAGATGATCAGATCATTGTTAACAGCACACCTATTCTTGATGACACTAATAAGACTTTCCGAGTGAAAGTGATCGATGGTGTTGAAAGAGTTACTGTTGATCAGGAAGGTCTTGGATATTCTGATGACATTCCTCCAACATATGAGATCATTACTGACTCAGGTCAAGATTTCAATATTGACATCAATAGAGATGAAGGTGGTGCTGTAAGAACTGTTAATATTATTAACTCTGGTTCAGGATACTCTGAAACTAATCCACCACAGATTCGTGTTTCTCATCCTCAGAGATTCAAGAAAGCAACTTATTTCTTAGCATTCCTTAAAGAAGCAGGATCTACTCTTACTATTAATGACATCAAAGTTGCTGATGATCGTACTTTCTATGTCTGTGGTAAGACAACAGTTGCAGGTGGAGATACAGCAGGTGTTCTTGCTAAGTTTAATAGCGATGGTAGATTGCTTTGGAAGCGTACTCTAATTCCTACCGTTCCTGCAACTGATGATAAGTCATTGGAGTGGAAGTCACTTTATATTGAGAACTCTAATCCTCATAACATCTACTGTGTTGGTGAGACTGTTCCAAATATTAGTAACCTAACTCACAACCCTGACATTGTTGTTGCTAAGTATCGGTCAGGTTTTGACAATGCTAACAACCCTGATGGTCTTATTCAGTGGCAGCGTGACATTGCAGGTATCTCTGGATCTACCAGAAGAGACTATGCTTCTAGCATCAGACTTGACCAAGACAGTCGTGTGATGATTGCTGGTTATACTGACTCAAACTCCACTGCACCTGACGATATGTGGGTTGCATTGATGGATATTGATGGATCTGTTATGGAGAAGCGTAAGATCGCTTCTGCCGCTGGAAGTGAGCATCTTCATCAGATTGAGTGGAGAACTAACGATACATTCCTCTTCTGTGGTATCTCTGACCCTGCAGGTGCTGCTAACATTGTTATTGGTGAGACATACTACGATACTGCTACTATTGAGGTACAGTGGTCTAAGCAAATCGAATCTGGTGCTTACCAGTTTGCTGATCCTACATTTGCTATTGATGAATATGGTTCAGTTTATGTAACTGCAACTGCTATCGATACAAATGCTAAGAACTACGGTGTTCTTTACGCTAAATTTGACAATCAAGACTATACACAAGTAGCAGTTGCTAAGATGTACGTTCCTACTGGAACTTACACTTCTATCAAGAATGCTGGTGTTACTTTTGATGTATTTGGTAATATTGACATCAGTGCAGTTGTTGAAAGAGATTTCAACGCTGTTCAATCAGTTAGTGCCAAGATTTCTTGGAATACAGGTGCTGTTCTCTCTGCTGCTGAAGTAACAGAGACAAGTGGTATTGGTTATCACGCCACTTGTGTTGCAAATGACAACTCTGGTGATACTTTGATTGCTGGTAATAAAGTTGAGGCAGATCAACTTGCTATCTTCAACTGGAACACTGCAGACAACATCTTTGATGAAACATACAATGACACTCTAAAAACTGGTACAAACAAGCAGTGGGCTGCCACAGGCAACGCTGTTATTGATAATACTAAGTTCTACAATGGTGCATCTTCACTGAAACTTGATGCTCCTAACTCAATGCTCCTTCAGTATGGTACAAGTGCTGATATTAGTGTTGAGTGGACAATGGAAGGTTGGTTTGCTCTTGGTAATACTCAATATGCTGCACAGGCATCTAAACCAGAATTCTTCGGTATTGTCTCTCAGTTAACTCAAGAAGTTAAAGTTGGTGTTGATGGTACTTCAGGTAGTGCTAATTTCGGTAAGATCTTCCTTGATCTTAATGGATCTACCTCATATTCTACTGGTACAACATTCTGGACTTCATTTAACTCTGAGGCGTGGGTTCACGTTGCTGTTTCTAAGCAACGCCCTGGAGTTGGTTCTTACATCTATCGTATCTACATTAATGGTGTAGAAGCACATTCAGTTAACAGTTCTACTGTTGACGTTAATATGATGCAGGCAACACTTGGTCCTATCTCAACTCCGAGTTCTACTAACAACTGGATTGGTTGGATTGACAACTTTGTTGTTACACCTTCTGCTAAGTACACAGATGCATTCACTGCTGGTCTTGTTACTGGAACAAACTCAGTTTCTAAAGCATTCGTTTATAAGATTGACAAAGATAAGACAAAACTTGGTTCATTCTCTCTGGATGATGTAGAGACAGGACATACCCTAAACGTCGCCGCCAGCAGCAGTTATACGTTTAATACCCAGTCGGTTGCTGTTAACCCTTGGATTATGGGTCCTGCTGGTATTCAGATCCTTGATTACTCAGATGTTGTATCAACCCACGTCCCTGGAGTTTATACAGTTACATCTACTGACCAGTCATACGCAACTAGAACTGCAACTATTCCTACACAGGGTGGTAAGAAATTGCTTCTTACTACTAAGGTTATTCCTAAGTTCTATATTAGAGATGCAAAATACGCTACTATTGACCTTGTTAAGACAATTGCATTCAATCAGAATGCTACCTTTACTAAAGGGTCAATTCTTCAACAGTATTCTGTGATTGGTGGTAACGATGTTGTATCTGCATACGGTACTGTCGTTGAGGTTGGAACAAGTTCTTGTAAGATCGGTAAGATTATTGGTTCGTTTGATACCTCTAAACTTCTAAAATCAACTGCTGGTGATGTGAACGAGATGGACAAAGAGTTCACCGTTCTTACCACAACTCCTGTTTGGGAGCAAAATCAGAACTATACAGTTGGTGATGTTGTTTATAGTAACGGTAAGATCTATACATCTGGTACAACTGCTACTGCAGGTGCTATTGCCCCTGTACATACATCAGGTACTGTCTCTGATGGTAATATCAACTGGGCATTCACATCGACTGCAGGTTCATTCCAAGTAGATTTGGCGAACAGTGTTCACGGATCTGGTACTCTTGCAGCATTTGCATCTTGGAAACCTTTCAATGCTTCTGACTATACTATTAGAATTCAACAGATCTATGCTGACTCCGACTTTATTAAAGGAGACACCATTGATGCTGATGCTGTTAACTTGACATTTGCTGTGGATGCAACTGGTAAGATTGCAACATTTGGTGGTCTTGTTGGTGTTAAACAATTCAATCTTCAGGCAAAACTCAATAAAGACGTTGTTCCTTCACAAGCACTAACAAATACTGACCTTGTTTACTGCTCTGCTACTAGCAGACACAACTATGAAATAAATGATATTATCTTTACTGAGAGATTTGCTACTAATGAATACAATGGTTCATTCTTTGTTGAAGAAGTATTCACTAGTAGAGACTTCACATTCCGTATAAGAAGCACTGCTGTTCAGGATCCTACCTTCTCAGGTACAGGTTCTTCTGTTTCTAACGTTAATATCTACGCTAAGCATCCTAAGTTCCTATTTGTTAGAGGACATCAGTATCTCTTTGACCTTGACGATCCTTCTAACCTTGGATACTTCCTATCATTCTCTAAAGATAACCAGTATAAACTGGAATATCCATTCATTAACATCATTAGAGAGGGTACACCTGGATTTACTGATGATGATTCACCAACTCCATTGGTTAAATTCATCATTAATGAAGATATTACTAACATCTCATACTACTTTGACCCATCTAGAACCACAGCAGACAACTCTCCTGTTGGTGAAGGATCATTTATTGACGTTATTCAGTCTCCTTACCAAGGTACATTCACCATTTCTAGTGTTTCTAGTGATGGATTGGAGTTTGACTTCCCACTTCTTGTCGAACCAGAGAAATCTAACGCTCCTGTAGGTAATAATGAGTTTGGAAATCCACGTTCTATCTACTCTACAACATCAATTAAGGCAATTGGACCTATTTCAACCATTAAATTGGTCAATCCAGGTGGATTCTATCAGAAATTACCTATCGTTACTGATATTGCATCTAACAGAGAGATTGAAAAGGTTCGTATTCTTAACGGTGGTACTGAATATGTGAATGGTGTCTATTATAATGTACCTATTGCAGGAGATGGTGATGGTGCAAGTTGTAATATCACTGTTACTGATGATGGAGACTTCACTGGTGTTATCACTAGCGTTGTTTTAACCTCTGCTGGTAAAGGATACACAACAGCATCTATCGATATTGACGCTATTCCTGGAATTCTTGGACCTCTACTTGCTGGTTCAGGTGGATCACTCGATGTTGTGATTCCTTCTGAAGGTTCAGGTGCTTCTGTGTTCCTACAAGGTAAGAGCATCGGACGTATCAAGAAACTTAAGAACAACGAATTTGGTTTCGGTTATTCTCACGACTATACTTTGAGACCTGAAATCACTTTCCCAGTGAACCTTCAGTTGTTTAATACCGCTATTCTTGCAGAAATCAAGATTACAGACCCTGGTTCTGGATATACCTCAACTCCTGCTGTTGTAATCGAAGGTGGTGGTGGAACAGGTGCTGCTGCTGAAGCGATCGTTAAGAACAATCGTCTTAGTGAAGTTATCATCAAAGATCCTGGTGCAGGATACAGTTCTGAACCTTCAGTCACACTTAAGTCAGAATTTAACTACGTTGTTAACATTGACCTAGGTTACCTACAGTTTAACTTCCCACACGGTATTACTACTGGTGCTGAAATCCAGTTGAGAGCAGAAGACCTTGGATCTACAGTTGGTATCCTTCCAAAACCAAGTTCTGCAGGTTTGGTTAGTTTGTCTTCTAGTCAGACTTACTATGCTATCGCAGGTGAAGCAAATAGTCTTGAATCTGACCAACTTAGAATTTCACTTACTAAACTTGACGCTGAATCTGGTTCTTATATCACATTCTTGACACAAGGTGAAGGTAGACAGATTCTCTTGACCGAAGTATTTGGTGGTCAAGCAACTGCTATCGTTGAAACTTCAAGATTCCTTGAGGGTGAACTTGTTTATCAAGGTACTTCACTTGAACTTGCATCTGCTACAGGTTATGTTTCTACTAACCAAGGTTGGCAGATTGGACCTAGAATCCTTAAACTTGAGAACTATGACGGTGTTTGGACCCCAGGTGAGCGTGTAACTGGTGAAGTTTCTCGTGCTTCTGGTTTGATTGATAACCTCTCAATCGCTCGTGGTACTCTTAATATTGACTCACTGACTAATACTCCAGGTCAGTTTATCGATGACGTTGGTAAACCATCTGAAATCGTTCAGAAAATCCAAGATAGTTACTTCTATCAGAACTTCTCCTACGTTATTAAGTCTGAAACACCTATTAACCAGTGGAGAAAACCTGTACTGGAAACAAACCACCCTGTTGGATTCAACCTATTCGGTGAACTAGCAATCACTGGTGGTAAGGATATTTCTGGAAGAAAGGTTGTATCTGATCTTGTTAAAGAAGTTAATATCAACGCATTTACTAATATTAACCAGATTACATCGTTTGCTAACGCACAACCGATCTACACTCAGTTTAACAACACTGAAGTGCTCTTCAGACAGAAGAGACTTACTAACTCTGAGGAAATTCTAACTTCTATCGTTAAGAAGATTGATAACATTTCTGAAGACTTTGATGGTATCAGAACTCAGTTCCCACTGAATGTTGAGGGTGGTTCCATTACTGCGACTGAAGATCAGATGTTTGTTCTCCTTAATGGTGTTGCACAGGCACCTGGAGATTCATTCTCTACATCAGGTCCTTCTATTGTATTCTCTGAACCTCCAAAGGCACCTTCTAGAATTAAGTTTAGAAATATTACCTTCACTCAACTTTTAATTACTCGTGTTCAGTTCTCTGAACTTGGTGGTATCTTCCCCTTAGTTGGTAACAGAGTCAGAGGTATTATCTCTGAAGCAACTGGTATTGTTGTGGATTCTGGTACTGACTACATTGACCTTCTTAATATTGAGAACGGACCAAACGGCGGATTCCAAGAGGGTGAATTTGTTCTTAATAGTGCTACTGGATTCAACTCTAGAATCGGTGTTGCAGGAGACGGAACTGGTGGTATCTTCCCAGTTTCATCTAAGACAATCTTTGAACAGGGTGAGAGGATTACTAACCTTGATGGTAAGTTTGCAATTATTGAAGAGAACAACCTTGATGATGGTAATATCAATACTTCTTTGGTTGTTTCTAGAACATCTGGTACTGCTAAGTTTGAAACTGGTGAATTTGAGATCAAGTTCAATGACATAATCTACTCTGCAAGATCTAACATTGCAGCAACTGTTTCTGCTATCTCTCCTTATCAGGATGAGGTATCTCAGCAGATTATTGATACTGTTGACCTTTCACCTTCATCTAGTTTCTTTGCTCTTGTCTTCCAGAGAGTTCCTTCAATTACCTTCCCGAACGTTATTCTTGATGACATCGGTGAAACTGTTATTAACCCAACTGAAATATACGATCCTGAGACAACTAACAACCAAGACTTCCTAGATTTTGAAGCAGTTAGAAACCAAGAGATTCGTTATGACAGTCTAACTGGTAATGACTTTGCACCTGGCACTAACATCAGACTCAAGAAGATCTACTTCGGTAACTCTTCTATTAGATCAGTACACGATACTCGTGCTAATAACGCTGCTGAAGCGATTGTGAAGAATAATCGTTTCATCGCTGAAGAAGCGGTGGGCAGAATGTTGGCTTTCTACCCCTCCTTTACTATTCCTACAGGCAATGTTAACTGTGAGGATGACATCATTGATATGCTCAACCTAATTGCTTGGCAACTTGAGCACGATGGTAACTCTGAAGTTTGGGATGCTGCAAACTTCTATGTTCAGAGTAATACTGTCTATCACGTTGGTGGACAGGAAGCACAGACTGTATATGCAATGAATGCTGCGAGAGACCTCGCTAACCAGTGTATTAATATGGTTAACATCACCACAGAGCACACAACGTTGTCTCAGTGGAAAGATCTTACCATCACTCCAGAATATGAAGTTGTAAGCAACAGTCACGGTGACGCTAGAACCTTGTTACTTGCTAACAAATGGTACATTGCTTACGAATCACTTCATTATGCTAAGACTCAGAACCCAGGATATAACGTATCTGGTGGAGATGAGCATTGCCTATCAGACATCGTTGATGTTATTGAAGCACTTGCTTATAACGTTGCACACGGTGGTAACGATTTCATCTGGGAAGCAACAGACAGAATCCTTCATTATGGTGTGACATCTGGTGATAGAGACACTATTGTCAACTCCTTTACTAAGGCAAAGGCAATGTCTCTCGATATTATGAGAAATATTGCTGTCACTAAGGCAGGATCACACGGTTGGAACCAAGTAACTATTTCTATCACTGCTGACACTGCGTCTCCGACCTGTCAGGCAGTTGCTGCTGCCATCACTACACTGATGGACATTCTGATTACAAACCTTGGTACAAGTGCATCTCCAGGTACTAGAGCGGCATTCCAAGCAGCAGTTACATCAACTGCACCTCAGGCAGACTACTCACAAGGTAGAACTACAATTCCTAATGCAAATGCTTGTGTTGCTCAAACATCTGCTGTTGCAAACTTCTTCAGAATTGTTACTGATACCTTACAAGATCCTACTGGTGCTGATCCTGCAACTTATCAGTGGTCTATTAGTAATGTTCCTAGAATTGCACCAGCGTACACCTTTACTGAAGGTGAGACAATCCGTTCTATCAAGCATTCTTATAAGGACAAATCATCTGGTGGATTCTTCAACTTCGGTCAAACACTGAAAGGCGTATCTTCAGGTGCTGTTGCAGAGATCATCGGAACCAATGCTGGTTCTAAATGGGCATATACAAAAGGTGTTACTGGTGCATTCACTGCTGCTGAGTACATCACAAACTCCACAATCACTTATAACAACGTTACTGTTGATAAGTTGAACCCTGGAACTGGTACAGGATCACTAGATTTCTCTGGTACATCTTCTAGAATCAATCACGCTTCTAATGCTGCCTTTGCCTTTGGCACTGGTGATTATACGATTGAGATGTGGATCTATCCTACAACTGTATCTGGAACACAAAGACTTGTTGATTTCAGAACTGCATCCAGCAGCAGTGCTGGTTCAATCTTCTTGCAGGGTACATCACTGAAGTTTGGTATTGCTACATCTGACCATATCACTGGTGCAGGTGCTATTCCTAATGCAAATCAGTGGTATCACATTGCTATTTCCAGAGCATCTAATGTGACCAAACTGTTCGTTGCGGGACAACAGGTTGGATCAGATTACACTGACGCTTCAGACTATGGTAATAGTCCTATCACTGTTGGTGCATCTTGGAACAATGGTGAGACTTTCACAGGTAATATGGATAACCTTATTATCAGAAAAGGAACCGCCAGCTATTCTAGTGGGTTTATACCCCCCACCGTTTATGATTTCCGTGCTCTTGACATCTCGTTTGGTTTCAACGGAGAAGCACCATTCCCAATGGAACTCTCTGCTGTCTACGCGACATATCAACAGACTATCATCTCTTCTGCTAATGCCGATGGAGTAGAACTCTGGCGTGAAGAGATTATGACAGAGGAAGTTGATGTTTCTCGTGATGCTTATAGAGAATGTGGTGACATCATCTATAAGAACCGTTATTGGATCGCTGAAGAAGCAGTCGGTAGAATGAAGGCGAAATATCCTGCATTTACTATTCCAGGTGACACAGGTACTTCAAGTCAAGGTACTGATAAGTGTATTCGCGATACTCATTCCTTTATCATCCCTGCTATTATCGATGACCTTAAGTTGGGTGGTAACTATCACACAATCGTTGCAGGTAGAGGATACTTAGAAGGATCTGGTGCTCTGAAGCATATCAACGGTGAACTTCTACAGTCAATCTACACTTGGCGTGAAGTTGGTAAGATCTGTGTTGACATCATTACTAAAGATGCAACTGATCTAACTGGCGAGTACACAAACAGAATTAGAGTTCCTAATTATTTCGCATCTCCTGCATCATCTGCAATTACAACTTTCATCTCTGACTTGATTGACAATATGTTGGAAGTTATGTCTCCAACAGGACATAGATTTAGAGATGGTGCTGATCTTCTTTACTTCAACCGTGGTGCGATTGCTGATGAAGCAGTCTCTATGATGGAGCAAGAATGGAACGTTATGGTCAACTTTATCCAAGTTGATAAGATTGACATTCCTAGCAGAGATAAATGTGTTAGAGATATTAGAGATCACATCGTGCCCGCTGTTGCAGGTGACTTGATTACTGGTGGTAACTCTAATATTCAGGGTATGATTGATTCTTATCTTGATTCACAGAGTAATATTAACTATATTGAGCACGAATTGCTTGCAATGCTTGATGCTCTTGAGCACGTCAAGTTCCTTGCAAATAAAGCACTTCAGAACCTCTTGGTAGGTAGAAACGAGAACATTGCTAATATTGTAGGTACAACTCCTAATACTATTGATGATTTCTATCAACTTCAGTATAGTGACCTGACTGCATACAGAAAAGAATATGATGCTACTGTCAACTACGATCTAACTGGATCAGTAATTACAGAGAGCACATTCTATCCTCCCGATCCTAAGATCTTCCAAGGAACACATAGAGCACTTGATTCTGCAAATATCATTGAAAGAAATGCTCGTACTATCGCTGCTGAAGCAGTTGACATTGTAACTAAGACATCAGCATTCAAGCATTACAACTTCAGAGTTCCTGGTGGTAAGGTTCATTGTGAGGATGACATCGTTGATTTCATCAACTCTGTTGCTCACGATTTGAGATTCTCTTCTAACAGTGAAGTATATGATGCTGCAGCACTCTATCTGAATACAGATATGGGTCTCAGTCACGTCACTGGTCAATCACAAGAGACAATCTATGCTTATAAGATGGCGAGAGATATGTCAGTTCTCGCGATCCGCAATAAACTTGGGTTTACTCCCTTCGAAGATCTCAGTGCTGGTGGTGGCGGTGGACAAGGTGGAAATGCTATTGGTGGTGGAGTTCCACGTGGTGATTATGATAATAACGCTACTACTAATAAGCACTACGACGCAGGTAACGAGATCCTCAATAACTTGAGATTTATCGCTTCTACTGCTGTAGGACGTGGATATGCTCAATACCCCAACCTTACATTTGGTGGTTATGGTTATCAGTCTTGTATCGATGATGTTATTGACATCCTTGAAGCAATGGCGTGGAACCTTCAGTACGGTGGTAATAACAAGGTCTGGTATGCAACTGAGTTCTATATTACTGATGCAAACGCTATCCAGCACATCAATTCACAGTCTACTGAAGTTAAGTACATCTTCGAACAGGCACGTGACATCGCTATTGAGGTGATGAGACAGCAGTTAGTTAATGTTAATGGTTACACTGAAGGTTATCCTCAGTATGACACTACTATTACTATTGACTCTAGCAGTTCAACAACTGGTGAACTAACTCCCACAAACGCAACTTATAATCCAGCAACAGGTGATTTGACCTTGACTAAGACTGGTCACGGTCTGGTAACAGGTGATGCTGTTCAGATTGCAACTTATGGATTGAAGTTTACTTGTGACTTTGACAGTAATCAATCAGAGCATACTTATCCAAGACCTCTTGATCCTTCAAACGGTGCTCTTCTCCCCGTTACAGGTTCTACAAGTTCTACATTTACAGTCAATGTTGGTACAACTGCTAACGTTACCTACGATGTAACGAACGCAATATACAATCAAGCAACTGGTGATATGTTCCTTGACATCGGTTCCAACACCTTGGATGTTGGTAGACACGTCAAGATTCCAGATAATAAACTTACATTTACTTGTACTAAGGATGGTAATGCTACACAACACTCATATCCTCGTTCCATAACCAATAATGATGTCTCGGTAAATGACTATGCATCAGGTAAATCTCTAACTGTTCTTGAGATTGGTGATTCTGAATTTACTGCAACTAATGCATCATATGTTCCTGCAACTGGTGTTCTAACTCTTACGGTTCCTAACCACGGGTTTGCCAACGGGGATAACGTTCAGATTGTCAGCAACTCCCTGAACTTCACTTGTGATATGGACAACAACTATACTGTTCATTCATATCCTCGTGTATCTGATCCTGCTGCTAACAAGTACCTTCCTGTTGGAAACGTTGCTACAAATACATTTACTGTAAACGTTGGTACTACAGGCACAGTTAACTTCACGCCTTCAAACGTTGCATACAATCCCGTTACAGGATTGATGATCTTGACTCTTGGTAATGGTCACGGTCTTGTTACTGGATCACATCTTAAGATTCAACCTAACTCACTTACATTTACTTGTGAGGAAGACGATAACGCAACCAACCATTCTTATCCTAGAACTACAACTACAACTCATACAGTTACTGCTGCTGATTATAACGGTACAACTGGTATTATGACGCTGACTATTCCTCAGCACGGGTTCTCCAATGGTGATCAAATCAAGATTGCTGATAATGGAGTTACATTTACTTGTGCTCAGGATGGTAATGGAACTAACCACGCATATCCAAGAAGCAGTGACCCTGCATCAAACTCTTGGTTGGAAATCTCTAACGTAACTGCTAATACCTTCAAGGTTCAGGTTCTCCTTTCTGATGGTATTCCTTCAACTAACGTTACTGCACACACCTTTGTTTCAGCAACATCTGGTGGTGTTACTTGGAAGAAGGATAGAGCATACGATGTTCCTCTTGAAGTTACTGCTGCTACTGCAACTACAGTCACAGTCAACGTTCTTGCTTCTGGCAGAACTCCTTCAACCAACACAACTGCTCACACATTTGTAAGTGCTACACCTAACGCAATCTCTGCTGGTGGTAACTACACTCACACATTTACCAGTGCTGCTGCAAACGGAATCAAGTTTAAGAATGGTCGAATCAAGGTTAATGTTAACCCTGCACCTTCTAGTGAACAGTATCCTCATACATTCGCATATGCTAGTTCTAATGCTGTAGAGGGTGGTGGTAACTATAACCACACATTCGTCAGTTCTACAACTAACTCAATCAGTTGGATCACAGGTGGTGGTGGAGCAACAAGATGTGCTACTCAAGCATCTGCTATCACATCATTGATGGGAATCACTGTAGATCTGTTCAACAGTGGTACAAGTAACCCACAGAATTACATAGATGGCATCTCACGTACGTTACCAGGCGAGTGGCCTCTAACAGGTGAACGTGCCGCTGTTCGTGATCTCACTATCACATACGATCAGGCAGGATCTGGTGCTTGTAACGTTGAATCTTCAACTATCAGTTCTCTCTTCGACATCGTTATCGGTGTTGTTAAAGATGCTGCTGCTGGAAACGGTAGTTACTTCACTAACCAAGGTATTAGTAGAAACGCACCTGTACTAAACAATACTCTACTATTTGGTGGTGGTGTTTGCTATAACGTAACATCTGCTTCAAACATTCTGTTTGATCTTCTTGAGGATACATTGGGATCTGCTCCTGAAATGTATCGTCAGGCATCACGCCTGATCTCAATCAATGATCTCTATATTAATAGAGAAGCATATTACAAGACAGTGAACCAGTATTCTGGATACACTGGTGATCAAGAATTTGGCGATACCATCAGAAAAGCGTACATTTATGACTTGTTGACTGATAGTAACGCTAAAACAATCGAACTAATTAATACTTGGTTTGATGCCGAGGGTAATTTCGTCGCATTCCCTAATATCTTTAGAACCTATCTAATCTTCCACGCGACAGCAACCACAGATATGATCAAACATATCCTTGCTGGTACTGCTCCCGAACCTGGAACTTATAACTTCGAACCTCTCTACAAAGATAGAGAGATGCGTCCTACGATGACTGCTGTACATAAGATTCAGCAGTTGTGGCATTTGGTCTACACTGCTCTTGCAGAATCGAAGTTGCCAACTGTTTACCTCAAGCAAACAATTGACGTTGGTGTTGATGTAAACTCTGATGGTTCTATCTCTAAAAACAATCATCCATTCGAAGCATATGACCGAGTTAATTACACTGTCTTGGGTACAAATATTGTGGAACTTGACAGGGCGTCGTACTACATCCACCCAGACACTACTTCTTCCAAAATCTACTTGGCAGAATACATTGATGGAGACAAACTTACATCTCTAACACCTGGACTTCCAGGAGAAATTCATACACTCTCAATCGCGAGAGAGACTGGTATCACTAGGATTCCAACCACATATGGTGATCGTATTATTCCTACACCTACATCTGGTGGTATTGAACCTGCTGATATATTCTACGGAACATCATCGGGTGCATATGCTGAAGTTATCAGAATTCAGGATAACCTTGCTACTGTCAACTACAAGGTTAAGTACCTTCCTATCACCGTTACAAGTAGTGGAACTCCATTCACTAACGGAGAGATGATTGCTAAGACTGGTGCTACAGCAAACACTGGTAAAATTATCGCAACTGATAACTCAACTTACATCAAGGTAGAGATAACAGGTGGTGCTTTCATCGCTTCTGATAATATCGAAGGACTCACAACAGGTGCAACTGCAACTGTGAATGCAGGAATTCACGATAGAGCACTGGTCAACTTCAAGCAAGGTGAGTTTATTGCTACTGACATCCTTTATTCTAAGGAAGATACAGGTAAAGCAAACGCCCTTATCGTTAGAAACAATGATGGTTCCCTAATCGATAACCAATCAGGTAGAATTACTTACGACATTGAAACTGTTGTTGGAGAATTTGCTCCTAACGATGTTATCTACGGTTCTGTTACCGATCAGATTATCGAAGTTGAAGCATTCACACTCCTTCCTGGATTTGGTGAATACATCCACTCTACTGAAATTACTTCCTTCGTGTACGCAGGATTGATTACTGACACTGGTGTTACTGATACATTTAACGTTGGTGATGTTCTACAACTCCAAAACTCAGGTCAGTCTGTTGGTCACACCTTCGTTGTTACTGAACACGACCTTGATAACAATACAATCTACCTAGCAAATGAGACTGGACGTTTCGTAAGTATCGGTGACAACCTTTCATCTATCGCAAACGACTCAGCATATCAACTTGCTAAGATTCCACCTGGATCTAACTTCCCATCTGTTTATACATCTGGTATTACACAGGTCAATATCACCACAACATCTGCCTACGGTAAGATTGAGAAGATCCAACAAATCGGTCTTCGCTTGATTATTCACCTTGGTGATACTTCTGGAACATTCCTCAAGAATGCTCAGATCATTGGTGATGCAGGATTCAGAGCAGCGTGTTCAGTCGCTAAGACTCTACGCGGGCGTGTGAAGAGATTCTTCAGAGGATTTGATGGTGTTCAGCAGAACTTCAAGTTAACACAAACAAACGGTACTGCATACTTCCCAGATCCAGCAGGTCATATGATGATCTTCGTGAATGGTATCCTCCAACCTCCTGGTGGTAACAATGCTTACACAGCATTCTCTGACAACATTCAGTTCACTGAAGCACCTGCTGTTGGATCTACATTCCACGGTGTGTACGTCGGTAAGTTGAGACAGTTGGATGACATCTCATTCGACTTCGACTCCTTGAGGAACTCCTTCAACTTGAAACTTGGTGGTGTGTTCTACTCACTTACACTGACTGATGGTGTACAGTCCAACACTATCCTCCCTGAAAACAACATCATCTGTCAGTTGAACGGTGTTATTCAGGAACCTGGAATTGGTTTTGAGATCGTTGGTTCTAGAATCATCTTCTCTGAAGTTCCTCGTGCAGGTTCAACCTTCGTCGCCTTCTCTTACATTGGTTCTGACGTTGACGTTATCGCGGCAACCGTTGTTCCTCCAATTGAATCAGGTGACATCCTACAGATCGAAGGTGAGGACGAGACTAGAGAGGTTGCTCTAATTGAATCTTCTAACTCACTAATCACATTCGAATATTCGGGTGCTGTTAAGGGACGTAATGGAGACGCTCTTGCAACCATCGAGAAAGGACGTGTTACAGAAGCAATCCTTACAAACTCTGGTGATGGTTACGATTCACGTCCTAACGTGGATGTGATTTCATCCTCAGGTTTTGGTGCACGCATCAAGGCACTTGTGGGTCTCGCACGCATTGACGTGAAGAACGCAGGTCAGGGTTATGCACAACCAACAATCGATGTGAACACCACTGTTCCTGATAACTTCTTCGCACCTTCAGGTGTTGGAGTCAACGGTGGTATCGACATCTATGATCCAAACTACGTTCCCCCAGGTGAATCTCAGGCACAGGGTGAGCAAGCAATCGTTATCGAATCACAACCAGTTAACACAACCGTTAACCAAGGTCAAGTGGCATCCTTCACCGTGATCGCGTCTACTAACCCTGCTGGTGGCACAATAACCTACCAGTGGCAGAAGAAGAACTATGGTGAGAATGACTGGAATAACATCACTGGTGCTACATCTCCTACATTCACTTCTCCTGCTACTACACAGGCAGATGGTGGAGATGAATTCAGATGCGGACTCACCGCTGCTGGAGCAACACCAACACTTTCCAACGCTGCAGTCCTTACTATTAACATAGGAGCAACTACTGTGGACAACTTCACACCAGACCAAATCTTCGACGACAACTAAATAATGGAAGATGAAGGATTCTATTGCGAGTTAAAGATGGGAATAGAGGGACTTCGGTTGCTCTACTCTCATTTAGATTACTCGATAAGAATGTGGCCAGGTTCACCTGCTCGTCCCGCTGAGGAGCAGATTTTTCTGGATCAATTAAAGAAGCAAACTTTTGCGATGATTTGTGAATATAACCTTTCTGAAATAGACTAATGGCAGCAAACGGACAGTACAACGCAGTAACAGATGTTCTGACTATCACAGGTAATGGTCTTCCAACGCCTGTGCTTTCTGGTACTTTCCCGAATAGTGATAATTCTAATACGATTACGTCATATACTTTCTCACATAATTTTACATATAGAGGTGGAGATAACACAGTTGCTTCAGGAACACTTCCTGTAGGGATAGTTGGTATCAGTGCTAATGGCGTTGCTATCTATAATGCTTCAGGTGGTCCAGATGGCAGTCCACCACAGGGTTTTAACTGGGTTGGATCAGCAACAAACACTGCTATTGACTTTGG